>OLOJ01000017.1_pt1 | contig 162057 bp, 146 predicted proteins | sample 1672251 | NCBI WGS metagenome assembly OLOJ01 (sample SAMEA3136664, study PRJEB25190) | human gut metagenome | biome: human gut; feature: human-associated habitat; material: faeces | place: Austria | collected 2013 | reverse complement strand
GTACAGGGACGCAAGCCTTGAGGTTTGTTCACGCTTTTTGAAGGCAAATTGGCTTATTAGCGTGAATAAGAATTAGAATCCTGAAAACTTTGCAAAAACCGTTCACGCTAAATCTCGTTTTTCGGACAAAAAGCGTGAACTCATATCGAAATTCTAGGCATATGCGATTCTACGCACGCGATAAAGACAATATAAATAGACTTTTTTGAAAAAATGGCGCTGATGATGAAATCCATTTCCATCACCAACACCAAAAGGTATAGAACCCTACTTTTTCTCTTCCTCCGGATTTTTCTCCGTCGGTTCCGTATTCAAGTTCAGATCCAAATCCGTCTGCTGATGCAGCAGGCCAATCAAATCTACCAGCTCGTCTTTCTTGGAATCCAGGGTTTTGAAAGTGAGCTCCGGATTCCGGTTCTTCTCTGTCCGGTATTCGTCCATCATGCTGGAGAAAATCACGGAAGAGGAAATCGGTGTGTAGACGATGGCATTGGCACCGGCCTCAATGGTGCGGCGGATGGATTCGTCGGTCTTGCCGCCGCTGGCGATAATCGGCACCTTCGGGAAGTCCTTCCGAATTTCCCGAACCACATCTGCGGTGTTCTTTCCGGCTGCCACGTTGAGAATGGTGACGCCGGCATCCAGCCGTTCCTGAATTCCGGTGGAATCAATCACTGTGGAAACCACCGGGATATCGATAACCCGCTTGATGAATCGGATATTGCTGTTGCTCATGGGATTGTTCACCACAACGCCGAAAGCTCCCTGCGCTTCCGCATCCTGAGCCATGTACACGGAGCGAAGTCCTTTGGTGGTGCCGCCGCCCACACCGACGAAAACAGGAATGGAGGAGGCGTTGATGATGGCCTCGGAAATAACCTGCTGCGGAGTGAACGGGTACACGGCCAGAACCGCATCCGCATCACAGTTTCGAATAATGGCAATATCCGTGGAGAAAATTAAAGATCGAATTTTTCGACCCAGCACGATGATGCCCGAAGCTTCTCGAATTACTTCCGGCATTTCAATGGTATGGGCACGAAGTGTGCCGGTTATTCTTGGAATTGATTCCTGCATTGCGAACCCTCCTCTTACTTTCAACAAAAACTGTCAGAATATAACATGGGGAACTGCATTTCTCGGCGAAGCACAGTTCTGTATGTTCATAAAATCACCGGATAATTATACACGATTGCGCCGAATTCGAACATATCCAAATGTGTATTTTTGATAAAAAATTGTTGTACTCGGTATCGACTTCCGGCGCAGAATAGTCCAAAGGCTATTGAAAAGATTCTATCGAGATACTATAATGAGTACATTCAGGAGGCTTTCCGCTGGGAGGCCTCTTTTTAGTTGGAAAGGAGAGGGAGCAATGATTGAATGCCTGGTAGTGGGCGCCGGCGGCTTCGTGGGGGCGGTGCTCCGATATCTCGTGGGACTTCTGGATATGAACCCGGAAAGCGGTTTCCCGATAAAAACATTTATCATCAATATTGCGGGATCGTTCCTCATCGGTGTGGTGGCGGCTCTGGCGTCCCGGGAGGCCTTGAATCCTCGGACGGTGCTTTTTCTGAAGGTGGGAATCTGCGGGGGTTTTACCACGTTCTCTTCCTTCGCACTGGAAAACCACAATCTGATGATGAACGGCGCTTCCGGCGTAGCACTCACGTACATGGGGGTGAGCCTGGTATTGGGAATTCTGGCGGTGTACATCGCCCAGCGCATGTTCGGCGCCTAAGGGTAAAAAACCGAAAGAAATCCGAAAACAATATCCCATCGCTTATGGGAATGTGGTACAATGATAACAATTTATGAAATAAGGCAAGACAAGGAGATTAGGTCGATATGGAATTTATGGAAGAACGGATTCGCAGAGACGGCAGAGTGGCACCGGGGGAAATCCTCAAAGTAGATACCTTTCTGAATCATCAGATCGATGTCAGTCTGATTCGTCAGATTGCAAAAACACTGAAAGAACATTTTGGGGACCGGGAGATTACCAAGGTGGTGACCATAGAAGCGTCCGGAATTGCCATTGCAAGCATCACGGCAGAGGAGTTCGGCGTGCCAATGGTGTTCGCCAAGAAGTCCAAGAGCCGGAACCTGAATTCGGATACCTATAAGTCCCGGGTATATTCCTATACCCACGACCGCTATTACGATATCGTGGTGAACGAGAATGCCCTGAACGACAACGACAAGGTGCTTCTCGTGGACGATTTCCTGGCAAACGGGCAGGCCATGCAGGGATTGCTGGACATCTGCCGGCAGGCCGGGGCGGATGTTGCCGGAATCGGCATCTGCATTGAGAAATCCTTCCAGCCGGGCGGAAAAGCACTTCGGGAAGAAGGATACGATGTTCTGAGCATGGCAAAGATTAAGAGTCTGGAGAACGGAACCGTCGAATTTGAATAATAAAAAATCGAATCGTCAAAAGGAGCTGCGCAGTAGGCACACTGCAGCAGCTCCTTTTTCAAATCCGAATTTTAATCTCCCACAATTACCGGTGTGCCGATGTCAACCTTTTGGAACAGTTCTCCGGCGGCGTAGACCGGCATATTGACGCAGCCGTGAGAACCGCCGTACTGATAGATATTTCCGCCGAAGGCACCACGCCACTCGGCGCTGTGGATTCCGAAGGAACCGCCGATAAAGGCCATCCAGTATTGAACGGTGACATCGTAACCCTGCCCCTTGAGGCGGGTGCCGGTGCTCATGGAATTGATATAGTAACTTCCCCGAGGCGTATCGTGAACTCCTTGGGTGCCGGTAACCACCGGCGAGGACATATTGATTTTACCGTCTACGAAATAGGTCAGTCTTTGTTTCGGGATGCTGACGTAGATGTAGGTTCCCATGGCGCCGTATGCCGGTTTCTGTACGTGGAAGGTGGCCTTGGCCTGGGAAATGTTGCCGTAGGGGTCGGTGGCAGTGGCGTGTACGATGTAGTTCCGAACCTTGTGAACGTTGATCTTCTCGTGGGAGAGCTTCAGCTTCACTTTGCCGGAATTGTCGGTGGCCTTGAACATTCCTTTTAGCAGATCCTGAAGTTCGTAGTCCGTCAGCTCCGTATCTTTGAAAATATAGACGTCCTTCGCCTTCTTGAATTTCGGCTTTTCCATATCCTTGATGGTCACCTGATATTTCCGGTAGACCTGATCCTCGTAGTAGATGGTGAGGGGATAGGTGCCGGGACGGTCGTATTTGTGCCCGGAAACCTTATTTCCATGATAGACGACGGAAGAGTTCTTCTTTACGTATTTCTGTTCTTCTTTGGACAAGGTATCCATGTTCACGTATTCGGATATGTCCGTAGATACCGCGGTGCCGTAGTTGACATAAATTTCCGGGTGGGCGTATTTCTGATTCAGCTCCAGCAGCGGACCGCATCCGGTGAGGGCGAAAACCGCCATCAGGCAGAGCAGCAGCGGAATCACCCGCCGACGTATTTTGCTTGGCATAAAACATCCTCCATTAATGTGCGTATGTCTTGAGATTATACTATAGAAATCATTTTGTCGCAAATAACAATACCGCAGATTGTACGAAAAAAAGTGTTTGTAGAAAACAACAAAAAAATTGAAAAAATTGTTGACAACTTCATGAAAAAAGTTATAATAAGGTAAGTCAACTGAATAGACCTGATTCGATAGAGGTTGCGGAAATCAAGAGTACGGAGTTACGGACGCAGAGGATGCGGTAACTCGGGAAAGGGAAATCCGCCGAAGGCTGAAGCATCCTACAGCGGAGGCCTGGGACATCGCAGAATATGCGATGGACTGTCACACATGTGGAGCGCTATCAATGGTATATATTTGTACAGGAAGAGTTTTTTTGAGTACTTAGCCATGGATACGTTTCAGACGTTATTCAGGGCTTTTTTATTTACATTTTACGAGAAGTCTGCAACAGAAAGGTATTGCAGAGAAAAGGGAGGATTAAAATGACACATTCAATTCGAACAAGGCTGAATTACATCTTCGGCCTAGCGATTCTGATAATCGCTTCTATGCCGGCACTTTGTTTCGCAGCAGAGGAAACGGCAAAGAAGCCGGCACTGTACGCAACCGGATTTTCGGTTCTGCCACCGCTGATCGCCATCGTGCTGGCGCTGATTACAAAGGAAGTATACAGTTCCCTGTTCATCGGCGTTTTCGCAGGCGCGGTACTGTATGCCGGTGCCAACTTCAGCGGCATCATGAACCACCTGCTGCAGGACGGCATCATCGCATCCCTGTCCAGCGCCGGTAACGTCGGAATCCTGATTTTCCTGGTAATCCTGGGCATGTTCGTTGCCATGATGAACCTGAGCGGCGGATCCGCTGCCTTCGGGGAATGGGCTTCCACCAAGGTAAAGAGCAGACAGCATGCGCAGTTCACCACCATCCTGCTGGGAATCCTGATTTTCGTGGATGACTACTTCAACTGCCTGACCGTAGGAAGCGTTATGAAGCCGCTGTCCGACAAGTTCAATATTTCCAGAGCAAAGCTGGCATATCTGATCGACGCAACGGCAGCTCCGGTCTGCATCATCGCTCCAATCTCTTCCTGGGCGGCTGCAGTATCCGGCTTCGTTCAGGGGCAGAACGGACTGACCATCTTTATCCGCGCGATTCCGTACAACTTCTATGCGCTGTTCACCATCGTGATGATGTTCGCCATCGTTGCAATGAACTTTGATTACAGCAAGATGGCAATCTATGAAAAGAACGCCATTGAGAACGGCGACCTGCTCACCGTTCACGAGAACCTGTCCTCTCAGGACGAAGAGATTTCTCAGGACCATAACGGTCACGTCGCAGACCTGATTGTTCCGGTAATCGTGCTGATTATCTGCTGCCTGATGGGAATGATCTACACCGGCGGATTCTTCAGCGGAACATCCTTTGTAGACGCTTTTGCCGGCTGTGATGCCGCTGCCAGCCTGTCACTGGGCAGCTTGGTCGCACTGCTGATTACCATCGTATACTACTGTGCGCGCCGCGTCCTGACATTCCGTGAATGCATGGACTGCGTTCCGGAAGGATTCAAGCAGATGGTATCCCCAATCCTGGTTCTGACACTGGCATGGTCCTTGAAGTGCATGACCGACAGCCTGGGCCTGGCTCCGTTCGTTGCAGGAATGGTTGAAAAGATGCCGGCTAGCTGGATGGCACTAATTCCGGCCGTTCTCTTCGTCATCTCCTGTGCACTGGGCTTTGCATCCGGTACATCTTGGGGAACTTTCGGAATCCTGATTCCGATTGCGCTGGCAATTACCGCATCCCGTCCGGATATGATGATTCCGGTAATCTCCGCTTGCATGGCCGGCGGCGTGTGCGGTGACCACTGCTCGCCGATTTCCGACACCACCATCATGGCTTCAGCCGGTGCCGGCTGCAACCACATCAGCCACGTGGAGACACAGCTGCCATATGCACTTACCGTATTGGTTATCTCCACCATTTCCTACGTCGTTGTGGGATTCACCAAGTCCGCAATTCCGGGACTGATTGTCGGTGTGGTTCTGCTCTTCCTCTTCCTGAACATGATGAAGAAGAGACAGGCACGCATGAACATGGTGGCCAACGCCGAAGCGTAAGAATATCGTATTGCGAGATATCGAGACTTCCTAAAAAAACATTTTGCAAGCCGGGGCTTCCGAGGGAGCTCCGGTTTTTCGCTGGGCGAAATAGGTGGACTTATCTCCTCAAACAGAATATACTTTACATGTAATCTTCCGGTGCACGGATGAAGAGGGGAGGAAAACGATGAATTCATGGGAACAGAGTTATACCACTGATGAAATTCTGGAGATGATTCGAAATCACGACGGAAAAGAAGTATTGAATCTTCGGAAATGCGAAATCCAAAATGCGGATATTTCCGGCTGGGACATTCCGGAGAACATTGACTTCGAGTGGAGTGTTTTTACCAATGTAAACATGACCGGAACCACCTTTCGAAAATGCAATCTGAATCACGTGTGGTTCAAGGAGTGCAGTACGGAGGGCATTCGGTTTCTGTACTGTGACGTGCGGGAGGCGAATTTCCGGTGGATGAATTTCCGGGGAGCGGATTTCTCCGGCTCCAATTTCCACCATACCTTGTTTGAATATGCCAATACCGAGGATATAACGGATAACGAGGACACGAAATTTTTCCGGATGGTGTGTCCGGAAACCGGGCCGTTCATCGCCTGGAAGTGCTGCACGGAGCTTCGGGTGGTGCAGCTGCTGGTGCCGGCGGATGCCAAGCGGGTGTCGGCCACGGCGGAAACCTGCCGGTGCAATAAGGCGAAGGTACTGTCCATCAAGAGCATTGATGAGACAAAATCCTATGATTGGGCCCAGTCCACGGTGGATCCGGATTTCTACTACGAAGTGGGGAAATGGGTGGAGCCGGCCAACGGGTTTGAAGAGAACCGGTGGCGGGATTCTTCACAGGGAATTCACTTCTTTATGGAACGGCAGCAGGCCGTGGATTATCAATCGAAATAGGAAAGGATTATTGTTTTTTTATGAATTTTAACGATTACAGCGACGATATTGTATTTGGTTTTAACACCCGTACCGGCGGCGTCAGCACCGGGGTGTACGATTCCATGAATCTGAGCCTCACCCTTCCGGACGATCCGGAAGATGTCAAGAAGAATTACGAAATATGGTGCCGGGACCTGGGCGTTCGTATGCAGGATCTGGTCATCGGTCTCCAGACCCACACCAACAACGTGGTTCGGGTGGATGAGCGCAACAAGGGGCAAGGACTTTTCCGAACCCGAATGAAGGATGTGGACGGAATGGTGACCAATGTGCCCGGTGTGGCGCTGGTAACTTATCATGCGGATTGCACGCCCGTGTACCTGTACGATCCGGTGAAAAAAGCCATCGGCATGGTGCACGCCGGATGGCGGGGCACGGTAAAGGAAATTGCCGGAGCAGCGGTTCGAAAACTTCAGACGGAGTTCGGAACGGATCCGACAGACCTGGTGGCCATGATCGGTCCGTGCATTTCCAAAGAATACTTTGAATGCGACCGGGATGTGGTGGATGCGGTGCGGGCCATGAATATTCCGGCAGAGGAAATGATTTCCTACGACACGGTCAAAAATAAATATCACGTCTCCATCGCCGGGGTGAACCGTCTGGTGCTGGAAGCGGCCGGCGTTCCCGGGGATCATATCGACATGCAGGATCGGTGTACCTACGGAAATCCCAGCTTGTTTTTCTCCCATCGCCGGGATGGACTGAAGAGAGGCGGTCACTGTGCATTGCTGATGCTGCGGTAGATTTTGCGCCAACCCCATAAAGGCAGAGAATTCGGTTGAAAAAAAGCGCTGAATAGGTTATTCTAATATAAGTGTTGAAAATTGAAGTAAAGGGAGTGTTATTATGAAAATTACATGGATTGGACATTCGTGTTTCAAAATTGAAGAGGGTGGATATTCCATCATTATCGATCCGTATCAGGACGATTGCATCCCGGGACTGGCTCCGGTTCGAGAGAAGGCCAACGAGGTTCTGAAGAGTCATGAGCATGATGACCACAATGCTGTAGACAATGTGGAAATCGTAAAGACTGTGGCTTCTCCGTTTAAGATTACCACCATTGATACGTTCCACGATGAGAAGAACGGCACCGAGCGCGGTAAGAACAAGATTCATATCATCGAAACAAAGAATCAGCGGGTGGCACACCTGGGCGACCTGGGCTGCGAGCTGACAGATGAGCAGATGGGACAGCTGTATCAGGTGGATGCACTGCTGATTCCGGTAGGCGGCGTCTACACATTGGATGCGGCACAGGCGGCACAGCTCACCGTGGATCTGGATGCCAGACATACCATTCCGATGCACTACAAGAGCGTAGAAAGCGAATTCGATTTGCCGGAGCTGGGCACCGTATACGATTACACCCTGCGTCTTTCCGGTGTGTGGGTGAATTCCCTGAACACCCTGGACCTGGACGAGAATTATCCGGCAAAGGTAGTGGTTCTCCAGCCGCAGAACATGACCAAGAAGTTCATGAGCATCGGCGAGATGGAGAAAATGAGCAATACAAAGAATGCGAAGTAGCCCCATTCGAATGCGGCAAAAACAAATTTAATGAAGCCAAAGGTGACCGGTGGGAACACAAAAAGTTCTCCGCCGCGTCACCTTTTTTATTTGGAAATGACAATACATTTTCGGAGAGATGTGGTATAATTCAATTAACCCAATTAAAGGAGGTCACAACTATGAAGGTTATGATTACAGCGAAGAATTATAAGCCGAGTGAGCGTCTGCAGGACAACATCGAGAAGAAATTTTCGAAATTAGAGAAGTTCTTCGATGAAGATGTTACCGCGAATGTGATTGTTTCGAAGTTCAAGGACAAGACGAAGTTGGAAGCAACCATCAATACCAAGCAGACACTGTTCCGTGCCGAAGAGATTTCGGACAACGTGTACGAGGCAATGGATCTCATCATCGACCGACTGTCCAGCCAGATGAAGAAATTCAAAGGCAAGCTGGAATCCCGGTACAAGGAGAACAAGGCGCTGAAGTTCGAGTTCATTCCGGACGATGAAGAGGAAGAAGATAATCTCACTGTTGTGAAGAGAAAACAGTTCGAGCTGCAGCCGATGAATTATGAAGAAGCCATTCTTCAGATGGAGATGCTGGGACACAATTTCTTCGTATACTTCGATATGGATACGGAATCCACCAACGTGGTATACAAACGGAAGGGCGATGCATACGGTTTAATTGAAACATACAGATAGAAGGCAATCCGATCCCTATCCGGACGTGACCGGACAACTGAATATTGATTTTATGGGGCTGTCATCGAGGCAGCCCTGTTTTTATGAAGTGAAAATAGGTAATTCCCCGGCCTTGCCGCCCATTTTCTTGACACCGCAAAAGCCCTACGGTAATATATTGACATGAGTAGAAGAACTCCGAGGAGACAGGGCGCATCGGTGTCGAGACGAACATCTCAGCACGGAAATGCCGGCCGGACCCGGGCGGGTTCCAGGGCATCCCGGAATGCGTCTCGGAAGAACGGCGGCGGCCGAAGACATGCAACGAAACAAAGGGCATATACCACCTCCGAGAGTCGGATACTGGACTTCCTGGCCACCATACCGGCCATGATTGTGATTCTTATTACCCTCCGGGAGATTTTTCTGGCGGTAACGAATTCCGCAATGGGGAAGGAACAGTATACGAAATTCCCGGAGCTTTTTCAATTTGGCAATTTTATTATCATTATTGTAGGGATTCTCTATGTCGTGCTGTCCAACATGGTTCCGGTGAAAAAGAAGCCCCTCCTGCAGCGGAATCCGGAGTTTCTGTTCTTCGGTATCTTTATGATCTGCATGGCGCTTTCCACCTTGGTGAACGGCATCGATGGGAAAGCCATCCACGGAATTCCGTATCGGAATCAGGGCATCTTCCATTTTGCCTTTTACATATTGATTTATTACTTCGTTTCGTCCAAAGTCAAGCTGCAGCAGCTTCGGAAGTTTGTGCTGCTGTCCTTTCTTTTTACCGCGGATGTGCTGGGCGTTACCGCAATCGGGCATCAGTTCTTCCTGAACATTTCGGCCTATTCCGGGAAAAAAGGCCTGAGTGCGATCTTCTTTAACAGCAATCACTACGGATATTTTCTGGCCATGGCTTTGATGGTGGCGGTAACTGCTTTTATCGTGGGCGATAAAGTGTGGGTGCGGGAATTCGGCTTCCTGTCCGGGATGCTGAATCTAATCGTACTGTTCATGAACAACACCTTCGGAGCGATTCTGGCTTCTTTCATCAGCTTGCTGGTGGTGCTGTTCCTGTCTCTGATTAAGTTGCCAAAGAGCAAGTGGCGGGCGGTATCGGTGGCATCCCTGATTATCGCCATTCCGCTGGCGGGGGGCGTGCTGCTGAACGCCCAGTTCGACAATTTCGTGGTGTTGCTGCAGGATATTGGAAAAATCATGTCCGGAAGTTCCGATGCGGCATCGGCCGGAACCAATCGGTGGGGTCAGTGGGTCAAAGCCGTGCAGTACATTCAAGAGCATCCGCTTCTGGGATACGGCTGCGAGGGGATGGCGGACCGGATGATGAACGATATCGGCATTTCCAATCCCCACAACGAGCTGCTAACCTATGCGCTGTTCTTCGGCGTCCCGGCGGCGGTGTGCTATACCGTGGCGGTGCTGATGATTTTCTTGCGGCACCTTGTGAGCGGTGCCTGGAAGGATCCCTATGCACTGATGGCGTTTTCCGCCGCATTGGCGTATTTCATCTCCTCATTTTTCGGAGTGGCCATGTTCTATACCACACCTTTTTTCTTTATCATGCTGGGGTACAGCTCCGGGAAGGGGAAACGGTGAGGAAAATATATCAGATACTTATCACACCCTCCGCAAGTGCTTATCACTACATTGTGTTGAAATATTAACGAGTGGCAATTGTTTTATTTTAATGGCAAGGAGGAAACATGAAAAAAAGGTATGGTATAATTACAATTTTATTGGCGGTATTATTTTTTTCAATATCAACTGTATTTGCAACAACTGATTCACCGATAGATGATTCAGATGCTATAGATGGAGGAATATCAAATAGCGAGTACGAAGAAGAATTCGACAAGGTGGTTGAACGTATTTATAACCTAAGAGAAGAAGGGTTTTCCTTCGAAGAAATTGATAGTGCCCTTGAAAAAGACAGTATCAAAAAGGAAGGGGCATTAAATGTCAAAGGAATGAGTCCATCGGATAAATTTTATGATTATGCGCACTTGAATGATATTGAGAAGAAATTGTTTAAGGAGAATAGAAGCAAAGCTTTGCTGTGCTTAGCCAACGGCAAATTGGCGCTAAAGTATTCACAAGAGATGTATGAGAGTAGTGTGCTACATAATGGAAATGGAGATGCTTTTAGGCATACTTTGTGGAATTATGGAATGGCAATCGATGTAGGACAAGGCTTCGCAAAAAAATGGGCCGATGCACATGAAAATGGAGCAAAAGGACAACCGAAGCTTGAGAAGCAGATGGATTTGTATAACAATAAAATAGGCAGGAAATTGGCAAAAACCTATCCAAACACTAAAAGTCATTCTACTTTTAAGAAAAACTCTAGGGCTAAGGTTCGTGCAGGAAAGTGCCGTATTATAAGTGGAAAAGAACTTGTTAAATCATCAAAGAAGGGAGAAAGATAAAAAAGAAAGGCGAGTGAATTTATGAAAAAAGCGAACTTATTTTTTCTGATTACAATGATTGTTATCGGTTGTGTTGTATCGGGATGCGCCGAAAATGATAATGCAGAAATAGTGAAGAAATCTTCTAAGTTGCAAGAAATAAACCTGACTTTGAACAATGGGAAAAGTGTAAATGTGACGGAATCAGAGAAAATAGAAGATATAGTGAAGGTAATCAACGGTGCAACACCTACAAAAGAAGAATCTGTACAGGATGTACCGGATGCAGAGCAGTATGAAAGAATTATCCTTGTATCGAAAGAGGATGAAAGAACCCTGTATTACTATGAAAGAGAGGGTAAATACTATATTGAAGAACCGTATGTAGGAATCTATCAATGCGATCAAGATCTTAATTCGTATTTTAAATCCATCGCGGACCTCTAAATTCGGAGCATGTGAAAAAAAGTCTCTTTGTCAAATGGTGTTGGTGAAGAGTAAAAGCGATACATATCGAGTAGCCGTTACGCTGCTCGATATTCTTTTTTCGGTTCTTTCCCGCCGTTACGTCATATATTCAGGAATTAGAGACGATGGTAAAAGGAAATTCAATATGCCTAGAATTTCGAAGCGAGTTCACGCTAATCCTTTAAATTTTGAAAATCAGCGTGAACGATTTTCTGCTTTTTCCCGTCTTACTCGGATAATGTTCTGTACAGGGACGCAAGCCTTGAGGTTTGTTCACGCTTTTTGAAGGCAAATTGGCTTTTTAGCGTGAATAAAAATTAGAATACTGAAAATTTTGCAAAAACCGTTCACGCTAAATCTCGTTTTTCGGGCAAAAAGCGTGAACTCACCTCAGATTTCCAGACATATGAGAATTCACGTGCGTGATAAAGACAATAAAAATAGAATTGCTTTTTGAAAAAATGGTGCTGCTGATGAAATCCATTTCCATCACCAACACCAAAAGGTATAGAACCTATATTTTTCACTGTCCTCTTGACGGGAAGCGGTTCAATCGGACTTACTTCCGGATGATGACTCGGGTGCCGTTCGGAACCATCTTGTACAGCTTGCTGACCTTGGAGCGCGGCATGTTCACGCATCCGTGGGAGCCATTGTATTTGTAGATGGAACCGCCGAATTGGGAACGCCAGGAGGCATCGTGCATCCCATAGGATTGTCCGATGAACGGCATCCAGTAGTTTACGTGGCTTACATATCCCGGACCGGAGAGATTTACGTTCCGAGCTTTGTGATGCAGTTTGAATCGGCCGGTAGGCGTTCCGCATCCTCGGCCGCCGGTGACCACATTGCTCTTTAGTTTTACCTTGCCCTTGACGTAGTACTTCAGCGTCTGATCGCTGATATCAATCAGAATATATTTTTTGTAATTGTACGGACCGTAGCTTGCCCGGCGGTACTGCTTCTTGGTGATGGCACCGGTCTTCTTGTTGGGACGGATGGTGACATCGTGGTATTTAAACTTGTTGGTTTTCGCCTTAGCGGCGGAATCGAAATAGTAGTAATACTTTCCGGATTTCACCATTTTCTTGGTGGTGAGCTTTCCGCCTTTATTGCAATAATAGGTGTTGCTCTTCCAACGGAAACGACCTTTCGCCGTGCGGAGGACGCCTTTGGAATCGGAGTAGTAGTAATACTTCCCCCATTTGTACACGCCCCGCATGATGACACCGTTTCCGGCTGCCCGGTAGGTTTTCTTGCCGAGCTTGAATGTCTTTCCCGCGAGAATCTGTCCGCCGTTCTGAACGTAGTAGAGTCTGCCGCTGCAGGAAACGAAGCCTTTTGCCGTGCGAATTGCGCCTTTTCCGTCGGCGTAATAATACGCTTTGCCGATTTTCAGAATTCCTCTTTGCAGGATACCGTCGTTATTGAAATAATACTTTTTTCCCTCGATGGTATTCATTCCGGTGACAAAATGATTCTCCGTATCATAGTAGCGGGTCTCATTGTTGTCCGAAACCCAGCCCAAGTTCTTTGGGGATTCCGGAGTAGTCGGGTTTTCCGGGGATGCAGAATTTTCCGGTTTCTGTTCTTGATTTTGTTCCGGATTCTGCTCCGAAACCGCTGAATCCGACTCTTTCGAAGCCGGCGGTTCGCCGGATTCTTGCTGCACCGCGGAATCGGTACCGGTCGCAGCGGTGTCTGCTGCGAAGACGCTGTTCATGCTCAGCGCCAGGGTTAGGACGAGCAGCAGCGCGAAAAATGAAATAAACCGATTCTTACCAAAATGTTTCATCAGTTTGAATTCCTTCCTTTGATTTTCTGATAATTATTCCCATTCAGTGTAGCCCTTTTCGTAACAGAAAGCTATAACCGAATGGTTCAATTCTGGGGACTGCATTGGGAACTACAATGTCCAATAATTTAGATCCACCCGTCCTTTAATTCCCGGAACCTTCCCGGAGCTGGTGTACTGCCAGCATCGGTATGAACCCTTGTAGGTGACGGTGTCGTTGTACTGCGCCACCCATACCCGATAGCCGGACAGCTTCTTCATGTCCAGGTTGTTGTTGAGCCAGCTGGTGCTGGCATAAATCATCGGGGTATAACCCTTGGATTTCACATAGTCGCAAAAAGCTTTTACCGCCGCGGTTCGCTTGGACCGGTTCAGCTTCGATGAGGATGCTCGTCCGCCCGGGTAATTCTCGGTATCGATAACCAGCGGCAAGTTGAGTTTGCAACCGGATGCCTTCACCTGCTTGACGGCGAAGGCGGCTTCCGCCTGAGCTTCTTTTACCGTTCGTGCCTGCGAGAAGTAGTAGGCCCCTACGTCCACCCCGGCTTCGGTGGCCTTCCGCATATTATCCTTAAAGGTACTGTCTGCACAGCGTTTGCCGTTGGAAGTTCCGGAGTAGCCGCACCGAAGAAAGGCGAAACTGATGCCGCCGGATTTCACCTTTGCCCAGTCGATATCCTTCCCCTGATAATAGGAAACGTCGATGCCTTTCATATATTTCCGATTCGAAGAGATAATGGATCCGGATGCGTTCGCAGTGTAGGTGTATTTTCCCACCTTAAAGGTGCCGGTGGGGGCAGCGGCCTTCGGCCCGGCGTAGTAAATGTTGCTCCCGCTAAAATAAAAGCGATGGGTATACAGGGTGCCGCTCTTTCGGCTGTAGTAGGACTTTCCCTTCCATGTAATCCGGCCGGCCTTCTTCCGCAGCTTTCCGGTGGAAGTGGAGTAGTAATAGTATTTTCCCCATTTGTGCACGCCCACCTTGATGCGCCCGTCGGAACCGGCTCGATAGGTGTACTTTCCGATTCGGAAGGATTTGCTCTTCTGAATCTTCCCGCCTTTTCGAATGTAGTAACGGTTCTTCTTCCAGGTGACGAAGCCCTTGGACTTCCGAAGCCGCCCCTTGCTGCTGGAGTAATAATAGCTTTTTCCCCATTTGTATACGCCGGTTTTTATTTGACCTTTTTTGTTCGCCCGATAGGTGAATTTACCCACCTTGAAAGTCTTTCCGGTTTGAATTCGGCCGCCTTTTCGAACGTAATATTTATTTCCGTTCCAGGTGACAAATCCGGCTTTCTTGCGAATTTTCCCCTTGCTGTCCCGGTAAAAATAGTATTTCCCTTTGCGAAGGACCCCGGCTTTGCTCTTGGGTTTGGACGGTTTCTCGGACGGCGGCTGGATTGCGTTCGCTTCTTTTACCGTAAAACGCATCCGGACACTGTCTTCGTATAGAATTTCCCAGCTGCCGATTGCATCGGTGCTCAGAAGATAGAGACCTTTCGAATCCGGCTGAAGGAGGATTTCCTTAGACGAATCGGTGGAACGCTGCCAGAGAACCGGTGCGGTGCCGGAGTCTTCCTGCGAAGAGGTGCCGGATTCGGTGGATTCGGCACCTGAAAAACGCAGGTATATTTTCTTATTCTGCTCAAAAGTAACCGATTGACTCGAATCGCAGCTTTGCCAGCTTTCCGCATTGGACGAATCCGCAGTGTATTGCAGGACATCCGTTTTCCCGAAACAGGGAAGGGGAGCGAGCATCATTACAAGTGCAATGACTGCGGATAAAATAATTCGATTGTATTTCATGAAAAAAATCCTTTCATTTGATGATTGATGACGGAATAAAATCTGCATTGTTATCTCTTAATTATAATATAGGAGCTTCCGGAAGGGAAGAATATAAGGGAAAACAAAAAAGAGATGAGGGAAAATCTCATCTCTTTCTTCGGGAATGTGATACGGTATGTGTAGGTGGTACCGAAATCAAATTCTCATGTGTATAGGTGTGTAAATTTATGATGGCGATTTAATAATACCAGTAGTCCATATCTACGCGGGTGCTGATTCCGTTTACTTTGCCGGAACTGGTGTACTGCCAGCATTTATAGGAGCCGCCGTAAGTGACCTTCTTGTAATACTGAGCAACCCATACATAGTAGTCAGACAGCTTGCTCATATTGAGCTGATTGTTGAGCCAACTGGTGCTGGCATAGATCATCGGCGTATATCCCTTGGCTTTTACCTGCTTGCAGAACGCCTGAACCGCTTCGGTTCTCTTGGTCTTGGAAAGTCTGCTGCTGGATGCCCGTGCACCGGCCAGGTTCTCGGTGTCGATGACAACCGGATAGGTGACATTTACACCGGATTTCTTAATCTGCTTGATGCAGAAATCGGCTTCTTCCTTGCCTTCCTTCGCATTGATCGCTTCCGTAAAGAAGTAGATGCCCACATCGATTCCGGCTGCTTTCGCGCCCTTGATGTTTCTCATAAAAGTACTGTCGGTGCACAATTTGCCGTTGGTGCTCCCGCGGTAACCGCAGCGAATGATGGCGAACTTCACGCCGGAGGCTTTCACCTTTTTCCAGTTGATTTCGTACTGGAAATAGGATACATCGATGCCGATGACCTTGCCGGTATTCAGCTCGATAATCCGACCCGTGGATGTGGTCTTGTATTTCTTTCCATCCACTTTGAAGGAGCCGGTCCGAATGGCACCGGTGGAGGAGGCGTAGTACCGGTCTCCGCTTACGGTGATGAACTGATTCTGATAGATCTTTCCGCCGGATGCGGCATAGTACCGCTTTCCGTTGTAATTAATCCAACCCTTGGTGGTCTTCACCCGGCAGTTGGAATCACCGTAATAGTACTTGGATCCGTATTTGAAGATTCCTTTTCCCAGGCGGCCGGTGGCATACGCCTTATAAGTGTAGCCGGAAACCTTGAAGGTGTGACCCCATTCAATCTTTCCTTCGGAATTCACATAGTAGCGGTCTCCGTTGTAATTGACAAATCCCGGGGTGGTTTTTACCACGCCGTTGCTGTCTGCGTAGAAGCGGGAAACGGTTCCGTATTTGAAGACGCCGGTTCCCAGTCTTCCGGTTGCGTAAGCCTTATATCTCTTTCCTTTTAACTTCAAGGTGTGACCGGTATAGATGGTGCCGCCTTTGGTGACGTAGTAGCGATTGCCGTCGTATTTCACGAATCCCGCGGTGGTCTTCACCTTGCCGGAAGAGGCATCGGAGTAGTAGTAATTATCTTCATGAGAAAAATGTCCTTTAACAAGGCGACCTTTCTCATCAAAAAAATACTTGCTTCCCTTGATGGTGGCAAAGCGGTTTTTGTAGTATTTGCCGTTCTTGTAGTAGTAGTACGTATAGGAACCGGACTTCTTCCAGCCGGTCTTGCTCTTCTTGGTTGCTCCCTGAGCCGGAACCATGGCCAGCGCAAAAATAAGAAGCACCGCCAGAATTGCGATTCCGATATTGATTTTCTTCGTGTGTTTCTGAATCATAACGCTTTCGTCATTGCCCTTTCTTAAATACCTGTAAGGATAATATCATTGTTGGGAATAAAATGCAATAATATTATTTGTAAACTGGCGGAAATATTTTATCGGTTAACTTGTGACAGGGGCGGTTATGTGCTAAAATCGCACTATATTGAGGTGATACCAATGAGATATATCAGATATTGTACAAATCTTATGACTGCCGGCGTTTTTATTCTGTTGAACCGGATTATCGGCATCTTCTGTCCGGTGCGAAAGAACAAGGCGGTATTTATTTCCGACGTTCGCGCAGAGAACGGCGGAAATTTAAAGTGCGTATATGACGCCATGGGCGAAGATTACGAGAGAGCCACGTATTTCAAAGCGGATCGGCGGAATTGGAGTTCCTTCGGGAAATTCTGCAAATTGGTCTATGATATGAGCACGGCAGAAGTTGTTTTTCTGGAGGATTATTTCCGCTACACATCGTACTACAAGGTGCGAGAAGGCCAGAAAATCTGCCAGCTGTGGCACGGTGCCGGCGCCTTCAAGAAATTCGGATACAGCCGGGCGGAAGGAAATGAGAATATTCGCATCCATAAAGGATACCGGAAATATACCCACGTGATTACCAGCAGCGAAGCCATCAATTCTTGCTATGCAGAGGCATTCGGCGTAACTCCGGATAAAGTGCGGGCCACCGGTGTTCCCCGGACGGATATTTTTTTCGATGAGGAATATCTGAAGGAAACGAAGACACGGCTGCACGAGACGTATCCGCAGCTGAAGGGAAAGAAACTGATTCTCTTTGCACCGACGTATCGAGGCCTTCGGGCGGATGATGCAAGCTACGATTTCAACCGGATTCCGCTGGATGAAATCTACGAAGCGCTTCACGAGGAATATGTGTGGGCCTTTAAATGGCATCCGGCACTGTATAACAACATTGCAAACGGCAAGGTTCGGATGCCGGATTTCGCAAAGTATCCGGATTTCTTTCTGGACCTTTCGGAAGAGCGGGAAATCAACGATATCCTGACGATTACGGATGTGATGATTACGGATTATTCTTCTGTGATCTTCGATTATTATTTGACCGGCGGTCGTGTGGTATATTATCCGTATGATTTCGACACCTACTATAACGGCCGGAGCTTCTATTTTGATTACGAGGAATACCTCTTTGGCCCGGTGGCAAAGACACCACAGGAACTCATTTCGGCAATTCAGGCGCCGACGGAGGATGAATCGGAGATTCGCCGGAAGTTCGGAAAGAAATACATGTCCGCATGTGACGGCCGCGCCACGGAACGGGTTATCCAATGGGTATTTGACAGAAACGGGAGTGAGGAATGCAGATAATGCTGAAAATCGCCATTGCCATCTGCAACGGCATCTACGAAATTCACAAGCTGTTCCCGGTTCGGAATCGCATCGCCATGGTGAGCCGGCAGAGCAGCACCTTGACGTTGGATATGCGTCTCCTAAAGGAAGAATTGGAACGACAGAATCCAGAGGTGGAAATCGTCACGCTGAACCGGATGATTCCACCGGGACTGGCGGGTAAAATTAAATATCTTTGGTACATGGTGACCCGGGAGATGCACGTCTTCGCTACATCCAGAGTCGTGCTTCTGGAAGGGTATTGCATCAATGCCAGCATTCTCCATCATCGGAAGGAGCTTTCCATTATCCAGCTGTGGCACGCGCTGGGCGTGCTGAAACAGTTCGGGTACTACGCGGTAGGAACGGAAGAAGGGCACAGCGAGGCCTTGGCAAAGGCGATGCACATGCACGAAAATTACGATTATGCCATCTGCAGCAGTGAATTCTGTCGGCCGTACTATGCGAAGGCTTTTCGCATGCCGGAATCTCGGATAAAAGTATGCCCGCTGCCGCGGACGGATTTGCTGACGGACCGGGAATACCATCGCCGAAAGCGGGAAGAGATTATTCGGAGGTATCCGGAATTGGGCAAACGCCCCAATGTCCTCTATGCTCCCACATTTCGAAATGGAGAGGATATCACAGAATATTTAGATTCTTTATTCGAAGCGTTCAATTATGAAGAGTATAATCTGATAGTGAAACTCCATCCGGTGGACCGAACCGGCATCCATCGAGATGAGATTTTTGAATGTCCGGAATTTACGGCGATGGAGCTGTTCAGCCTAACGGATGCGTTGATTACGGACTATTCATCCATTATCTATGAAGCGGCGGCAGCGGAAATTCCAATCTATCTATACACGTTCGATTTGGATGGGTATCTGGAGCGGAGAGGTTTTATCATCGATTTCATGAAGGATATTCCGCTGGAGAAATATCGGGAGCCGACCGAGTTGCTGGAACGGGTGTATGAAGATGTTAAAAGAAGGGCGGAAGAAGCCGATATGTGTCCGGATGAAAATCGGTCTTTCATTGAGAAATACGTACAGTCCGGGACCGGAAACACCCGTCGGTTGGCGGAATGGGTGCTTCAGGAACTGTCGAAGTCCGGCAATTCTTGAATATTATACAAATATAAGATATAATTACATGATTTAACTCTGATACATAAGGGAGGAAGAAAAATGGTATACGGCGTTGTTCTGGCAGGTGGCATCGGAAGTCGAATGGGAAATGTGGATCGTCCGAAGCAGTACCTGCACATTGGAAAGAAACCGATTATTGTTCATACAGTAGAGAAATTTATCATCAATGACAATTTTGAGAAGGTGATCGTTCTGTGCCCGGCACAGTGGATTACCTATACGAAGGATTTGTTCCGGAAACACCTTCCGGAGAACAGCAATGTGGTTGTGATTGAAGGTGGAAAAGATCGAAACGGCACCATCATGAATGCCATTCGCTACATTGAAGAAACCGACGGATTGGATGAAGAGACCTCTTTGGTAACACACGATGCGGTTCGTCCTTTCGTGACGCATCGAATCTTGGAAGAGAATGTGGAATCCGTTCGAAAGGGAATCGCTTGCGATACGGTAATTCCGGCAACGGATACCATCGTGGAAAGCGTCGATGGAGAGACCATCGCCAGCATTCCGAAACGGGCGAACTACTATCAGGGACAGACCCCGCAGAGTTTCCGGGCGAAGAGATTCAAGGATTTGTATGAAACCTTGAGCGAGGATGAGAGAAAAATTTTGACCGATGCAGCGAAGGTGTTTGTCGTAAAGGGTGATAAGGTGGCATTGATTAAGGGAGAGACCTTTAATATCAAAGTAACCTATCCGTATGATCTTCAGTTGGCAGAAACGCTGCTGGGAGGAGAGAAGTAATGCTGAATACAGTATATCGGTTGGTAGAGCCGCGACGTATTGAGTCGGAATTCTCCAATATTGATGTAAATGGTGATTCGGTGCTGGTGCGTCCGACCCATTTATCTATTTGTAACGCAGACCAGCGCTATTTCCAAGGGACCAGACCGCCGGAAGTGCTGAAGAAGAAATTACCGATGGCGCTGATTCATGAAGCAATCGGTGAAGTAATCTACGATCCGGCAGGAGATTTTGAATCGGGCCAGAAGGTGGTAATGGTACCGAATACTCCGATGGAGGAGGATGACATCGTTGCGGAGAATTATCTGCGCAGCAGCAAATTCCGTGCCAGCGGATTTGACGGTTTTATGCAGGATATCGTAGCCATGAGACGGGACCGAGTTGTGGCCGTGCCGGACGGAATCGACGATTACGTTGCTGCTTTTACCGAATTGGTATCCGTAAGCTATCATGCCATCGATCGCTTTGACCGGAAAGCGCATGCCAGAAGAGATGTGCTGGGTGTATGGGGCGATGGAAATCTTGCTTTTATCACATCATTGCTTTTGAAGAAGAGATTCCCGGAGAGCAAGGTGTACATTTTCGGAAAGCATGAATACAAGATGGACGACTTCGTTTTTGCGGACGAGACTTTCTTCATCGATTCCATTCCGGAAGATTTGAGAATCGATCACGGGTTTGAGTGCGTAGGTAAAGCCGGTTCCGGTACATCCATCAATCAGATTATCGATTACATCAATCCGGAGGGATGTATTGCGGCACTGGGCGTTTCCGAAGACCCGGTACCGATTAATACTCGAATGATTTTGGAAAAAGGACTGACACTCTACGGAAGCAGCCGAAGCAGTGCGGATGATTTCCGCCATTTACTGCAGTTCTATAAAGAGCATCCGGAAGTGGTGGATTATCTGTCCAGCATTATCGGAGAAATCGTAGAGGTTCGCACTATCAAGGATATGACCCATGCGTTTGATGCGGATATCCAGAAACACGGCGGAAAGACCGTTATGGTGTGGAAGAAATAGCGAGCGAAACGAATTAATTTGAGTGGGGGAATAAAATGAGTATCAGGCAGATTTGTAAGAATCTCCGAACCAAGGGTTTTAAGGAAACCTATCGAATTCATCGGGTACACAAATGCGAAGAGGGTTTGTATGGGTATGCGACGAACCGGCCGTATGGAAACTTGCCGCTGGAGAAGCGGCATAAGGCGCTGGAAAAAACCGTCAAGTGGGAACAGACCTTGGAAGAACTGGATTCGAAGAAATATAAGAAGTTCAAGAAGTGGCTGAAGCCGCATTATTTGAAGGAAGTGATTCCACAGAGATATGCGGAACTGGTTCAGAAATGCGATGTGAAAAATAAAGTCGTATTTATGGAAAAATATGGACCGAATAGTCCGCCGAATAATTACATTTCCAAAGTCCTTCGAGAGGAGGGAAAGTACGAGGTTGTGAAAATAGGGTTGGACAAAAATCACAATTCCGATTTTGGAATCTTTGAAAATGTGGTTCATCTGGTGGAGGAGATGGCGGATGCGAAAGCAATCTGTATCTCCAGTGCAAATCAGTACCTCAGTCATGTAGAGATTCGCCCGGAAACAAAGTTTATTCAGTTGTGGCACGGTTGCGGCTGCTTCAAAAAGGTGGGATATTCCACATTAGACAGTAATAATTTTGGACGAAGCGAAAAGAATCTTCAGGAATACGAGCAATACCATAACTACAGTTATGTGTGTTTGCCGGCGGAGGATCAGAAGTGGGTGTTTGAAGATGCTATGCGCATTCCGCGAGACAGCGGAAAGCTGGTGCCGGTGGGGGTTTCCCGTACAGACCAGTTCTACGACCCGGAATACAGCAAGGCGGCGAGAGAAAAACTGGAAGAGAAGTTCCCGCAGATTGCCGGAAAGAAAATTATTTTTTACGCACCGACGTATCGAGGCAGAATTTCCAAAGCGTATACTCCGAATCAGTTGGATGTCGCCGCCATGGGTGAGGCCTTGAGCGATGAATACGTCCTTTTGATTAAGTATCACAGCTTTGGATGCAAGACGAGGCCGGCACTTCCGGAAGAATACGCCAATTCCTTCGCATTCGATATGAATGCGAACGGTATCTTGGATATTGAATCGTTGCTGGCAATATCAGATATTCTGATTACGGATTATTCCAGTGTGGGTTTTGAATTCGCAATTCTGGAACGACCGATTGTATTCTTTGCGTATGACAAGGATCAGTATCTGGATGAGCGGGGAATGTATTACGATTATGAAGAAATTACGCCGGGCCCGATATGCACGGAAACGGAAGAAATTATCTCATATGTCGAATCTTTGAAAGACGGCTTTGACGATGCCGAAATCAAGAAGTTTAAAGAGCAGTACGTAAAAATGTGTGATGGTCATGCCACCGAAAGAACGATTGCGTTGTTTGATGAATAGGCGAGGAGGAAACCGATGAAGAGAGTGATTACATATGGAACCTTTGATTTGCTCCACTACGGTCATATCAATCTTCTGCGTCGCGCAAAACAACTGGGGGATTATCTGATAGTTGTGGTTTCCAGTGATGAGTTCAATTGGAATGAAAAGCACAAGAAATGTTACTTCACTTATGAACAGCGAAAGGCACTGGTGGAGGCGGTACGCTATGTGGATTTGGTCATTCCGGAGACCAGCTGGGAGCAGAAACGTTCGGATATGCATGAATACCATATCGACACGTTTGTCATGGGAGATGACTGGATTGGAAAGTTTGATTTTCTGGAAGATGAAGGCGTTGAAGTGGTATATCTGCCCCGCACACCGGAAATCAGTTCCTCCCAGATTAAAGAAGATTTGAATATGCAGAATAAGTAGAAAAAGAATCTCAGGACGACATCCTGAGATTCTTGCTTTTCTTGAAGAAAGTCGCAAACTGGTATATAATAAAGAGCTAAGTGTATAAAAATCGGTGATAGGGAAATCGATTTTAGATATAGAACCATAATATGCGAAAGGAAGTTTTATATGTCACCAAAAGTATCCATTATTGTTCCTGTATATAATGCGGAAAAAACATTGCCGCGGATGCTGGATGCAATTAAAGCACAGACTTTTGAAGATTATGAAGTCATTTTGATGAATGACGGCTCCGTGGACGGAAGCGAACAGGTTATGAGAGCGTATTCCGAGGAAGATGAACGTTTTCGGGTATACTCTCAGGAGAATAAAGGTGTCAGCGCCGCAAGAAATGCCGGTTTGGATTACGCTCAGGGCGAGTATATTCTCTTTTACGATGCGGATGATTCCGTGCCGGAGGATGCCGTTCAAAAGATGTACCATAGAGCCCGGGAAAAGATGGCGGATCTGGTAGTGGGTAAGACGGTAATGCACTACATGTCGGAGCAATCCTTTGCAAAACCAACGGTCACCCTTTCCGAGCTGGAAGATATTCCGAAAAATAAAACCACGATGATGTGGAATTTTTCTCTCTGCAACAAGATGTTCCGCAAAGCGGTAATTGACGAACATCACATTCGTTTTAACGGAACCTCTCACGGAGAGGATGGTGTATTTCTGTACGAATTCATCCGGAATAGTGAAACCATGGTGGGCTGTGAACGAGAAGTTTACAATTATTACAAGAAGGGTTTCATGGAGGAATCCTCTTTAAGCCAGAGCGTGTCCACTGCATCTTTCCGGGATATTTGTAAAAATTTTGAAACAATTTGCCGTACTTTGGATGCCATGGCGGAGGAAGAGCTGGCGAAATTTGATGAGACACAGCAGTCCGGTCCGGCTTGGGACGAGGAGCGTTGGCGCTGGAGAAGATTGAAAGCTACTGTATGGAAACGGTTTGCCGGTGTTTCTATTCTGAATGAATATTATCGGATGATTTGGCGTAGCGATGAGGATTTGTATCCTCTGCTGAAGGAATGGCTGAAGAAATGCGAAGAAAACATGTTGCCGAGTCAGTGGCAGGGACTCCTGGAGGATCATGCAGATTTGCAGCTGGAATCGGGACTTCTGTCAAAGGAAGAACTGGCAGAAAATCCACTGATTTCGGTAATCATTTCAGACAAGCTTCCGTCAAAATATGTAAATAAAGTACTGAGTGCGTATTATCATCAGATTTTCCCATCTTTCGAAGTGCTTGTGGACGAGTCCATGGCAGATGCTGTAGCGGAAGAATACAAAGGCATGATGAATCTGCATTTCTTAGAACATCGGGATACTGCTCATTGGAAAAAGGAGGCTCTGCAGCAGGCAAAAGCAACGCACTGCATTTTCGTGGAGGAACCGATTTATCCGGTGGCACGGACTATTCGTCAGATGTTCGAAGCGATGGAAAAGGGGACGTTCATCACTGCACCGCTTCTGCAGTATTCCAACGGGGAATACAAACCGCTGAAAACGCAGTCCACGGCGTTCATTAACGAATTTATGATGGTTTATTATCGGTCGCCGTACAACCAGCTGGATTCTACCTGGGGAAATAAGATTTTCAATGTGAAGAATCTGCTGGCCAAAAAGCGCCTCTTCGAAAAGAAATCCGAAACGGATATGAACCGTTTGTACAACAATTCCAAGTATACGAAATTTACGGATAATTCTTTCGTAACGGATTTGACGGATCAGGATATTCTGAAACGGGTGGAAAAATTCTCCGTTAAACTGGGATATCCGCGAAAGCTAAGACAAGAAGCGAAGCGGCTGGCTCGAATTGAAAAGGAATCCACCCGCATTGTCCCGCTGTCGCTGAGGCTGAAAAAGTGGAGAAATAAAAAGCTTCGTCAGGGATACAAGTTCCTGACTCTAAAGGTGATATTCCCGTTGTACTATAAGTGGCATGCCCGGAAGCCGATTGAAAAGAACAAGGTTCTTTTTGTGGTAAACCGGAAGCCGACGTTGCCGAATTCCATGACGTACGTACACAGTTTGCTGGAGAAATCCGGGAAGTTTGATATTCACAATAAATTCCTGCTGAACCTGTCTCTGCGGTATCGCCAGAAGTTTAAGGTGGATTTGGAATTCATCAAGGATTTGGCAACGGCAAACTATGTATTCTTAGATGAAGCGACGGTGACCACCTGTGGAATTCACAAGAGACCGGAAACAAAAATAGTCCAGCTTTGGCACGGATGCGGTGCCTTCAAGAAGTTCGGCTTCAGTACGGCGGACAAGATTTTCGGTGGAAATGCAAAGGAGCAGTCCCGGTATCCGATGTATCGAAATTTCGACTTGGTATGCGTCAGCAGTCCGGAAGTGGTATGGGCTTACGAAGAAGCCATGCAGCTGGAGGGAGAAGGAAATGTTAAGCCGGTGGGTGTCAGCCGAACGGATGTATTTTTCCGGGATGATTATATTGAAGCAGCGAAGAAACGGGTCATCGAACAGATTCCGGCAGCGGCGGAGAAAAAGATTATTTTGTATGCTCCGACATTCCGCGGTCGTGTAGCAAAAGCCTATGGCCCGGATCGGTTTAACTATGATAAGCTCTACGAAGCTTTGGGAGATGAATATATTATCTTAATTAAGCATCATCCACTGGTGAAGAAACTGCCGGATATTCCGCTGGAATATCGTGATTCGTTTGCATACGATGTATCTCGTACGATGGAGATTGAAGATTTGATTTGCGCTTCTGATATCTGCATTTCGGATTATTCGTCGTTAATCTTCGAATATTCTTTGTTTGAGAAACCAATCATTCTCTTTGCGTATGACTTGGATGTGTACTTTGATTGGCGCGGGTTCTACTATGATTACTTCGAAATGGCTCCGGGACCGGTTTTAATCAGTACCGAAGAGATTATCGATTACATTACTCATATTGATACGAAATTCGATCGGGAGAAGATGCACGCATTCCGCGAGAAGTTCATGCGTTCTTGCGACGGGCACTCTACGGAACGAATTTTGAACGAAGTTGGCTTAAAGCTGTAAAAAAGTCTGGGCATGATGAGCACCATCGTGCCCTTTTTACTACCGAAAGCTATACGGTTTTGGATTCGAAAAGATGTTGGACGTACGGAGAAAAATGTATGAAAAAGATTAGTATAATTATCCCTTTAATTGACGAGAGATATTGTGAAGCGACGAATATTCAAGAAGGAATGAATTGCATTCTGAACCAGAGTTTGGAAATGAGTTCGATGCAGCTTGTTTTTTTGCCGCTTCTTAACCACCCGATACTCATTCAGCAGTTAAACGACTACGCTCTGTCTTATCCGGATTCCGTACATATCCTTCCGGCTCCCGATAAAAATACGGACATTGTTTCGATGGTTTCCGAAGCCGTGACCGGAGAATACGTTCTTTTCTACGACATGGGGAACCGATGGGAAGAACATGCTCTGGAGGAGGCTTGCCGGCATTTCGATAATTCTTCAAATTCCTTTGACCTGTGCACATGCAACGAGGTTTTCCGGAAAAAAACTTCAGCGAAGAGCACGTTCCGTTTTATGTACAAATCCGGTAACACATTTAAAGATGTTCGAGAGAATCCAAGATATTTGGCGGTTTCTCTGAACAATGTGATTTTTCGAAGAGATGCTCTGTGCCGAGCTGCGCTGAAATTAGAAAACCAAATTCGGGCGTATTCATACGGTTGGGACCTGATGCTGATTACGGAAATTCTGAAAGAGAATCCGTTACTGGGAATCGCAGCTTCCTCCGATTTCATCTATTACAGTTCCGAAGAACTTAGCGGACAGAAGCCGGTGGAAGCGAATGAATATCCCGAGGCACTCAAGCACTTGTTCTGCGTGCTGAAAGAAAATTGCACACCGGAATTGGATTCCTATATTCAAAACTTGAAAATGTACATTATGCGCCAATATTTGGAAGGCACGGATACCCGGGGTGAATTCAGCGAAGAATCCAGAACGGAGTATCTTCGGCTACTGCGTCAAGAATTGACCGGAATTCCGGATGATATCATCGATAAAGCACCGGGGACGGTGCAGCGTCAGCGCCTGGGACTGTATGTGCTGAAATACGGAAAGCAGATTCTCCGGAATCTGAAAGAATCCTCCGGGCAGCTTGCATACAACGGACATCGTCTGGTTAATTTGAAACATGATTCATTTCGTTTCTATACGATGACGGTGGAACATGGTCTGCTCCATATTTGCGGAAATATCTGTGCCGGAACATCGGAACAGAAAATAAGTGTGCGTGCGCAGGATCAAACCGGCAAGACTTGGAAAGCGACGATGCAAGACTGTTCGAGTGAAGATGTGCGAAATCGATTAGGGGAAGTGCTGGTTGCCGGAAAATCGTTCTCGTTTACCATTCCGCTTCGGGATGAGATAAAGCTGACGTTTATGATTTCCTTTGATGGAACCGATATAAAAGTATATCCTAAAATGATGAAGGATACCGAATTAAAGCATAAATACCGTCATTCCTACACGGAGAAAAATGGATGGCTGATTCGATATAATAACGGTTCACTGTTCACGAAAAAAGCAACGGCTTGGAATCGAATCAAGTTCCATCGGCACTATCTTGCGGAACTGCAACAGAAAAAGAACGAGGAAGATGAATCTACCTATCTCCGAGACTGTCATTGGAAAAAGCAAATTCGGAAGATGAAGCTGAAGAATCAAATTGCTTTTGTGACAGCGAGAAGCAATGAAGAATTGCTTCCGAACATGCGGGCAGTATATGACCGAACGAATGGGAAGAAGGTGGTGTTCACCCGGATGATGCCTTATGAAAAAGACCGGATGGATGCGGCGATTCAAGCGGTGTATTCCAGCAAAGTCGTGGTCACGGATGATTATTTTTACCTGTTCCGAAAATTCGGAAAGAAGCCGGGACAGAAAATTGTGCAGTTGTGGCATGCTGCCGGCGCTTTCAAGAAATTCGGCATGGACGGAACATCGCTCTTTCCGGAGGTGGATCACCTATACCATAAGGATTATGACTTGGTATCCGTAAGTGGGGAGAACATACGGGGGATTTATGCTCGGGCTTTCGGAATAGGGGAAGATCGGGTGAAGGCCTATGGTGTCCCGCGTACCGATGAATTTCTGGATTCGGAGTATGTGTCACAGGTAAGGAAAAGGATTCGGAGCAGATATCCGAAATTAGATGGGAAGCAGGTGATTTTGTATGCGCCTACTTTTCGGAATGGAAAGGGACAGGATAAACATGAGTTCCGTCCGAAGATGGATTTTGAATCGTTAAGCCATTCCTTGAAAGAAAAACAAGTGTTCCTAATCTGCCCGCATCCGGTGATGCAGAATCGAATTGTGCCGGGTTCGTATGAGAACATCATTCAGGTGGAGGATTTCACTACTAACGAGATTATGTGCGTTGCGGACTTGCTGGTGACCGATTATTCCTCGGTCATCTTTGAATATTCTCTGCTGAATAAGCCGATGGTATTCTACTGTTACGATTATGATGAATACAATCGGGATTTCTATTTGGACTACGAAAAAGATTTGCCGGGGCAGTTGTTCCGCAATTATGCAGAGTTAGAAAAATATATCAGTGCAGGCGATTTTTGGGAAACAGATAGGGTGAAAGATTTCAGAAATCGTTATATGTCCGCTTGCGATGGAAAAAGCGGAGAGCGGATCGCTCATGTTTTAGAGAAGATGTTGAAAGAATAATTGAAAGGAAAAAAGTTGTTATTCTCAAGTAATGTATTTATATTTGTCTACCTTCCGGTAGTTTTGCTTGTAAATTACGCACTCAAATTCAATCGCCGGGCGCAGAATGTTTTTCTGTGCCTGGCCAGCTTGCTTTTCTACGCTTGGGGCGAGCCACGGTTCGTGTTGGTGATGATGGCATCCATTCTGGTGAACTGGTTTTTTGGCCTGCTGGTTGGGAAGTTTAAAGAGTATAAAAATGTTCGATGGTTGATTGCACTGGATGTTTTTATCAACTTATCGATTATTTTCATATACAAATACATGGCGTTTACGGTGAAAAACCTGAACCTGGTGCTTCACGCACACTGGAAGGTGCCGGAAATCGCACTGCCAATCGGAATTTCTTTTTTCACGTTTCAGGCGATCTCCTACGTAATTGACGTGTACCGCGGACGGGGCGAGGCTCAGAAGAATCTTTTGAATGTGGGTCTGTACATTTCATTTTTCCCTCAGCTCATTGCCGGACCGATTGTGCGCTATGAAACCATTGCGGACCAGATTAATAATCGGAAGGAGAACCTTCAGGACTTTTCCGACGGTGTGGTACGCTTTATCATCGGATTGGGAAAGAAAGTGTTGCTGGCCAATAACATGGCGCTGATTGCGGATCACGCCTTTGGGTTCGGAAACGGAACGGTGCAGTGGTTCGGTGCGGACATGCCGCTGACGGCAGGGATGGCCTGGCTGGGGGCGTTGGCCTACACCTTCCAGATTTATTTCGATTTCAGCGGATATTCCGATATGGCCATCGGCCTGGGAAAGATGTTCGGGTTTCACTTCGATGAAAACTTCAATTATCCGTACGTTTCCCGTTCCATTACGGAATTCTGGCGGCGCTGGCACATCTCCCTGTCCAGCTGGTTCCGAGATTATGTCTATATTCCGCTGGGCGGAAACCGAGTGAAGACGGAGGCAAGGCATATCTTCAACCTCTTCGTGGTGTGGCTTCTGACGGGAATCTGGCACGGAGCGAATTGGACCTTCATCCTGTGGGGATTGACCTATTTCGTGCTTCTGGTGACAGAGAAGAAGCTGGGACTCCATAAGGAGGCAAAATACCGCTGGATGAATCCGCTGAAGTATATCGCAACCATGTTCTTTGTCATCATGGAGTGGGTGCTCTTCCGGGCGGACAGTCTGGGAGACGCCGTACACTATATGAGCTGCATGTTCGGAACCAATGGCTGGGGGATCTCCGCACCGGGAATCTTCTATCTAACCCAGTACCGATACTTCTGGCTGGCGGCGATTGTAGGATCCCTGCCGTGGGTTCCGTGGCTTGGGAAATGCTTGAAGCAAGAAGGTGTTTCTGCTAAAAGAAAATGGGCCGCGGATGTGATTTCCGGTGTATTCATCGTCAGTATCCTGTTGGTGTCGGTATCATATATCGTCATCGGAAGCTACAATCCGTTCATTTATTTTAACTTTTAGAGAAGAAAGGAGAAATCATGAGAAATCGAATCATTGCAGTATTATTTCTTTGTTTTCTGCTGTTCTTCGGGGTTCGCACCGGAATGAATGTATGGGATTCCATTAACGGTACGGAAAAAAGCCACCAGCCTCAGACGGAGGCATTAGGCAGCAATGGTCAGATAAGTGGTTTTAATAAGGAATCCTTGGAGGAAATCTCCAACACGATAACGTTGAATTTAGCAAATCGAAATCAATGGATTAATCTAAATGGTATATTTCAAAAGGGAATGGGAAAAACCGGTGACTTGGAAAAGGATTGGTATCGTCTAGAAAATGGAATGCTGATGTATAGCTTTCGGAAAAGTTCCCCGGATGAACTGAATACGTATGCGAATAATGTGGTGAAATTATCCCGGTATGTTGAAAAACAGGGAAAGAATTTCCTTTATGTAGAGCTTCCCTGCAAGGCACAGAAAGAGGGGGAATATCCGGCAGGAGTTCCGGAGTACGGAAATCAAAATGCGGATGAAATTCTGAAGGTGCTCGATAGGAAATCTGTGCAGCGAATGGATGTTCGGGACATAATGGAAAAAGAGCACATAAAATCTACAGAATGCTTTTTCCGAACAGACCAGCACTGGAAACCGGCAACTGCACTGTGGGCGGCAGGAGAAATTTCCAAGAAATTATCTCAAGTGGATTCGAAGTGGAAAGATCATCCGGAATATCGAAATTTGAACAATTATCAGAAAGAGCATTATTCCAACTTGTTTTTGGGTGCCATTGGAAAGAAAATCGGCAGCACTTATGCAGGTATGGATGATTTCGACATGCTGATTCCGAAATTCGACAATCAGTTTCAATATCGTATGCCGAAAGCGGAAAAATCCGTAGAGCGGACCGGTAATTTTAAAACAGCGTTTATTGTGCCTGAGAATTTAGAAAAAGATCCGTTTCGGGTGAATACCTACGCGACATATTCCGGAGGAGATCATCCGGAAGAGCGGGTGACAAATGAGAAGGTGAAAAATAACCGACACATTCTGTTGATACGGGATTCTTTTTCCTGTGCGTTGATGCCATATTTAGCCTTGTATACAAAGAATGTCACCACGTTGGATTTGAGACATTATAAAACCGAGTCTTTATATGATTACATTCGGAATCATCCGGAAATTGACACGGTGATGGTGGCCTATAATCCAAGTGCCATTACAGAGATACAGTATACTTTTGATAAGGTTGTAAAATGAAAAAGATAATTAAGATAATTAAGACGACAATTAAATCTGTTTTGTATGTTCTCTATTATGGAATTATTGCTTTTCTGCTGTATTTTGTTGTAGCAGGACGAACGTTGACGGATTGGTATGATGTTACATTCGGCACGCGGTTCCGGGAAATCGTGTACACCTTTAACCTGGGGTTGACCGGGGCGGACACCAGTTTCATGAACGAAGCACTTCAGGAGTGCCGACCGGATTTGATTAAAGCGACGGCCATCGTAGTGCTGTTCATTTTGGCGGATTTGGTTTTGTTCCGAAGAGTGGGACGGAGAAAGGTTCGGGTGGATGAAGCCAAGGGACGGCACGATGTTCAGGGAAGAGAGACAAAGCACGAAACGGAAAAAAAGAAGACGAAATATCAGTGGGTGCGAAGTAAGTGGGGATATGCGCTTCGAGGTGTCTATCATGTAACCATTTTGCTGATTTGCATTTTTTTGGCAAAGCCGGTATATGCGTATGCAGATCGGGTGTTGGAAGTGTCGGACTTTGTTCGCTCGAAACTAACATATACAAAAATATACGATGAAAAATACGTGGCCCCATCATCTGTTCAGATTCAGAACACACGAAAAAGAAAACGAAATGTTATCATCATATATATGGAAAGTATGGAGACTACTTATGCGTCGAAGAATCTGGGAGGCTATCAAGATCACAATTTGATGCCAAATCTCTATAACCTGCAGCAAGAGAACATCGCTTTTGGGGATCGAAAAGGAATGGCAGGAACGCACAATCCGTCCGGAACGACATGGACGACGGCCTCTATCCTGTCATCCTCTTCCGGAATTCCATTTGCCTTTAACATGGGAATGAATAAGAATGAAGGAAATGATGCGGATCAGGGAAAATTTGCTAAAGGGATAACCACGCTGGGGGATATCCTGGAGAAGCAGGGATACAATCAGGAATTCATCTGCGGATCGGATTCCACTTTCGGTCGAAAGAAGAAACTGTTCCGGGAGCACGGAAGCTACAAAATTTTCGATTATTACTCTGCAATCGATGCCGGATATATCGACAAGGACTACAAGGTCTGGTGGGGAATGGAAGATTTCAGAACCTATGAAGCGGCAAAGGATGAAATCCTGAAGCTATCGGAGAAGGACAAGCCATTTAACTGCACGATGCTGACGGTGGATACCCACCATGTGGGCGGATACAAGTGCCAGAAGTGTCCGACGGGGAATGGTAACAAAACCGCCAACGTGGTGGCATGTGCCGATCGGCAGGTACAAGAATTTGTGGACTGGTGCAAGGCACAGGAATTCTATAAGAACACCACCATCGTTATCCTGGGAGATCATCCGCGAATGGATAAGATATTGGTGAAAGATGTGGATAAGGTGAACCGAGAGGCGATTGATGTGTTTATCAATTCTGCATCTCCTTATCAGAAGATTAATCAAAAGAGGACAGCAGCGACGATGGATCTGTTCCCTACGATTCTGTCTTCCATGGGATACTCCATCAAGGGCAATCGGCTGGGATTGGGAACGAACCTGTTCTCTTCGAAGAAAACCCTGTCCGAAGAGATGGGATACGATGAATTCAATCTGGAATTAGGAAAGAACTCCCGGTTCTATCACAAAGAATTCGAATAGAATAGCTGTTTTATTGAGACAAAGGCTGGAGACATCATGGAAAAACAATACGACATCAGTGTAATTCTTCCGGTGTACAATAACGTGCAGTATTTGGAGGGAGAAAGGACTCGCCCTGTGCAGTGAAAAGAAACTGGACGTACTCTTCTTCACCTATGAGAATTTTTTCGAAAATGAGATTGCCGCGGAGCGATGGCAGAACAATCGGGTGAATCAGCCCATGCGAAAAAGAGAATATCCGAAGGAACCCATCCGCGGCCGGGAAATGCTTCTTTTATTCAAAACACAGCTGGAATACCGAGTAAATGTGTTTTTGCAGATGGCTCGACGGGATTTCCTTCAGAAGAATCATTTCTCTTTCGAATCCGGAATTATTTTCGAAGATATTCCCTATACCTTTGAAGTACTCCTACGGGCGGAACGAGTGATGGCATTGAATGAAGTGCTGGTAAAAAGACGGATTCGGGATAATTCTCTGGAACACCGCCCGACGACGGTGCATCGGTGTAAGAGTGCATTTCGAAGTCTGATTCTGGATTACAAGTTGGTGCGGCATTTCGGATATGATTTTCCGGAATGCGAACCGGCGGTAATTCAGGAATTGGCGTTTCGACACGAATTTGTGAAAAACACATATCTGGAATTGGATGAGGAGAATCAGAAGAAATTCCTTCAGCAATGCAGTCCGGATGAGCGGATTTTCTTTGAGGCCGCGATTCTTCCTCGTATACAGAGAGAACAGAAAGATCGGGCAACGATTGATCGGTTGAAGGACAAACACAGAGAAAAAAACGATATATGAAAGGCAAGCGATAAAAGTTAAATTTTGATAAGTGTATTTTTGAGATGGGGGAGTGATTGTATTGAAAAGATCTTTAGTTTGTTTTGTCTTGGTGTTGAGTTTTGTCTGCATGCCGATTGGCAGTCAAAACAGCTATGGTGTGACGAAAACTAAAGCACAAAGCAAATACGTATCTAATAAAGTGTTGGAAAAATGGGAAAAAGGATGGCATTCCCGTGCCGGAAAAAAGTATTACTGCGTGAAAAAGGGTAAATTGGCAAAGGGCTGGAAAAAGATAGGAAAGAATAAATACTATTTTGATAAGAAAAATGGGTTCATGCTGCGATTTCGTCAAACGATTCGCGGTAAAAAGTACTATTTTAACTCAAAGGGCGCAATGAAGACCGGTCTGGTTAAGTTTAAGGCCGGGAACCGTTGGTATGACAAAAATGGAAAACAGGTCACCGGATGGAAAACGGTTTTAATAAACGGGAAAAAAGAAAAGCACTGTTTCGATCCGAAGACGGGCATCATGGTTCCGGGAAATACGGATGAGGCGTTGGAAATCCCGGTGTTGACATTCCATCGGATTGTTTCTGACAAGGTAAAGCGGACGACATATCCGGATGATCAGTGGGTAGCATCCGTGGAGGATTTCAAGGAACAGATGCAATATTTATACGAACACAATTATAAAACACTGTCTATGGACGAGTATTATGATTGGTATAAGGGAAAACGCATGGTGAAAAAAAAGAGCATCGTGTTGACCTTCGATGATGGCGATTATGAATTCTACTATCGGGTAGCTCCGATTTTAAAGAAATACGGATTTAAGGCAACGGCATTCATCGTGGAATCGAGGATTAAGCCTGTCACTTCATTCTATTTGGATGACGCTACGCGACATTTCATGGGTGCAGACTTGATTAAGAGAATACAGGTTGAATATCCGAATATCATGATACAGAGTCATACATATGATCTTCACCACTATGAAAACAATCGGATGGCGGTATTTGAGAAGAGCTATGAAGAATTAAAGGAAGATTTTGCAAAGACCAATCCGAAGTATCGGTACATGGCTTGGCCGTACGGTTACTTTTCCGATGAAGCCGTTACTGCATTCAAGGGTAGTCATTATCGGCTGGGATTTAATTTCGGCCGCTATCGCAACTCTACTCGTGCGGATTTGCCGTGGTCGGTATACCGGGTGAAGATCAACGGGCAGATGAAAATGGACGTCTTTAAGAAGACGGTAAAAATTCAGTAGCTTCAGAAAATAAAAAGATATGAATTTAGAGTATGCGAAACTTCCGGATTGACAAACGAGACATTTTATTCATATAGTTGAAATAAGTGGCTTTATGCGTTATAATAACGTGGTTTATGTTAACGTTTTTTTAAAGGTGGGTACATGAATAAGTTTTTTTCGAATATAAAAAAGTATCACAAATATGCAATTCGAAGTGCGAAAGCAGAGCTCAAGAGTGAAGTTGCGGACTCCTATTTGAACTGGTTATGGTGGATTATCGAGCCGGTGTGCTTTATGCTGATTTATACATTTATCTTTGGATATGTATTCCATAATAAGACGCCGTATTTTGCGTCTTTCGTATTTATCGGACTGACTGCTTGGGATTTCTTCAACCGCATGGTGAAGGGCAGCGTAAAGTTGATTACCAGCAACCGAGATTTGGTCAAGAAGGTGTACATTCCGAAGTATATTCTGTTACTGGCAAAATCCTATACGTATCTCTTTAAAATGGGAATTTCTATGATTATCACTTTCTGCCTGATGTTCGCGCAGGGAGTGCATTTGAGTTGGCATATCATTTTCTTTGTTCCGATTATAGCGATTCTCTATGTTTTGACCTTCGGAATCGGAATGATTTTGATGAATTATGGGGTTACGGTAAACGACTTAGCAAATCTCACAAACGTGCTGCTGCGAATGGTATTCTATCTTTCCGGTATTTTCTATAATATCAATGAAAGATTGGCAGGAACTTTGTGTTTTATCTTGCTTCGTGTGAACCCTATTGCGATGCTGATGAACGAACTCCGTCGGACGATGCTGTACAATCAGTTGCCGAGTTTCAAGTGGCTTCTGGTATGGCTTGGCATTGCGTTGATTCTGAATGTAATCGGCATTCATTTAATCCATAAAAATGAAAACAGTTATGCGAAGGTGATCTAATGAGTGATAATGAGAAGAAAATTGCGCTGTCGGTAAGGAATTTACATATCTGCTACCGTGGCCTTAAGAAAACATCCATTCGATCCAGTTGGATGCGGTTGAAAGATAAAGTTGAAATTTTCGAAGCCCTCAAAGGTGTAAGCTTTGATTTGGAAGAGGGAAAGATTCTGGGAATCATTGGCAAAAACGGAAGCGGTAAATCCACCATGCTCCGGGCCATTGCGGGAATCTTTTCTCCGGATGAGGGAACGATTGACCTGCACGGTCGTCGGGTATCCTTGCTGTCCATCGGTGTTGGGTTTAACAAAAAACTGACCGGGAGAGAAAACGTATATCTTTCCGGAATGCTGCTGGGCTTCTCGGAAGAACAGATTGCGGAAAAGGAAAAAGAAATCATCGATTTCGCAGATATTGGCAAATTCATCGATCGTCCGGTAAAAACTTATTCTTCCGGCATGTATTCGAAACTGGCATTTGCGATTACGGCGATTTTGGAAACGGATATCATGTTGATCGACGAAGTACTGAGTGTGGGAGACCAGCGCTTTAAGGAGAAGAGTTACAATAAGATGAAGGAACTCATCTCTGATGATACGCGTACCGTGGTGATCGTTTCTCACAGCTTGAGTACAATTGAAGAATTGTGCGATGAGGTTCTGTGGTTAAACGACGGCGAGATGATTGAACAGGGAGATCCGGCAGAAGTGCTACCGAGATACACGGAGTTCATGAAATCCAATAAGAAAAAGAAGTAGTATAAGTAGTTGGTGCTGGAATTTGAGTTTCTAGAAAACTGTTAATTGGTTAAACTGTTGAGATTTTGGCTCCATTATGCTAAAATCACGGGAAAAGGAATGAGTTTATCAGCTTGATGAGAAAGGAAGAAGTATGTTTAAAAAGAACGGAAAGAAAGCCGTAGCGTACATCGCCTTGCTTTTAACATTGATTATGTGTCTGGGTATTTTGTTGGAAGGTGCGATTGCATTTGCGGATGTAGATGCGCCGAATGCTTCGACGCCGACCGGCGAAACGGTGCAGGAGGATACACCAAAGACAGAAGAATCTGCTGCAGATGACGAAGAACAGGCGAAAGCTCCGGCGGAGGATGAGAATACGAATCCGAATGCTTCCGGAACTGCCGCTTCATCAGAAGTGGTGACAGATGCACTGAAGATGACGGTTGCTCCGGTAAGCAACAGCCTGTATTTGAACGTATCCGGAAAGAAGAAGGTAACCATTCAGTGTGAATTGGATGCCACTGCCGGATACAAGGCACAGACTTTTGATGTCTTTGACCGGACGAAAAATACTGCAGTGTCGGAAGGCATTGTGATGGGAAGCAAAGCAACGGTTACAATTGAGGACGATCATGTGTACTGTCTTAAAGTAAAGGCCACCGATGCTTCGGAAAAGGAAGTCATTCTTCAGTCGAAGGAGACCTATTCTGTAAATTTCCCGGAAAAAGTCACCGACTTGAAGGCAACTTGTGCTAAGAAGGACAATTTAATTAAAGTAACTTGGCATAAGGTGAATGGTGCAAATCGGTACTACGTTTATCGGAATACGAAGGCCACTCGCCCGAGCAAGCCGATTAAGACGGTAACCGGCAACTCCTTCTCCGAACGGCGAAAGGGCGGATCCTATTACTACTGGGTTCAGGCGGCGAATACTACGGATGCAGCTGCTTCGACTCATGTAAAGAGCGGAAAGGTCACTGCCGGAAAGTATCTGACGATTCCGGTAAGAAATTATTGGTTCACCGCAAAGGCCAAAAAACGTATTCCGATTTATAAATCCGCAAAGAGCAAGAAGGTAATTGGTCATCTTCCAAAGGGGAAGACCGTGGTAATCAAGAAAAAGAGCCCGAAGGTGGTTCCGCAGTACGGCGTGGTAAAGCGGGTATATTTTAACGACAAAAAATTAAAGAAAAAGGGTTGGGTAAATTACAAATCCATTAAATTAAAGAACCACGTTGCCGGAAAGTCCAATGACTGGAGCAGAAGTGTAAAGGAGAACTACGTGAACAAGAAAAAGTTCAAGAGTTCGACCAACTATCTGATTTGGCTCAGCAAATACACCCAGAAGGTGTACGTGTTCAAGAGAGCCAATAAGCACAGTAAGTGGGTTCTCAAGAAGACTTATCGCTGTTCGTCCGGTACGTTTGCACATCCGACACCGACCAATATGAACTACATCCTAATTCGGAAGCAATACGATCGCCATCGTGTTACCAATAAGGGCCTGAGATATTACTACAAGTATCTGTCGGCATTTGGAAAGAAGGGATCTTCCGGAAGAGGAAACGCATTCCATACGGTATGTTGGAGAGAAGGAACTCATAAGATGCTGAAGCCGGTAAGGGATAAGCCGAACACCAAGGGCTGTGCCAGAATGTTTACGGGTGAGGCAAAGTGGATTTATAAGCACGTTCCGACTAAGACTCGAGTAGTCAGTTATTAGTTGAATTGCATAAAGAATTTAATAATCGCATAGGACATCGTCCTATGCGATTTCGCTGTGTTCGCCTTTTCCAAAGTGTGATACAATAGACTCACTGACGTTAAAGAAAACAGAAAGAATTGGTATAATGAGAAGAAAAAAGATTGCAATCGTGGGAGCCGGTGATTTCCAGCTTCCTTTGGTTCAGGAGGCGTCAAAAGAAAACGACGTGGTGCTGATTGCACCGGTAATAGACAAAGCATTTGAACCCTACATCAAGGAGCGCTGCCTCATCGATGTGAGAAATCAGGAAGCAGCGCTGAACTTCTGCCGAGAACAGAAAATTGACGGGATCATTACGGATCAGACGGATATCTCCGTTCGCACCGTGGCTTACGTGGCGGAACAGATGGGACTGCCGGGAATCGGTTACGAGACGGGACTTCTTTTTACCGACAAGGCGAGGATGCGAGACGTGATGGAGGAAGCGGGAATTCCGTGCCTCCCGAACCGCACCGTAACCTCCGTAGAGGATGCGGTGTCCTTTTGGCGAGAATTGGAGGGAACGACGGTCATCATCAAGCCGTTGGACTCCCAGGGAAGCCGAGGAATCTATTCCTGCGATTCGGAGGAGGATATCCGAAAGTATTTTGATGAGAGTGCCGGTTTTTCTTCCAACGGAGAAGTAATCATCGAAAAGATGGCCACGGGAATGGAATTCTTCGTAGAAGGGATGGCTTTTGACGGAATGTTCCGGAATCTGATTATCGGAGATACCCATTACTTTGATATTGAGAACGCTTACGCAGCGGAAAGCCGCCGCACACCGTCGGTACGGAATCCGGAGACGGTGCGGCGCGTGCTGGAACGAAACCGGGAAATCATCGAAGCCTTCGGGTTGAAGCAGGGACTGACGCACAGCGAATTTATTATGGACGGCGACGAAATCTACCTGCTGGAGACGGCGGCCAGAGGCGGCGGCGTATATATTTCATCGGATTTAATTTCGTTGGAAACCGGTATCAATGTGGAGAAGTTCCTGGTAGACATCGCTTTGGGACAACTTCAAGAAATGCCGCAATCGAGAGCTACCGGGAAGTATTCCGGATACAAGGCCTTCTACGTGCCCTTTGGAACGGTGAAGAGTATCTCGGGCCTGGAGGAAGTAAAGGCACTGCCGTATGTCCACCGCAACCAACTGGATAATTTGCATGTCGGAATGAACGTTCCGGTGGAGAAGCTGAACAAGACCAATCGGCTGGCGCTGATTGTGGAGGCGGAGTCGGAGGAGCAATGGCTGGAGAGAGTCGCGCATATTCAGGACATTCTGCATGTGGAATGTGAATCGGATGGCATCACCAGCGACCTGGTGTGGAAATAGGAGGAGAAATTAAATGCTGGATAAGTTGCAGAAAAAAATGGTAAACGTATTTCTGTTTTTTGACCTGATGAAACTGAACAGAAAGTATCCGAAGGGAGACGACTACATTCGCCTGAAGAAGATTCAGGAGAAGCGCCTTCACAAGCTCATGAAGAAAGCATATCAGATTCCATTCTATCGGGAGCGTTTCGACAGAGCCGGCGTGAAGCCGGAGGATATTCGTACTGCGGAGGATTTGGTGAAGCTGCCGCCTCTCACCAAGGACGAGCTTCGCGCTTGGATGAACGAGGAAGCGGAAAAGCCGAAATACAAGGATTGGTTCCATGACACCACCAGCGGTTCTTCCGGAAAGCCGCTGATGCTCCTGTATTCTCCAAAGGAGAAGGCGTTCATGATGGCGGACTGGTTCCGGGTAATGTGCATGGCGGGATACAACCCGTTCCGCGGAAAGACCATGAGCCGAAAGAGTGCTCACAGTACTTCCGCCGGTGCGGATACGTTCCTGCAGAAATTCGGCATCCTCCGAAGAGGCTTTCTGAATCAGTACGCACCGGAAGAGGAGATGATCAAGCAGGTAAACGAATACAAACCGGATTTCCTGTACATGAACAAGACGGAATTGATGCGCCTTTGTCTGTACTGTAAGGAGAATCACAGCGAGATTTGGCAGCCGAAATTCTTCTGTGCCTCCGGCGAGATGACGGATCCGGCAGCCAGAAAGCTATTCAAGGAGATTCTGGGAGATGGCATTATCGATGCGTACGGCAGCGCCGAGACCGGTTCCTGCATGCTGAAGCTTTTCGACAGCCCGGAGCACATCATTCACTACGATGCATATGTAATTAATATTTATGATGAAAACGACCGGCTGGCCGATGCGGGTTCCGTGGTAATCACCCCGCTGTTCAAGACGGACATTCCGCTGATTAACTATAAGATTGGCGATAAGGCCATTTCCGAAGTGCGGGACGGCGTTCGTTACGTTACCAGTCTTCAGGGACGGATGAACGACTTCTTCCGCTATGACACCGGCGAGGTGACCACCTTCTTTGAAATCGCTCCGATTATCGCACATTGCGAGGACGTGGTTCAGATTCGTTTCGTGCAGGATTCCTACACTCATATCGTGGTTCAGTGCGTCCAGAGCAAGGAATCCCCGAAGACATTGGAACAGATCGAAAAAGAATTGGATGAGGCTTTGAACAAAAAGTTCAAACATCATATGGATATCGACTTCGAATGGTCCAACTCCATTCCGCCGGACAGCAACGGCAAGCTTCGAATGATTGTATGCAAGGTGGACGAGAATGGAAAAAAATAAATTAGAACGGCTGCAGCGTCCGGCAGATATCGTGTTCGGTATCTGTCTGGCGCTGACATTTGCGATGGAAACTCTGCTGGCGTATCGGCAGAGTATTCTGTATAACGGAAAATATTTTTCGGACATGGCGCTTCACCTGAACATTGCCCGACGAGACCAGTATACCTACCGGATGATCGGGTTTCTGGTGAAGTACATGGATAAGGTGACTGCCAGCCCTTGGGGCATCGCCGCGGTAATCGGCTTGCTGGTGCTCTTTACGGTGGTGGGAAACTACCTTTTGATACGATTCTTCACGAAAGGAATCACCAAGACCCGGATTCCGGCAGAAGTGCTTTCCCTGGTGGCGTTGTACACCGGACCGATTTACATCCCGAAGTTCATGCCGTATTTCTATGCAAAGACCCAGAGCAAATATGCGTGGCAGAATCCGACTCAGATTATGGTAACGGTGTTCTCCATTTTTGCCCTGTTGGTTTTCTATAAGGTATACGAGAATTACATGGAAGGGATTTCCATAAGATCCTGGATTCTCCTGGCGGTGACTTTTTTGCTGTCCGCCTGGGCGAAACCAAGCTTTATCATGGCCTTCTTCCCGGCGGCAGCGATGGTACTGCTGGCGGATGTATTCCGTACCATCGATATATCGGAGATAAGGGATTGCCGCATCGTATCCAAGGCGTACCGCTTCCGACAAGTAGTGATTATGGGGCTTACTATGCTTCCGTCCTGCATCTACTTCTTGATGCTGAATCAAACCCTGTTCGGAAAAGATACCCAGCAGGCATCCGTAGAAGCGGGAAAAGAAGCTTCCAAGGTGGTTATCGACCTGGGACGGGCCTACTTCAATCAGGATTTTTCCATTACGCTGAGCATTATTGCCGGACTGGCGTTTCCGCTGTTCGTACTTGCTTTTAATTTGAAATCGTTAAAGAAACCGGAATACGCGGTGGGCTGGCTGACGGTGCTGTGGGGATATGCGGAACACTTCACCTTCTCGGAAAGCGGTCCGAGAGCCACTCACGGTAATTTTGCCTGGGGAAAGAAGGTTGCGGTATATCTGATGTTCGTCATCAGCATGGCAAAGTTCATCGAGAACCTGTACGATCCGGAATTCTGCAAGGGAAAGAAGAATCTGAAAATCGCCTACGGTGTCGTCGGCATCGGGCTTTTGGTTCTCCATATGGGATCCCAGCTGGTGTACCTGAACCATATCGGCCACGGCGGACGGTATATGATTTAATGCTCAATGAATGGCTTTATAAAGATAAGTGGGGGGAACGGTTAGATGGAAGAATTAACTGAGTTTGGACAGGAGCTCCGGGAAAACAAAGTATATGTTAATCCGGAAAAGTCCACGATGGATGATTGCACGAGCATTCGCTTTACCGGAAAAAACAGCATCCTTGTCATCGAAGACGGGGTAAACATACGTGATTCTGAAATAGTACTGGAAGGAAATAATGCGATTGTATATCTCAGCAGAAATAAACACGTTTACCGATTGAATGTACATGCATATTCAAATACCTGCATATATATCGGGCGGGATAATTATTTCAACGGAAGGGCGACACTAATTGCATCTGAAAGGAAGAATATCATCATTGGAGATGATGGGCTTTTTTCGTTTGGAATATATGTAAGAACGGCGGACCCGCACCTTCTTTACAGCTGTGAAACGAAAGAACGGATCAATGAAAGCAGGTCCGTACTGATGGAGGATCACGTGTGGATCGGTCAAGGTGCGCTGTTGCTAAAAGGAACGTCTATCGGCTCGGGTTCGGTAATCGGGGGCGGTGCAGTCGTTTCCGGCAAAGCCATTCCTTCGAATACCGTGGCAGCCGGAAATCCGGCCAAAGTAATAAAAAAAGGAATTTTCTTTTCCAAAGAGTGCGTTCATAATTACGGAAAAAAGAAATCCGACAAGTACAAGAGGATGGATTCGGATCAATGGATATACGAATCGGCGGAAGTTAAGTATAATTTAAAGAGCATTGATTCTCACTTGTGCAAGCAAAAGACTTCTCAGGACAGGTTGACAGTTATCGAACAGGAGCTCGTGAACAATCCGGAAAAAAATCGTTTTTACATCGGCGAAAAACAGTCGTCGAGAAAGTTCAGATTTCGCTTTTGGAAGTAATAGAGACGCAAGAGGAGGGAGAGCTTGAATAAATACAAGTTTTCAATTATCGTACCGGTATATAATGCGGAGGCATTTCTGGAAGAGTGCATCGAATCCGTCATAAACCAGTCTATCGGATTCAAAGAGAACGTTCAGTTGATTCTGGTAAACGATGGAAGCAAAGATAATTCCGGCGAAATGTGCGAAAAATATTTTCAGCGTTTTCCGGAAAATATCATATACATTGACAAGGAAAACGGTGGGGTTGCCAGCGCAAGAAATAGCGGAATGGAAAAAATCGAAGGAGAATATACGGCTTTTCTGGATTCTGACGATTACTATTCTCAGACCATGCTGGAAAATGTGTATCGCTTTTTTAAACAAAAAGAGGATGCCTTTGACGTATGCGTTTGCCGTCTGGAACATGTGGGGGATTTTTATGGAAAAGAACATGCTCTGAATTGGCGTTTCGAAAACGGAAATCAAGTAATCGATCTTAAGGTGAATCCGGAATACGTTCAATCGGCAATCGGAAATTCCGTGTTTCGAAGCGAAGCGATTCAGGATGTGCGATTTGACGGGCGTCTGCAAACCGCAGAAGATGCGTTGTTCAATGCTTTTGTAATTCTGAAACGCCTGAAGCTCGGAATATGTGCAGACGCGACGTATTTTTATCGCCGATTTGAAACGAGCGACTCTTTAACCGGAACCATACGAATGCAGAAAGAGTTCTATCTGGATATTCCAAAGAACTATTATCTGCAGCTGATAGAACACTCAAAAAATAAATATGGATGTGTGCCGGCGTATGTGCAGCATTTGCTTCGCTATGACATACAGTGGCGGAAATACATTCCGGAGGCAATCCGAAAGCTGAATGAGGAAGAACGAAATGCGTATATTCAAGTGATGAAGCAGACGCTGAAGTACATCGATGATGAGATTCTGTCTACACGCGACGGCTTGAATCAATACCGGCGGCTCTATCTGTTCCTGTTGAAGCATGGCTTCCAAATTGCGGATGAGATGACGCTTCAGAATGGAGTTCTGTATTATAAGGATTTGAGACTGATTAATCTCACGGCTCCCAGTGTTCTGAAAGTTACCGCGATTGAATTGGATGGGAATACGGCTTGCATTGAAGGTCTCGTGAAGGATTGCCTTCCCCATGCTCAGAAAAAGATATTCATGTCTTCCAATCAGGGAGAACGCATTCCGATTCATTTAGAATACGGAAAAGCGGGTTTTGTTGCAGGCTACGTTGGCGAACACGTGGCGGAGATTGGAAATTTCAAAGTTGAAATACCGATTTCTCCTTGCATTAAATGGCAGTTTACTCTAGAATTTAATCAAGATACGATTACATTGAATCCAAATTTTGACGAATCGGTGGGAGTAAGCCGAAAGCATAAGGAATCATTTTTTATTTCGGGAAGGTACATTGTCAAGTATAGAAAAAAGAAAATCTGCTTTTATAAGAATACTTTCAAGACGAGACTGGCATCCGGATTCCGTTACAGAAAAGAGCTTCGGTCTCAATTCGCAAAAGGAAGAAAATAGTATTCGTTGTGAGTTATTTTTTATGGTTTATGAGAGAAGGTGGAAGTATGACTAATGTCAAAAGAAAAAGCTTGGTCTATGCTTTGATTCTGACACTCTGCTTGGGTGTGATTCCGTTTAATGTGGCATCCTTTCAGGCAGCGGCAAAGACCAAAAGCAAGGCTCCGGCAGTAACCGCGAAGACCTATTCCAAAAAGGCAGGTCGTTATACGGTAAAGGTAAAACAGGCGAAGGTGGATTACAAGACCGTGAATGTATACGTTCCGGGCGTAAAGACACTGAAGAAGGTGAAGGGGAAGAAAAAGGTCTATAAGATTAAGGCAACGGCTTATATGTACTGCGATAAGAAGGTTTCCAAGAAGAAATCCAAGACCGTAAAGCTTTCTTCGATTTCTTCAAAGAAAAAGTATTTCACTATGGCTGCACCGGCAATGGGTAAATACAATTTTGTGGTTAAGTACTACAACAAGAAAGGCAAGAAGCTGAAGACTGTTACGGTGAAAAATGCCGGCGTAATCGCACAGGAATACAATATCGCTGTGATGAATGCGACTTACGGACCGTTGCAGTTCTCCCTGTCCCTGTGGGATATCACGAAGCGTGATGATGGAAGACCGATTCCGACGACCATCGCAATGACCCGAAATAAATCCTACAATTGGTCCAAGATGCCGCCGAACGTACAGCAGAATCCGAAGATGAAGAATCCGATGTCCATCAAAAGTATGGCTTCTATGACGAATTACATGCGGAAGTACGTGCAGGATTTGAGATCGTTGAATAAGAATTCCAAATTCCACATCTATTTGACGGATACCTATGTAAATGGTGTTTTGGAATTGGCTTGCAGGACGAAGCTGCCGGAGAACCGTTACGATGTAACATTCCTGTCGGACGGAAGTTCCAGCTATGTGTTCTTCAACCAACTGTACGGCGGAGAGAATGCCAAGAGCGTATACGATACCACCGAGGCAGAGTGGAAGCTCCTCAAGAGTGCTTGGAAGAAGGGCCATTACGTAGACCCGAGAGATGTAAAGTATGCGCTAAATAATGAGTCCTACAGCCTTAGAAAATACACCTATGCGGCGGTAGCATCTGCGAATAATGTGAAATGGTGGGTTGGCCGAAAGGACGGTACATTCGAATCCAAAGATGCGGAATTCCTGGCGCAAGCAAAGGCCCGCATGGAACAGTACGATATGAAGGCTCAGCTGGACAAGCTAAAGGCGGAGAAGCACGATAAGGCGTTCAAGGCATGGTATCATTTCAGCGACAGCATGTTTGCGGATGCGGCGAAGAACCACAAGAAGGTCATGGTTCTCATGGGCGGACGTGTAACATCCGAAAAGAATTTTGCGGAGTTTACCGCTTTCGTTAAGAATTACTACGGTCCTAAATATGAATACTATTATAAGGGCCATCCGGCAACTCCAACCGTGAAGTATCCGGAAAAACAGAAACAGCTGAAGGACGCAAACGTACACGACGTGGATTCCACCATTCCGGCAGAACTGATTCTGTTCTTCTATCCGGACGTGTATGTATCCGGTATGTCCAACAGTACCCTGAACACCAGCTACAAAGATGGCAGAACCTGTGCATACCTGGGTGCCAGAAAAGACGTAGCGCTCGCCAAGGATGACAAGGGCAATATGGGTGTCATCGACGGAAACAAGTTCCAGATGTTCTTTACACAGCTGACGGATGCCGAGAAGGCAGCCGGAAAGTACGGAGAGCTGGATATTCCGGCAGGACACAAGTGCTATCTGGTGGAGTTCAACGAGAATCCAAAGTATGATTACGCTCTCTATGATTACGATACCAACACGATTCTGTATCATGAAATCAAGAAAGCCGGAGAAGAGACGAAATCTGCAGATGCGGAAAAGCAGGAAGCTGCGAATAATACCGAAGCGGCTGCTCCGGAAAATGAGAAAACCGTTGCAGATTCTGCAGAATAGGGTGAACCTATTGAAAAACTGAATAGTTGAATTAGAAGGCGTTGTCTTGACAACGCCTTTTAATATGCTAAAATAAATTTATCGGTTAACTTAACAAATAATTTTATTTTGGCGCTCTTTTTACATATTCAGAAAGGACAGAAACCAAATGGAAGAAAGAACATGTGGGGGAGAATCCCGGGGAATGCAGACCGGGATGGGGCAGCTCCTGCGGTGGTTTGGCATTGCCCTGATCGTTATCAGCATGCTGGGACCGGCGTTTGCACCGGTGAGCTACGGTGTGGAAGCGAATTCCGCAGAAGCTTCGCAGGTGAAGACGATAAAGATTACCACGAAACCGGCTTCCGGACAGATTAATCGCCGGATGGGAGTTGTGGTGCGGAAAAGCGCCTCTTCTCGTTCCAAGAAGGTTGCCAGGCTTCCGAACAACAAGAAGATTACCATGGAACACATGACCTTTACCACTACCAAGAACTATTCCAGAAAGCAGCGGTGGTTCTACATTAAATGCGGCAGTGTGAAGGGATATGTACCGGTGAATCAGGTAGATCACGTGCGGTATCAGTATCGGAAGGTGAAAGCGAAGCGAAACCTGACATACCGTTACGGAGCCGGTTACAAGATGCGGAAGAAGGGAACCTTGAAGAAGGGAACCACACTCTCCTTGTGCCTGGAAACCAAGGCGAAGGGGTCCAAGACCTTGTGGTATCGTTTCCGTTACGGCAAGAAATTCTACTTTGTCAGCTCCAAGGATTTGAATCTGACGGAGACCGTGGGAATCGAGCCGGACCGTGACAACAGCAGCAACCCGGCAAAACCGTCCGACAACGGAAGTTCCGGAACGCAGACGGATAATAAAGGTAACGAGACAAAGCCGGATACAGAGAATATAGTCACACCGCCGGAAACCAATCCATCGGTGAATGCAACGGTGCTTCAGAGCAATAAGAAACCGATGGCGGTTCAGATGCCGAAGGCCACTCTTACTGCATGGTACAATTCATTGCTCAAGATGGCGAATTCAATTGAGACAAATAATCTGAAGTACAATACCGGCGGAGGCGGAACGACTTACCAAAAGGGCCTGAAGGCCAAGAAGGTGAATTGCGCCACCTATATTTCCTGGTCCTTGCAGGATGCGGGTTTTGAGCCTTCCGGATTCTGTTTTTACCTGGGATACGGAAAGATTTACGACCAGAAGATTCCGAAGAATTATTTCATCAAGTCGCCGAATTACCTGGTGCAGACCAATCTGAACATGTCCTTGGCGGATTGCGTGAAGAAGGGATACTTAAAGCCGGGGGATATCGTGGGCTGGCAGAACGGATACCACACCATGGTGTACAAGCATACGAAGAACGGAAAGTACTATTTCTTCTCCGTGGGACCGAAGAGTGTGGCCAACAAGGTGGTTCACGAGAATACGTACAAGGCGAGCTATCGCATTGGGGTAATCATTCGGCGGATTGCCTAATTTGGAATGAGCAGAATGGAGATGAATCTCCCACGAACAACAGAAGAGGGACGACACGGCGAAGTGTTGTCCCTCTTTTCGCGTCTTACTCTTTGGAATAGGTCACCTTGCAGCTGATTCCGTTGAGCCGTCCGATTCGGCCGGACAGGGTGCTGATGATCTGCTGGGGTGCATCCATGACGATGCTGATGATATTGATTCCCTTTTCCCGGTAGGGAAGTCCCATTCGTCCGATGATATAGGGACTGTTTTCGTGCAGCAGCGCGTTTACCGGTTCGACAGAATCCATGTCGGAAATGATGATGCCGAGAATGGCTACCCGTGTGTTTTCCATTGTTCCTTCCTCCTGTTGAATCTTCTTGAATTGTATCACAAAAGACCTCTTTTTTCTGTGCAAATTGAACAAATTTCTCGATTTTTCTCGAACGATGTGAACTGAAGGGGAATTTTTTTTCTGCCATAATGGAGTCAGAAGCAATGCTGATCATTTAGGAGGTATGAAATGAAAAGAAAAAAGGAAAAAATGAGTAAGAAGCAGTTTGCGGAGACGATGGCGCAGGAACTGAACCGGTATTTCGAGGAGAATCTGACGATGGAAGTGCACGCTGCCATTCGGGAATTCGTGAAGACCAACGATTACACCCACTACGCCATCGTGCTGGAACGGCCGGACGTGTATGCCCTTCCGGCGCTGAACGTGGATTTTTTTTATGAAGGGTACAAGCATGGAGACAGCATTGAATCCCTGTCTCGAACACTTGCCTGGAATGCGATGGGGGCGATTATGACGCCACCGCCGGTGAACGGCGTGAATGGCATCCCGAAGAAGGATTTTGGGGTGAAGTTGTCTGCAAGGGTGGTGAGCAAGCGCCGGAACGAGAAATATTTGGAGGATGTGCCGTGCCGGGATGTGGTGCCGGGCATTACCATGTTCGCCAGCGTGGAAATTATTGTGGAAGACATGGATTCCTGGCAGTGCCGGATTACCAACCCGATGATGAAGGAGATGGAGTATCAGCCGGACGAATTGATTGACGAAGCGCTGATGCTGTCCGAAGAATACTATCCGCCGATGCTGATGACATTCTCCGATGGCAATGCGGAAGGGGAGAATTTGCTGGAAAAAGAAGGTTACGCGATGAACGACGATTCCATGTACATCCTCACCACCAATCGATTTCAGTTGGGTGCGGTGGCATTGTTTTATCCCGGCGTTGCGGAAAAAATTGCCGAGATGGCCGGGGGCAATTTCTACGCGATTCCGAGCTCCGTGCATGAATTCATTATTCTATCGGAAAGCGATAAGTATTCCGAAGAGGAACTGCAGGCGATGCTGGAGAGCGGAAACCGGGAGGTGGTCTCCGAAGACGACATCCTGTCGGATACCATTTACGTCTATGACCGGCACCTGGGACTGCTCCTTTCTTGTTCTGAGTACAGCGGCATGTGCGGCACGGAATTCTGTGAGAATATGTGGTGTTAAGCGGGAAAAGGCGGTGAAAGAACGATGGAATCTGTGATAAAAATATGCCGAAATCTGTGGTAAACTTAACGCTTTGAATACTGTCCGGGGTGTGCTAGAATAAAGGCACAGAGAACTTACTGACCGTAAGGAACACCAAGCGGGAAGAAGTGCCGGATACAGTATATAAAGGGCTCGTGGAGACCCGTATCGGATGGACTTCTTCTCGGAGGAAGTCCATTTTTTATGTAGTTTGGAGCAGAGGTATGATTAAAATTGCAATATACGGAAAAGGCGGAATCGGTAAATCCACAGTAACGGCCAATCTGGCGGCGGCATTTGCCGTGCGGGGCAAGAAGGTCCTGCAGATCGGCTGCGATCCGAAAGCGGATTCCACCATCAACCTGCTGGGGGGAGAACCCCTGGAACCGGTGATGAACTTCCTTCGGGATCACGACCGGGAGCCGGAAATCGACGATATCGTGCGCACCGGATTCGGCGGCGTGCAGTGCATCGAGACCGGCGGTCCGACGCCGGGCATCGGCTGTGCGGGACGGGGAATTATCGCTACCTTTAACCTGATCGACGACCTTCGGATTTTCCGGAAGTTTCAGCCGGACATCGTGCTGTACGACGTGCTGGGCGATGTGGTGTGCGGTGGTTTTGCGGTACCGATTCGAGAGGGATATGCGGAAGATATTCTCATCGTCACTTCCGGCGAGAAGATGGCCCTCTACGCAGCGAACAACATTCGCACGGCGGTGGATAATTTTGCGGATCGGGGATATGCTTCGGTAAAAGGAATCGTATTCAACCACCGAAATGTTCCGAGAGAAGAGGAAAAGGTGGGAGAATTCGCTCGGAATGCGGGGATTCCTATTGTAGGCGATATTCCGAGATCCGATGAAATCATCGAATGCGAAGAAGAGGGGATGACGGTGGTCCAGGGACTTCCGGATTCCGAGATCAGCGGGAAATTCTTTGAACTGGCGGACTTCCTGCTGAAGGAACACGAAAAGGAACGGAAAGAGGAGCAGGTACAATAATGAAAAATGCCTACTATATCACAATAGAAGAACTTCTGAAATCAGCGGAACTTCGGATTCCCGGGGAACTACAGTCCGGAGAGCATTTGATATACAGCTCACCGGCCACCTTGTCCTACAACTCTCCGGGCGCCCAGGGATTCGGAGTGAAACGGGCCGGTTTGGTGATTCCGGAATCCATCATGCTTCTGATTGCGCCGGCCTGCTGCGGACGAAATACCACGATTCTGGCGGACGAAGGGGGATACAGCCATCGGATGTTTTTTCTCCAGATGGATGAATCGGACATCGTCACCGGAAGACATCTGTCGGAGATCCCCGAGGCCATTGAAGAAATCCTGGCGGTGTGTGAAACGAAGCCGAAGGTGGTCGTGCTGTGCATCACCTGCGTGGATGCCCTGCTGGGAACGGATTTGGAGAGAGTCTGTCGAAAGGCAGAGGAGACACTGGACGGTGAAGTGCGTGTAGTGCCGACCTATATGTATGCGCTGACGCGAGAGGGAAAGAATCCGCCGATGGTGGCGGTGCGGGAAAGCATCTATTCCCTTCTGGAGAAGGAAGAACGGAAGATGAACCAGGTGAATCTGCTGGGATTCTTCACCCACCTTGCGGATGACTGCGAGCTGTACGATTTGCTGGGGCAGATTGGGCTGGACCGAGTGCTGGAAGTGGGTCGATGTGAGACCCTGGAGGAATACCGGGAACTGGGTGCGTCCAACTTTAACCTGATTCTCAATCCGGAATCCCGGAAGGCGGCTTTTGCACTGGAGGAACGGCTTGGAATGCCGTATGCAGAACTGACCCGGCTCTACCAGATTGACCGAATTCGCCGTCAGTACGAGCTGTTCGCCGCCGCTTTGGGGACGGAATTCCGGCTGGAGGAATACCACCGGGAAGCGGAGCAGGCGGTGCATGAACTGCAGGAAGTGTGCAAAGGAAAGTCCTTCGTGGTGGGCCAGGTGGTAAACGGCAATCCCCTGGAAATGGCACTGGCACTTCTGAAAATGGGATTTGAAGTAAAATCCGTCTTCGCGGCGATTACGGAAGAGGATTATCCATATATTCGGGAAATCGGGGAATACAATCCGAACCTTCGAATCTATTCCACCCTTTCCCCAACCATGATGAATTACGACGGAGACCAGGACGTGGACATCTCCATCGGTACGGATGCGGCATTCTACTATCCGAAATCCGTGAACGTGAAATGGAACGATGAGATTCAGCCTTTCGGTTACCGCGGACTGAAGAATTTCGCCAATGAGGTGGCGAAAACCTGGAAGCGGGCAGCGGCGGCAGCCGGGAAAGCGGCTGATGACGATAAGATGAATGAGACGAAGGAATAGGAGGATCCGGAAATGAAAGGACTTCGTAAATATATTTCACCTTTTTCCCCGGATCAGTCCGGAGCGGCCTCGGTGCTGTTCGGGTACGGCGGGATGCTGATTATCATGGATGCCGGCGGCTGCGTGGGCAACGTGTGCGGATATGACGAACCTCGGTGGGGCGGTGCCAAGAGCGCCATTTTCAGTGCGGGCCTTCGAGATCTGGATGCGATTCTTGGACGGGATGAGCTGCTGATTCGAAAGATTCGGCAGGCCTTGCAGGATATGGATGCCACCTTTATCGGACTCATCGGAACGCCGGTTCCGGCCACCATCGCTACGGATTATCGGGCGCTGAAGCGGCTCTTGGAGAAGGATACGGGAATTCCGGTTCTTCCGGTGGAGACTAACGGCATCGAGCTGTACGATAAGGGTCAGGAGAAGGCCTACCAATGGCTCTTCCGGGAGTTTTTGGACGAGTCGGTGACCGAGAAAGAGAATCGCGTGGGCATTCTGGGGGCGACCCCGTTAGACACCACCGCGGTGGACAGCGGAGCGGAATTCCGCCGGTTGGTTCCGGGCGGCGTGGTGTATGGAATGGGCGATACCCTGGAGGATGTGCGAAAAGCGCTTTCTGCCGAGAGAAATCTGGTGGTATCTCCTTCCGGTTTGAAGACCGCCCGCATGCTAAAAAGAGAATACGGCATTCCGTACGAAACCGGCTATCCGGTGGAGGCGGAAAGCCGAAGGGAATTCATGGAACGAATCCTTCCGGAGCTGGGTTCCCATATACTGATTGTGCATCAACAGATTTTCGCCAATGAAATCCGAGAATGGATTCGGGAACAGAAGCCGGATGCGAAGATCACCGTGGCCGGCTGGTTCCGGATGGACGGAACCCTGAAGGAAGAGGGAGACCGGCATCTGGAGGAAGAAACCGATCTGCTGAAGCTGGTGCGGGACGGTGCTGTCGATACGGTTCTGGGAGATCCCCTTCTGAAGCGGGCCCTTCCGGGATGGCAGGGGACCTATTTGGATCTTCCCCATTATCCGGTATCCGGAGAACTTCATTCCGTGGAAACTTCCCGAGACTATTGGAAGAAAGCGGGGCATAGAAGATGACAAAGGAATCGGAAAACCGGATGCGAATCCGCATCTACGGAATCGTCCAGGGTGTGGGATTTCGTCCTTTTATCCGAAAATTAGCCCTTCGGTTTCGGATTACCGGAACCGTCTGCAACCGGGGAAGTTACGTGGAAATCTACGCGAGAGGAGAGCGGCTTTCGGAATTCCTGGAGGCAATTCCGAAGGAAGCGCCGGCTCGGTCCGCGATTCTAAAAATCAAAACGGCGGTGCCGGAAGAGTCGGATTTTCCGCCGGAATCGGAAGATTTTGAAATTATCGAAAGTGCGAAGGAAGAGGGGATGGTGTTCGTTTCACCGGACATCGCCACCTGTCCGGACTGCGAACGGGAGCTTTTCGACCCGACAAATCGGCGGTACCTGCATCCTTTTATCAACTGCACGGCATGCGGACCGCGGCTGACGATTCTGGACTCCATGCCCTACGACCGGGTTCGCACCAGTATGGGGGAATTTCCCATGTGCGAGGACTGTAACCGGGAGTATACGGATATTCGGTCCCGGAGATATCACGCTCAGCCGATTTGCTGCAACGACTGCGGACCGGAGCTGTACCTGCTGAAAGGACCGGAAACGGGGAAGGATGCCCTGATTAAGGTGCGGAACCTTATCCGCCGGGGCGGCATCGTGGCCATTAAGGGCATCGGCGGCTTTCACCTCTGCTGTGACGGAAGCAATGACGAGGCGGTGGGACGGCTTCGGAAGCTGAAGCACCGGCCGTTCAAGCCTTTTGCGGTGATGATGCGGGATATGGAGACGGTGCGCCGGGAGTGCGAAGTGCCGGAGGGTGCCGAAGAACTGATGACGGGACCGCAGAAGCCCATTCTCCTTCTGGCGAAAAAGAAAACTCACGAGGCGGGCGCTTCCGTTCTGAGCGAGGCGCTGGCACCGGGAAATCCAAATATCGGGGTGATGCTTCCGTACACGCCGGTGCACATGCTCCTGTTCCGGTATCCGGAGGAGGAAAACTCGCCGGAACCGGCGATGCCGGAGGTGCTGGTGATGACCAGCGGAAATCCTTCCGGCGCACCGATTTGCATGACGGATGCGGAAGCGGAGAAATATCTGGCGCCCATGTGCGATGAAATTCTGTCCAATCCCAGGAAAATTCGGATTCGTGCGGACGACTCAGTAATGTCTTTTTACCGGAATCAACCCTATATGATTCGCCGGTCCAGAGGTTATGCGCCCCTGCCGACGGTACTGCCGCAGGAATATCACCATTCGGTGCTGGGCATCGGCGGGGAGCTGAAAAATACCTTCGGGCTTCTGCGGGGGGATATGAACTACATGTCCCCGTACATCGGCGATATGGCGGACGTGCGCAGCGTGGAGGCTTTGGAGTTGGCGGAAGAGCGGCTGGAACGGCTGCTAGAAATTACGCCGGAGGCAGTGGTATGCGATTTGCACCCGAAATACAACACGGGCGAGGTGGCCCGGAAGCTGGCGGAAGAGAAGGGCATTCCCTGCATGGAGGTGCAGCATCACTACGCTCACGTGCTTTCCTGCATGGCGGAGAACGAATGGGATGCTCCGGTGATCGGCGTCTCCTTTGACGGCACCGGGTTCGGAACGGACGGCACCATCTGGGGCGGCGAGTTTCTGCTCTCGGATTACGACGGCTTCCGGCGAAAGGGAAGCATTCAACCCTTCCTGCATGCAGGCGGGGACCTGGCATCGAAGGAAGGCTGGCGCATTGCGGCGGCGATGCTGGAACCGGATGCGGCGGAGCAGCTGAATCTGGGAAGCCCGAAGGAGCGGGCGGCGATTCGGTTCATGCTGGGCAATCGGGTGAACGTGGTGGAATCCACCAGTGCCGGCCGGCTGTTCGATGGAGTCAGTGCCATCCTGGGATGCAAGGAGCGGAATTCCTTTGAAGGGGAGATGTCCATGCAGCTGCAGTTCGCGGCGGAACAGGCAGAGGCGTCGGAAATCTATGACGGACCGCTGATTTCGGAAAAAGAAGATTTCTTTTATCTGGAGACGAGCAGCCTGGTGCGGGAGATTGCCCGGAGAAGGCTGTCCGGGAAGGATGCGGGCGCGCTGGCTCGTATGTTCCACGAGGTGCTTTCTCGGATGGTTCTGGAAGGCTGCCGGCGCATTCGCCGAGAGAACGGCATTTCAACCGCAGCCCTTACCGGCGGGGTATTTCAGAATACCCTGCTGCTGGAGCTGTGCCGAAATAAATTAGAACATGACGGTTTTCGGGTGCTGACCCATTCCCTGGTTCCGCCCAACGACGGCGGAATTGCTTTGGGACAGGCGGTGTACGGCGCGCGAAAGCTGGAAAAGGAGGATTCGAGATGTGTGTAGGAATTAAAGCAAGGGTTTCCGATGTGGAGAACGGAATGGCCGTCATCGACAATTCCGGTGTTCGGAGAAAAATCTCCTCGGAGCTGATTGAAGAGCTGGCGCCGGGAGATTACGTAATGGTTCATGCAGGAATCGCCATCGCCCGCGTTACGGGAGACGACAGCGAGGAAGCATCGGAAGTGATGGAGGCGTTATAATGGCTTTAAGCAAAGAGGCAGCGGAGGCTGCCGAGATTGTACGGAATTACGACGGCCCGAAAATCCGGGTGATGGAGGTCTGCGGAACCCATACCCACGAGATTTTTCGCTTGGGGATTCGACAGATGCTTCCGGAATCCATCGAGCTGATTTCCGGCCCGGGATGTCCGGTATGCGTCACCCCGGTGGGCTACATCGACGAAGCGGTGATGCTGGCCCTGGAGAAAGGGGTAAAAATATTTACGTTCGGCGACCTCATCCGGGTTCCCGGAACGAAGAAGAGTCTGGCAGATGCCCGCAGCGAAGGGGCGGAGGTGCAAATTGTCTACTCCCCGATGGATGCTTTGGATTATGCCAAGGCGCATCCGGAAGAAGAGGTGTGCTTCCTTTCCGTGGGGTTTGAAACCACCACGCCGGGCAGTGTAATCGCCCTTCGGAACGCCATTTCCGAGAAGGTGGAGAACTTTTCCCTGCTGACGGCGAATAAAATCATGGAGCCGGCATACCTGGCCTTGAAGGGAAGCGCCGATGCCTTCCTCTATCCGGGTCACGTGAGCACCATGACGGGCATGGAGGTGTACCGAAAAATCGCGAAAGAATGGCAGATTTCCGGCGTGGTAACCGGATTCACCACCTCCGAAATCGTCACCGCTCTGGCGACGGTGGTTCGCCGGGTGGAAGAGGTTCGCGCCGGCGAGCGGGAATCTTTTGCGGAAAACTGCTATCCGTCAGTGGTGACGGAAGAGGGCAGTCCGGCGGCTCGAAAGCTGGTGGACAAATACATGGAACCATGCGACACGGAATGGCGAGGACTTGGAATTATTCCGGGCTCCGGCATGAAGCTGCGGGATGAATTCTCGAAATACGATGCCCGGGTGCGCTTCCAATTGCCGAAGGTTCAGGGCAAAGCCAGTCCGGCCTGTCGCTGCGGTGAAGTGCTGCGAGGCCTGATTCGCCCGATGGACTGCAAGATCTACGGAAACGCCTGCACGCCGGAGCATCCGGTGGGCGCCTGCATGGTGTCCAGCGAGGGCGCTTGTTCCGCATACTACAAATACGGTGATACACTGAAACTGAAATAAGATACCGAGGTGGAATACAATGAATGACAAAATCACACTTGCGCACGGTGCCGGCGGAAAACAGACATCGGAACTTATTGGCGGATTGTTCAAGAAATACTTCGACAATCCGAATTTGACCGCGGACGACGCGGCGGTGCTGACGCCTCCGGCAGGAAGAATGGCCATGTCCACCGACGGATTCATCGTCTCTCCGGCCTTTTTCCCCGGCGGAAATATCGGAAAGCTGAGCATCTGCGGAACCGTGAACGACTTGGCCTGCATGGGTGCGAAGCCGCTGTATATTTCCTGTGCCTGTGTCATCGAGGAAGGGTTCCCGATGGATATCCTGGAAGAAATCGTGAAGAGCATGGCGGAGACCGCCGCGAAAGTCGGCGTTCAGATTGTCTCCGGAGATACGAAGGTTGCCGGTAAGGGACAGGTGGATGGAATCTTCATTACCACTACCGGTGTGGGCGAAATCATGCCGAAGGCAGAACTGTCCGGTGCGTATGCTCGTCCGGGAGATGCCATCATCGTTACCGGCGATGTGGGAAGACACGGGTGCACGATTCTGCTGGAGCGAGACCGCTACGGAATGGAAGCCGAGGTGACCAGTGACTGCGCACCGCTGTGGCATCCGGTGCGGGATCTGATTCAGGAAATTCCGGAAGTGCACGTAATTCGGGATGCTACCCGGGGCGGCGTGGGCACGGTGCTCTATGAAATTGCGGATGAAAGTAAAGTGGGCATTCGACTGGATGCGGAATCCGTGCCGGTATGCGATGAAGTCCGGGGTGTGACCGGTATGCTGGGTCTGGAACCGCTGTACCTGGCCTGCGAAGGACGCCTGGTCATTTTCGTTCCGAAGGAAAAGGCTGAGGATGCGGTTCGCATTCTGCGGGAAGCAAGCCCGGATACGGCCGGTGCGGCCATCATCGGCGAGGTGACGGATCATATGACCGGTCACGTGGTGATGGCAACGGAGCTGGGAACGGAAACGCTGCTGCCGCCGCCGAGCGGGGAACTCCTTCCGAGAATCTGCTAGAAACGGCGGACGCCCGGAATCCAAAAAACAATTCTTTACACCGGAATGGGAAAAGAGTACAATAAGCGAGATGGACGGTATTCATAGGAAGCTGTACCTTTTCAAAAACTGTGTAAAGAATAACAGGCGAGTACATTTGCATATGTGAAAGAGGAATCGGTCTATCCGAAGGAAGACAAGGTTTTCGATTTTTGCGGCGCAGGGTATTCGGGTACATTTATGATGAATACAATCCATCCGTGCTTTTCGGAATCCGACGCATTGTCGGACGTCCCGGGAGGTGCGGATGCTTTTTTTATGAGAAAAGGAGAAGTCTGGAAAAGGAGGATATTTTTTGTAATGAAGACTACCGTATTGACTTTTCGGAAGATGAAGCGACAGGGTGAGAAAATTTCCATGCTGACCTGCTACGATTACACCACCGCTCGGCTGATGGACGGCACGGTGGACGGAATTCTGGTGGGGGATTCGTACGGAAATACCATGCTGGGATACGATTCCACGCTGCCGGTGACCATGGATCACCTGATTGCGGCGACGCAGGGCGTAGTGCGGGGATGCAAGGAGAGCCTGGTGGTGTTCGATATGCCGTTCATGTCGTATCAGGTTTCGGTAGAGCAGGCGCTGGAGAACGCCGGCCGGGCACTCAAGGAGACCGGATGCCAGGCGGTGAAGTTGGAAGGCGGCGCGTCGGTGTGCCCGCAGATTGCGGCGCTGAGCCATGCGGGAATTCCGGTGGTGGCGCATATCGGGCTGACCCCGCAGTCGGTAAATGCTCTCGGCGGAAACCGGGTGCAGGGAAAGACCGGGGAAGCGGCGGAGCGATTGATTGAGGACGCCCGTAAAGTAGAAGAAGCCGGGGCTTTTGCCGTGGTGCTGGAGTGCATTCCGGCGCCGGTAGCGGAGCGAATCAGCCGGGAAGTGAACATTCCAACCATCGGAATTGGTGCCGGTGCGGGCTGTGACGGCCAGATTCTGGTGTATCAGGACATGCTGGGCATGAACGAGGATTTCAAGCCGAAATTCGTAAAAAGATATGCGGCGCTGGCGGAAGAGATGCGCAGTGCGTTCCGGGAGTACACGGCGGACGTGAAGGGCGGACGTTTTCCGGAGGCGAGTCATCAGTTTGAGATGAGCAGCGAGGAAGAGCTGAAGAAGTTATATTAGCAGAAATAAAGAAGAAGAAAAAAGAAGAAAAGAGGCAAAAAATGATTCAGGTAATTAAGACAATCGATGAACTGAGAAAGCAGGTTAAGGAATGGAAGAAGGCGGGGCTCACCGTGGGCCTGTGCCCGACCATGGGTTACCTGCATGAGGGTCATGCGTCCCTGATGGATGCGGCGAGAGCCGGAAATGACAAGGTGGTGGCTTCGGTGTTCGTGAATCCGATTCAGTTCGGTCCGAACGAGGATCTGGCCACCTATCCGAGAGATTTTGAACACGACTGCCAGCTTCTGGAAGCGCACGGCGTGGACCTGGTATTCCATCCGGAACCTTCGGAAATGTACGCCCCGGATTTCACCACCTTTGTGGATATGAATGAGCTTTCGGAAACCCTGTGCGGCAAAACCCGCCCGATTCACTTCCGGGGTGTGTGCACCGTTATTGCTAAACTCCTGAACACGGTAACGCCGGACCGAATCTATTTCGGACAGAAGGATGCCCAGCAGCTGGCCATCATCCGCCGGATGGTTCGGGATCTGAATTTTGACGTGGAAGTAATCGGCTGCCCAATCGTTCGGGAGCAGGACGGACTGGCAAAGAGCTCCCGGAACACCTACCTCAGCCCAGAAGAGCGGAAGGCGGCGCTGGTGCTGTCCCGCTCCGTTCGAAAGGGTCAGGATCTGGCGGCTTCCGGTGTACGGAATTCCGCAGAACTGCTGGCTTCCATGAAGGAACGCCTGGCGGAGGAACCACTGGCGGATGTGGAATACGTTGAGGTGGTTGACGGCGAAAGCATGCAGCCGGTAGAAACCTTCAAAGATGGGGATCTGGTGGCTATGGCCGTTCGCATCGGCACCACCCGCCTGATTGATAACTTTACCGTGGGCGACCCGGCAATTTCTTTTGATGCATAGGTAGGACGGAGGGAATCGGCCGATCCGAGCACTTGTGGATGCCGGTTCCGGATAAAGAGAATTATAGGGAAGCAGTGTGCGATGTTGACAGAAACGTTGCACACTGCTTTTTTTCGACCCAGGCACCAAAAGAACGGACACAGAAAATGCCGGCCGGCCCGAGCGCCGGCGAAACCGCGCTTTCCGGCCGGAAGTTGTGTGAAGAATTTGCTCCCCGAAACGAAGTCATAAGGCTTAGCGAGGAACGGGGAGCAAATCGGCCGGCCAGGCCGCCGGCGAAACCGCACTTTCCGGCCGGTAGTTGTGTGAAGAATTTGCTCCCCGAAACGAAGGGATAAGGCCTAGCGGGGAACGGGGAGCAAATCGGCCGGCCAGGCCGCCGGCGAAATCGCACTTTCCGGCCGGAAGTTGTGTGAAGAATTTGCTCCCCGGAACGAAGACATAAGGCTTAGCGGGGAGCGGGGAGCAAACCGGCCGGCCCGATCGCCGGCGAAACCGCGCATTCCGACCGGGAGTTATGTGAAGAATTTGCTCCCCGGAACGAAGGAATAAGGCTTAGCGGGGAACGAGGAGCGAACCGTGCCGGCACCTGGTCCTCCAATCTCGGAATTTTCGGTCCGTGGTTCACATGCGTTCAGTTCTGTGAAGTTACTTTTACAATTAACCCCAAAAATAATTTTGAAAAAAATAAAAAAAGTACTGGACAAGAGGGCAGTTCTTCTGTATAATAAATCTTGCGTTGAACAGCGTAAATAAATAATGAATATGGCGTATTGGTCAAGAGGTTAAGACGCAGCCCTCTCACGGCTGAATCTGGGGTTCGATTCCCCAATACGCTACCAATCGGAAACCTGAAGCTTACGCTTCAGGTTTTTTCTATACTCCAAGTGTCGAGACGGCGAACGCCCTTGCAGGCACGGCAGAGCCATAAAACAACTAGAAAATAATTTTTAAAATATTTTCACACAAATTAGTTTGCAGAAGCACTTTCAAGTGCGATAATATTAAAGTCAATGCAATAAAAAGTTACAGATTTTTGGGGAGAAATAATATGCTATCATTTGAGAACGACTACAGTGAGGGAGCTCACTCCAGAATATTGAAAAGGTTGGTGTCCACCGATTTGCAGCAGGTGACCGGCTACGGAAACGATCCGTTCTGCGAAGAGGCCCGAATTCGCATTCGCCAGGCCATCGGCGTGCCGGATGCGGATATCTATTTCCTTTCCGGCGGCACGCAGACGAATCAGGTGGTTATCGATACCATGCTGAAACCGTATGAAGGCGTTATTGCCGCAGAAACCGGACATGTCAGCGTTCACGAAGCCGGCGCCATCGAGTATTCCGGCCATAAAGTCCTGACGGTACCGATGCACAACGGCGGCAAGGTGAATCCGATGGAAGTAAAGAATCTGATTGAGGATTTTTATCAGGATGGAAATCATGAGCACATGGTATTTCCGGGCATGCTGTACATTTCCCAGCCGACGGAGTACGGTGCGCTGTACACCCGCCGGGAACTGGAGGCCCTGAGCCTGATTTGCCGGAAGTATAAGATTCCGCTGTACCTGGACGGCGCACGTCTGGGATACGCCCTGGCCAGCCATGAGAACAACGTGACCCTCAGCGACATTGCCCGTCTGACCGACGTGTTCTACATCGGCGGAACGAAGGTGGGGGCGCTTTGCGGTGAAGCTTTGGTATTCACAAAGCACAACACGCCGCCGCATTTTGTGACACAGATAAAGCAGCACGGTGCCCTGATTGCAAAGGGGAGACTGCTGGGCATCCAGTTCGCGGAGCTGTTCCGGGGCAACCTCTACTATAAGCTGGGGCAGAATGCCATCGAGACGGCGGAGATGCTGAAGATGATTCTTCACGAAAAAAAATATTCGTTTTACTTCGAGTCGCCGACGAACCAGCAGTTTGTCATTGTTGACAACCGTAAAATGGAAGCCCTCCGGCAGAAGGTGGTATTCAGTTACATGCAGAAATACGACGATACCCACTCGGTCATCCGTTTCTGCACCAGCTGGGCGACGAAGCCGGAACAGGTTTTCCGGCTGGCGGAACTTTTGTAAATAATTAATAATAGGAGGAATTTATGAATAAGAAAGAATTGGCAGATCATCTGCACAATAGCAAGTACAACTGCGCCCAGGCGGTACTCCTGGCATTTGCCGACGAAATCGGAGAGGACAAGGAGGTCCTGTTCCGCATCAGCGAAGGATTTGGTTTCGGTGCCGGATGCGGAGAGGGCATCTGCGGCGCACTTAGCGGCGCCATCATGCTGGCGGGCCTGAAGAACAGCGACGGCAACCTGGAAGCACCGGGAACTAAAGCGTCCACCTACAAGGTTGCCAAGGAAATGAAAGAGAAATTCGTGACGAAGACCGGTGGCCTAATCTGCAAGGATCTGAAAGGCTTGGACGGCGGGAAAGTGCTATGTTCCTGCCCGGACTGCATCGGATATGCCGTAGAGGTGGTGGAAGAAGTTCTGGGTCTGTAATTAAAAAAAGATGGGGGGGATCTTTACGTTTAGCAAGAAAGTGAAAGAACAGCCGGATTTGCTGAATGGAAGCATCGCACCGAAGCTAATGGCTTTTGCCATTCCTCTGGCCATGACCAGTATCTTGCAGCAGCTCTTCAACGCAGCGGATATTGCGGTAATCGGTCAATTTGTGGGAAAACACGCCATGGCAGCGGTGGGATGCAACAGTCCGGTTATTGCGCTGACGGTAAACCTGTTTGTCGGGGTGTCCATCGGTGCCAATGTGATTATTGCGAATTTTACCGGTCAGCAGGACGAGCGGAGGATTCGGGAATCCGTTCACACGGCCATGGTGCTGGCGATTATTTGCGGGGTGTTCGTCACTTGCATCGGGCAGATTATTGCCCGTCCCATGATTAATCTGCTGGATACGCCGGCAGTCATCGCACCCATGGCGGTAAAATATCTTCGAATCTACTTTATGGGGATGATTTTTATCATGCTCTATAATTTTGAAGCAGCCATTTTCCGGAGTCAGGGGGACACCGGAACTCCCCTGCGATGCCTGATGATTTCCGGCATCCTGAACGTCATCCTGAATCTCTTCTTTGTCATCGTATTGAAGATGGATGTGGCGGGCGTGGCGTTGGCCACGGTGCTGTCCAATGGCGTTAGCGCCGGACTCCTGTTTTGGCACCTGTGCCGGGCAAAGAGCGCTGTTCGTCTGCAGAAGGGGAGCTTCCGCCTGGAGGGTTCGATTCTGAAGGACATCCTTCGAATCGGCGTTCCGTCTGGACTTCAGGGTGTGGTCTTTTCCATTTCCAATCTGGTCATCCAATCGGCCATCAACAGCCTGGGGCCGGATGTGGTGGCGGGCTCCGCGGCGGCCTTTAACATGGAGGTACTGGGATATTACATCCTGAACTCCTTCGCCCAAGCGGCGGTCACCTTCGTGGGCCAGAACTACGGTGCCGGGAATCTTCCGCGGTGCCGCAAAATCACCCGTCAGGCGCTGATTCTGGATGAAGTGTGTGCCATGTCCGTGGCAGCGCTGCTGATTATTTTCGGACACCGGATTCTGATGCTCTTCAATCCGGATCCGGCGGTCATCCACTTTGGCTATATTCGCGCCACGATTCTGCTTTCCACCCAGGCCGTGAACGTGGTGAACGAAGTCCTTTCCGGAGCGATGCGGGGTTACGGAATCTCTATGGTTCCGGCGGCGGTTACTTTTATCGGCGTCTGCGGAACCCGAATTCTGTGGGTGTACACCGTCTTTCGGCACTCCCACACCTGGTACACCCTGATGGCGGTATATCCGGTGAGCTGGCTCATCACCATGGTGGTGATGATTGCGGCCTACTTCATTTCCATAAAAAAAATCCGCATTCGGCTGGGGACTTCCGGCGATGCGAACAACTAGACGGTGCGGCACAGCGCATAAATTCACACATAAAAAAGAGGCATCCGGGGAAAATCCCTCGGATGCCTTTTGTCTCTATTCATACAGGATGATGGCCATAAAGCTCATCGGCTCATCCTTGCGGTTGGTGATGGCGTGTCCTTCTCCCGGACCGGTGAAGGTGATATCCCCCGCCTTGACGGTGGTGATGGTGCCGTTGTCGTTGTATTCCGCTTCGCCGGAAAGGATGACGTAGATCTCTCCGTCTCCCTGATGCACGTGGTATCCCACGCCGCAATCCTTCTCCAGCACGTTCTCATTCAGCATGCGGCCTCGGTTCCACATCTCCGAATCCTGCTCCACGCCCACCAGCGAAATCAGATGTCCCGGTCCCTTCTGGACTTCTTCTTTCACAACTTTCTTTCGATCTTCTTTTCTCCGAATCAGACTCATGTTCAATACCCTCCTTGTATTTGAAAAATAATATATGCCTCCGGATTACCCGGAAAACTATGCCTTTTCTTCTTCTGCTCGCTGACCGAATCCCAGCAGGTTGCAGGCTCTGGATTCCACCGCGTTGGCGATGGCCAGCGTCACATCCAGATCGTTCCCGTAGAAAATCGCACCGTGGTTGGCGATGATGCAGGCGTGGCTACCCTCGATGGCCTCCATGATGCTGTCGCACAGCTCATCTGTACCCGGTGTTCGGTACTCGCTACAATGCATGTCGCCGATCAGCTGATCCATCGGCGGTTCCGAAATTCGGAATCCGGCATGGGCGGCAGCGAATGCACTGATGCCGTTGGAGTGGGTGTGAATGATGGCGTTGCACTCCGGATACCGGCGGTATAGTGCGGCGTGCAGGCGGTACTCCGAAGAGGGCTTTCTCTGCATGCCGTATTTCAAATCGTGGATGTTCATGCGAACGATGTCCTCCGTGCGGATGGAAAAATAGTCCATGCCCGACGGGGTAATCAGCATGGTGTCCGGGTTCAATCGAAGGGAAATATTTCCCCAGGAACCCTGTACCAGTTCGGAACGGCTCATATCTTTGCCGCAGTCGATGATTCGGTTCCGCAGCTGAAACTCTTCTGCACCGCTGCTGATGAAATCCACCTTTTCTTTCTGATTTACCTTGGAATAGCTTCCGTCGTAATATTTATGAAGCTCCTGAGCGGTCGTCGGATCCAGGTATTGGAGTCCGTTCAGCTTGCCGGAGTAAATCTCCGCTTCCGCACTTTTCTCCAGGATGCGGGCACCGGCGATGGCCTCTTCGATGGTATCACCGACGGCGATGATGCCGGACCCCTGAATGAAGCAGCCTCGGCGGTTCCGCAGGGCTTTCAGCAGGGTTCTTGCGGTTCCGTCCGGACATACGGTCACATCCGGTCCGATAATCTGGGCCAAATCGTCCAGTGCCGGCCGCATTATCTGGTTTTCTTTAGAAAAGCGCACGGCGGCTTCCGTGCATATGAACACGATGGCGTTGATATCGTCCCGAGATGAAAAAATCCGACCGATATCTCCGGTGTTGATGTCGAACAAATCAAAATCCTTCTCCGTCAGCTTGGACAGGCGAAGGTTCTCACGCGAAGAAATATAGGTTTCCTCATTCACCCGAAGCACCAGTTGTCCGTATGCAGTAAAGTACCGCTCCTGAAATGCGTTTGAGCGTTTCAGCAGCGCTTCTTTTGCTGTAGTAATATCCATGTTGTCTCTCCCTTGCTTTGGTTTTCTCTATGCCTATTATATCATTCCGGTTCCCGCGGAATATGATGATTGTTTAAAAAACAATACGTTTTGCCACGGCGTCCCAAGACGCTCCGGACGTGTCCGGAATGCGCCGGGTTTGGCCGGAAGCTTGCGACTCCTCCAAAATTTCTTTTAGGGCGGCCTTCAGGGTAAAAACATATTGCGGCAGTGCATCCGGATCCGGCCGGTCCGAGGCAATCAACGGCGGCATAGGGATGAAGCGAGTGGTGTTCTCCGGAATTTCGGAGCGCAGCCATTCCCGAACCCCCGGCAGGTCATTGCACAGGGTGTTCAGCCCGCAGGCCATGGCTTCAATCAAGACCAGTGGCAGGCCCTCGAAATAGGAAGGAAGGACGAAGGTGTGGCAATTGCGATACAGATTCGCCAGCACTTCCTGGCGCAGCAGGCCGTGATACCGGATGGGGAAGGAATGAGAGGTGATTTCTCCCACCTTTGGCGGCTGGTTTCGGCCCGGATTCAGGCGGGCCCACAGTCCGGAATCGGTGCAGCCGCCCGCCAAATGAAGCTCAAAGGGAACGTCCGTCTCTTTGCGGAGCTGTTCCAGTGCGTCCAGCAGTTCCGGAATGCCTTTTTCCCGGCAGATCTTCCCGGCATAGATGAAGCGGTGCGGTCCTTCCGCTGCGGAGGCATTCGTCTCGCCCGGAAAGAAGATTTTGTCGTTATACCCGGTTCCGATGACGGACACCTGTTCCGCCGGAAGCCGGAAGCAATCCATGATGGTTTTTTTCTGGGCTTGATGGAGAGCGAAAATCCGATTCAAGCCTCGGATGTTCTCCAGAACATCTTTCACGCTGAAAGGTTCTCTTCCGTATCCCGCTTCTCCGGTGCAGAGATTCTGCATCTGGCGAAGGTCGGAGCCGTGACAGATGCCGTAGATTCGCTGCTCCGGAAAGGCCTTCCGAAGGATGGCGGTGAGAAGGTACAGGTGGTGGCAGAGAATGATATCCGGACGGAGCCGGTCAATCGCTTCGCCTACCGCAGAAATAAAGGCTTTCTCCAGTGCTCCGAACTGTTCTTCGGTGAGCTGGGAGTAACGAGTGGACGGATAAGGCATCCGGTCCGACATGCCCAGAACCGGGAAGTCCAAGTCTCCCGGCAGAGGGGATTCCCCCGGAGCCGTATAATATACCGGATGGAAGGTGACCCCATCCGGAAAACTGACGATATCGGAATGGTAGATTCCGGCAACAACGGCCTGCCGGTGTCCCTGACGATCCAGAGCCCGAACCACTTCGGACAGATAGGTGCCGCTGCCGGTGGAGTGAGGTTTCTGGGTTGTAACGCTCAGAATATTCATTGATAATCCTCCAAAACATAATTAATCTACATTATTATATTTTTTAACCGTCTTGAAGTCAAATTGTTAAAAGATTAGAACCAAAAATGGTATTAAAAAAGTTTATAGGTTAGTATAAGTTAACCTAATTACCGAAATACGAAACCAATTATCGTAATACGGAAAAAATTTGGGATTCGGTTGACTTGCCTATACGAAAGGAGTATATTTGTTATAGTATTTTGTGGTACTTTGATGCGGAAGGAATGAAGTGATTTCGAATGGCGGAGAGAAACAGTTCTTTAGAAAAAGCCCTTGCCGTTCTGGATTTGTTTCAGTTCCGGCAGCGTTGGACGATGACGGAGATTGCACAGCACACCGGATACTCCAATGCGGCAGTAGCGCGAATCTTGAATTCGCTGGAAAGCATGCATTACGTTTTTCAGGATAAGATTGACGGCGGGTATTACCTTACCAGCAAGATGTACGTCCTGGGAAGAAATACCCAACTGAAGAATCAGCTGATCAACATTCTGGATGAACCGGTGGGAACCCTGTGCCGGCGAATCGGTTTTTCCGTGACGGTGGCCATCCGAAAGGGCACCCAGAGCGTTACGATTATGCGGAAGGATCCCCAGACGGGATTGACCCTTTCCCTGATTCAAACAGTGGGGGACACCATAAGTCTGAACACCACGGCGACGGGAAAAGTGCTCACCGCATTCTCCGGAGAGACGGAGAATCTGTTGAACCGGATGGACTACGTGAAGCTGACAAAACGTTCCGTAACCGACCGGGACGAATTTGCGGAGCTTCTTCAAGAGGTGCGGGCGCAGCGCCTGGCCTACGATATGGAAGAGGTAACCGAAGGATTGGTGTGCGTGGCGACGCCGGTGCTGGCAAAGGATGGAATTGCCATCTGCTCCATCAGTATCAACGGATACAAGGAACGGATGATTCGGAGCCTGGACAGCATTATCATGCGGCTTCAGGATTGTGCGCGGGAGTGCGAGAAACTGCTGCAGTAACGAATGAATGTAACGAATGAATATATCAGACAAATGAGGAGATAGATTATGGGACTCTTTTATGAGATGGACAAGAATTTCGGAGATGTTCTCAAGGAAAAAAAGAATTTTCTTTTTATCGGCGAGGCGGGAAGCGGCAAGAGCGAAATCGTTCTGAATGTGGCCGCAAAGCTGGCTAGAGAAACCGGCAAAAAAGTAGATCTCTTCGATATGGATCAGACAAAACCGCTGTATCGTTCCAGAGATATGGCAGATGATTTCAAGGAGCTGGGTGTGGATATCCACTATCAGGACCAGTTTCTGGATGCCCCGACGGCGGTAAGCGGCGTGGCAACCTCCCTGATGGCAGACCATTACACCTTGATGGATATCGGCGGCGGTTCCCCGGCAGCGCGGATGGCAGGCGCCTACGCCCACATCCTGAAGAATGAGGATTCGGTTCCGGTGTACATCATCAACCCGTACCGCCCGTGGACCAAGAGCTTGGAGTCCATCGACGGCACCATGTCCAGCATTCTGAAGGCGGTGAATCTGGATCACATCTACATGCTGGGCAATCCGAACCTGGGCTATCACACGTCGGCGCAGGATTTTCTGGAAGGCTTGGAGAAGATGGATTCCCTGCTGGAGGGAATCACCACCATCAACAGTGCGTGTGTCAAGAAAGACGTTTATGAGGAAGTAAAAGGAGAGACGGATAGATATTTACTTCCGATTGAACTATATTTGACCTATGAATGGGTCGATCGTTAAAACACTATTTCAAAAGAGGAGGTAATTTCGATGGCTAAAGGTAAAATCGAGATCAATTCTGAGGCATGCAAATCCTGCCAGTATTGCGTGATTTCATGTCCGAAGAAGATTCTGGTAGTCGGCGAAGAAGTGAACTCTTTCGGTTATCCTTACGTAATCAGTGCGGAACCGGAAAAGTGCATCGGATGTGCGATGTGTGCACAGATTTGTCCGGAAGCTGCAATTGAAGTGTGGAGATAATTAGAGAGAGGAGAAATTTCATAATGAGTGAACGTGTATTTATGAAGGGCTGCGAAGCTATTGCAGAAGCAGCTGTCAGAGCCGGATGTCGCTTCTTTGCTGGTTATCCTATCACACCGCAGAACGAAATTCCGGAATATTTTGCAAGAAGAATGCCTGAGGTAAACGGTACTTTCGTACAGGGCGAGTCCGAGGTTGCATCCGTTAACATGCTGTACGGTGCGGCTTCCACCGGAATCAGAGCGATGAGCTCTTCTTCCAGCTGCGGAATCAGCTTGTACTCCGAGGGCGTTTCCTACATGGCATCTGCCCGTATCCCGGCAGTATATGTTAACGTACAGAGAGGCGGCCCTGGTATCGGCGCAATTCAGCCGGCACAGCAGGACTACTTCCAGGCAACCAAGGCTTCCGGTAACGGTGGTTTCAAGATGCTGGTTCTGGCACCTTCCACTGTACAGGAGTGCGTAGACATGGTATATGAAGCATTCGATCTGGCTGCAAGAGATGAGAACCCGGTTCTCGTACTGACCGACGGTGTAATGGGTACCATGATGGAGCCGGTTGTTCTGCCGCCAATGAAGAGCGACGAAGAAATCGCTGAGCTGAGAAAGAAGTTCGAGCACAGAGCAATCATCGGACATAAGCGTGGCGAGAACGCATTCTGCCGTCCGGGTTCTGTAGGAACCGGTCAGGAAGCGGTTAACATCGAAGCTGCAAAGCTGTATTCCACATGGGATAAGGATGTTGAGGTTGAGGAATTCATGACAGAGGATGCAGAAATCATCCTGGCTGCATATGGTATTTCCGCTCGTATCTCCAGAGTAGTTGTTAAGAAGCTGAGAGAAGAAGGAATCAAGGCAGGAATGATCAGACCGATTAAGGTTTCCCCATTCCCATATGATACTTTCGCTAACCTGGACTTCAATCAGGTAAAGGGTATCCTGAACGTTGAGATGTCCATTCCGTCTCAGATGAGATGGGATATCGATCACGCGGTTCAGGGAAGAACCCAGGTGAACGATTGCCTGAGATCCGGTGGTCAGCTGCTGACCAACGATCAGGTATACGATGCTGCTCGTAAGCTTATTAAGGAGGTACTGTAATGCAGAAAGTATATGAAAGAACTACAGGCATTCTGCCTAACACTGTATCCGGATTCTGCCCGGGATGCATGCACAGCACAGTACACAAAATCATCGGTGAAGCCGCTGACGAACTGGGTCAGCTGGACAATCTGGTTCGTGTAGAGGGTGTTGGATGCTGCGGTCTGGGACAGTTCTACGTTAACCACGACGCAACCATCGCTGCTCACGGAAGAGCTTGTGCCGTAGCTACCGGTATCAAGAGATCCACTCCGGATTCTCTGGTATACACATACCAGGGTGATGGAGATCTGGCTTCCATCGGTCTGGCAGAGACCATGTCCGCTGCCAACAGAGGCGAGAACTTCACCGTAATCTTCGTTAACAACGGAATCTACGGCATGACCGGTGGTCAGATGGCTCCGACCACACTGATCGGCATGAAGGCAACCACCGCTCCGGGCGGAAGAGATCCGGAAGTTCACGGATATCCAATGCACGTTTGTGAAATTCTGGATCAGCTGACTGCTCCTTACTACCTGGAGAGAGTATCCTGCAATACTCCGCAGAACGTAATGAAGGCACGCAATGCGATTAAGAAGGGCTTCCAGTATCAGCTGGAAGGAAGAGGTTTCTCCCTCATCGAAATCGTAACTTCTTGCCCAACCAACTGGGGACTCTCCACTCTGGACTCCCTGAAGTTCCTGGAAGAGAAGATGTTTGCTGAATATCCACTCGGTCTCGTAAGAGACAAGGGCGCAGAAAAGTAGGAGGTGCAGAATGGAAAGAAATTTGATGGTAGCCGGATTCGGCGGACAAGGTGTAATGACTATGGGCAAGCTCCTGTCTCAGGCAACTTGCGATTCCACAGATCTGAACGTAACATTCTTCCCATCCTACGGTGCAGCGATGAGAGGCGGCACAGCAAACTGCTATGTTGTAATTTCTGATGATGAGATTGGTGCTCCGGTATCCAACAGTGTAGACGACCTGATCGTAATGAACGGTCCGTCCCTGCACAAGTTCCTGCCGAACCTGAAACCGGGCGGCACACTGTTCATCAACAGCTCCATCGTAAAGGATCCGATTGACAGAGACGACATCAAGGTAATCAGCGTACCGGTTACCGAGATGGCTCTGGAAATGGGCAACCCTCGTATCCTCAACATCATCATGCTGGGTGCATACATCGGTTACACCAATGCGGTTCCAAAGGATGTTGTTACTGCAGGTATCCACCACAAGTTCGAGAATAAGCCAAAGGTTATTCCGATCAACGACAAGGCTTTCGAAACCGGTATCGAAATCGGTCAGAGCCAGAACTAATTGAAATAGTTAATAACGATCAAAGGGAAGTCGCAATGCTGCGGCTTCTCTTTTTGTCTTCTGAGAAATAAGGTGTTTCGGAATATAGCTTGACATAGGTAGCTCATCTACATATAATCAGCTTAAGAGTAGATAATCTACTTATATAGCAGTTTAGGAGAATGACATGAAGAATGATAAGTTATCCGGGAATACGGAGATGTTGGTATTGAACCTATTGAATGAAAAAGATATGTATGGATACGAGATTATCGCAACTTTGCGGCAGCGTTCGGAGAATGTTTTCGATTTGAAGACCGGCACGCTGTATCCGTTGTTGCATCAGCTCGAGAAAAAGAAATATCTAAAGGCATACGAACAGGAAGTTGGAGGAAAAGTAAGGAAGTACTACTCAATTACTGCACTTGGCAGAGCTTTTGTGAAAGAAAAGGAACTTCAATGGAAAGTATATATGAAGGCGGTCAATCAAGTAATCGACGGGAAATAGAGCGAATCAATACGTACTTAGCGCAAATACTGGTATTGGTCAACAATCGTTATCGACGAAAAGAAATTCGTAAAGAACTTCAGGATAATCTAGAAGATGAAATGCAGGAATTGATTTCGGAAGGGTACTCATTGTCCAAGGCTGTTTCTTATGCCTTAAAGGATATGGGACGACCGGAAGAAATTGCACAAGGTTACAATTCGGTATATGCCCCCTATTTTGATTGGGGAAAAATGCTTACATTATGGATTGGAACGATATTCACCATGATTTTTTTGAAAATGGGTGTAAATTTCGGACAATTGATGTTCTTCTTTAATACAGAAGTAAGTCGAATTGTCGGAATCCTGTTGATGATTGTTGCCGGATTTACCTTTTGCTGGGAAGAATTGAATGAACTTCCATTTCTGTACGGCGTAGGTGGTTTTAATGTGAATTCTGCAATTCAGAATTTGATTGCATTGGCGATTATGAATCTTTCCTTGCTGCATACATTTGAATTGTGCGTGGGAATATCGCTTATGATGATATTCATTAAAAAGAAGATGGAAAAGATCCGAGTGCAATTTGAGCGGAAGTATATTTTTTCTACCGGACAAATTTACACGATTAAAGGATGCTATGGAATTGCAGAAATTGATGGGAAGAAAAAGCGTGTAGTTACTTACGAGAATGTTTCTCGGGGAAATCGAGTCGTAGTTGTAGGAATCGAAGGGTATCGATTAATTGTAAAGAGAATTCCTTAAAAAGGGGGCGCAGCTATGAAGAACGGCAAAGAACGCAGATTATATCGCATCAGCATGGTGATAACCGCAATGATGTTTATTGGGATATTCTGTCCTTGGCTGGTTTATCGCAATAAAACCTATACGATAATCGGGTTTTATTGTGCGGTGAAGAATGCCGGTGGAATTTCGTCTTTTGCAGGTTCGGATTCCTTTATATATCCTGCCGTGATTACTTTGACGGTTCCGTTTGCGGCGGGCATCGTGGCAGGCATAAAGTTTCTGATTCAAGCGTTTCGTGGCCGAATCGGAATCATAAGCTGGACGGTGTACAGCTTGGAATGGGTGTATATGGCGTTATATTTTTCCTTTGAAGGATATCAGCCTACGATATTTGCTATTGGTGGACCGGTTCTGGCACTGGCCGATTTTCTGGTGAACCGTTTTATGGAAGAATATCGTTTACTTACCCGAAAAAATCGAGAACTAAGGGAAAAGGAACGGCGAGAAAAAAAGGAACGGAAAGAACGGTTGTTTTTCCCGGGAAACTATTCATGGAGAACGCAGTCGTTGATGTTGGCATCTGTGGATGGTGGGAAAAAAAGCAGAGTCCTTACAGTGTTAACCGGAAGTGCTGCAACAGCATATACATTTTCGGTATTGGCGTTAAAACAAACAATGCAGGAAATTCATTCGGCGGAGGTGCTGCTTCTTGGAAACGGTTTGGAAGCAGACTTGAAATCCGCATTGGGGATTGCTTGCGTTTTGGATATGATGGTAATCGGACTTGCCGTATCTCGAGAATTGTCCGGAAGAAGCTCTTTAGATGACCGAATGATTAAGTTTGGGGCAAGGGAAGGGTTAATTCGTCTCAATTGGTCAATCGAGATTCTGGGATGCTTTATACTTTCTGTGATCTTTGGAATAACCATTGGAATACTGGAATTGCACTGGATTGTTCGGAAGATTTCGGATGGAGTTGGGGAAGCCTTGACGGCAACGATTACGGTTTCTGCCATTATTATCACTGCATTGATTATAGGGGTGATATTCCTGACAACCGTATTGTACTGCTACGATAAAGCGGTGCAGAAAAGGTACTATAATCTGATTAACAGAGGAAATGAATCGATTCCGTCCAATCGAATGAGCATAATTCTGTTGACCGGGGGGATTGTTGTTTATGGAGCCGGAATGCTGCTTTTCACTCAACGAAGAAATGCGGAGAATATTTGGTTGTATGCCGAACAAATTCTTGGCGGACTAATGTTTGTATTTGCAGTTTCCGCTGTTCTTGTCCGAAAAGCGGAAGTCAAAGGATATCGCCGAGCTCGGAGCATATCACGAAGCGTTTGGACGTATTCGTTCCGCAAAATTACGGGAAATATAATTGTTATCGCTGCCCTTGTATCTATGCTTGCGGTGCCGATTCTTCAGATGGAGATTATGAATGACAGGATTAAAAGCAGCGCAGACTTAGTGCCGTATGACTTCGTGGCCTTCGGGTATAAGGATGATGATGAAATATATCATCAAGTAAAAGAATACAGCAAGGAGCTGCATCAGATTCCGATGGTCCGCGTTACGTCCGTGGAGGGTGCGCCGTACAATTGGAAGGATGTTGCGGCAAATAAATTCCAAGGAGTGCTTTGGCCGCAAGGTCAGAACATTGGAATATCCTGGAATTCATATGCTGCATTGTGCCAGAGAAGAGGGGTGTCAACCGGGACAAATGCCTTAGCGGCAGGCAAGATATTGATTTCATATCAACAGGATTGTGTTCAGAAAACTCATCCTATCGATTACTATCTCTTTCGTAAAAAGCCATATTTGCGAATAGGGCAGCCGCTGCGGTATTACGTTGTTCCGGATCGAGAAAAACTATACCCTCCGAGAAATGTTCAAACCGAAGTATCGCAGAATATAATCGGAATGTTGAATCGAGGAGATCAGGAAAACTTGGTGGTTTTTCCGAATGATTACTTTTATAAAAACCGAAAAGCGGAAGGGCCTTCATTCCTGTATTTAATTAACAGCAAAAGCGGCCGTTACACCGATATAGAAAATCTATTACAGCGAGTCGCTAAAAAAAATCAAAAGGATGCCTCTTTTGATTCGGAGATTCGATCCTATTACGGTCGAAAACAACTCTTGAAGGATATACAATCAGAAAGGTATTTTCAGAAAACAATGCTGATGCATGAGATTATAATGATGCTCATCTGCCTGGTTTTGGTTTGGATGACGTATGTTGAATTCATAAAAAGTCAGTCGTTGAGTAAATATCGCATCTTGCGAAAACTTGGAATATCGGAAAAGATGAAGCGCGGCATTTTACGCAGGGAAATCATTCTTTGTGGATTGCCTCCAATCTTGACTTCTGCGTTGCTCGCAATTGCTTACTCGACAGAGATAATATATCTTCGTGGAATTGGCGCGGGTACAATTCAAAATATATTGATTCGAGGAGTTCCATATTGGGGAACGATGCTAGTGATTCAGATTGGGTTCCTGGTATATGCATATCACTCTATTTATCGCAGAGTTACGGTAACGGCCGGAAAGGGGGCTGCAAAATGGATGCAATCGTACAAGCAGAGGGGGTAAAGAAAGCGTTTCACTGCAGAGACGGAAATCCTGAACGGAACGAGAAGCAGGTGTTAAGGGGTGTGAATCTGAGCGTATATCCGGGAGAATACATTTCCATTATGGGAAGATCCGGAAGCGGGAAAAGCACATTGCTGAACATTTTGGGACTTTTGATTCCGCCCAGTGAAGGAACGCTTTTCTTTGAAGGAAAAAACGTCGAGGATTTGTGGAAGGATGAACTTGCGGATATTCGAAGACGGAGGATTGGTTTTATTTTCCAAAACTTTGAATTGATTGAGAGCATTTCCGCCTTGAACAATATTATGATAGCGGGATTTCTGGAAAAGAAATCCAAGGAAGAGGTGTATGAACGCACCGTGGAATTGACCCAATCATTGGATTTGTCTCAAGATTTGCTCAAAAAATACCCGAGCGAATTGTCCGGTGGTGAAAAACAGCGAGTCGCCATCGTGAGAGCGCTGATAAACAATCCGGATTTAATCCTTGCGGATGAACCTACCGGAAATCTGGACGGTGAATCGGAGGCATTGCTGGCGTCCCTCTTGGATCGAATCAATAAGGAGCTGAATAAATCTATTGTTTTGGTAACTCATAATCCGCGGTTAGCTGCTCGCAGCCAGGTGTTCTATCATCTTTCCGATAAAGGTGTGCTGGACGAACCGCTGCGAAATAACGGAAGCCGGAACGAATTCTACCATGAAATTGTTCGCAGGATGTGATTGGAGAAACACAATGTGCAAAGAAGATAGCCCATTTGTATTTCCGTGGAGGGAGATAAGATTGTGGCGAAAGAGACCACTTTGGGCGCGGACAACGCGCTTGGATTGGCGTATTCGCTGGCGATTCTGACGCTGGAAGTGTTGAATCGTTTATAATGGAAATTAAGGAGGAGCTGCGGCTGTGCGGCTTCTCCTTTTATGTGCTAAAAATAAGCGAATAATAATTGACAGTGAAAAAGCACTTTGATACACTGATGTTAGCACTAAAATGGAACGGTGTTTCTTTGTGTAGAACTAAAACGGGCACAGGGGGAGTATTAAGATTATTTTGGAGGAGTAAAATATGGAGCGTATGATTCCGAAGGATTTGGAACCGCAGATAGTACTTGAAATTTTTGAGGAAATCAGCAGGATTCCGAGAGCCTCCGGCCACGAAGAAGAAATCAGCGATTGGCTGATGGCTTTTGCAGACAAGTACCACTTGAGCAGCATTCAGGATAAGAAGGGAAATGTCCTGATTCGCAAGCCGGGCACGCCGGGAAAGGAAGACCATCCGGGGGTGATTCTCCAGTCCCACATGGATATGGTCTGTGAGAAGGTAAAGGGGTCCACTCACGATTTTCTGAAGGATCCGATTCAGATTACCGTGGAGGGAGATAAGATTATGGCAAAGGAGACCACTCTGGGTGCGGATAACGGCATCGGATTGGCTCTTTCGCTGGCGATCCTCACTTTGGAGGATGTACCGCATCCTCCGCTGGAAGTGCTGGTGACCGTGGATGAAGAAATCGGCCTCACCGGTGCAGAGGAATTCGATGCATCGCAGCTGACCGGAGATTATTTTGTCAATATGGATTCTGGCGATGAAGGAATCTTTGTGGCCGGAAGTGCCGGCGGCCCGACCATCAGTGCGGATATTCCGGTAACCCGGAAGACTCCGGAAGCAGAGCAGGAAGCGTATCGCCTGAGCATTGACGGACTTCTGGGCGGACATTCCGGAGAAGATATTCATCGCCACCGAGGTAATGCCAACAAGCTGCTGTTCCGTCTCTTGGATGCACTGGAGCGGAAGGGCGATATGGAGTTGGTTTCCGTACAGGGAGGCATGGCAGGCAATGCCATCCCGCGTTCCGCCGAAGCGGTGGTGATGATTCCGGCGGAGGACAAGCAGACTTTCCAGGATGAGGTGGAAAGATACTATGGCATCTATAAAGAGGAGTATCGGGTGGGCGATCCGAATCTCACCGTTGCATTTGAACCGTGGGAGGAAGAGGTTCTTGAGGTATTCACCAAGGAAGCGATGGATCGCGTTATCGATTTCGGTGTGTTCTGTGAGAATGGAATCCTTCGGATGTGCCCGGATGTGGAAGGTGTCGTGGAATCCTCCAATAACTTGGGGTGCGTGACCACGGATGAAGAAAAGGTGACGTTTGTCTTTGTCATGCGAAGCTTTGTGGAAAGCATGTACCGGACGATGGTGCTGAACATTGACCGTTTGGCACGAAATGCCGGGGGGAGCAGCCACAAGGATTACGACTGCCTGGAATGGGCGTACGAACCGGAAAGTGAAATCCGGAATCTGTTTGTTGAAGTATATCAGGAACTCTTCCACAAGGAAGCGAAGGGCATTCCGGTGCACACCGGTCTGGAGTGCGGAATTATCGCAAAGAACATGGGCCGAAAGGTGGATATGATTTCCATCGGACCGGAAACAAAGGAATTGCACAAGCCGGGAGAATGGTTCAGTATCTCCTCCACACAGAGATATTGGAAGCTGCTGCAGGAGGTTTTGAAGCGCTTGTAGAGATTGTTCGTCAATGTGGGAGCTGCGAAATCGCAGCTCCTTTTTTTGAAACGTGGCCGGAAATCCGCAGGTTCAAACCTTGAATAAATGGTTCATATTGGGTATAATGAAGCTAAGTTTTTATCTACAGAAAAGTAGTGGCATAAAGGAGGTACATCATGACCTTGAAGAAAAGAAATACAGCGAAGATGAGAGAAATCATGGCGGAGCAGGACATAGCGGCTGCAAAAGCAATGAGACGGAAGAAAGCGGCGAAGCTGGGAATGCGGATTGCCGGTGTCAGCATGCTGGCAGGTGCACTTCTGGTTGTTACCACCAAAAAGATTTTTGACGAAATCTTCCTGGAAGACGACTGGTCGGATGTGGACTGGGGCGAAGAGGATGACGATTACATCATCGACTAATCGCCAAAAAGAATAGCATAGAAAGGTTAAGGGAAATGTCGGAATACAAGGGAACATATTATATTACTACACCAATTTATTATCCAAGTGCGAAACTGCATATCGGTCACACCTACTGCACCGTAATGGCGGATGCCATGGCTCGGTTCAAGAGACTCAGCGGATACGATGTGCGCTTCCTCACCGGAACGGATGAACACGGACAGAAGATTGAGAAATGTGCGGAAGAAGCTCAGGTCACACCGAAAGAATACGTAGACGGTGTGGTGGAAACCATTCTGAGACTCTGGGATAAGATGGAAATCAGCTACGACGATTTCATTCGGACCACGGAGCCGCGTCATATCAAGAGAGTACAGAACATCTTCATGAAGATGTACGAGAACGGAGACATCTACAAGGGCAAGTACGAAGGCTGGTACTGCACTCCGTGTGAATCCTACTGGCCGGAATCTCAGCTGGTAGACGGCAAGTGCCCGGACTGCGGTCGTGAAGTGAAGAAGATGAGCGAAGATGCGTACTTCTTCCGTCTGTCCAAGTACAGCGATGCGCTGCTGGATAATTTCCGGAACAACCCGGATTTTCTACAGCCGGAAGCGCGCAGAAATGAAATGATTTCCTTTGTGGAACAGGGTCTGGAAGATCTTTGCATTTCCCGTTCCACCTTCGACTGGGGAATCCCGGTTCCGATTGACGAAGAACACGTCATCTACGTATGGCTGGATGCGCTGTCCAACTACATCACCGCTTTGGGATATTCGGAAGACGATGAACTGTACAAGAAGTACTGGCCGGTGGATGTCCACCTGGTGGGCAAGGAAATCGTGCGTTTCCACTCCATCATTTGGCCGGCAATGCTTATGTCCCTGAAGGAACCGCTGCCGAAGCAGGTGCTGGGACACGGATGGCTGCTGATTGACGGCGGAAAGATGTCCAAGTCCAAGGGCAACGTGGTGGATCCGGAAATCCTCATCGACCGCTACGGCATCGATGCGCTGAAGTACTTCTTGCTGAGAGAGTACACCTTCGGTCAGGACGGCGTCTACACCAATGAGATTATGCTGAAGCGCCTCAACTACGATCTGGCCAATGACCTGGGGAACTTGCTGTCCAGAACCGTATCCATGATTATGAAGTACAACGATGGTGTGGTTCCGGAAGCAACAACGAAGGATGAGATTGACGAAGAGCTGCAGGAGCTGGCAACAACCGCCGGCAACCGGGTGGAAGATAAGATGGATACCTTCCAGTTCAACATGGCGCTGGATGAAATCTGGGCAATCGTTCGCAGAGCGAATAAGTATATCGACGAGAAGACCCCGTGGATTCTGGCAAAGGATCCGGAGCGGAAGGCAGAGCTGGATACCGTTCTTCGGAACCTGGTAGAAGCACTGAGAATCGTTTCCATCCTGATTATCCCATACATGCACACCACTTCGGAGCGCATGAGAGAACAGCTGGGACTGGCGGACGTGGAAGCAAGATGGGAGGATGCTTTTACCTTCTATCAGATGGACGGCTGCAAGGTGCAGAAGGGAGAGGTTCTTTTCCCGCGTCTCGATATCGAGAAGGAATTGGAAGCGCTGTCTCAGATTCGTCAGGAAAAGGTTGCTACGAAGAACAAGAAATAGATATCGCATAACAGAGAGAACGGGTCTTGAGAGCATGCATCTCGAGACCCTTTTTTTTCAACATGAGGAGGAATATGATATTCGACGCACATACACATTTGAATTTTGAGGGCTTTGACGAGGAAGAGCGGACGCAGCGGGCGGAAGAAATCGCCGCATCGGATGTGGGAATCATCATCGACGCAGGCGATTCGGTGGCATCTTCCCGGAAAGCCATTGAGGATGCGGAAACGTATTCCTGGTGCTATGCGGCGGTGGGCATCCATCCGGAGCATGCGGCGGAATACACGGAGGAGGATCTGGCACGCATTGAAGAGATGCTGGCACATCGTAAAGTGCAGGCGCTGGGAGAAATCGGGCTGGATTTTCATTATGGCAAGGACACGAAAGAAGAACAGATTGAGTTGTTCCGGAAGCAGCTTCGGATCGGCATGAGACATCGGGTGCCGGTGATGATTCACACACGAGATGCCAATCAGCTGACACTGGACATACTGAAAGAGGAAGGCTTGTTCTCGGAAGAGCGAAAGGCGGCTTTCCCGACGCGGCCGAATGAAAACGGACAGCCGGTTCCGGATGCCCGGGTGCAGCTCCACTGCTTCTCCGGATCGGCGGAATTGGCCAAGGAATACGTGGCTTTGGGGGCTACTATTTCCATCGGCGGACCGGTGACCTTTAAGAATGGACGAAAGACGGTGGAGGTGGCGAAGCAGGTTCCCATCGAATTTATCATGACGGAAACCGATGCGCCGTACCTTACGCCGGAACCCTTCCGGGGACGGCCGAATCGGTCGCCGTACATCGAACACATCATTCGGCGAATTGCATTGATTAAAGATATGGAATACGAAGCGGCGGAAGAAATTCTCTACGCCAACGGCTGCCGATTCTTCCACATCCCAAGGGACGAGAAAGAGTAACAAAGGGGACGAAAGGACCATGGACGGACTGGTAAAAAGAGTACAGCAAGGCGGATTGGTTCCGAAAAACAGCACGGTGATTCTGGGATTGTCCGGGGGACCGGACTCGCTGACCTTGCTTCATATTTTAAAAGAGCTGGAATCTTCGGAAAATCTGACTATCGTTCCCGTTCACGTGAACCACCAACTTCGGGAGAACGCCGACAGTGAAGAGCGCCATGCGGCAGAAATTTGCAGGGAATGGAATCTGTCCTGCCGAGTTCGCCGAATCGACTGCCGAGACATTGCTCGGGCGCAGAAGTGTTCGGTGGAAGAGGCGGGACGAACGGCACGGTACCGGATTTTCGACGAAGTGGCGGAGGAACTTCTGCAGGAAGGTGTTCCGAAGGAGCGCATTCGCATCGCCCTGGCTCACAACGCAGACGATCAGTGCGAAACCCTGCTGCAGCGCATCGTGCGAGGCACCGGAATCCGAGGACTGGCGGGAATCCCTTCCACCCGACGAGATGAAAAGGGATATGCCATCGTCCGGCCGCTGCTTTCCACTTCCCGAAAGGAAATTGAAGATTATGCAGCGGAGCACGCGCTGCGCCCCAACTACGACGAAAGCAACGATAGCGTGGAGTACACCCGGAACCGAATTCGCCGGGAGCTGATTCCCTATCTGGAGAAATATTTTAACCCCGGGGTCAAAGAGGCACTGCAAAGCCTGGCGGAAATTGCCGGCCCGGAAGAGAATTACATGGAAGAGCAGGCCCGCGCCGCTCTCGCCGCGCTTCAACGGGAAGCGCCGCAGGACGAACGGATTCTGGATGCAAACGGACTTCGGGTCCTGCATCCGGCGATGATTCGCCGGGTGGTGGCCCAAGTGATTCGGGAATGCAGCGGAGACGAAAATCTCCGGTACACCATCGTGGAGAACGTCCTGAACATCTTGAAGTCGGAGAATCCCTCCGCTTCCGTGAATTTGCCCGGGGGCTGGCGGGCGGAGCGCCGCTATGAGGAGCTGGTGTTCCGAAAAGCGGCACCGGATGACGAGCGTGCGATGGAAGGGCGGCATCACTTGCGGGTGCAGGTCCTAAAAAAAGACTCCGCGGCCTTTAAGGACGTCCGAAATGTCCAAAAGGAAATTGTGACGTGTGCGGTGCTGGATTACGATAATCTTTGCCGGGAATATCCGGAGCCGGAAAAAAAGCTGATGCTGAGAACCCGAAAAGCCGGAGACCGAATCGGCATCGCCGGCGGAAAGCACAAGAAAATCCAGGATTACATGGTGGATCGAAAGATTCCAAAGGAGTTTCGGGATCGGCTGGAGATGATCGCAATCGGTGGAGAAATACTTTGGATTCTTCCGAATTCCGGAATCCCAAATGAAGTGGAACAGAAGAAGGGAAGAATTTCACAAAAGTATCAGATTGAGGAAGGGTCAAAAGCGTTTTTATTTCTTGAAATCACCGATTGCCTATGATAAAATAACCTAGCAGTTTGTGTAAATAAACAAATTTTATTGTTATCGATAGAAAGGGAATCATCAAATTGAAACGAGCAAGCAAGAACTTCGGTATTTATTTACTTATCTTCATGATTGTTTTGGGTGCAGCCTACCTGTATCGGGGAATGGACAACCCGGCTTCGAAGAAGGAGATTAAATTCTCCCAGTTCGTGGAACAGCTGGACGGTAAGAAATATGAATCTTTGAACATTACAGATCGGAAACTCAGCGGAACGAAGAAGAACGGCAACGTGGAATTTGCCTATGCGCCTTCGGTAGTTGAAATCAGCTGGGTGGAAGAGCATTACATCAATTCCATGCTGGAGAAGCACCAGATTACGCTGGAAAGCGATCCGCCGGAAAGCAGCGTGAACTTCTTCTCGCTCCTGCCGACGATTATTATGGTGGTGGCGCTGATTTTCCTGTTCTACTTTATGATGAGCCAGGGCGGGAACAACAAGGCCTTCCAGTTCGGAAAGAATCGGGCAAAGCTGTATAAGGATAACGGAAAGAGCATTACCTTTAAGGATGTAGCCGGCCTCAAGGAGGAAAAGGAAGAGCTTCAGGAAATTGTAGACTTCTTAAGAAATCCGGGAAAGTACTCCCAGCTGGGAGCCAGAATTCCGAAAGGTGTGCTGATGGTGGGTAATCCGGGTACCGGTAAAACCTACATTTCCAAGGCCACTGCAGGTGAAGCGGGTGTACCGTTCTTTACGATTTCCGGTTCGGACTTCGTGGAGATGTTCGTCGGTGTCGGCGCTTCCCGTGTCCGTGACCTCTTTGAGCAGGCAAAGAAGAATGCACCGTGCATTATTTTTATCGATGAGATCGATGCCGTAGGACGGAAGAGAGGTGCCGGCCTGGGCGGCGGAAACGACGAAAGAGAACAGACCCTGAATCAGCTGCTGGTGGAGATGGACGGATTTGACGAAAACGCCGGAATTATCATCCTGGCAGCCACCAACCGTCCGGATGTTCTGGATCCGGCGCTGCTGAGACCGGGACGTTTTGACCGCCAGATTGTCATCGGCATGCCGGATGTAAAGGCAAGAGAAGAAATTTTCAAGGTACACACGAAGAATAAACCGCTGGCAGAGGACGTGTCTCTGGAAGTTCTGGCAAAGAGAACACCGGGATTCTCTCCGGCGGATATCGAGAATCTGGTAAATGAGGCAGCACTGCTGACCGCACGCCGTAACGGCACCAAGATTCGTATGGATGAAATCGAGGAAGCAACTACAAAGGTCATTGCGGGACCGCAGAAGAAGTCTCGAGTGATCTCTGAAGAGGAACGGAAGCTGACGGCATACCACGAAGCCGGACATGCGGTGGTGATGAAGTCCCTGCCGAAGTCGGATCCGGTTCATCAGATTACCATTATTCCGAGAGGAATGGCCGGTGGATTCACCATGTCTCTGCCGGAGAAGGATCAGTTCTTTGAGACCAAGGGCAATATGCTGAATTCCATCAAGCATCTGCTGGGCGGTCGTGTAGCGGAGCAGCTGAAGCTGGATGACATTAGCACCGGAGCCAGCAACGACCTGGAGCGCGCAACTCAGATTGCTCGTTCCATGATTACGGAATACGGATTCAGCGAGAAGCTGGGACCGGTAAGCTTCAATTCCGGCGGAGAAGTGTTCCTGGGCAAGGATTTCTCCACTCGCCAGAATTATTCGGAAACCATTGCATCGGAAATCGATATGGAGATCCGTTCCATTCTGGAAGACAGCTATGCGGAAACCATTCGGATTCTGCAGGAGCATGATGATGCTTTGGAAAGGGTGGCTCAGGCGCTGCTTCTGGTAGAGACTCTGGATGGAACCCAGTTCGAAGCGCTGTACGATGGAACCGTTACACCGGAAGAACTGCAGGCTCAGGTACAGGCGGAAGAAGAAGAAAAAGAGAAGCGGAATGCTGCTGAAGCGGAAGAAAGCGCTCGTCTGGAAGCGGAGCGGAAGGCAGCGGAAGAAGCCCGCATGGAAGAATTGAAGCAGTCTATTATGGGGTCCGAGGAAGAGATGACCCCGGCCAAAGAAGAAATTCTTAAGGCGCTTTTGAAAGCCGGCGAGGCAGCGGAGGCGATGAAGGCCAAGGACGAGAATTCATCCCGGGAAGAGACTCACGAAATTGAACGCAATTCCGAATGCGATTCTGAAGAGAAGGATAACGAAACGGAAGAAAAGTAGAGGGGTGTGAAAAGATGAAAATTACAGTCGAGGATTGTCTAAGGTTAGACGCGTTTAGAAACAGTACTGTAGAATCTTGCATGAGAAAAAGCGACCGGCGAGTTCGTTCGGTATCAGTTTTTGATGAAAATAATCTGGAAGCCGGCGTGGAGAGAAACGGCGTGCCGGAACAGATGGTGTTAACTCATTTTTGGCAGATTAAGGACGATGTGGAAGCACAGTGCCGTGTAATCTCCGGATTTGGCAGAAAGCAAATTGCCACGCTGGTGGTATTCCTGAACGAGCATGGTGTCCGTGCGCTGGACAGCCGCGTAATCAAAGCGGCAGAGGAGAGCGGTCTTCTGGTGATTACCATTGCGGATGAAGGTGAGCTGACTTACGCCATGGTAATCGAACAGGTGATGGACAAAATCCTCTACGGACATAATTACAGCGATAACCTGCTGAACAATACCATTTATCATCTGCTGAACTTTGAAAAGCACAGCAATTTCCAGAGCGCGCTCAAGGAGGCAGCGGTACACAACGACTACCAGGTGGTTCTGATGACGCTGGAGTTCAATCCGATTCTCACGATTGAAACCCGCCATAAGGAGACCATCGAGAATGCCATCAATGTGGCCAAAAGAAGGGACATCACCCATTCATCGGTATTCACTCAGGTGGAGATTTCGGATGTAATTACCTATTGGGGAATTATCGATATTAACGGTGAAAAACACATTCTCATGATTGTGGATGATAACGATAACTACTCTGCCGTAGAGATTACGAAGCTGGCAGAGGTGATTGAACTGGCGATGGGAATGTGGAAGTATACTCCGGAGAGAGATTCCAGAGCCGAATTCATCAAAGCCGCAATTCGAAACGATCTGTCCTTCTGCTATACGCTGGTAGATGAAGCGGACATGAAGAATAAGATTTTCCTCAGCTCCTTCTACGCCAACGGAATCGACAATTCGGATTTCATCGATATCATCGATGAATATAAGATGAAATACAATCTGGGTATTCTTCCGCTGGTGGAGCAGAACGAATTCTACGGCTTGATTTATGTCAGCGCTTCGGAGGAAAAACCGATGGCATTGAAGAACGCTTGTCTGGACATGTTCGACGCGCTGAAAGCCGGAAAGCCGAATGTTCGAATTTTCCATTCCACCGGAATCGAGAATTTGGACAATGCGGTAGAAGGATTTAAGCTGATTAACGAAACCTGGAACTACGTGGAAACCGTATTCCCATACAAACGTGTTTTTACAAAATACGAAATGTCCATGGTTTGCAACTGCATGGATATCATCCTGCAGAGCAGCAGCCTGAAGAAGATGTATCTGGATCTGCTGGAACCGTTCAGCAGAGAAGTTTCTTCCAACAAAGGAAAACTGCTCCTGGAAACCCTGGAGACTTTTGTGTTGGATGCCAGCATGAACAGCAACAAGACCGCAGAATTTATGAGCATTCATAACAATACGGTACAGTATCGTCTGAAGCGGATTAATGAAATTCTGGGCGCAGAAATGACCGGTAACCGGATTATTCCGGGTTTGACGATGGCATTGGCATTGAGAAGACTGGAGGATCAATAGGATGCTTCTGACAGTAGATGTTGGGAATACAAATGTTGTACTGGGGGTTTTTGAGAATCGAAAGATGATCGGCAGTTGGAGAATGGCTACCGACAACAAGCGAAGCGCGGATGAATACGGCGTCATTATCGATCAGATGTTTCGCCATGACGGAATCAGTCCGAAGGACATTGACGATGCTATTATCTCAACGGTGGTGCCGTCACTGCTGTTTACACTGCAGCACATGTGCCTGAAGTATTTTAACATCACGCCGCTGGTGGTGGAGACGGGAATTAAAACCGGCTTAAAGATTAAATGCGACGACCCTCGTCAGATCGGTTCGGACCGAATTGTGAATGCGGTGGCCGCTCATGCGAAATATGACGGACCGCTGATTGTGGTGGACTTCGGAACGGCGACCACATTTTGCGTGGTAACAGAGGATGCGGAGTTCCTGGGCGGTGCGATTGCACCGGGAATTAAGACCTCGGCGACGGCGCTCTTTGAGCACACGGCGAAACTGCCGAATGTGGATCTGGAAACACCGAATCGTGTCATCTGCAAGAATACCATTGAAAATATGCAGGCGGGTCTGATTTTCGGTCAGATGGGTCTGGCAGAACGAATCATCGAGGGCATGAAGAAGGAACTGGTGTCGGATTACGGAAAAAAATACGAGGACATCAAGGTTATCGCTACCGGTGGTATGGCGACCATGGTAGACAGCGGGGTCTCCTGTATCGATGTAATCGATCGGCGATTGACGTTGGATGGTCTCGTTGAGGTTTACGAGAAGAATAAAGCAGTAAGAAAGAAATAGAATATGTTGAATATTGGTGGAATTGAACTCCGAAATCCCTTTATGCTGGCTCCCCTTGCGGGCATCACCGATGCGGTGATGCGTTCCCTGTGCGAAGAGCAGGGTGCGGCACTGACCTATACGGAAATGGTCAGTGCAAAGGGGTTATATTACGGAGACCGAAAAACACCGAAGCTCTTGTACATTCCGGAAAATGCCGGACCAACCGGAGTTCAGATATTCGGCAGCGAACCGGACATTATCGGTGAAGCAGCCCGGATGCTGAATTCCGGCTTGAACTGTTTTTTGGATATCAACATGGGATGTCCGGTACCAAAGGTTGTACGGAACGGAGACGGAGCGGCACTGATGCGGAATCCGGATCGGATATACGATATTGTGAATGCGGCGGTGAAGAACAGTGACAAGCCGGTGACGGTAAAGATGCGAAAGGGATTCGACGATGAGTCGGTGAATGCGGTAGAATGCGCAAAGGCGGCGGAGGCGGCCGGCGCAGCAGCGGTCACCGTTCATGGACGAACTCGGGAGCAGTATTATCAGGGAACGGCGGATTGGAGCATTATTCGCCGGGTGAAAGAAAACGTGACGATACCGGTAATCGGAAACGGAGATGTGAATTGTGGCGAAGACGCGCTCCGGATGATGAAGGAAACCGGTTGTGACGGCGTGATGATTGCGCGGGGATCTTTGGGAAATCCATGGATTTTCAAGAATCTTCTCGCGGCATATAACGGAGAGCCTTATACGGCTCCCACTTGGAAAGAACGATCGGAAATGATGATTCGCCACTACGAAGGTTTGGTGACCCTGAAGGGTGAATATTCTGCGGTGCGGGAGATGAGAAAGCACGTGGGCTGGTATACGAAAGGCTATCCCGGTGCGGCAAAGCTGCGCGGCCGCGTGAACGACATTACAGATGGGGAAGAATTGAAAGAGGTACTAAGACTTGAAAATTAGCAGAACAGCTATAAAAACAATCTGTCTCATGCTTACATTTACGGCAGTACTGATGCTGTCCGGTTGTACCAGTTATGATAATTTTCGCCGGACATTCATCGATAAGGAGACGGAGGATTCCAACGTTATCTACGTTGGCGTATTTGAACCGGAAAGCGGACAGTATAAGAAAGTAGGTAAAGAGGAAATCAAGGGAATTCAGCTGGCCCACAGCATGTACAGCAATGTAAAAGGCGTGCGGGTGGAACTGGTCCAAATCGATACCGAATCCGACACCAATACGGCGAAGGCGGCAATTCAGAGTTTAATCAAGCTGAATCCGGTAGCGATTATCGGGAGTGCGGAAGAAGCGAATTCCATGATTGCCGCGGAAGAGGCGAAGAAGGCGAAAATTCCGATGATTACCCCTTCGGCCAGCAATCCGCTGATTACGGAAAACAATCCGTATGCGTTCCGTGCCTGCATTACATATGACCAGAGAGGTACCGGTCTGGCGGAATACACCATCAAAGAGCTTTCCGCCAAGAAGGTTGCCATCATTACCATTCAGAATGACAGTACCCAGGAAAAGATGCGGTCGGCATTCAAGGCTCGCCTTCGGAAAGAGGGAAAGAAGTCCGGACCGGAGGTGGTACTGGATGAATCCATCGGAATCAACGAGTTCAATATGGTGAAGTTGGCAAAGCAAATTCAGAAATCCGGGGCAGAAGTGGTATTCTCGCCGATCGGTCTGGAAAAGGCGGATCTCCTGTATCAGCAAATTGAAAAAAGAAATATGACGAATATCCGATTCCTGGGAAATCAGGAGTGGTTGACGGAAGATTTTCTGAAGATGAAAGAGAAACATCCGCAGATAAAGATTTCCTTCACATCCGATAACGTACTGAATTCCGGCGGCACCGCGGAGACGGGATTTACCGCCGAAACCCAGCGGTTCCTGGTGAAATATGCGAATCGGTATGGACAACGGGACATTCCGACTCAGAATACGGTACTGGGGTATGATGCGTATATGCTTACCATCAATGCAATTAACAATGCTCGAAGCTTGAAACCGACGGATATTCGAGATGCTTTGGCCGACACGAAGGACTTGCGCTGCGCTACCGGTGTGTTTAACTTCGATCGGGATGGAAATCCGGTGCGCCGGGTAAACATTTCTACCGTAAGAGATGGGAAACTGGTTTCCGCATACGTCACGAAATCGAAAACGAAGGCAGACAGCATGAAGAAAATTGAACATTAATTAGAAATCGATGAAATGAGGAATTATGGTTTACAGAGAAATACTCGAAAAGAATAAAGCGGAGATGCTGGAAAAGCTCCAAGAGCTGGTTCGCATTCGCAGCGTCCAGACGGAGCCTTGCCGGAGTTCGGAGGGCGAAGTGTATCCATTCGGCGCCGGCGTGGAAGAAGCATATCAATACACCTTGAAGCTGGGGAAGGAACTGGGCTTCGAGGTAAAGGACTGGGACCACTACTGCGGTCATATTGAATGGAAATCCGAGAATCCGGATGCCAAAATTTTCGGTATTGCCGGCCATCTGGATATCGTTCCGGAGGGTGATGGTTGGACCTTCGATCCTTATGCCGCTGAAATCGCCGATGGCTGGATGCTCGGCCGCGGTACTTTGGACGACAAGGGACCGGTTATTGCCTGCTTGTACGGAATGAAAGCCCTCAAGGAAGCGGGATATCGTCCGGCTGATACCATTCGGCTAATTCTGGGTCTGGATGAGGAAACCGGACGGGACAGCGTGCACTACTATCTGGAAAAGGATCGGATGCCGGATTACGGCATTACTCCGGACGGAGAGTTTCCGCTGACCAACGGAGAGATGGGAAATATGAAGTTCCAGCTGGCATCTCGGATGAAGAAGTATTCTCCGAAAGAAGGCCTGGTTCTGTCGAAGATTAACGCCGGCCTTGCCCCGAATATCGTTCCGCGAACCGCAAAGGCGGTGGTGGCATCGGGAGACAATGGGGAGTATGACACGATTCGCACGAAGGCAGAAGCCTTTGCGGAGGAAACCGGATACAATCTGAAAACCCGAAAGGTGGGAACTTCGCTGGCCATTGAAGCCACCGGAATCAGCGCCCACGGTGCCGATCCGCACAAGGGCCTGAACGCCATCAGCATTCTAATGGCCTTCTTGGGAAGATTGGATTTCGTCAGCGATGAAGTTACCGAATGGATTCGATATTATAATGAGCACATCGAATTCAACCTTCACGGAGAGAATATGGAATGCGCATTCCAAGATGAACCATCCGGCAAACTGATTTGCAACGTGGGAATGATGGAACTGAGCAACGATGTGGCGACCGTCACATTGAATGTTCGTTATCCAATCAGCTATACCTCAGAGAATGTTTACGAAGGGGTAGAGAAAACCCTGGAAGGAACGAATATCGGGCTGATTAAGAAGGGGGACGACAAGCCGGCTTACGTACCGGTGGACGATCCGTTTATTCAGACCCTGTGTTCCGTATACGTGGAGGAAACCGGCGACGACGAGAACAAGCCGTTCGTGGATCGAGGCGGCACTTACGCCAAAGTGTTCCGACGGATGGTTGCGTTCGGTGCGCTGTTCCCGGGGGAAGAAGACCGGATGCATCAGCCGGATGAACGTCTCAGCATCGAGGCTCTGATGAAGATGACGCGAATTTACACGGCTATGATGGAAAAACTTTGTATGGAAACGGAAGCTTAAAGCAATCTATGAGAGAAGAAATCAGGAAGAAATTAGAAGAGAAGAAAAATTTCAACTGGACGGTTCACAATGAGCTCGAGACCCGGGATTTCGGCCTCGAGCTTTCATCGTACCTGAAGCCGGGAGATGTTCTGGCGCTGGAGGGAGATCTTGGAACCGGAAAGACTACTCTGACGAAGTACATAGCGGAAGGGCTGGGCATTCACGAGAATATCAGCAGCCCGACTTTTAACATTGTAAAAGAACATCGAAGCGGCCGGATTCCACTGTTCCACTTCGATGCGTACCGCCTGGGTTCCGGGGACGAACTGCTGGATATCGGGGCGGAAGACTATTTTTACGGAGACGGAATCAGCATTGTGGAATGGTCGGACATCGTGGAAGAGGTCCTGCCGGAGGAGTCCCTGTTGATTCGAATCCGCTATGGAGAGAATGAAGGAGAGCGAATTTATCAATGCATATTCTAGCACTTGAGACTACCGGTAAGTACGGATCGGCCGCAGTGATCGATCAAGAAGGAAATTGCTGGACGGCCTCTTCTTCCGATGTGATGAATCATCTGAAGGACATCATCACGCTGACGGAAGAATGCCTTCGGAACGCCGGTATTGAAAAAACAGATTTGACGCATATCGGGGCCTCCGTGGGTCCGGGGTCCTTTACGGGGATTCGAATCGGCGTCACGACGGCCCGAACTTTGGGACAGGTTCTGGCTCTCCCCTGCGTCTCGGTGTCCACCTTGGAAGCCATGGCGTATCAGGGAATGGAGAACAGCAGCGGGGAGAAATACATTTGCCCGATTATCAACGCCCGGAGACACCAGACCTATGCCGGACTGTGGAAGGCCACAACGGACGGACCGGAGCCGATTCTTCCGGAGAAACAGTATATGATTGAAGATCTGCTGAACGAAATCCGGAAGCTGGAGGGACCGGTGTTCTTCACCGGAGACGGAATCGATGCCTACCGGGACATTATTTCCACGGAGCTCTCGGAGGAAATGTGTGCCTTTGCGCCGGAATCGGTTCGGTATCAGAACGGAAAAAGTGCAGCGCAGGTGGCACTTCGTCGGGTACAATCCGGGGAGACGGTTTCCTACGAGAAACTGATGCCGAACTACATGCGCAAAAGCGAAGCCGAGATGCGGCTGGAATCGGGTACACTGAGCAGTAAGATACATGGATAATACGCGAAAAGAAATACCGTTATTGATTCGTCCGGCGGCTTCGGAAGATATTTCCGATATCGCTTACCTGGAAGAAATCACCTTTCCCATCCCCTGGAGTTTGGAGTCCATTCGTCACGACGTGGAGGAAAACGAATTGGCCACGGTTATCGTTGCGGAATGGAACGGAAGTTTTGCCGGGTACATGGATGTGTGGCAGATTGCCGGAGAAGGGCAGCTGAACAACATTGCCGTGGCGCCGGAATACCGGGGCCGAGGCATTGGCCGGAAGATGATGGATTACATGATACGATGGCTGACGCAGGATGACAATGAAGAATTCAGTCTGGAAGTTCGGGAATCCAACGCACCGGCGATTCACCTTTATGAGAAGCTGGGTTTTGAGGTCATCGGACGCCGGGAGAAGTACTATATCGATAACGGAGAAGACGCATTACTGATGCGCAAAATTTTAAAATAGAGAATGAGATGATGTTATGAAGAATGGAAAACATATCACCCTTGGAATTGAATCCAGCTGTGATGAAACCGCAATCGGTATCGTTGCCGACGGCCGGGAAGTATTGGCCAATGTGATTTCATCCCAGATTGATATTCACACCGCATTTGGCGGGGTAGTCCCGGAAATTGCATCCAGGCGGCACCTGGAGAATATTAACGGGGTGCTGTCCCAGGCTCTGGAGGAAGCGCAGATTACCATCGATGAGGTGGATTTAATCGGCGTTACCTACGGGCCGGGTTTGGTGGGCGCACTTCTGGTGGGCGTAGCGGCCGCCAAAGCAATATCTTTTGCCAAGGATATTCCGTTGGTGGCGGTGAATCACATGCACGGGCATATTGCGGCCAATTACGTGGAATATCCGGAACTGGAGCCGCCTTTTATGGGACTGGTGGTGTCCGGCGGCCATACGAATATTGTTTTTGTAAAGGATTACAATCAATGCGAAACCCTGGGAGAAACCCGAGATGATGCGGCGGGAGAAGCCTTTGACAAGGTGGCCCGGGTTATCGGTTTGGGGTATCCCGGCGGACCGAAAGTGGACCGAGCCGCGAAGGAGGGAGATCCCCACGCCATCGAATTCAAGCGGGTGTATCTGGAACCGGGGAGCTATGACTTTAGCTTTAGCGGGTTGAAAACGGCAGCCCTGAACCACATCAATTCCTGCAGACAGGCGGGAAAAGAAATCAATGTGGCGGACATGGCCGCCAGCTTCCAGGAAGCGGTGGTGGAAGTCATCGTGAACAAAGCGATATCCGCAGCCCGGGAATTCGGGCAGGACCGAATCGTTATGGCCGGCGGCGTGGCCTCCAACTCACGCCTTCGGGAGATGATTCGGGAAGAAGGAGCGAAATACGGAATTCAAATAATGCAGCCGCGGCCGCTGTACTGCACGGACAACGGCGTGATGATTGCATGTTCCGCTTATTACAAAATGAAGAAAGGAGAATTTGCCGGTCCGGATCTGGATGCGATTCCGGGCTTGGAATTCTAGATTACAGATATGCTGATAATGTCGGCCAGTGAAATTGGCAAAAGTTACGGAGTGGATGTGATTCTGGAAGATGTGTCTTTCAGTGTCAACAAGGGAGACCGAATCGGAATCGTGGGACCCAACGGAGCGGGGAAGACCACGCTTCTGTCGATTCTGTCCGGCGAAGCCGCCCCGACTACCGGAAACTTCTACGTACGAAACGGATATACCGTCGGATACCTGAAACAGAGAAATCATTTTTTTTCCGAGGGAACGGTGCTGCGGGAAGCGGAGAAAACCTTTACCCGATTCCACGAGATGGAGAAGGAAATCCATCGGCTGGAAGAAGCCATTTCCGACCACGAACATCCGGATTTCAATCGGAATCTGGAACAGTACACCGCGCTCATGGAGAAGTACAAGGAGCAGGGCGGTTACACCTATAAGAGTGAGCTGAAATCCGTACTCCGCAATATGGGATTCGGTGAATCGGAATACGATAAAAAAATCAGCATGCTGTCCGGCGGCGAACGAACTCGTCTGGCCATGGCTTGCATGCTCCTGAAGCAGCCGGATATTCTGATGCTGGATGAGCCAACCAACCACCTGGATCTTCGGATGCTGGAATGGCTGGAACAATATCTGAAGGCGTACAAGGGAACGATTATCGTGGTATCCCATGACCGGTACTTCTTGGACCAGCTGGTGAATCGGATTTTCGAGGTGAGCATGTGCCATCTGACGGATTATCGGGGAAATTACTCCGAGTATCTGATTAAGCATGAAGAGCGGATGGAAGTGGCGCTGCGGGAATATGAGAAGCAGCAGAAGAAAATCGAGAAGCAGGAAGAGATTATCCGCCGCTTCAAAGGACACGGCACGGAAAAGCTGGTGAACCGGGCGAAATCCAGAGAGAAGCGTCTGGCGCATATGGAAGTGAAAGATCGGCCGGTACCGGAAAACAATCGGATGAAACTCACTTTCCACTCGGAATACAAGAGCGGCAACGATGTGATGCTGGCGGAGGATTTGGAGAAATCCTTCGGCGAACGGAAGCTGTTTGATCACGTCTCCTTCGACATCAAGAAGGGAGAACGGATTTGCATCATCGGGGATAACGGTGTGGGCAAAACCACATTGCTTCGGATTCTGATGGGAAAGGAGCAGGCGGACCGGGGATATCTGAAAATCGGTCACAACGTGAATTTCGGATATTACGATCAGGGACAGCTTCTTCTGGATGAGAATGAAACGGTGCTGGGAGAGATGAAGAATGCCTATCATCTGTATACGGATACGGAGATGCGGTCGATTCTGGGACGGTTCCTGTTCCGCGGGGATGATGTGTTTAAGCAGATTCGCAGCCTGTCCGGCGGCGAGAAGGCAAAGCTTTCCCTGCTGAAACTGATGCTGTCCGGTGCCAATACCCTGATTCTGGACGAACCAACCAACCATTTGGACATCGATGCCAAAGAGGTGGTAGAGGATGCACTGCTGGATTTCGAGGGAACCCTGATTATCGTTTCCCACGACCGTTATCTTCTGCAGAAGCTCCCGACCCGAATCTTTGAATTGACGACCGGTGGAATCGTGGAATACAAAGGGCGTTTCGATTACTATCTTCAGAAAAAAGAAGAACGGAAGGCGGCAGAAAGTTCCGGGGAGGAATCCAAGAGTACGTCTGACGGAGAACTGTCTGCCGAAGAAGAGCGGAGACTTCGGAAGGAGCAGGAAGCGGAGCAGCGGCGACAGGAACGCCGCATTAAAGAGCTGGAAGGAATCATCGAGGACTTGGAAGCCAAAATCCAGGAGACCGAAGAGCTTCTCTGTGCTCCGGAGAACATGTCCAATGTAGAACTTCTTCAGGAAAAAGGGGAGTTATTGGAACAATATAAGGCGGAATTGGAAGTACAATACGAGGAATGGATGGAACTTCAATAAAAAAACTTGCATAAAGCGCATGTTTTCACTATAATTAACAATGTGATAAATTAAACGGAGGAAAATGTGATGACATTTGAAAAAATCAGAGAACTGATTGTAGATCAGCTTGGTATTGACGAAGATATGGTAGAGATGGACACAAATCTGATGAAGGACCTGGAGGGCGACTCATTGGATATGGTGGAAATCATTCTGGGAATTGAGGAAACTTTCGGTCTGGAAATTCCGGATGAGGAAGCAGAGAAATTTGAGACCGTACGTGACCTGGTGGAATACGTGGATGACCACGAAGAATAATTTACGGGGTTGCGGTTTGTCTGCTGCGAAATAGAATTCAGAAAGAAGGTTGGTTAAAGTATGAAAAGTAATACGAGAGTTTCGAACGCCATCATCCGGCGTCTTCCACGGTACAGAAGATATCTGGGAGATCTTCGAAGCCGTGGAGTGAAGAAAATTTCTTCCAACGAACTAAGTGAATTGATCGGTTATACGGCATCTCAGATTCGTCAGGATTTGAATACGTTCGGCGGATTTGGTCAGCAGGGATACGGATACAGTGTAGATCATCTGTATGCGGAGATTAACAAAATCCTGGGACTGGACAGAGAGTACAAGACGGTTGTCGTAGGTGTGGGTCATCTGGGACAGGCGATTACCAATCACATCCTGAACTACAAGTTTGGATTCAGCATTGTAGGTCTTTTTGATGTGAATCCAACTATTGTTGGATTGGCAATTAACGGCGTAAAGGTTCAGAACTCTTCCGACCTGGAGGACTATGTTCGAAACAACAATATCGATATCGGAATTATCTGCTGCGGAAAGGATAACGCACAGGAAGTGGCGGATACATTGGTTCGCGGCGGTGTAGAAGGTATTTGGAACTTTGCACCGATTGATTTGGATATTCCGGAACGTATTGCCATTGAGAACGTACATTTGAGTGAGAGTTTGCACACGCTGTCGTTCTTAATCAGCAGCAAGGAGAAGGAAAATCGTTAATTCGAAATGAATGCATAAAAGAAAATCCCGTAGCGAACGCTACGGGATTTTCTAATAACAAATCATGCATGATAGAATGTCTTGAAGAACTAAGCTTCTGCAGGTGCACCTACAGGACATGTATCTGCACAAGCACCACAATCGATGCATGCATCTGCATCGATAACGTATGGGGAACCTTCGCTGATTGCTTCTACTGGGCATCCAGCGGCACAAGCTCCACAACCGATGCACTCACTGCTGATTACATAAGCCATGACTGTACCTCCTTTATAGTATTTACGGGTTGATTATAACACCTGTTTGGTAGTTTTGTAAACTTAACTTTAGTAAGGATAACTTAACAATGGAAATATATTCTTTTACAGGAAAAAGCGGAACCGGAAAAAGCTACAGTGCGGCGAGAATTTGCCGGGAAAAACATATTGATGCCATCATTGACGATGGACTGCTGATTTACCGGGGCGGAATCGCTGCCGGTCGTTCCGCAAAGGAATGCTCGTCGAAAGCGGCGGCGATGCGAACCGCACTGTTCAACTACGATGATCACCGGGAAGAAGTTCGAAAAAAGCTCTTGGAATTAAATCCGGATAAATTGATGGTTATCGGAACTTCGGATCGAATGGTGAATTGGATTCTGGATGCCCTGGAACTTCCGGCGCCGGATCACCGCATGTACATCGAAGATTTTACGACGGAAGAACAGCGAAAGGTGGCAGGAGAACATCGGATGCAGGGCGGAGAGCATGCCATTCCGGTACCGATGGGTCAATTGAAACGTAATTTTGCGGGATACATCTTGAATCCAACGAGATTCTTCCGCAGCCGGGCATTACAGGAGGAATCCGGAAAAGAACGGACCATCGTGCGGCCGCCGTTCAGCTATTCCGGAAAGTTTGAAATCCGAGAGGAAGCCATTCGGGATATTATCATGATTGCGGCGGAAGCCCATCGGGGGTGCATTAAGGTGCTGAATTTCTACCATAACGGAAATGTGTCCGGATTCAACCTGGTGGTGGAAGTGCGAATTCGAAAGTTCCCGGGCGCCGGTCGTCACTGCATCATGTTTCAGCAGGAAATCTGGCAGGTGCTTCGCACCATGACCTCCTTCTCTTTGGGACATGTGAATATTCAGGTGAAGGACGTGTACATCCGAAAGAGCGAGCGGGAGAAGCGAAAATAGAAAAATGAAGATAACTTCACATTTTTTCCGAGGAAAGAGGTTGACATCCTAGGAGCAGGTGAGTAGAATAATTCTTGGAAGTTGGCACTCGATTAATACGAGTGCTAACAGACGAAGATAATAGAGGAGGAAACTGGAATGAGTTTAGGAATTAAGCCATTGGGCGCAAGAGTAGTTATAAAGAAGGACGAAGCATTGGAAAAGACCGAAGGCGGATTGATTCTTTCCGGCAGTGCAAAGGAAAGACCTCAGCAGGCGGTTGTTGTAGCAGTTGGTCCCGGAACTGAGGACGAGAAGATGCAGCTGAAAGAGGGAGACCACGTAATTTTCTCTCGTTACGGCGGCACGGATTTGAAGCACGAAGGTGTGGAATATACCATTATGGAACAGAAAGATATTCTGGCAGTAATCGAGTAACTGCCGATTGACATAGGAGGATAGAAAAATGGCTAAAGATTTGTTTTACGGAGAAGAATCCAGAAGAAAGCTTCTGGCAGGTGTGGATAAGCTGGCAGACACCGTTAAGATTACACTGGGACCGAAGGGACGGAACGTTCTGATTGAGAAGTCTTACGGATCCCCACTGATTACCAATGACGGTGTGTCCATCGCAAAGGAAGTCGAGCTGGAAGATCAGGTCGAGAACATGGGTGCACAGCTGGTCAAAGAAGTTGCCACCAAGACCAATGATGTGGCCGGTGACGGCACTACCACTGCAACCCTTCTGACACAGGCAATCGTAAGAGAAGGATTCAAGAACGTCACAGCCGGTGCAAATCCAATGGTTCTGAAGAGAGGTATCGACGGTGCCGTTGAAGCCGCTGTAGATTATCTGAAGAACAGCGCAAAGAAAGTAGACGACAAGGAGAGCATCGCACAGGTTGCTTCCGTATCCGCCGGCGACCAGGAAATCGGCAGACTGATTTCGGAAGCTATGGACAAGGTGGGCAAAGATGGTGTCATCACCGTTGAGGAATCCAAGTCTCTGGGAACCACTTTGGACGTTGTAGAAGGTATGCAGTTCGACAGAGGTTATCTGTCCCCATACATGGCTGCCAACAGCGAGAAGATGGAAGCCGTTCTGGATCACCCGTACATCCTGCTGACCGACAAGAAAATCAGCAACATTCAGGAAATCGTTCCGCTGCTGGAGGATATCATGAAATCCGGAAGCAAGCTGCTGATCGTTGCAGATGACGTAGAAGGCGAAGCACTGGCTACTCTGGTTGTCAATAAGCTGAGAGGAACCCTGGATGTGGTTGCTGTAAAGGCTCCGGGATTCGGCGACAGAAGAAAGGCCATGATGGAGGATATCGCTATCCTGACCGGCGGTACCGTAATCAGCGAGGAGCTGGGTTACGAGCTGAAGGAGACCACCATCGATATGCTGGGCAGAGCGGAAACCGTTAAGGTCAACAAGGATCACACCGTTATCGTCAACGGAAACGGCAGCCGCACCGAGATTAAGGAGAGAATCGACTCCATCCGCGCGGAAGCAGAAGAGACGACTTCCGATTTCGACCGCGAGAAGCTTCAGGAGAGACTGGCAAAGCTGGCCGGTGGTGTTGCGGTAATCAATGCCGGTGCAGCAACGGAGACCGAGCTGAAGGATAAGAAGCTGAGACTGGAAGATGCACTGAACGCAACCAGAGCTGCGGTAGAGGAAGGCATCGTTTCCGGCGGTGGTGTAGCACTGATCGGTGCAATTCCGGCAGTTACTGAGTATGCAGACAGCCTGGAAGGCGATATGAGAACCGGTGCGAAGATCGTTGAGAGAGCACTGGAAGAGCCGGTTCGCCAGATTGCGGAGAACGCCGGTTTCGAAGGCAGCGTTGTGGTATCTAAGGTAAAAGAATCTCCGGAAGGAATCGGATTCAACGCCGCAAGCGACGAGTACGTAAACATGATTGATGCCGGCATCGTGGATCCGGTAAAAGTAACCCGTTCCGCACTGCAGAATGCAGCAAGCGTTTCCGGCATGCTCCTTACCACAGAAGCAGGAATTACAGAAATCAAAGAGGATACTCCGGCACCGGCAATGCCTGCCGGCGGCGGTATGGGCGGCATGATGTAATCTGCCCGCTTTAAAGGACATACAAATACCGATTCATCGGAAAAGGACTGCGAAAGCGGTCCTTTTTCTGTTGTCAATTCCGTCGAGGGGTGATACAATATCTTGTATTGAATTTTAGATGCAAGACAGATGAAACGACAGGAAAGGGGTTTCGCATGGGCGGTTTTTTTGCAGCGACGTTGAAAGAAGATTGTGTGTTTGATTTGTTTTTCGGAACGGATTATCACTCTCATTTGGGAACCAGACGTGGCGGATTGGTAGTGTACGGAGAGAATGGATTTGATCGGGCCATTCATAATATTGAAAATGCTCCTTTTAGAACGAAATTCGATGCCGATGTATCTCGCATGAAGGGCAACATGGGCATGGGATCCATTTCGGATTATGAACCGCAGCCTTTGACGGTGCGTTCCCACCACGGAACCTTTGCCATCACCACCGTTGGAAAGATCAGCAATAAGGCGGAATTGCTGCAGAAGCTGTTTGATAACGGAACGACCCAGTTCATGGAAATGGGAGATGGAGACATCAATACCACAGAACTGGTGGCAGCTCTGATTAACGAGAAAGATAATATGATTGACGGCATCCGCCATGCGCAGGACGTGATTGAAGGATCCATGAGCATGCTGATTATGACCAAGCGGGGAATTTTCTGCGTGCGGGATAAGTTGGGTCGTACGCCGTTGGCCATCGGAAAGAAGGACACCGGATATTGCGCCAGCTTCGAGGAATTTGCGTATTTGAATCTGGGATACGAAGATTACAAGAACCTGGGTCCGGGAGAAATCGACATCATGACCAGCGACGGTGTGACCGTTCTGGCAGAACCGGGAAAGAAGATGAAGATCTGCACGTTCCTGTGGGTATACTACGGTTATCCGGCATCTTCTTATGAAGATATTTCCGTGGAGGCCATGAGACATCGCTGTGGTGCGGCGATTGCCCATCGAGATACCTTGAAGAGAGAAGATGTGGATATCGTTGCGGGCGTTCCGGACTCCGGCGTGGCCCACGCCATCGGATATTCCAATGAGGCCAGACTGCCGTATTCCCGTCCGTTTATCAAATACACTCCGACTTGGCCGAGATCTTTCATGCCGACCATTCAGACCAAGCGGGATTTCATCGCAAAGATGAAGCTGATTCCGGTTCCGGAACTGATCAAGGATAAGAGAATTGTGCTGATTGACGACTCCATCGTCAGAGGCACCCAGCTGGCGGAAAAGGCTAAGTACCTCTATTCCTGCGGGGCGAAAGAAATTCACGTTCGTCCGGCATGTCCGCCAATCCTGTTCGGCTGCAAATATCTCAACTTCTCCCGTTCCCGTTCTGCGCTGGAACTGATTGCCAGAAGAGCCATTGATGAGCTGGAAGGCCGTCACATGGAGGACGATGAATTGGGTGATTACCTGAATCCGGACAGCGAGAAATATCAGAACATGATTGAAGTGATTCGGAAGCAGCAGGGATACGATACCCTGCAGTACAACCGCCTGGAGGATATGCTGGAATCCGTTGGCATTCCGGTGGAAAACCTGTGCACCTACTGCTGGGACGGAAAAGAAGAATAATCCTTCGATACTTTTTGGTGTTGATGACGGAACAAGGATTCCGTCATCAACACCTTTTTTCAAAAATGAGGAACCAAGGGTGTTCCAATTGCTCAGAATGTATTAAAAAAAGAACATGACTTTTTTATAACAAATGGTATAATCCTTTGTTGGCTGAAGATAAATTCTTGTTTTGAATAAAGGAGAAATTTGGTGAAAAGTACAAAAGAACGCATTCAGGATTATATTATTATTACAATTGGAACCATTATCGCTTCCTTTTCGGTGTTTTTCTTCCTGACTCCAAGCCATTTGGCGGTAGGAAGCATCTCCGGTCTGGCAGTGTTGATTGCAAAATTCGTTCCGATGACGGTAGGTACCCTTCTGATTATTCTGAACGGAATCTGCCTGCTGCTGTCCGCTATTTTTGTAGGAAAGGAGTTCACATATCGAACTCTGTATCCGTCCATTCTGCTGCCAATCGTGATTCGGATTCTGGAGAAATTCTACCCGAACATGCAGTCATTGATGGACGATCAATTCTTGGATATGCTGGGATACCTGTTCCTCTATGCACTGGGAGCATCCCTCTTGTTCATGAACAACGCATCCTCCGGCGGACTGGATGTAATCACCAAAATTATGAATAAATATTTCCATATGGAGCTGGGAACTGCGATGTCCGTCTGCGGAATGGCGGTAGCAATTCCATCCATTTTCATCTACGATATCAAGACCGGATTGCTGAGTATTCTGGGAACCTATTTCCAGGGAATCATCCTGGATCACTTCCTCTTTGGTTTCAGCATCAAGAAGAAGGTGTGCGTGGTATCGGATCATATTGAAGAAATTCGGGATTACGTCATCAACGTGATGCACAGCGGTGCGACCTTCTACGAGGCAACCGGTGCATTCGACTACCGCAACTACAAGGAATTGAACATCATCGTAAATCGTCAAGAATACGTTACCCTGATTAATTTAATCGATAAGGTGGATCCGGATGCCTTCGTTTCGGTGTATAATGTAAGTGAAATTATGAGTCACACATGGGGCCGAAAGGGAGGAAGTCAGAATGCTTCTGGAAAGTGAGAATAAAAAAAGCCGGCATGTCCTGATTGCAGAGGGAACCGGAAGCCGAGGAGAATCGTTGGTGCGTGCTTTTACCGATCGGGGAGCCACTACCGCCTTTTTCTGTCGGGATCGATATAAGGAAGCGCTGGAACTGAGCCGGGAAACCGGGGCGCTGAACATCAAATGCAACGTGTTTAATCGGAATTCCATGGAGTTTGCCGCAGATGTGGTGAAAGAATTCATGGAGGACCGGCTGGATACGTTGGTGTGCAACATTCTCCCGGAACTGAATCGAGAACAGCCGGCAGAAGATTGGAGCAAAGACCGGGAAAGCTTAATGAAGAATTTGGATGCCGTGGGTTTCTACCTGCAGACCATGCTGCCCTTGATGGGGGAAGGGGGAAGCGTGATTGTTCTGCTGCAATCCGGGGATTCGGATTGGGAAACGTCCGAACCGATGTCTTTGGCGGAGAACATGCTGCAGTCGGCTCTGAAGGGGATGATTCAGTCCCTGGCCCGTTCGCTGCGAGATAAGCGAATTCGTGTGAATGGATTGCTTCTTTCGAATCGGGAAGAAGCGGAATCGAAATTGGGTGGTACGGTGCGATTCCTGGCATCTCGGGATGCGGAGGGAATCACCGGACAACTGGTTCAGATGTAAGGGGTAAAACGGATGAAATATACAAAGACTTTTGAGACAAGATCTTATGAAATCGACCGTCACGATGCGTTGACGCCGACGGCACTGGTGCAGTATCTCCAGGAAACGGCAGATCATCAGATGCATGATACGGATAAAGACTACGGATTGATCTACCGGGAAGAGCGGAAAGCTTTTGTGGTTAGCCGCATGAGTGTGGAAATAATGCGGCCGGTATACAAGTATGCCCATGTGGACTGCGATACCTGGGTTGTGCCGGGGAAGGCGGCGAATTTTCCCCGGGCGTATGAGCTTTTTGTGGAAGGTGATCTGGTGGCGCGGGCATACAGCAACTGGGCGCTGGTGGACGTGGATACCCGGAAACTGGTGCTTCAGAGTGAGTATGATATGTCTTCCTATCCGGAGGATCGGGAACCGGAGATGGGAATCCCGACTAGATTTCGGATTCCAAAGACGATGGAATGGAATGACGGCGGAACGGTGCCGGTAACTCTAACGCTGACCGACATTAACGGGCACATGAACAACGCCCGGTATTACAACTGTTTGTACGATTGCATTCCGAATGTGGAGGAATACTGCATCACTTCCCTGAACATGCGGTTCGTTCACGAGGCGCCTTTGGGCAGTGAACTGAAAATCCTTCGAAGTGATTTTTTGGAACCGGGAAAACTGGACCCGCGTGCGGATAAAATCGTCTATTTCAAAACCGAAGCGAACGGGGAAGACAATGTCCATGCGGTATTCGGATTGAAACGTTGGGAATAACGGAATATGCAGAAGTGCGAGAATCGCTGCAGCAATGCGGCGGTTCTTTTTTTATGGAAAGGGGGGAGGAAATATGTTTTTTGGTGGTTTTTGTTGAAAAGTGGGGTGAAGTGGTTTAAAATGGAGCATATATTAAATTACAGTCGAGACGTGTATGAAAATTTAGGAAGGCAGCTATGTTCACGGGAACTTATGAAAATTCTATTGACAATAAAAATAGAATGATTGTTCCGTCGAAGTATCGGAATCAACTGGGCGGCAAATGCATGCTGGCCCGTGGTTTTGATACCTGCCTTTACATTTACACCATGGAGGATTGGGACGAGCTGGTGGCAAAGATGCGAAAGCTCCGCCAGACGGATCGGGATATGCGGCGGTTCATCCGGGAGTTCTTTTCCAATGCCAGCGAGTGTCAGCTGGACTCCCAGGGACGAATCCTGATTCCCCAGAACCTCAAGACCTACGCTTCCATCACGAAGGATCTGATTACTTTGGGCGCTATGGATAAGATTGAGGTGTGGAGCAAGGAGGTCTACAACGACTCCGAAAGTGAGAACATGTTCAACGACGAAGAATTTATTGCAAAGTTAGAAGAATACGATATATAGAGGCGAAAATGACATTCAGACATGTACCGGTACTATACGACGAAGTAATGGAATCCTTGAACATCCGGCCGGATGGGTTCTATGTGGACGGAACCACCGGCGGCGGCGGGCATTCTTCCGGAATTTGCGAACGGTTATCCGAGGCGGGCACACTCCTGGCAGTGGACCGGGATACGGCCGCGCTGGAAGCCTCCCAAAAGCGTTTGGAACCTTATTCTTGTAGAAAAATATTTCTCCATTCCAACTATTCCGAGGTGGATCGGATTCTGGAAACGGCAGGGCAGCCGGTGGACGGAATTCTGTTGGATCTGGGCGTATCCTCGTTTCAGTTGGATACGGCGGAACGGGGATTTTCTTACATGCACGATGCGCCGATGGATATGCGGATGAATGAGGACGACAGTTTTACGGCGTACAACGTGGTCAATGAATACGATGAAAAAGAACTCCACCGAATCATCAAGGAATATGGAGAAGAACGGTGGGCATCTCGAATTGCACAGTTTATCGTTCGCCGCCGAGAGGAGAAGCCGATTGAAACCACCGGGGAGCTGGTGGAGGTGATTAAAGCGGCCATTCCGGCTTCGGCAAGACGAAACGGGCCGCATCCGGCAAAACGGACGTTCCAGGCCATTCGAATTGAGGTAAACGGAGAACTGGAACATTTGAAGACGGCGGTGGAGCGCCTTCCGGATATACTGGCTCCGGGCGGCAGATTGGCCATCATCACCTTCCATTCACTGGAAGACCGCATGGTAAAGGAAGCCTTTAACGCTCGGCTGAATCCATGCACCTGTCCGCCGGAATTTCCGGTGTGCGTGTGCGGAAAGAAGCCGGATGTGCGAAAGGTCACTCGAAAGCCAATTGCCCCGGGAGAACGGGAACTGGAGGAGAATCCGAGAGCGCGGAGTGCAAAACTGCGCGTCATAGAGAAAATATAGAAAGATATCAATAATATACAGGAGGAAGCAATGAGTACAGCGGTAAATACCGGCCGAAAAGCAGTTGTAAGACGGAGAACAAAGACGACGACACAGGCAGCTGCAGCACAATACAAAATCGCAATTAAATATATTCTGTGCGGTGCTCTGCTGCTCCTGGGAATTGTTTTTATGGCAGCGTATTCCACGAATCTGCAGCAGCAGAACAACACCCTGGCAGCACGAAATGACGTTCTTCAGGCGGAAATCGATTCGCTGAACGAACAGATTAACGATGCCACCAGCATTGAGAAGGTGGAAACGATTGCCACGAAAAAGTATGGGATGGTTCAGCCGGACGAGAGCAACTACATCACCATTCGGGATGACAAGAAACAAGGAAGCAGTCTGGCGGACACGATAAAGAAAGAAGCCTATAACTAATTTCATGGATAATTGAAACCACACTCCGTCTTTTCGGGGTAGTGGTTTTTTGTGGATATAAGGAATGAGCAACAAACCCCGTAAAAGTACGAAGAAAAAGAGAATAGATGAGGCTATGTCCCGGAGAACCGGGGTGGTGGATGAGAACCGACGGCGGCTGGGCATCGGATTCATGCTGGTGGTACTGATGTTTTCGATTCTGACATTCCGGCTGGCCTATTGGCAGATTGTTCGGGGAGACGATCTGAACGAAAAGGCCACGGAGATGCAGGATCAGGATACCACCATCAATCCGGTGCGGGGAACGATCTACGATGCCAATATGAATCCGCTGGCACAAAGCGTAACGGAATACGAGCTGTATGTGTATTCCCAAAGTCTGTACAAGGATAAGAAAATTACAGAGGACGAACGAAAGAAAGTCCTGAAGAATCTGTCGAAATACACCGGGCTCAGCGAGAAGGAGCTCAAGAAAAAAATTGAAAACAAGGACAACCTGATTAAGCTGGCGGACGGCCTGAGGAGAGATGATGTAAAGGCGCTTCAGAAACTGTACGATGACAGCGTGGTGGTGAAGACTTCCATGGCCCGGAGTTATCCGAACAAGGACTTCGCTTCGCACGTCGTCGGTTTCGTGGATTCCAACAACAGCGGAAGAAGCGGGCTGGAGTACCAGTACAACGCACTGCTCACCGGTGTGAAAGGACGGAAACTCAGCACCACCGACAGTCAGGGAAATACCCTGTTCAACGGAAATCGAAAATACTATCAGGCGGAAGACGGCAAGAGCATCGTCACCACCATTGACGGAGTGATTCAGAATTACGCAGAGGAGGCGGTGGCAGCCGGAGAGAAGAAGACCCGTGCCGAATCCATCAGCTGTGTTATAATGAGTCCGAAAACCGGCGATGTGCTGGCCATGGTGAACTATCCGAGTTACGATCCGAATAATCCGTATGAACCGTCGGATCCGTATGCATTAAAGCAGTTCAGCAAACTATCCGATTCCAAGCAGAGTGAATACCTGAGCCGGATGTGGACGAATCCGATTATCAGCGGGGTCTACGAACCGGGTTCCACCTTCAAGTTGGTAACGGCAGCCTCGGCTTTGGATTCCGGCAGCGCGAATCGGAAATCCCGGTACAAGTGCCCGGGGTATATCGTGGTAAACGGAACGAAGATCAACTGCTGGGGAACGGCCCACGGCACAGAATCCCTGAAGCAGGCGGTGGGAAATTCCTGCAACCCGGCAATGGCTCGGGTGGCCCTGAACATGGGATCCAAGAGATTTTACGACTATATCGACCTCTTTGGTTTCGATGACAAGACCGGCATCGATTTGCCGGGAGAGGGAAATTCCATCGTAAAGAATCCGACCAATCTGGGAGATGTGGATCTGGCGACCACCGGCTTCGGCCAGGGTATCGCCATCACGCCGATTCAGCTGATGTGCGCCATCAACGCTTTGGGAAATGACGGAAACCTGATGAAACCGAAGGTGGTTCAGAAGGTTCTGGACAGCAACGGAAAGACGGTACAGACCATAAAGGATACCAAGGTTCGAAAGGTGGTATCTACGGAAGTGGCGGACAAGATGCGGGAAATCATGCAGTATTACGTGGAGAAGGGCGGCGGCGGCGCAGCCTACATCCCGGGATACCGTATCGGCGGCAAGACCGGAACGGCGAATATCGCATCCAACGGCGGATACTCCCACGATACGGTGGCTTCTTTTATCGCAATGGCACCAATGGACGACCCTCAGGTGACGGTGCTGGTCATGGTGACCCGTCCGAAGGGAAACGAATTCGGTGCGGTGAATGCGGGCCCAATCGTGAAACGGATTATGTCCGGTGTACTTCCGTATCTGGGCGTCAGCAAGAAATACGCCAAGAATGAAAGAAGAGATCAGGAGACCAAGGCGATTGTTCCGAAGGTCACCGGAATGAACAGCAAGAGTGCTATCAATTATCTTTCCGCAAGGGGATTGAAATACAAGGCGGTACCGGCGGACAGCGGGAAATCCTTCCACGTGGTGGATCAGTATCCGAAATCCGGAACAAAAGTATCCCCGCACAGCACGGTATATCTGTACAGCAAATAAAATTTTAAGAAAAAGGAACGAAAGAAAATGAAGCGAACGAATCTGGAATACATTGCAGAGGCGGTAAAAGGAAAAATCTACGCAAGGGCAGAGGGGAACCGACACGACAGCGTCACCGCCGTGTCCATTGACTCCCGGGATATCCCGGCGGAATGCCTGTTCTTTGCCATCATCGGAGAGCGAGCCGATGCACACCGGTTTCTGCCGGATGTATATGAGAAGGGATGCCGGAATGTGGTGGTGTCCGATTCGGAATGGGCGGAAAAGATGGGTGCGAAGAAAGATGTGAATGTCATTCTGGTACCGGATACCCGTTTGGCGCTGATGGATCTGGGCGAAAAATATTTGGATGACTGGAGCGGCCTCCGAAAGGTGGGCGTGACCGGAAGCGTGGGGAAAACAAGCACAAAGGAATTCCTCTACAGCGTGCTGCGAAGCCGCTACCGCACGGGCAAGACACCGGGAAATCTGAACAGCGAATTCGGAATTCCTCTGACGGCATTTTCCTTTGCGGAAGATATTCAGGTTGCGGTCATCGAAATGGGTGCAGGCTACGGCAGTGCCATGGGTGACCTGTCCCGGATTGCGAAGCCGGAGGCAGCCGTAATCACCAACGTGGGCACCTCCCACCTGGAGGTGTATGGCACTCGGGAGAAGCTTCTGGAAGAGAAACTTCGAGTATCCACCGGATTCACTCCGGAGAATACATTGGTAATCAATACGGATTCCGATATTCTCACAAAAGAAAATGCGCAGCGCCATCAGCCCTCCGATGCGAGAATCGTTACGGTGGGGTCGAAAGGCGGCGAGGATTATCATCTTTCGGATATTCGTGACCGGGGCATTGAAGGCGTTCAATGCGATGTGACCCACGGTGATGAGACGGTTACCCTCAAACTGCCGGTTATCGGTGCCCACAACCTGGGGAATGCGGTGTTGGCTATGGCTATCGGAGAAGTCTTTGGAATAACCATGGAAGAGTCCGTAGAAGCGCTTCGCGAGGTGGAGACGAACGCAAACCGGCTCAGCGTGGTGAAAGGGACGGACTACTCTGTCATCAACGATACCTACAATGCCAGTCCGGAATCCATGAAGGCCGGAATCGACGTGTTGGTGAACAGTCCGGGAAAGAGAAAAATCGCTGTATTGGGAAGCATGTTCGAGCTGGGAGATGACTGGGAACAGCTTCACCGAAGCGTAGGAGAATATGCGGCTTCCAAGCCGGTGGATATTCTGGTGACCATCGGTGAGAACGGCAAAGCCATTGCAGAAGGGGGAGAATCGGCATCTTCGGATTTGCAGGTTCTGTATTATGAGAACCGGGAAGATGCTGCCAAAGCAGTTCGCCCGATGCTTCAGGCCGGCGATTTGGTCTACGTGAAGGCATCTCGTTCCATGGAACTGGAAAAATTTGTCACAGCAATCACAGAGTAGTACAATAGGAACGGAAATAAAACAAAGAAAAGGATAAAAAGAAAAATGACACTATTGGACGTAATTCTATATTTCGTTATGCCCCTGGCGATTACCGCACTGATGACCTACGGATTAATTCCGTACTTCCATCGGAAACAGTTCGGTCAGTATATCCGGGAGGAAGGCCCGAAGGCTCACCTCAAGAAGCAAGGTACACCGACGATGGGCGGAATTGCCATCTTCATCGGCATTACAGCCGGAATGGCGATATTCATGGTTCGGGTTTCAGACCCGCTCAAATCCTGGGCAAGTCCGCACCTGGTGCGGGACGCGGTGGCCATCGTTCTGACGATGCTTGCTTTTGGGGCAATCGGATTTATCGATGACTTCAACAAAATCGCCAAAAAGGAAAATCTGGGATTAACGGCAAAGCAGAAGCTGATCATGCAGGCCGTATTCAGCATCGGCCTGGCGTTCTATATGATGCGGACCGGACGGGAAGACCTGTTCATTCCGTTTCTGAAGATCGGCGTAAGCTTTGGACTTCTGTACATTCCGTTTGTAATGTTCGTGGAAATCGCCATGTCCAATGCGGTGAACCTCACCGATGGACTGGATGGACTGGCTGCCGGCGTGACTGCCATCGTGGGAATTACCTTTGCCGTCATCGGATGGAAGGATGGAGACACCATTTTGACCGTCAGCGGAACCGTGGTAGCGGGTGCATTGATCGGATTTCTTCTGTTCAATCACTATCCGGCGAAAATCTTCATGGGTGATACCGGTTCCATGGCACTGGGCGGCGTACTTTCCGGAATCGCAGTGGTAACGGGAAAAGAATTCCTCCTTCCGCTGGTGGGATTAATCTACGTGCTGGAAGCCCTTTCGGTAATCATCCAGGTGGCGTACTTCCGGAAGACCGGCGGGAAGAGATTTTTCCGAATGGCTCCGCTGCACCATCACTTCGAGTTGGGCGGAATGAAAGAATACAACGTAGTGTATATGTTTTGTGCAGTAACAGCGGTTCTGGGTGTGATTGCATACTTCGGAACGATTTAGATAAGGAGGCGCAGAGATGATGAGAGATGAAGTGAAAGGTAAAAAAATCCTTGTAGTGGGAATGGGGAAATCCGGCAAGGCGGCGGTTCAGGAGCTGCACAAGCTGGGCGCGCAGGTGGTGGCACAGGATGTGCACACGGTGGATGCCGTGGACCCAAAGTTTGCAAAATACCTGGAAAAAGAGGGCATTCCTGCGCTCTTTGGATGCAATCCGGATAACATTGGCGAATATGATTTGGTCGTAATCAGCCCCGGCGTGTCACCGGACCTGTCATTTCTGCAGGAAGCGAGATTATCCGGCGTCGAGGTCATCGGTGAGCTGGAGTTGGCGTATCGCCTGAGCAAGGGAACCTTCATTGCCATTACCGGCACCAACGGAAAGACCACCACGACGACCTTGGTAGGCAAAATCTTCGAAAAGGCACGCCGCAAGACGGCAGTCGTAGGAAATATCGGTGTGGCAGTGGTTTCAAAAGCACTGGAATCCACGGAGGATGAATGGATGGTGACGGAAGCCAGCAGCTTCCAGTTGGAGACGGTGAAGGAATTTCATGCAAAGGTCTCGGCTATCCTGAATCTGACACCGGATCATCTGAATCGCCACAAGACCATGGAAGCTTACGGAGCGGCAAAGGCGCAGGTGTTCCGAAATCAGGATGAAAACGATTATCTGGTGATTAACTACGATGACAAGACTTGCTTCGCCTTGGCGGAAAAATGCAAAGCCACCGTGGTTCCTTTTAGCCGAAAAGAAGAACTGAAAATGGGTGCCTTCCTTCAGGATGACGAGATGGTCATCCGCGATGAAAACGGAATCGTTCGGCCGATTTGCAGCATTCACGACCTGAAGATTATCGGCGATCACAACGTGGAGAACGCGTTGGCGGCGGCGGCAATCAGCTTCTTCGCCGGGGTGGATCCGGAGTCCATTCGGGAAGCCATCGTGGAGTTCCCGGGCGTGGAGCATCGAATTGAGTACTGCGGTCTGGTGGATGGCGTGAAATTCTACAACGATTCCAAGGGAACCAATGTGGACGCGGCAGTTATCGCGCTGAAAGCGCTGAAGGAGAGAATTATCCTCATTGCCGGCGGAGACGGAAAGGCGCAGGACTTTACGGAACTGGCAGAGAACCTGCAAGGACGGGTAAAGGCACTGGTACTTCTGGGCCGGGATGCCAACCAGATTGAGGCATGCGCAAGAAAAGTCGGATTTGACGCGATTTATAATGAAAAAGATATGAATGCTTGCGTGAAGAAGTGCATGGAATTGGCAGAAGAAGGAGATAAGGTGCTCCTTTCGCCGGCATGCGCAAGCTGGGATATGTACGATAATTACGAGCAGCGGGGAGATCATTTCAAGGCCTGCGTTCAGCAGCTGCTTCGTTGAAAGATGAAATGGAGAACGGAAAGTAGATGGGTGTGATCAGCCGGAAGAAGCAATCGAATAGTGGAAAGAAGGAGAAGAAAGTCCGCAGAACACCGAAATGGAACGTGGACAGCATGCTGGGTTCTTTAGCGGTGAACTACGATGCATCGGTGGCTCTGATTTCCGGAATCCTGATTGCCTTCGGCATCGTGATGGTGTTCAGTGCAGGGTACTACACCACTACCAATTTCTACAACGATCCGTACTACTACCTGCGGAGACAGCTGGCCTGGGTAGCGTTGGGAATTGGCGTAATGGCGCTGTTCACCCGATGGGATTACCACAAATACACAAAGTACTATTGGGTGTTTGCGGTGGTGTCCGTTGGGGCGCTGGCGCTCTTGTTCACACCGCTGGGCGTTACGGTTAACTTTGCGACACGGTGGTTTCAGCTGGGGCCGCTGAGAATTACGCCGAGTGAATTCTCCAAGCTGGCTATGATTATTTTCACCGCCGGATACGTGGCGGAGCGGCCGAGAAGAGTTCGAACCATCTACGTGTTCGTCCTCTTCGGCGTAATGATAGTGCATCTGGGACTGATTATCAAACAGCCGAACCTGTCCACGGCAATTGTAATCGCCGCCATCATGATCGGCATCATGTACGTGGCGGGCATGTGGAACGGATGGCTGGTGCTGGCAGCATTGGCCCTAATCGGCGGATTGATATTTATCCTGATGTTCTACCCCGACTCCCACTGGTACGCACGAATGACCAACTTTATCGATCCGTTCAAGGATGCTCAGGGAGAAGGATATCAGGTATCCCAAGGACTGATTGCACTGGGAAACGGAGGACTTTTCGGCCTGGGACCGGGTAAAAGCATCACCAAGAACCTCTATCTTCCGGAACCCCAGAACGATTTCATTCTGGCGATTATCGGAGAAGAATTGGGATTCGTGGGTCTGGTGGTACTGTTGTCCGTATATCTTCTGCTGATCTATCGATGCTTTGTCATTACCGTTCGGGCAAAGGATAAGCTTGGATTTTATCTGGGCGCCGGAATTACGGTCATGATGGCACTTCAGGTAATTCTGAATGTGGCCGTTGTAACCGCCTCCATGCCGGCAACGGGAATTACGCTTCCATTCGTCAGTTACGGCGGAACGTCGCTGCTGGTGTTCATGGCGTCGATGGGAATTATGCTGAATATTTCAAAGAAAAATCGAGGGTAATAACATGAGAATTATTTTAACGGGAGGAATTACCGGAGGCCATATTTATCCGGCACTGGCCATAGGCGATAAATTCAAGGAAATGGATCCGGAATGCGAAATCCTATACATCGGAAATGAGCGGGGAATGGAGAACGAAATCGTTCCGAAACACGGTTTTCCCCTGGAAATCGTTCCCTCCAAAGCGGTGGACCGGTCCAACATATTTAAAATGGCGGAGACCCTGGCGGTAACCGGCAGGGGGAAGAGTCAGACCTACCGGATCATGAAGAAATTCCGTCCGGATATCGTCATCAGCACCGGAAGTTATGTCAGCGTTCCGGTGGTGCTGGCAGCACATAAATACGGTGCAAAGGTATTCATCCATGAGCAGAACGCGTATCCGGGAATGGCGAATCGATTCTTGTCTCAATATGCGGAGAAGGTGTTCCTGGGCTTTGAGGATGCGGGAAAATTCTTCAAGCAGAATCGAAAACTGCAGTATTCCGGAAATCCGGTTCGGAAGGATTTCTACGGAAAGGATAAGAAGGAATCCCGGAAACTGCTGGGCATACCGGAAGATGATTTTGTGATTATGACCTTTGGCGGCAGTCAGGGTGCTACCGCCATTAACGATACGGCGATTGAACTGATTCGTGCCTACGGCGACCGCCCGAACGTCACCATTCTGTTCGGCACCGGCAAGCGATTTTACGATGACGTACAGCATAATCTGGAAGTGATGGGACTCTCCGGCAAAAGCAACGTTCGAGTGTCTCCGTACATTCAGGATATGGCTAACACTCTGGCGGCAACGGATGTGGCCATCAGCCGCTCCGGCGCACTGTCCGTTTCGGAGATTACCATGTCGGGCTGTCCGGCCATCTTCGTACCGTCTCCGAATGTAACCGGAGATCATCAATACTACAATGCGAAAGCGGTGGTGGATAACGGCGGAGCGATTATCGTCCGGGAGGATGGCGATACGCCGAACCGAATTGTGAACATATTGAAAGAACTCCTTGCGGATCCGGATATCGTTCAGCGGATGGCGGAATGCAGCCTGAAGTGCGCTCCGGTAAACGCTACCGACATTGTGTATGAAGGGATTATGGATATATGGACGAAAAACAAATAAACAACGATAATTCGGAAACTTCCGCGGGAATGGATTTCGGATTAGACGATGAATTCGTATCCATTGACCAAGCGATTGATGAACTGGCAGCGGAGATGGTGGATGTGGACGGTTCGGAAGAGGCATCGGAGGAACCCTCTTCGGAGTTGGACCGGCAGATTGCGGCGAACATCCTGAAACGTCAGAAGAAGCGAAGCCGTCCCAGTCCTTTTAAGGTGGCATGCGGCATCATCATTCTGACCGTTGCCATGCTGATATTCATGAGTACCGGGGTGTTCACCATTGATTCCATTCAAGTGGATGGAAACGATTACTTTACCGATGAGGAAATCATCAACATGGCCCACGCCACGACGGGAAAGAACCTGTTCTACCATTCCGGAAGCCGTGAAATTGTGAAATATCTGGAAGGCAGTCCGTACATCGAGAAGGCGAAGGTATCCAAACGGATTCCGGGTACTCTGGTGATTCGGGTGAAAGAACGGGAACAGATTGCCGCAGTGGTATATAACAAGGAATACTTGGTGGTGGATTCGCAGGGATTGCTACTTCGACGATCTAAAACGAAACCGAAGGTGACCATCGTTACCGGAATCAAGATTCGAAAGATGGAGCTGGGTGAGAAATTAGAGGTGACCAATTCCAAGGAATGGAAGAGTGCGCTGCACATCCTGAATGCCATGAATGACGGAGACCTGTACTTTAAGAAATTGAAGGTCTCCGACGATACGGCTCGGGGATACGTATACGATTCCATGGTTTGCAAGGGACGTGTGGAAACCATGATTGAATCCATCGAAAAGGAGCGGCTGCAGAAAGTGCTGAAGGCGCTCTTCAAGAAAGGAATTAAGCGGGGAACCGTCACCTTGACGGAAAGCGGCTACGCTTCCTTCGAACCGAAGGTATAGGAAACTAAAATAGACATAGGAAGTGCATTTTTGAATACAGAAGTGTTGAAAAAATGTGTAGGTTAACAAGAAAAACTGTAGAAATAGAGTGCATTTCGGTAAATCTTATGGTATTATAAATTAGATATAAATATAGGAGGAGCTTTATGATGGAATTTGTTTCTGACTTTATATCAGATCAGGACAGAGCTGCGATTATCAAGGTTGTCGGTGTAGGTGGCGGCGGATGTAACGCAGTGAATCGAATGGTGGACGCACAGATGTCCGGCGTTACCTTTATTGCCGTAAATACAGACAGACAGGCTCTTGCAAAGTGCAAGGCAGAGGTGAAGATACAGATTGGTGAGAAGCTGACCGGCGGAAGAGGTGCCGGCGCGAATCCGGAGATTGGCCAGAAAGCGGCGGAAGAAACTCTGGAAGAAATTACCGGTTATCTTCAGGATGCAGACCTGGTATTCATCACTGCAGGAATGGGCGGCGGTACCGGTACCGGTGCAGCACCGATTATTGCAAAGGCAGCGATGGATTGCGGCGCATTGACGGTAGCCGTAGTGACCAAGCCATTTTCTTTTGAAGGAAAGATGCGTTGGAACAGAGCACAGAAGGGTATTGAATATCTCACGAATTTCGTAGATTCTCTGGTAATCATCCCGAACGATCGTCTGATTGACTCCAGCGAAAAGAACACTTCCTTCATGGATGCGTTTGCAATGGCAGACGATGTACTGAGACAGGGTGTTCAGGGTATTTCCGATCTGATTTCCAAGGAAGGATATGTCAACGTGGATTATGCGGATGTCAGAACCACGATGGAAGGTCGCGGCGTTGCACACATGGGTGTGGGCGTTGGATCCGGCGACAACAAGGTAGAAGAAGCGGTTCGAAATGCAATCGAAAGTCCGCTGCTGGAGACATCGGTGGATGGCGCAAGATCCATTCTTCTGTACGTTTCCGGTGGCCTGGATATGGGAATGTTGGACATCAGCAAGATTGCAGAGAAGATTCAGGCGGAGGCAGATCCGGATGCCAATATCATCTTCGGTGCATCGGTATCGGAAGATATGGCAGACAAGGTATCGGTTACCCTGATTGCAACCGACTTCCAGTCGGAGGGAATTTCCGGTTCCAAGATCGAGTCGCCTAAGATCAGCACTCAGAGCCCAAGCAGAAAGACGGTTTCCAGAGACGGTCTGGAAGGTGTTGAAGTAACACTGGATGAGCTGATGAGAAGAAACAGCGACCCGGCAGAGAATTCCGCTGCATCGGAATTTGACGTTCCGGATTTCCTGCGTTAATCGATTTCAATTATGAGTGAAGTGATTTGTTCAGAAAAAAATCCGCTGATTAAGCGCATTCGGAAATTACAGCAGAAGAAAAAGAGAGACGCTTCCGGTCAGATGATTATTGAAGGAAGCAACTTGATACGAGAAGCTGTTCAGAAGGGCATCTGTATGGATGCTCTTCTGATTTCGGATATCTATCCTTCCGAACCTTGGATGGAGGAGCTCTCCACGCGAGGCGTTCGAGTAGAACGGGTGGATGCGTTCCTTTTTGAGAAGATTACGGATGCGAGAAACGGTGTCGGCCTTCTGGCAATTGTAGATCGACCGGTTGTGGATGAAAGCCAATTCGAAAACTGTTTTCGACCGGGCAGCAATTGCGTGGTGCTGGATCGCCTTCAGGATCCGGGTAATATCGGGACAATCATTCGGACCGCAGTGGCAGCGGGATATGATGCAATTGTGACCATGAAGGGAACGGGCGATGTGTATTCTCCGAAAGTCCTTCGTGCGACAGCGGGCATGATTTTTGATGTACCGATTGTTCCTTTATCCGATAGCCGGGAACTGGTGAAGTTGGCACAGAATTACGGAAAACGCATTGCGGTGACCACACCGGACGGCGGAATTCCGTATTACGATTGCGACCTGAGACAAGATGTTTTTCTGGTAATCGGAAATGAAGGAAACGGTATTGGGGATGAATTGATTGAAGCCTCGGATATACGGGTGACGCTGCCCATGTACGGTGGAATCGAGTCCCTGAACGCAGCTGTATCGGCGGGCATATTGATGTACGAACGAGTGCGCAACATATAGAAGAATACAAGTTATTGATAAAGAACAGAGGAGCAGACTATGGACAAGTGCAGAGCGGATGTAACGATTTGTGGCGCTGATTACGTGCTTTCTGGAGAGAAGAGCGAAGATAAGATTAAGGAAATTGCCAAGTTCGTGGATGATGAACTGAGACGGACCAGCCGGGCACTGAATTCCAATCCGAATTACAAATGTGCCGTGCTGACAGCAATTAATATTGCGGAGAAACTGATGGAGAACAGCGATCTTCTGCTGAAGCTTCAGACAGAGAATCACCAGTTGGACAACGATGTTCAGCATTACATTACCCTTTGGGAAAATGCGAAGAAACAGGTGACGGATCTGAAGGAACAGATGAACGATGATTCCGACAGACAGATTCAGGACAGCGAGAAGTACAAGAATCTTCAGGCGAAATGCACCGAGATGGAGAATGCGTACTTCGATCTCCAGATGGAAAATGTGAACCTTAAGAATGAGCTGAGAAGCTTGAAGAAGTTTAGGGAAGAAGATGAACAGTAGAACGATTAAGCTGCTGGAATACAACAGAATATTGGAGATGCTTGCAGAACAGGCCGGTTCCGAACTGACGAAGGAACGAATTTCAAAGTTGGAACCGATGACCCACCTGCATGCAATTCAGGACGCACAGACGGAAACTACGGAAGCAGTTTCCGTTATTCTGTATAAGGGAAATATTCCGGTGGGAGCATTTCCGGACCTGAGCCGCATTCTGAAGATGGCCCGAAAAGGTCGGGTGCTGAACATGCGGGAACTGCTGCAGGTGAGGGTTTGCCTTCAGATTGCCAGAGAGGTAAAAACATTCCTGACAGAAGACGTTCCGGAGATTCCGATCCTTCAGGAAATCGGCAATCTGCTGGAACGAGTGGATGAACTGGAAAAGGACATCGACCGTTGCGTTTTGTCGGAGGATGAGATGGCGGACAGCGCTTCACCGGAGCTGAAACGTATTCGAAAAGAAATTCGCAATAAGAATGAAAGCATTCGGAATCGGCTGAACAAGACCGTGAGTACCTCTTCCGCACAGAAATTCCTGCAGGAAGCGATTGTCACCATGCGAAACGGCCGATACGTCATCCCGGTAAAGCGGGAGTATGCGAACATGTTTCCGGGATTGGTCCACGACCAGTCCCAGAGCGGATCCACCTTATTCATCGAACCGCAGTCTGTTGTAAATATGAATAACGAGTTGCGGGAATTGGATCTGGCGGAACAGGCAGAAATTACCCGAATTCTGGAGATGTTCTCCGGCCGGGTAGCGGAACATTTCCACGGATTGAACAATAACCAGAAGCTTCTTCTGGAGCTGGATTTCATCAGCGCAAAGGGAAAGCTGTCCCTTCAGATGAATGCCTTTGAGCCTCGGATGAACACAGAGGGGATTCTGGAAATATATCATGGCCGCCACCCGCTGATTCCGGCGGACAAGGTGGTTCCCATCAATGTATCTTTGGGAGAAAATTGGAAAACCCTCCTGATTACCGGCCCGAACACCGGCGGTAAGACGGTCACCTTAAAGACCATCGGACTCTTTATTTTAATGGCACAGAGCGGCCTGCACGTACCGTGTTCCGAGGAAAGCCGGCTTCCGGTGCTGGAGGAAGTGTTTGCGGATATCGGAGATGAGCAAAGCATCGAGCAGAGTCTCAGTACGTTCTCTGCCCATATGAAGAACATCACGGAAATCTTTCGGACGGTAAATGAGAAATCTTTGGTACTGCTGGATGAGCTGGGTTCCGGAACGGATCCGGCAGAGGGTGCGGCGCTGGGTATCGCCGAGCTGGAAGAACTTCGAAAGCGCGGGGCTTTGGTGGTGGCTACTACCCATTACACGGAGCTGAAGAAGTATGCGCTGAGCACCCCGGAAGTGGAAAATGCCTCCATGGAGTTCGATGTGGAGACATTGTCTCCCACCTATCACCTTCGAGTCGGCCTGCCGGGAAAGTCCAACGCCTTTGAAATTTCGAGAAAGCTTGGTCTGGAAGAGAAAATCCTCCGAAGAGCGGAAGCCCTTCTGGGAGAGAACGAGCTGAATTTCGAGGATGCGGTAACTCGGGTAGAGGAAGAGCGAAAAGAAGCGGAACGGATTACCGAGGAAGCCAATCGGATTAAGGAAGAAGCGGAGCAGCGGCTGCAGGAAGCGGAAGCTCAAATTCGCCGGGCCGAAAAAGAGAAGGCGAAAATCCTGGCGGATGCTCGAAATCAGGCGAAAGGCATCCTAAAAGAAACCGAGGACACGGTGGAGGATATCCGGGAAGAGCTGAAGCGGATGAAAGACGAATCCAAGGGTCACCAGGTGAACAAAGTGGCGGAAAGCCGGCGGAGACTTCGGGAAGCCGAAAAGAAGTACCGGGATAAGCCGGCGGCAATTCCGGCAGAGAAGGAAGGAAAGCCGATTCGCCCGGATCAGCTGAAAATCGGAACGCGGGTGAAGGTGATGTCGCTGAATCAAAATGGCGAGGTGGTATCCCTTCCGGACAATCGCGGAAACCTGATGGTGCAGATCGGCGCCTTGAAGACCGGCGTGAACGTGAAAAACCTGATGCTGATTGAAAGCGAAAAGGCCGGAAACAAGGAGCGAAAGAAGAGACAGTATAATCAGATTAAGACTCGGAAGACGCGAAGTGTGCCGATGAGCATCAATCTGATTGGAAAAAATCTGGATGATGCTCGAATGGAAATGGAGAAATATCTGGACGATGCATACCTTGCAGGTCTGCGGAGCGTGACGGTGGTTCACGGCAGAGGAGAAGGTATTCTGAAGAAGGGACTGCGGGATGCTTTGAAACACAACCGATGCGTAAAGAGCTTTAAAGGCGCTCCGTACAATCAGGGCGGAGAAGGCGCGACGGTGGTAGAGCTGAAGGAGTAATGCATGTATATTATCAGTAAATGTCTTCTGGGAGAGAACTGCAAGTATAATGGGGGTAACAATCGCTCGGAAGATGTGGTAAAATTCTCACATGAACATTCTTATTTCGGCGTGTGTCCGGAATGTGCCGGGGGACTTCCCACTCCGCGAGTTCCGGCGGAAATCGTGGAACAGAACGGAGAATGCCGAGTGGTGAACCGAAACGGTGTGGACGTTACCGCCGAATACATCCGGGGAGCGGAGATTTGCTTCCGGGATGCGCAGAAAGCCGCTGAACAGATGGGGGAAGCCCTGGAAGGGGCCATCCTTCAGGCGAGAAGTCCTTCTTGCGGCGTGGGACAGATTTATAACGGCCATTTTGACGGGACCTTAATCCCGGGGGATGGTATTTTTGTCCGATTGCTTCGGGAAAACGAGATTCCCGCAGGAACAGAAAATGTAATTAGAGAGAACGGAGAACAGTAAATGATCGATTACAAAAAGAAAATTGCTGAAATTATTGCAGAAGACGAAGCGTTGAATATGACACCGGAGGAAATCCTGGAGTGGATTGAAATTCCGGGAGACACCAAGATGGGAGACTATGCGTTCCCTTGCTTCCGTCTGGCGAAAACATTGCGGAAAGCACCGCCGCTGATTGCACAGGATGTGGCTGCAAGAATCGAAGGTGCCGGCATTTTTGAAAAGGTTCAGCCGGTAAATGCCTATGTGAACATGTTCCTGGATAAGAAGGAATATGCGCAGACTCTGACGGAAGATGTGCTGACTCAGGGCAAGGATTACGGCAGATCGGAAGTGGGACAGCATCGCCCGGTAATCGTGGAATACTCTTCCCCGAACATCGCAAAGCCGTTCCATATCGGACATATCAGAAGTACCGTTATCGGTAATGCAATCTACAAGCTGTACGATGAAATCGGCTATGACGTGATTCGAATCAACCATCTAGGAGATTACGGAACTCAGTTCGGCAAGATGATTGTGGCATACCGCAAGTGGGGCAGTGAAGAGGAACTGGAAAAGGATCCAATCAAGGCGCTGCTGGGGTACTACACCCGTTTCCACCGGGAGGCAGAAAACGATCCGTCTTTGGACGACGAGGCGAGAGAAGCTTTTGTGAAACTGGAAAATGGCGAGGAAGAAGAGGTTCGTCTCTGGAAGCGCTTCCGGGAACTGAGCCTGCAGGAATTCAACCGCGTGTACGATATGCTGGGAATCACATTTGATTCCTATGCCGGAGAGAGCTTCTACTCCGATAAGATGCCGGCGGTTATCGAAGAACTGAAGGAAAAGAAGCTGCTGGTAGAATCCAGAGGTGCTCAGATTGTGGATCTGGAGCCGTACGGAATGACGCCGGCAATTATCACCAAGTCCGATGGTTCCAGCCTGTATGCAACCAGAGATATTGCCGCAGCGATTTATCGAAAAGAGCACTACAACTTCGATAAGTGCATCTACGTGGTAGCATCTCAGCAGAACCTCCACTTCAAGCAGTGGAAGAAGGTCCTGGAGCTGATGGGAAAAGAATGGCAGAAGGACTGCATCCACATCCCATTCGGTCTGGTAAGCCTGGAAGGCGGCGCTACCCTGTCCACCCGTAAGGGCAACGTGGTATTCCTGGAAGATGTTCTGAACGAGGCGGTTCAGAAGACTGCGGAAATCATGAAAGAGAAGAATCCGCAGGGAATCGATGTGGACGAAGTGGCAAAGGAAGTCGGTATCGGTGCCGTAATTTTCCAGGAGCTGTCCAACAACCGCATCAAGGATTATGTATTTAACTGGGACAAAGTGCTGAACTTCGACGGTGAGACCGGTCCGTACGTTCAGTACACTCATGCCAGAGCTTGCAGCGTCCTCCGCAATGCCACCGAAGAGGAAATGGCACGGATTCGCAAGGGGGATTTCGATGCGAAGTACATCACATCCGACAGTGCGTATAACTTGATTAAGCTGATTTACCGCGTACCGGAGATTATTCTGGATGCAGCGGATAAATATGAACCGTCCATTCTGACCCGTCATCTGGTGGATGTGACACAGAGCTTCAATAAGTTCTACCACGATGAACACATCCTGGTGGACAATGAAGATGAGAAAGTGGCGAAGTTGGCTCTGGTAGAGTCGGCTCGCATCGTTATTGCAAATTGCTTGAACCTTCTGGGCATTAAAGCACCGGAAAGAATGTAGGTGATATCCATGAGACTTCTTCTTACAACAATTCAAAATGATTGCATTCACACGAAGCTGTCAATGAAGTACCTCTACAGTGTTGTGGAAGAGGCGCCGTGCCAGACGGATGTGGTGGAATATAAATCCACAGATCATGTGGGATATATTTTCCGGGAAATCCTTCGGGGCGAATACAATATTGTATATTTCCATTGCAATATGATGAATGTGGATAAGGTTGCAGAAGTCGCAGAGATGGTGAAGAAGGCCGTTCCGACATCGATTATGGTGATGGGCGGAACGGAGGTCAGCTTCGGTACCCGGGAGTTCATGGAACAGCACCCGGAAATCGACTACGTATTCCGAGGCGAACCGGAATCGGTGCTGTACCAATTCCTTCGGACGATTTTTACCTACGAGTTTGATTTTGAAAATATTGCCGGCTTAGCATATCGTCAGGACGACCGGATTCAGGTGAATCCGATGGCGGCACCGGTGGATTTCGAGACACTTCCGTTTCCGTATGAAAACATGGAACTGGAGCCGAGCGATACAGCATATTATGAAAGTTTCCGAGGCTGTCCAGATCGATGCGGCTATTCCCAATACTATCCGGGAAAGATTCGCACTTTGCCGTTGAATCGGATTTGTACGGAACTTCGGTATTTTCTGGTGAAGAACGTACAGCGCGTCGTGTTCGTGGACAAATGGTTTAATTACAGCAGGGACCGAGCCTATCGCATTTGGGAGTATCTGATCAGCAACGATAACGGAATCACCACGTTTGAATTTGATGTAAACGGAGATCTGTTGGATGAGGAAACCGTGCGCCTTCTGGGAACAGCCCGGGAAGGTCAATTCCGATTCAATGTGGATGTGGAAAGTACCAATGCGGAGGCGCTGGCGGCAGCCGGACGAAAGGCGAACATCTATCAGCTGATGTATAACGTATCCCGTCTTCAGGAATACGGAACTGTTGAGATTACAACGGTGATTCGGGCCGGACTTCCTTGTGAGACGCCGGCGCTGTTCGCTCGTTCCTTTAATAAGATTTTTGATTTGAAGGCATCGCGCATGGAATTGAAGGTGCTTCGTCTGAAACGGGGAACAGAGCTTCGAAGAAACGCCCAGCAGTACGGTTACGCTTATCAGAGCCGGGCACCTTATGAAGTTATCGCAAATGATTTTATGCCGGCGACGGAATTGATTCGAATCGAGAATATCGGAAAGCTTCTGAATCTGTTCGTGAACAGCGGGGGCTTCGAAGAGTCCATTCAGAAGATTCTGCTGGACGGACGGATGAAGCCGTACGCATTCCTGGAGGGGTTGGAGGCTTATATTTCCAAGAATCAGATGGAGAAGCTGATGTACAAGGAAGAGAATCTCTATCGGATTCTCTATGCGTATGCGACGGAGCTTTACGATACCATGAATGAGACGCTGAAGCTGCCGGTTCTCCAGGAAATTCTTCACAGCGACATGGAACAGAATCTTTCTTATGAGAAAGTAAAAATATTCGATCGAAAGGGATGGGACATTAATGCATAATATGGAGTTGGATTTATCGGATAAGATACGTTCGTTTCTCATTGAGAAGAATAAAGATTTGCTTTTCGATGAGCTTTCGGAACGATTTTTGGAGTCCGGCAATCTGAAGGATATTCTTACCGGGATTCCGGTGCCCATTACGGGAGATGCGACGGATAATTTCACGAATCTGACCATTGCCATGGGCATGGCTCGGGTCATCGGTGCGGATCCGGATTTTCGGTATGCGGAAGCGTACCGGGCTTGTCTTCGTCGGATGTATGGAGAGAATGCGGAGAAAGTGCTGATTTCCGAGGGAGCGAAAGCCGGCGGCAGCGGCGATTACGAGATGGCCTGCATCTATTTCCGAACCGCCCTTCAGCTGAATCCGGGAAGCCGGGATGCCCTGTACCTTTACGGAAGAGCCTGCAGCGATGCATATAACCGGGAGGATCTCGAGGAGGCGTATGTGGGAATGTTCAAAGCGCAGGCCTTTGACATTTTCGAGGAGCTGACCATCCGCCATCCGGACTTCGATATGGGATATTATTTCCTGGGCTACAGCTATGCCAACATGGGGCAGTACACGAAAGCTCAGATTACCTGGCAGGAGTTCATGGAACTCAGCCGGGATCGAAAGGATGATGGGGATTCCTCCATGGATCCGATTCCGGCAGATGAGATGCAGGAGATGCGGGAAGAAATCGGGAACCGTCTGGAATCCATGGAGCAGGCGGTGGAAATCGAGCATGCGGTGAACCGAATCCTGTCCGGGGACTTCCAGCACGGAATTGACGTTTTGACCCTGTATGAGGAGAAATACAGTGAATGGTGGCCGCTTTGGTATTACCTGGGCGTGGCCTATGCCGGCATGGAACAAGGGGAACAGTCCGTGGAAGCCTACAAGCACGCCCTTCGGCTGAGTCCGAGCAACATCCAGGTGATGACGGAGTTGGTGGAAGTCTTCCAGTCTCTGGGGGATTGGAAGAACGCCGAGAAGTACATTGAGAAAATCCGGGTAGTCCAAAAGGGAATGGAAGAAGAAGCCCGGGAGCAGAATGAAGAATAATTGAATCGGGAGGAAATAATGTTCGGACTCTCTATCACTGAGCGAGGGCACCGAATTCTCCGAGAGTATATCCGAAAGGGCGATGTCGCCGTGGACTGCACCGCAGGACATGGACTGGACACGCTCTTTTTGGCTGAGTACGTGGGAGAAGAGGGTGCGGTGCACGCATTTGAAATACAGGTAAAAGCAATCAACGAGCTGCAGGAGAAATTCCGGGAGAATCCAAGGGTGAGGATACACGGGGACTCCTATGTGAATCTGTCGAAATACGTTTCGGGGGCCCGGATTATCATGTACAATTTGGGATATCTGCCCGGCGGGGATTGTGACCTTACTACAAAAACAGAAGAGACCCTGCGGTCGCTGGAGCAGGCCTGCCAATTGGTTTTACCCAAAGGCGTGATCTCCGTCGTGGCCTATCCCGGCCATCCGGAAGGAGCGCGAGAAGCGGCAGCGGTGGAAGAATATCTGAAAGCGTTGCCCGGGAGTGTTTTTGAGGTGTTGACCTTGCGTCAGACCAATCGCAGCGCGAAGACGCCGGTGCAGCATTTCGTGTTCCGAAATCGATAGAAAAAATTTTTTTTTCTGCCCGTATTGTGCGTAAAAGCGTGCCGTTATTGGGTTTAAAAAAAAGAACGCGAAATATAGGGAATTTAAACAATTGACATACAACATCATGGGTAATATAATACCAAAGGAAACAATATGTTGTGGTAGTAAGTACCGAAGAGCACCCTACATGTAGAGTGCTTATTAAAATGGTACATATATATGCGAAAGAAAAGAGGAGATTGTCGTGAACGTAATCAAGAGAAACGGAGCGGAAGTAGAATTCGACATCGATAAGATTATCCATGCCATTCAGGGGGCCAACCGTCAGGTGCCGGAAAAGAAAAGAATGACCGAGGTGCAGATTCGCCGAATTGCAGAGAGCGTGACCGTTGCCTGTGATGACTTGGGACGTTCTCCGGCGGTGGAAGAGATTCAGGATTTCGTGGAACAGGCCATCATGCAGCACGGAGCCTACGAGGTTGCGAAGCAGTACATTACCTATCGGTATACCCGTTCCCTGGTTCGTCAGTCCAACACCACGGATGACAAGATTCTTTCCTTGATTGAATGCAACAATGAGGAAGCGAAGCAAGAGAATTCCAACAAGAACCCGGTCATCAACTCCACACAGAGAGACTACATGGCCGGAGAAGTGAGCCGGGATTTGACCAAGAGAATTCTTCTTCCGGAAGAGATTACCGCCGCTCATGAAGCGGGAATCATTCACTTCCACGATTCCGATTATTATGCGCAGAAGGAACACAATTGCGATTTGATTAACCTGGAGGATATGCTGCAGAACGGAACGGTCATCAGTGAGACCATGATTGAGAAGCCGCACAGCTTCTATACCGCCTGCAACATTACCACCCAGATTATCGCACAGGTAGCCAGCAACCAGTACGGAGGACAGTCCTTCTCCCTGGCACATTTGGCACCGTTCGTGGATATCAGCCGGAAAAAACTCCGGGAGCATGTGATTGCGGATCGGAAGGCCTGCGGCGAATCCATGGATAACGAAATCATCGACAAGATTACCGAGCGCCGCCTTCGGGAAGAGGTGAAGAACGGTATTCAGACCATTCAGTATCAGCTGATTACCTTGATGACCTGCAACGGACAGGCACCTTTTGTTACCATGTTCATGTACTTGGACGAGGTACCGGAAGGACAGACGAGAGACGATTTGGCGATGTGCATCGAAGAGGTGCTTCGTCAGAGACTTCAGGGTGTTAAGAATGAGAAGGGCGTGTGGATTACACCGGCATTCCCGAAGCTGATTTACGTGCTGGACGAGGATAATATCACGGAAGATTCCAAGTATTGGCATCTGACAGAACTGGCAGCGACCTGTACCGCAAAGAGAATGGTGCCGGATTACATTTCTGCCAAGGTGATGAAGGAACTGAAGAAGGGAGAGGTATACACCTGTATGGGATGCCGTTCCTTCCTGACGGTGGAGGACAATCAACTGCTGCCGAACGGTAAGCATAAATTCTACGGACGTTTCAACCAGGGTGTGGTTACCATCAACCTGGTGGACGTGGCTTGTTCCTCTGACGGAAATATGGACCGCTTCTGGGAAATCCTGGACGATCGTCTAGAGCTGTGCCACCGGGCACTGCGTCTCCGTCACGAACGCCTTCTGGGAACGCCGTCGGACGTGGCACCGATTCTGTGGCAGTACGGTGCAATCTCCCGATTGAAGAAGGGGGAAGTTATTGACCCGCTGCTGTACAATGGTTATTCCACCATCTCTCTGGGATATGCCGGACTGGCTGAGATGTGCTATCGCATGATCGGAAAGAGCCATACTACAGAAGAGGGAAGAAAATTCGCTCTGGACGTAATGCAGCGCCTGAACGATAAGTGTGCATACTGGAAGGCGGCGGAACACATCAGCTACTCCGTATACGGAACGCCGATGGAGTCCACCACCTATAAGTTTGCGAAGTGCCTGCAGAGACGATTTGGCATCATCCCGCATGTAACGGACAAAAACTACATTACCAACAGCTATCACATCCATGTAGAGGAGAAAATCGATGCCTTCAGCAAGCTGGCGAAGGAAGCGGAATTCCAGCAGCTTTCTCCGGGCGGAGCCATCAGCTATGTGGAGGTTCCGAACATGCAGAACAACATTCCGGCCGTGCTGGAAGTGATGAAGTTCATCTACAACAACATCATGTACGCAGAGCTGAATACCAAGAGCGATTATTGCGCTGCCTGCGGTTACGATGGCGAGATTAAGATTGTAGAGGACAGTGACGGCAAGCTGGTATGGGAATGCCCGAATTGCGGCAACCGAAATCAGGACTTGATGTCCGTGGCTCGCAGAACCTGCGGTTACATCGGTACCCAGTTCTGGAATCAGGGCCGGACTCAGGAAATTAAGGATCGTGTACTGCATCTGTAATGATGATAAAAAGAAATTGGCCACTCCTAGGAGCGGCCGATTTTGCTAGGAGGAAAAAATGCATTATGGCGAAATAAAAAACTGTGATATTGCAAACGGCATTGGCGTACGGGTGTCCCTGTTCGTTTCCGGATGCACGAATCACTGTGAAGGTTGCTTTCAGCCGGAAACCTGGGACTTTAACTACGGAAATGATTTTACGGAGGAGACGGAAAACCGGATTCTGGAAATGCTGGCGCCGGATTACATCTGCGGTTTGACGGTGCTGGGGGGAGAACCCTTCGAGCCGGAGAATCAGCGGGTGCTGGTGGATTTTCTCCGCAAGGTGCGCCGGAAATATCCGGAGAAGAGCATCTGGTGCTTCACCGGATTCACACTGGAAATGCTGGAAACGGAAGGCACTCATTGTCACTGCGAAGTCACCGAGGAAATGCTGTCGCTGATTGATGTATTGGTGGACGGACGTTTTGATAAAAACAAAAAGAATATTTCCCTGCGTTTCCGGGGTTCCGAAAATCAGCGCTTGATTGATTTGAACTTAACACGGGAATGTGGTACGCTTACACTATGGAATGAATAGAACTTTTACGGCAGTGAAAGGAGAATTTCTATGAGTAAGGAAAATACGAAACCGCAAGGTGAGAAGCGGGCAGAGAGTCTGAGTAAAGCAGTTCTGGGAATGTTGGCCGTAGGATTGGGCGGCGGCATCGCATTAATCGCTGCGGCGAAGAAAGTGGGGGATGCCTTCCTGGCTGAAGAGGATTCGGCATTATCGGAAGATGAGATGGAAAACGACACGAAGTAGATTTGATTTGGCAGAAGGGCGTGGAACGGGCTCCTTCGCCACGAGATGGACAGAAATGAAGAATGAATAATTACACATCCATTAAACCGGCGACAAAAGAGAAAAAGTCGGCGACCAAGAACAGCATCATGCGCGTTTTTCTGGTGGCCGTGGCGATTTTGCTGCAATGCTATTTTTTGTATCTGGTACTGGTTCAAATAGAAAAAAATTATGAATGGGTGGATCAAGTAGCCCGCATGGCGGCATTGCTTCTCTGCATTGCCTTGTTTAGCATGAACAAAACGGCATCCATGAAGATGCCATGGTTTATTCTGATGCTGACTTTCCCCATTGCCGGAACCATGATTTATCTGATTGTGGGTCTGAACGGGTCCCCTCGGCGAATGCGGCGGCGTTTTGACGAGATTGACGCGCGCCTGTTCCCGTACATTCCGCAGGACCCAAAAGTCCTAAAGAAAATGGAAGAGAAGGACTATACCGTGGCCAATATGTCCCGGTATATCGCCCGGCATGCCCCGTTTCCGGTATACGATGACAGCGACATCGAGTTCTTTTCCTGTGCGGCGGATGCCTTGGAGGCGCAGAAAGAGGCGCTTCGAAAGGCGGAAAAATTCATCTTCATGGAGTATCATGCCATTGAGAATGCCGAATCCTTTGCGGAAATCAAAGAGATTCTCACGGAAAAGGCGGCCGAAGGACTGGATGTGCGAATTTTCTACGACGATATCGGCAGCATCGCTTTCATCAACACGGACTTTATCCGAGAGATGCGTTCCCGCGGAGTCCAGTGCCGGGTGTTCAACCCGGTCATCCCTTTGGTGAACGTGTTCCTCAATAACCGAGATCATCGGAAGATTACGGTAGTGGACGGCAAGGTGGGATTTACCGGCGGCTACAACCTGGCCAACGAGTATTTCAATATCACCCATCCGTACGGTTATTGGAAGGATACGGGCGTAAGAATCACCGGAAATGCGGTGCGTAATCTCACCATGATGTTTCTGGAGATGTGGAATGCCATCCGCTCGAAGGATAAGGATGATGAGGATTACGAACCTTTCTTCCCGGAGCTGGAGTACACTCAGAAGGAAGAGGGGGCACTGATTCAGCCCTATGGAGATACGCCACTGGATTCGGAGCATGTGGGCGAGAACGTGTACCTCAATGCGATTTCTTCCGCAGAACGCTATGTATGGATTATTACGCCATATCTGGTGATTACGGATGAAATGAACCGGGCGATGGGCTTGGCGGCAGAGCGAGGAGTAGACGTTCGGATTATCACGCCGGGAATTCCGGATAAGCGGACCATCTATACGGTGACCCGTTCCTACTACCAGCGGCTGGTTCGAGACGGGGTGCGAATCTTTGAGTACACGCCGGGCTTCTGTCACGCCAAGCAGCTCATTGCGGACGACCGTGTGGCGCTGTGCGGAACCATCAACTTCGATTTCCGAAGTCTCTATCATCACTTTGAAGACGGCGTCCTGTTCACCAACTGCAAAGCGGTGCAGGACATGAAAGCGGACTTCGAACACTGTTTTCCGCTGTGCATGGAAGTGACGAAAAAGTACAAAAAAACACGGAATATACTTCAGAGAGGCTGGAACAGCATTCTTCGGTTGTTCTCCTCGTTACTGTAAATCAAGTGAAGAACCGAAAAACACCCTTAAGAACAAAATCGCCCAAATCCATTCCGAAACTCAAAAAATCGGAAGCGACTGGGCGATTTTGATTTTTAGACTTTTTCCCTAATCCTTCGTAATATAGTCTTCAATAACAAAATCATTATTATTAATCATCTGAAGCTTATGAACTATTTTCTTTATTATACCAATCATTTCTTCATATGCTGCTTTATATCCGTCCTCATCAAAAACGCATGCGCTATCATCTTCGTTGAATGAATAAAATGAATCATATAGATTCCTTGCCTGTTCATTCAATTGCTGAAGTTCGTCATCGTTATCGATTAATGGATATTTTCTTCTTATAAGTCCTTCTTCATCGTATACCCATATAGGGCCATGAAGATACTCATTCATTAATTTAATTGTATACATTATAAATCATCCTCTCTAATCAGATATGTCAAAACTAAAAAGCGGGATAGCTCCTAACACTATCCCGCAATAATTCGCAAATACCCTGCAAATGCTTACCGCTCCTGCGGAAGCAGCTTCCGGGCAATCAGCGCCACAATCATGGTGATAAGGATGTCCGGGAAGGTGTTGCCCAGCACGAAGTCCACCGTCATGAGGTAGCGGTAGAGGCAGAATCCCAGAAGCCAAACCAGCAGGTTGACCCACTGGAAATCTCGGCCGCTGTCATCTGCTTTTACCAGGAAATCAGCAATCATGATGGCAATCATCGGAGCGAAAACGGAGCCGATGAAGTACAGGAAATTGGTGATGTCGTCCATCGGGAACAGCATGGCACCCACGGTTCCGATGACGGCCACAACGATTCCCATGGTTTTGCCGGAAATCCGAGATGTAAGGGACTCCGCAGAGATCCCTGCGGAATAGGCATCCAGGAACGTGGTGGTTACAGTGGAGAAAACCACAATCAGCAGGCCAGCCAGTCCCAGGCCGGCGCGAACCATGATCAGGGAGATATCCGTGGTGCCCGCAAAGAGCGCTGCCCCCATGCCGATGATGTACATCCAGCAGCTGATGATGCCGTAGGTGACAGAGCTGGTAAGGGTTGCGGCGAAAGGTTTTTCCGCTTCCTTGGTGTAATCGCTGATCAGCGGCATCCAGGAAAGGGGCATGGCCACCGCCATCTCCACAGCGGCTCCGAAAGTAAGTCCCCCTTCGGAAATCGGTGCGGCACTGCCATTCCCGAAGAAAATCACCTTGCACAGAACCAGTGTGAGGATGAACAGCGCGGTCATGGTCACCGTGTTGATTTTACCCAGATTGGTGATGCCGATTTTAATCCAGAGAATAATCAGCAGGCCAATCACCAGCGCCCACAGCCAGATGCCGGTATTCCAGATGGCGTTGGCGGACAGCGCGCCGTCGTAGATCATGATGGCCGTCCAGCCGATCAGCTGAATCACGTTCATCAGGGCGAAGAACAATCCGCCTTTCTGTCCGAAACTCATCTTGGTGGTCTCCATGGCGCTCTTTCTCGCTTTTCCGCCGATGTATCCGGCGAAAAAAAGAAGGGTGCAGCCGATAAGGTGTCCGATGAGTATGGTGAGGAGGGCGTTCCGAAGTCCCAGAGAAGCGAAATAGGTTCCCGTGAGAATTTCCGCAATGGAAACGCCGGCCCCGAACCATATCATGCCGTTTTCCAATAGATTTGTCTTATGCTCCATATATTAATACTCTCCTTCCACTGCAAACGCGTGATCCATCGGACCTTTTCCCTTACCCAGATCCAGCATCGCCGCCAGGGCTCCGGAAATGTAGCGCTTCGCCTGATCTACAGAATCTTCCAGAGACATGCCTTTGGCCAGGTTGGAGGCGATGGCGCTGGAAAGGGTGCATCCGGTTCCGTGGGTGTTCGGATTATCGATTCGCTTTCCCTTGAACCATCTCAGTCCGTCGCCGGTGCACAACAGGTCGTTGGCATCGTTCAGGTCGTGGCCGCCTTTCAGAAGCACGGCACAGCCGAACTCATCGTAAATTCTTCCGGCGGCCTTTTCCATATCCTCCGGGGAATGAATTTCCATTCCGCTGAGCACTTCGGCCTCCGGAATATTCGGTGTGCTGAGGAGTGCCAGGGGCAGTAGCTTTTCCTTAAGAACGGAAATGGCATCATCGGAAATCAGGCGGGCACCGCTAGTGGCCACCATTACCGGATCCACCACGATGTTCTTCGCATCGTATTCCGAAAGCTTGTCGGCAATGACCTGAATCAGCTCCGCCGAGGAAACCATGCCGATTTTCACGGCATCCGGGTAGATATCGGTGAATACCGCATCCAGCTGATGTGCCAGAAATTCCGGCGTGGAATTGAGAATATCCGTTACGCCGGTGGTGTTCTGTGCGGTCAATGCGGTGATGGCGCTCATGGCGAAAACGCCGTTTACGGTCATAGTTTTGATGTCGGCCTGAATTCCGGCACCGCCGCCGGAATCGCTTCCGGCAATCGTCAATGCTGTTTTCTTTTGCATAAGTGTCTCCTTCATAAATTACTTATTTACAATGTGCTTGGTCACGGTGAGCAGTCTGCGGGCGGCGGTTTCGATATCCTTCTGCCCGAAAATCGCACTGATTACCGCAACGCCGTCGATTCCCGTTCCGGCAAGATCCAGCGTATTTTCCTCCGTGATTCCGCCGATGGCAACCACCGGAATGTTCACTGCAGCGGTAATTGCTTTTAGGGTATCCATGGTCAGGGCACGGGCGTCGTCCTTCGAGTCCGTCGGGAAAATCGCCCCTACGCCCAGATAGTCCGCCCCTCGCGCTTCAGCCTGTTTGGCCTCTTCCACGGTTCCGGCGGAAACGCCGATAATTCGCTTATCGCCCAGAATCTCTCGGACGTTGCCGGCCTCCATATCCGACTGTCCCACGTGTACACCGTCTGCGCCGATTTCCGCCGCAATTTTCACGTTGTCGTTGATGACAAACGGGACATCGTATTCCCGGCAGAGCTTCTGAATTTCCAATGCTTCGGCCATAAAATCAGCTTCATCCAGCTGCTTTTCCCGGAGCTGAATGAATGTTGCGCCGCCATCCAGGGCTTTACGAACCACATCCGGAAGCCGTTCGCCCTCCTGAAGCCAGTGGCGGTCGGTGACACCGTATACGAGAAAATCCTCCCGGCGAAGGTTATCCCGGTGGATGCTCTTGCGAGGGGATGTAAGATTATCGAAGTTCATAACGTGCTCCTTTCTTCAGTTCTGTTCCGGTCATGTTGCAGATGGCGTCGATAATTCGGTTGCGGTAGGTGGAATTCCCGTCGGATGCCTGCATGTGGCTCCAGCCGATTTCGCCTGCCAGCCCCATTGCCGAAACCGCCGCTGCGGCGGCATCCAGCATGTTGTCCGGATTTGCGGCAATGAATGCGGTCATCATTCCGGATAACTGACAGCCGGTTCCCGTAATCCGGCCCATTTCCGGCCGGCCGTTTCGAATCACGTAGCAACGGTCGCCGTCGCTGACAAGGTCAATGGCACCGGTGACTGCGACGATGCAGCCGCAGGAAGAGGCGAAGGATTTTACAAAGGCGATGCTGTCATCCAGGTTCTCTTCCGTCACAGCATCCGCTACGTCCGCATCCACGCCCTGGGTGGTACCGCTTCCCTGTGCCAGGGTCTTAATTTCCGAAATATTTCCGCGAATCACATCCGGATGGATTTCATCCACAATTCTGCGTGCGGTATCCGTGCGAAGCGTGCTGGCGCCGGCACCTACCGGGTCCAGAAGAACCGGGTGATTCAGTGCTTTGGCCTGTTTACCGGCGGCAAACATAGACGAGACAGTTCGTTGATTCAGCGTGCCGATGTTGATGTTCAATCCCGTGCAGATGGCGGTGATTTCCGCCGCTTCTTCCGGTTCATCCGCCATAATTGGGCTGGCACCGCAGGCGAGAATGATGTTGGCTACATCGTTGACGGTCACGTAGTTGGTGATATTGTGTACCAGAGCGCTCTGCTGGCGGAGCCGATCAAAACAATTCTCGAACATTTTATTTCTCCTTTCATGATGAACGACCGAATAAAGCACAAAAGGCTGCGCCATAATTTGACGCAGCCTTCTAAATCCATTTCCCTCCGTTGGCATTACCCAAATCAGGTCAAGGGTCTAAGTCGTTCCTTACTCTCAGCCCGGATTGGGCTCCCCGTCGTTCGATATTCGGTTATTCCTCTCTCATTATACTCTCCGGGAGCTAAAAAGCAAGGTTAACGATACCGATCGTATTCCTTCACGCGGCACCCGGCTTCCCGCGCTGCCTGAATGGCAAAGGCGGAATCCTCATAGACCAGCGCGTCTTCCGGAGGAACGTTCATTTCCCGGCATACCACCCGAAAAATTTCCGGATTGTCCTTGGAGATGCCCAGTTCCTGGGATACAAAGAGCCGACTGAAATAGTGCCGGATTCCGGTTCGCTGAAGTCCGGCTTCCACGAACTCCCGAGGGGAATTGGTAAGGATAATCATCGGCTCTCCTGTTCGGGACACCGTTTCCAACTCCTCCTGAATTCCCGGAAACAGCTCCAGGTCGTTCTCGTAGTGCCACAGTACCCGGTCCATCAATCCCCGGGAGGTGTTTTCGTAGCCATCCAGGTCAAAGTGATCTACCAAGTACCGGACGCTCTCCGGGAAGGTGAGGGGATCCAGAATTTCTGCCAGATCCGCCGGAGGCTGAATGCCCAGACTTCGGAGATAATCGCTGCTGATGTTGTCCCACATTCGCATGGAATCCAGCAGCGTACCGTCACAATCAAAGATATGAAGTGCGGTCATCGGATTATTCCTGTTCTCCAAAGATGCGAATCAATTCCCGGATGACCTGAATGGACTGATCCATTCCTTCCAAAGTGATGTGCTCGTAAGGACCGTGGTATGCATGTCCGCCGGTTCCCAGGTTCGGGCAAGGCAGACCCATGAAGCTCAAGGTGCTTCCGTCAGTGCCGCCGCGGACCGGCAGAATCAGCTCTTCTACACCGGCTGCTTTGCACGCCTTCTTCGCATTTTCTACGATGCTTGGGCACTTCTCGATAACTTCTGCCATGTTCCGATACTGAACCCGAATGTCCAGTTCCACGGTTCCGGCACCGTAACGTTCGTTGATGAACTTCGCTGCCTGACGCATGGTCTTCTGGCGGTTGTCGAAAACATGGGCATCGTGATCCCGAAGAATGTAGGTCAGGGAAGCATCGGAAACGCTGCCTTCCATGTGGGTCAGGTGATAGAAGCCTTCATAGTCCTCGGTTCTTTCCGGACGTTCTGCAGCCGGAAGCAGAGAATCGTATTCCATCGCTACCAGTGCCGCATTTACCATGATGTTCTTTGCGGAACCCGGATGCACGTTGGTTCCGTGGAATGTTAATTTTGCCTGAGCGGCGTTGAATGTCTCAAACTGAATTTCGCCTTCCGTATCACCGTCCAAGGTGTACGCGTAGGTCGCACCAAATCTCTTCACATCGAAGTGAGATGCGCCGGTGCCGATTTCTTCGTCCGGGGTAAAAGCAACGCTGATCGGTCCGTGAGGGATGTCCGAAAGATCTTCCACTGCGGTGAGAATTTCGGCGATTCCCGCTTTGTCATCGGCGCCCAGGATGGTGGTTCCATCCGAGGTGATGAGGGTGCGGCCCTTCAGTGTCCGAAGGTGCGGGAACATTTCCGGGGAAAGGGTCAGACCGCTGTCGCCCAGTGCCAATGCCTCTCCGTCGTAGTTTTCATGTACTACCGGTACGATATCGTGATCGCAGAAGTCCGCAACCGTATCCATGTGAGCGATAAAACCAATGGCGGTGCGGTTTTCATATCCCGGAGTTGCCGGAATGTGACCGTATACATAGCACTGATCGTCAACCTCAGCATCCTCAATGCCGATGGCTTTCATCTCGTCCACCAGAACGTGGGCCAGGTTGAACTGGCAGGAAGAGGATGGGATGGTGCTGCTGTTTTCGTCACTCGGTGTGCGCACGGTAACGTACTTGAGAAATCTTTCGTAAGCTTTCATTTCTATAGTTCCTCCTTAATGAACATAAACAATCTTCTCTTATTATATTTCCCGTGCAGTGTATTTTCAAGAGTGCAAAAAAAGTGGAATATGCTTGACTCACACGGCTTTTTACGTTATACTCGTCGGGCAAGATTGTTTTTTCTACACCGGACGACATGTCGGGTGTTTTTTATTGGAAGGAGGAAATGCGATGAGTAAAACAATGAAAACTGTAACAGATCTGGTACAACTCGTTCTTGGAAATGCGATGAGCGCTTGTGCTATGGCATGCTTTGCGCTTCCTTATGACATGGTAGTTGCAGGGGTGACCGGTGTGGGAAGAAGTGCGCACCACTTCTTTGGATTCGGTGTGACCCCTACCGTATATGCAATTAATATTGGATTGTTCGTAATCGGATGGATTCTTCTGGGAAAGAAATTTGCCGCTACAATCGTAGCCGGAACATTCCTGTTTCCTTTTTTCCTCGGATTGTTCCAGAACATCGACGCGCTGCATCATTTGGTAGACGACCCGCTGATGGCGGCAATCTGTGCCGGCATCATGGACGGTGTGGGAATCGGTATGGTAATTCGTATGGGAGGTTCCACCGGTGGTGTGGACGTACCGCCGATTATTTTAAACCGAAAATTCGGCTGGAAGGTAGCGCCGGTCATGTCTGCACTGGACGTATGTATTTTTATCATCCAGATTCCGATGACCAACACCAACGGAATTATTCTGGGAATCTTCTATACGCTGATTTACAGTGTGGTTTTGAACTACATTCTGGTAATGAACCAGGGTGGCGTACAGACCATGATTTTCAGTAAGGAAAAGAGCCGAACCATCAACGAGAAACTGCTGGAACTGGGATACGGCACTACTATTTTCCCGGCAAAGGGCGGATACATTCAGGAAGATTTCGAAGTGATTTCCAGCGTCATCAGCAGCCGCAACCTGAACCGCGTGAAGAGAGCGGTTCTGAACATCGATCCGACGGCGTTTATTACCATTTCCAATGTCAGTGAAATTAACGGAAACGGTTTTACCACCATGTTCGGCGACGAAGATTACGTGCCAATCGTATCGCAGCGCCGCGAAGGTATCAAGGTGATCGAAGATGAGGGAAAAAATTAATAAAGAAAAGCCAAAAAACCATTGGAAAATGGCTCATTTCCCTGTATAATGTAGTGTGACTAATTTAAAGGAGTGAAAGAATGGGAAAAGGAAAACAGCGTCCACCACAGTTTAACCGTCAGTCAAAAGGTTATCAGCAGAATATGTATAAGAATCAGATGAAGGAAAAGGGCGTAGAGATGCCGAAGCAGTTGGATATGGAGAAATGGTCCAAATTCAACCGTGTAGCCGGCATTGTCTGGGTTGTTGCCGTGATTCTTCTGGCATTCCTGGTAGGCTGGAAGGCTTCCCTGATTGTTGCAGTTCTGGGATTCGTGTATCTGGGCGGCTTTATGCTGTATATGAACAATTACATGAAGAAATACCTGGGTGCGTACAAGAAGATGGGTGTTCCGAAGGAAATGTATTTGAAGCAGCTTCGTCGAAACGGAACAGACGAAAAGCAGATTCAGAGAATGTCCACCATGTGGGACAAGGTGAAAGAGGACTAGTTCCGGAAACTGAATTGAAGTGAAAGTGCAGGTGCAACTGCACTTTTTTTTTGTAAAAAAATTACAACCCATATTGAAACCCCTTGTCGCGGTGTGATAGTATATCTTAAAAATGATGAAAGAGCTTCTTGTACCGTAAGGCAGATAGAGAGACGAAAAGAGGAAGGATATGAAACAGGAAGAGCTGATAAAAATTATGATTGGCGTGGCAAAGGGCATCGCAAAGGTGGAAGGCCGGGACACGGAAGTAGCGGTACACGACCTTCACGAGATGCAAATGGTGTTCATCGCCAATGGCAATATTACCGGGCGGGAAGTGGGGACCCGCATGGACAAGTCCATCTATAAAATGATTTTGCGCCAGTCCGACGATGACGGACATATGATTGCATATCGCACGATGTCCGAGAAGGGAAAGCGCCTTCGGTCCTCCCATTTCATCATCCGGGATGAAAAAGGGGAGCCGGCGGTGCTGATCTGCATCAACCAGGATGATTCCAAGCTGGAAGAGCTTCGGGATTACATCAACTACAAGGTTCACGTGAATACGGATGAAGAATGTTCTCCGGGGGACAGCGGCGGAAATATTATTCAGAACGTGGCGCAGAACGCGATTATGAATTCCATTTGGAAGATGACGACCGGGGATTTGGATACGAAGGAAGGAAAGATTACCTTGCTTAAGGAACTGAAGCGTCAGGGAATCTTTGACGTTCGAGCAACGACGCCGTACATTTGCAAGGCGCTTTCCATCTCTCAGACCACGCTGTACAACTACCTTCGGGAGATTAAGAATGAAGGGGATGAGGAAATCACGCCGGTGAAGCTGAAATAACCGAATATCGTTTTATTGAAAAAATCAATAGACACCCTCTTTGCCACGAGACGTATGGGGAGGAGGGTGTTTTGTTTGATTTTTTGTACAAGATTTTGACGAGAATTTGTTGAAATGTAAAAAATTAAAATGTGTAAAAAAATCGCAAAAAACAAGTTGACCCCGGCCAAGTGCGGTGATATTATCGAGTTGTAAAGAAATTTCAATTTGAAATTTATTTGAATTGATTTAGGAGGTAATTAGATGGCCGAGAAAGTAATTATGTCGGGTAACGAGGCAATTGCCCGCGGAGCTTATGAAGGTGGCTGCGTATTTGCATCTGCTTATCCAGGAACTCCAAGTACAGAGATTCTCGAGAACATGCCGCAGTACAAGGAAAACGTGTACTCGGAATGGGCTCCGAATGAGAAGGTTGCGGCAGAAGCAGCAATTGGTGCTTCCATCGCCGGTGTTCGTTCCTTCTGTGCAATGAAGCACGTTGGTCTGAACGTAGCAGCTGACCCAGTATTCACCGTAGCATACACAGGTGTTACCGGTGGTCTGGTAATCATTTCTGCAGACGATCCGGGACAGCACAGTTCCCAGAACGAGCAGGATAACAGAAACTATGCAAAGGCAGCAAGACTGCTGATGCTGGAACCGTCTTCCAGCCAGGAATGTAAGGACTACATGAAGATGGCGTTCGCACTGTCCGAGAAGTTCGATGCACCGGTTCTGTTCCACGTGACAACTCGTGTATGTCACTCCAAGGGAATCGTTGAGCTGGGTGAGCGTGTTGAGGCAGACTACATCCCTTATGAGAAGAAGATTACAAAGTATGTATCTGCACCGGCAAACGCAAAGAAGATGAGAGTCAATCTGGAAACAAAGCTGCAGATGATGGAAGAGTATGCAAATACTTGCGAAATCAACCAGCCGGAATGGCATGACAAGAAGATTGGTGTGGTAACATCCGGAATTTCCTATCAGTATGCAAAGGAAACCTTCGGTGAGAACGCATCTTACCTGAAGCTGGGTATGACCTTCCCGCTGCCAACTAAGCTGATTGAAGACTTCTGCGCACAGGTTGAGAAGGTATATGTTATTGAAGAAATGGACCCGTATCTGCAGGAATTCCTCCAGATTCACGGAATTGAGTGCGTTGGAAAGCCGGTTATTCCGACCTTCGACGAACTCAACACAGATATCGTAAGAGAAGCACTGACCGGTGAAGTTCCGGAATCCTATGAATCCGAACTGAAGTCTGTAGTAAGACCTCCGTCACTGTGTGCAGGATGTCCGCACAGAGGATTCTTCCAGGCAATCAAGAAGAAGAAGAACCTCATGATCAACGGAGATATCGGATGCTACACACTGGGTGCCAACGCTCCTCTGAACGCACTGGATACCGCAATCTGCATGGGTGCCAGCCTGTCCATGGCTCACGGTGCATCCCAGGCATATAAGATGGTTGGTGCAGAGACAAAGGCAGTTGGTGTACTGGGTGACTCCACATTCTTCCACAGCGGTATCACCAGCATCATGGATTCCATCTACAACCAGGGTCACAGCATCAGCGTAATTCTGGACAACAGAATCACCGGTATGACCGGACATCAGCAGAACCCGGGTTCCGGATTCACTCTGATGGGCAAGGAAGCACCGGAAGTAGATATTCCGGCTCTGCTGAAGGCTATCGGCATGAAGGAAGAGAATATCCACACTGTTAACCCGAACATCCTGGAAGAGGTTGATAAGGCATTGGATGCTTGCATCGCTACCGACGAACCAAGCGTAATCATCACAAGATGGCCGTGCGTTCTGAAGAAGTTCAGCCAGCAGGATCTGGATGAATTCCCAACCATGAACAAACATCAGTGTGAAATCGATCAGGATAAGTGCAAGAACTGCAAGATGTGCGTAAAGACCGGATGCCCGGCTCTGATGTCTACCAAGGATAAGGTAGAAATCGATAAGACCAGCTGCAACGGCTGCACAATCTGCAAGCAGGTATGCCCATTCAATGCAATTTCGGAGGTGACAAGATAATGAGCGAAGTAAAGAATATACTCCTCGTAGGTGTCGGCGGACAGGGAACCATCCTCGCCAGCAAGATCCTCACGAGCGGCCTTATGGAAGCTGGTTATGACGTTAAGATGAGTGAGATTCACGGAATGTCTCAGCGTGGCGGAAGTGTAAGTACTCAGGTACGTTATGGAGATAAGGTTCTTTCTCCAATCGTTGGAAAGGGTTCTGCAGACGTTATCGTTGCATTCGAAACCATGGAAGCTCTGAGATGGCTGCCATACCTGAAGAAGGGCGGATCCATCGTAGTAAACGATTTCGTAATTAACCCGGCACCGGTTAACCAGGGTCAGGCAGAGTATCCGGAAGGAATTATCGAAGACCTGGCAGCAAAGGTTAAGGTTGTATCCCTGAAAGCCGGAGATATGGCTGCTGAGCTGGGCAACCCGAAGGCAATGAACGTCGTTCTGCTGGGTGCGCTGGTTAAGGCCATCGGTACACTGGACGATGTAGACTGGATGAAGCACATTGAGAAGAATGTGAAGCCGAAGTTCGTTGAACTGAACAAGAAGGCTTTCCAGGCCGGATACGATTTTAAGTAATAGGGAAAGAGCGGAATAAGAATGGGGATGCAGTCTCCAGACGAATCCGATTACCTCTAAACAACAGAAAGGCGAGTCGCAGGACTCGCCTTTCTGTTGTTTTTTTTGAGCTGTCCACCTTACGGGGGAGAGCACGCAAAGACAGTGCTCGGAAAGGAATTGTGATGAAATTAGAAGAATTGCTAGGAAGTGAACTTTTTGCATAACTTGTGTATAAACTTTGATACAACCCATATTTTTATGAATGTTTATTGACAAGTATGAATAATTATGTATAATAGAATACATCAACGAAAAAGAAAAGGAGTATTTGTCATGAAAAAGGAAGAGATTAAAAAAGTAGTACTTGCATATTCCGGAGGTCTGGATACCTCCATCATCATTCCGTGGCTGAAGGAAAACTACAATAACTGCGAAGTCATTGCCGTATCCGGCAACGTAGGACAGAATGATGAGCTGGATGGTCTGGAAGAGAAGGCCATTAAGACCGGCGCATCCAAGCTGTATGTTCTGGATCTGACGGATGAATATGTGGATGATTTCATCATCCCGACCATGAAGGCCGGTGCAATTTACGAAGAGTACCTGCTGGGAACCAGTACCGCAAGACCGTGCATTGCGAAGGGGCTGGTAGAGGTAGCGAAAAAGGAGAATGCCGATGCCATCTGTCACGGATGCACCGGAAAGGGAAACGATCAGGTTCGTTTCGAGCTGACCATCAAGCACTTCGCACCGGAGATGCCGATCATCGCTCCGTGGCGTGAGTGGGATATCAAGTCCCGTGAAGAGGAAATCGATTATGCGGAAGCGCACAATGTTCCGCTGAAGATTAGCCGTGAGACCAACTACTCTAAGGATAAGAACCTCTGGCATCTGAGCCATGAGGGCCTGGATCTGGAAGAGGTGGAGAACGAGCCGAAATACGAAGAGAAGGGATTCCTGGAAATGGGCGTATCCCCAATCGACGCACCGGACGAACCAACCTATATCGAACTGGATTTTGAGCAGGGAACACCGGTGGCATTGAACGGTGAGAAGATGACCGCGAAGGAAATTATTTTAGCCCTGAACGAGCTGGGCGGAAAGAATGGTATCGGTCTGTTGGACATTATCGAGAACCGTCTGGTGGGCATGAAGTGCCGCGGCGTCTATGAGACACCGGGAGGCACCATCCTGTACAAAGCGCACGAGTATCTGGAATCCGCTACGCTGGACAAGATGACTCTGCATGAGAAACAGAAATTGGCCATTACCTTTGCCGAAGTGGTATACAACGGACAGTGGTATACACCGCTGAGAGAAGCGCTGTCCGCTTTTGTGGACAAAACGCAGGAGAATGTAACCGGTAAGGTTCGCATGAAACTGTACAAGGGCAACATCATCAAGGCCGGACTTTGGAGTGATTATTCCCTCTACTCGGAGGAAATCGCAACGTTCGGTGAGTCGGATTACGACCAGACCGATGCCAACGGATTCATCAACCTGTTCGGACTGCCAATTACCGTACAGGCGATGGTCGATCAGAAAAACAACAAGTAATAGATTTTTAGGAGATATATAATATGAAGAAAATGTGGGCCGGCCGTACTGCCGGAGAGTTGAACAAAATTGCCGATAAATTCAATGCGTCGATTCCTTTCGATCAGAGACTGTACAGACAGGACATCACCGGATCGATAATGCATGCAGAAATGTTGGCGGCAAAGGGCATCATTCCGGCTGCGGCTAAGGATCACATTATCGAAGGTCTGGAAGGAATCCTGGAGGATTTGGAAAGCGGAAAGCTGGAGGTGGATCTGACCGCCGAGGACGTGCACATGTTCGTAGAAGGGGCGCTGACCGAACGCATCGGAGCGGAAGGAAAGATGCTCCATACCGCAAGGAGCCGAAACGATCAGGTGGCCCTGGACCTTCGGATGTACGTAAAGGAAGAGATTGAAGAGCTGCAGCATCTGGTGCTGGAAATGGTGGAAGCGCTGACCGACAAGGCGGAGGAATACAAGAAGACCGTGATGCCGGGATATACGCACCTGCAGCGGGCCCAGCCGATTACCTTCGGGCATCATCTGATGGCGTATGCCATGATGTACCTGCGGGATTTGGACCGTCTGAAGGATGTGTATAAGCGGACCAACGTATCCCCGATTGGGTGCTGCGCTCTTGCAGGTACCACTTACCCGACGGATCGCCGGATGGAAGCAAAAGGTCTTGGATTCGATTCCATCTGCTTGAACAGCTTGGATGGGGTTTCCGACCGGGATTACAGCGTGGAACTGCTCAGTGCACTATCCATTCTGATGATGCATTTCTCTCGCCTGGCCGAAGAAGTGGTTCTCTGGTCCAGCTGGGAATTCAAATTCGTGGAGCTGAGCGACAGCTTTACCACCGGTTCCTCCATCATGCCGCAGAAAAAGAATCCGGATATGGCGGAGCTGGCCCGGGGGAAGACGGGGAGAGTGTATGGCGATTTGATGTCTCTGCTCACCGTGCTGAAGGGCATTCCGTTGGCATACAACAAGGATATGCAGGAGGATAAAGAGCCGGTGTTCGATGCCATCGATACGGCAAAAATATGCCTTCAGGTATTCGCCCCGATGATTCGGGAAATGAAGGCCAACAAAGAAAATATGATGCATGCGGCACAGAAGGGATTTATCAATGCGACGGATTTGGCGGATTACCTTACCAAGAAGGGCATGCCGTTCCGTGAGGCGTACAAAATCACCGGAACCATCGTTTCCGACTGCGTGAAGAGCGGAATGGTATTGGAGAACCTTTCGCTGGAAGAGTATCGGAAGTACTCGGATATGTTTGAGCAGGATCTGTACGATGCCATCGATTTAATCAACTGCGTAAAAAGAAGAAATTCGGAAGGTGGGACTTCCGTGGAGTCTGTGGAAGCGCAGATTCAAGCAGTTCGAAATATACTAGAAGAAGAAAAGGGAGAATGGGAATGAGTATTAATCTGAAAGGAAGGGATTTCCTGACATTGCTGGATTTTACGCCGGAGGAGATTCAGTATCTGCTGGATTTCTCTGCGGAATTGAAAGCAGAGAAGAAGGACGGAAAACTCCATAAGACACATGAGGGAAAAAACATTGCACTGATCTTCGAGAAGAGCAGTACCCGTACCCGTTGTTCCTTTGAGGTGGCGGCCAGCGATCTCGGAATGGGAAGTACGTATCTGGCTAGCGGATCCCAGATTGGTGTAAAAGAAACTTTGGCAGACACCGCTCGGGTTCTGGCGGGAATGTTCGATGCCATTGAGTACCGCGGATTCGAACAGAGCCGCGTGGAAACCCTGGCGAAGTATTCCAAAGTTCCGGTAATCAACGGCTTGACCAACGAGTATCATCCAACGCAGATTCTGGCGGATTTTCTCACCATCGAAGAGCATTTCGGCAGGCTGAAGGGCATCAAGCTGGTGTACATGGGCGATGCCGGTTACAACATGGGCGATTCTCTGATGATTGGCTGCGCGAAGATGGGACTTCATTTCGTGGCATGTGCACCGGATGAATATTATCCGCCACAGCCGCTGATTGATCGTTGCCGGGAAATCGCCAAGGAAACCGGGGCAATCATCGAGATGAATGCGGATCCGATGGATGCGGTCAAGGATGCGGATGTCATTTACACCGACGTATGGGTGTCCATGGGCGAACCGGAGGAGAAGTGGAACTACCGTTTCAAGGATTTGTATCCGTATCGTGTGACACAGGATCTGATGGATGCGGCGGGACCGGATTGTGTCTTCATGCACTGTCTTCCGGCATATCACAACACCGATACACAGGTGGGAAAAGAAGTTTGCAAAAAATACGGAATCGATTCGCTGGAAGTGACCGAGGAAGTCTTTGAAGGTCCGCAGTCCATCGTTTTCCAAGAAGCGGAAAATCGCATGCACACCATTAAAGCAATTATGGCAGCGGTAATCTAGTTGCCGACATATAACACTTACTCTTTTTCGAAAGGGCTGCTGTAGGAATGCGGCGGCCCTTTTGGTATTGAAAATATTTGGAATTCTGTTATAATAAAAACGATTGAACTATGTTATAGAACGTAGTCAAAATGGCCGTGGGAAAGGACTCACTGCCAAAATCATGGAGAAAGAAATGGAAAAAGAAGAAAATATCAAAGAACGAATCATCCGCAAATCCTGGAACTTGTTTTCTCAGAAGGGATTCGAAAAAACAACGCTGAACGATATCATTATGAGTGCCGGAATATCTAAGGGTACTTTTTATTATTATTTTCGCAGTAAAGACACATTACTGAACACGTTATCTGTTATATTTGATGAAGAGTACAGAAATGTGGAAGAACAGATGCCGGCGGATTTGGATTCCTTTGAGAAATTGATGTACTTAAATTATAGAATTCATACCTATATCGGAGAGAACTTCGACTACAGATTGATTGCGAATCAGTATGCGGCTCAGCTGACGAAGGAGGACGCCTCCAACCTGCTGGACAAGAATCGATTCTACTTTTCAATTCTGAATCGCATTATCGATGAAGGCCAGAAGAACGGGGAACTGCGGGACGATTTGACCGTCACGGAAATGGTGAAGCTGTACGGAATCTGTGAGCGTGCGCTGGTAACCGATTGGTGTATGAATAATGGAGAGTATTCTCTGGGAGAATACAGCAAGAAGATGATGCCGCTGCTGTTTGGTCAGTGCCGGAAGAAATAACGGCAGGTGCATCCGGTAAAGGAGTACTATGTATTACAGAAATAATAATTTTGGCTGTTTCATTTTGCTGCTGTTGGTCCTCTTTACGATGGGCGCTTTTCTGCGGCTTCTGTTCACACCGGTATTTTGGATTGTGGTGGGCATTGTCGCACTGATTTCTGCGGTGCAGAAATACCTGTACAAGCGAAATCATGAAGATGAATACGAGCCGGAGTATGAGAGAAGCAGAACATACGGCAATTCCGGAAACAGAAGTTACCCGGAAGAGGATGTGGATTATTCGGAGGGTACGGATGATCCGAATCGGATGGAACAGGTCTATGAGACGAATGCCGTGGATGTGGACGATGTGGAAGTGACTCGAGACGACGATTAACAGAATTATGTGAATAGGGATGGCGTTCCGGAAGGAACGTCATTTTTTCTTGCGGAGATAAAGATTATGTGATGAAAAGTTCGTTAATAATTCGAACAAAGTTTTTGTTTATGTGTTATAATTTATTTACAGATTGCAACGGCTAGTGAAGAGGAAAGGTAAATGATATGACACAGGAAGAACGAATTAATATGCTGTCCAATATCGCAAAAGGTCTTTCCAAGATAATGGGAAGCGATACTGAAGTTGCGGTTCATGATTTGAAAGAAATGAAACTCAGTTATGTTGCAAATGGGTATGTGACCGGCCGAAAGGCAGGATGCCCTCTGGATGAAGGCGTGGGCCAATCCATCGAGAAATTGTCCGATGAGGACGATCACCTGGTGGGATTTGAAAGTCATACCGGAAAAGGAAAGAAGCTGAGAGCTTCTCATATGCTGTTCCGAGATGAAAACGGAGATGTGGCCGCCATGCTTTGCGTGAATCAGGATACCTCCACCATCGATGGAATTCTTCAATATCTGGGAAATATGGTTCGCGTGAATCTGCATGAGGGTGAACAGGAGAACATGCTGGGAGAAGAAGATTACATCCAGAAGATGACGCAGGATGTCATCCGTCGTTCGGCTGAGGCCATGAATCCGGTGGAATTGACCACGAAAGAAGGAAAGATGGAATTGATTCGCCGGCTGAGAATTCAGGGCGTATTTGACGTGAAAGATGCGATTCCTTATGTATGCAAAGTGATTTCCGTATCTCAGGCAACACTATACAATTACCTGCGGGATCTTCGAAATGACGATGAGTTGGAACCAATCGAACGGCTTAGGGTAAAGTAATCAGGAGGAGAGAATGGAAAGATACAGTCTTTTGAAATATAAGGACCGAAGAAATACAAATAGCGTAAAGTGGGATGATTTGGAGGAAAAATTTGGCCGCACGGATTTGCTCCCGGCATGGGTAGCGGATATGGATATCGAGGCACCGGAATGCGTCCGGGAGGCATTGACGGAATACGTGAACTATAACGTGTACGGCTACTATTCGATTCCGGAGTCTTTCACCGATTCTTTTATCCAATGGATGAAAGAACGGCATGGGTATGAAATCAATCCGTTGTGGATTCGATATTCTCCGGGTGTGGTTCCGGCTATTTACTGGATTATTCAGATGCTGACGGAGATTGAAGACAGCGTCGCACTGATGTCACCGGTATATTATCCTTTCGCCAATGCTATTCGGGACACGTCCCGCACACTGGTGGATGTTCCGCTGGTGAAAGATGAAAACGGATACTACACCATGGATCTGGAGAACTTCGAAGCAACGGTGCAGAAGAAGGACGTGAAGCTGTTCATCCTTTGCTCCCCGCACAATCCGGTGGGCCGAGTATGGCGCGAGGAGGAGCTTCGGAATTTATTGGATGTATGCCGGCGGAATGGGGTCTACGTCATTGCGGATGAGATTCACCACGATTTGATTATGCCGGGACACCGGCAGATTACCGCTGCCGCTACCGGAGATTACGACAGCATTCTGATTACGCTGACTTCTGCATCCAAGACGTTTAACCTGGCCAGCTGCCAGAACGCCATGGCGATTATTCCGAACGATGCCCTCCGGGCAAAATATGATGCCATGACGCGGAGAATCAAGACGCAGAGCGGAAGCAGCTTCGGATACGTCGCTTACGAGGCGGCATTCCGGGGTGGAAAAGAGTGGCTGGAGCAGGCAATCCGGTTAATTTACGGAAACTATCAGATTCTGGTGAAAGGGTTGAAACAGAAGCTACCGGAAGCAGTGGTGTCCCCGCTGGAGGGAACCTATCTGGCATGGGTGGACTTAAGTGCCTATCTCTCGGAACGGGATACGGAGCGAACGATTCGGGATGTGTGCAACCTGGCAGTGGATTTCGGAGAGTGGTTCGGCCGGAATAAGTACGAAAACTTTATCCGCGTAAACCTGGCAACCTCCCCGGACAATGTTCGTCAGATTGTTGCCAGACTGGATCGAATTAATACCCTTTAATGAATCGGGAGGTGTGGCCGATGGGTGACTTAACGAATTGCAGCACGCGGAAACGAATGATCGTTCTGTTGCGATACCTATATCTGAATACGGATGAACAGCATCCCGCATCCACCTATGATTTGTTGGATTATCTGGAGGAGCAGGGGGTTGGAACCAATCGGAAGACCTTGAAGACGGATATGGAATTCCTGACCGGTGAGGACTCTGCTTATGATATTATTGAAATCAAGAGCAAGCCGAATCGATACTTCTGGGGTTCGCGGGAGTTCGAGCTTCCGGAACTGAAGCTTTTGGTGGATGCGGTGTCCTCTTCTCGCTTCATAACACCGAAGAAAAGCTAGCAGCTTATCGAGAAGCTGAATCGATTCTTGAGCGAGAATCAGCGAGATGAACTGCAGCGGCATCTCATCTTCGGAAGCCGCGTGAAGGCGCTGAACGAGAATATCTACTATATCATCGAGCTGATTAACGATGCCATCAGCCGGGAGAAGATGATTCGTTTTAACTACTTTGAGTACAATGCGGAGAAGGAGAAGGTGCTCCGGGGCAATGGCGAACTCTATCGTCTAAGCCCGTACACCTTGTTTTGGAACGATGATTTCTATTACGTGATTGGCTGGTCGGACAAGCACTTGAACATTTCCTCTTTCCGGGTGGATCGGATGACCAATGTGGAGATCGCCGATTTGCCGGCGGCCAAGAAGCCGATGGGCTGGGATCCGGAGGATTATTGTCAGAAGGTGTTCGAGATGTACCGGGGAGAGCTTCAGATTGTGACCCTGGAATGCGAGAACGAGGTGATGAAGTACGTCATCGACCATTTCGGGGAGGACGTACACACGCGGGTAACGGATGAAAAACACTTCCTCGCCACGATGGAGGTATCCGTCAGTCCGAACTTCTTTTCCTGGATTTTCCGTTTCGCCGGAAAAATTCGGATTATTTCCCCGTCCGTCGTCCGAGACGAATACATGGAGATGGCGCAAAAAGTGTTAAAAGGATAATCAAAAAACAGGAGTGATTTCCGGAAGATTCCGGCAAAGTCGCTCCTGTTTTTGATTTTCTGTAAAAACAGAATCGGTTCTAGCAGATGGTTCCGCCGCCGATGACGTAGTCGCCGTCGTATAGAACGACCGACTGGCCCCGGGTGATGGCCCGCTGGGGTTCGTCGAAAATTACATGGACGGTATCCGGTCCCGTTGGGACGATGGTGGCATCCGCCTCTTTGTGCTTGTAGCGAATTCGGGCTTTGGCCCGAATGTCAGAGGCCGGGGTATCCGTGGCAATCCAGTTGAAGTCCTTGGCGTCGAATTCCCGAGTAAAGAGATCCGCGTTGTCTCCCAGGATGACCCGGTTTCGCTCCATATCCAGCTCCTGCACATACATCGGTTTCTTCAGGGCGAGACCTAAGCCCTTGCGCTGTCCGATGGTGTAGTGGATGATGCCCCGGTGCTCGCCCAGAATATTTCCTTCCCGGTCGGTGAAATAGCCGGAAGGATAGGTTCGGCCGGTGTACTTCTCGATGAAGCCGGCGTAATCCCCATCCGGGATAAAGCAGATGTCCTGGCTGTCCCGTTTTTCGGCGTTGATGAAGCCCTGCTCTTCGGCGATTCGGCGGGTTTCCGTCTTGTGGAGGCCTCCCAGCGGAAACAGGGTGCGGGAGAGCTGATCCTGGGTCAGGGAGTAGAGCACATAGCTCTGATCCTTGCTCAGGTCGGCGGATTTCTTCAGGAGATATCGCCCGGTTCCCCGGTCCTGCTCGATGATGGCATAGTGACCGGTAGCGATGTAGTCCTGATCGATTTCTTTTCCGGCGGTGTACAGGTGGTCGAATTTGAGGTAACGGTTGCATTCCACGCAGGGATTCGGGGTAATTCCCTGTTCGTAGGAGTCGATGAAGCGCTGGATGACTTCCTTCTTGAACTCCTCTCGGAAATCGTACACCAGAAAATAGATGCCTAACCGATTGGCCACGCTGACCGCATCGTTAATGCTGTCCAGACTGCAGCAGGTCTTGGCACTGCTGATACCGATGGTTTCATTATCATAAAGGCGCATGGTGACGCCGGTGGCTTCGTATCCGGCTTCCCGAATCAGGTAAGCCGCAACACTGCTGTCCACACCGCCGCTCATGGCCACGAGAACTTTTTCAGACATTGAATTCCTCCGTTTGTTACTTTTCGTTCATTATATCACAGATTCATGGTACAATGATTTATATATTATTTTTATAAGATACCACTTTGGTAGGCATTTTGCAACCGGAAGAGAAAATCGTTCCGAGATGCAGGGAAAGAGGGAAGCTATGGATCGCTCAGAAATAATTCGAATTCGAGATCTGCAGAATCATTATTTTCTTACCGGCACCACGCTGGATGTGGGACATCGAATTTCCGCGCTGAAAACTCTTCGGGCGGGGATTCGTCGGTACGAGGATGCCATCTGCCGGGCGTTAAAGGCAGATTTGGGAAAGGGCTCCTACGAGAGCTTTATGTGTGAAATCGGCATGGTGTACGACGAGATTTCCTACATGATTCGGAATGTGCGGCACTTTGCCAAGGAGAAGAACGTGCGGACGCCGCTGGCGCAGTTTCGTTCTCGCAGCTTTGTGAAGCCGTCTCCGCTGGGAACGGTGCTGATTATGAGCCCGTGGAACTATCCGTTCCTCCTTACCATGGAACCGCTGATTGATGCGATTGCAGCGGGCAATACGGCGATGGTGAAGCCGAGCGCCTACTCTCCGGAGACCGGATCCGTGATCCGGAATATCATTAAAGTATGCTTTCCGGAAGAATACGTTGCGGTGGTGACCGGCGGACGGAAGGAGAATCAGTATCTTTTGGATGAGAAATTTGATTTTATCTTTTTTACCGGAAGCAAGAGTGTGGGACAGCTGGTGATGCAGAAGTCGGCAGAGCACCTGACCCCATTTGCCTTGGAGCTGGGCGGGAAGAGTCCGTGCATCGTCGACAAGACGGCCAACATTAAGCTGGCGGCGCGCCGAATCGTATTCGGCAAATTCCTGAACTGCGGTCAGACCTGCATCGCACCGGATTACATCTATTGCCACGAGGATGTTCGAGAAGAATTGGCAGAAGCTCTAAAGGCGGAGACCATCCGGCAGTATTCGCCGAATGCACTGCTGAATCCGGACTACGGAAAGATCGTCAACGAGAAGCATTTCCGGCGTTTGAACGGACTGATGAATCCGGAGAAAGTAATTCTGGGCGGCGGTTCCGATCCGGAAACCCTGCAGATAGAACCTACCATCATGGATTCGGTGGAATGGACCGATCCGGTGATGGGGGAAGAGATTTTCGGACCGATTCTTCCGATTCTCACCTACCGCAGCACGGAGGAAGCGGTACAGATGCTGAATCGGCTGCCTCATCCACTGGCGCTGTATGTTTTTACCGGCAAAAAGAAAGTGGCGGAGTACTTCCTGTCCCGGTGCCGATTCGGAGGCGGCTGCGTGAACGATACCATCATCCACATCGCGTCCAACAAGCTGGGCTTCGGCGGCGTGGGCGACAGCGGAATCGGAAACTACCACGGCAAGTGGGGATTCGATACCTTCTCCCACTACAAGGGAATTGTGGATAAGAAGACACGGCCGGATCTGCCGATGCGGTATCAGCCGTACAAGAAGATGTACGAGAAGGTGCTCCATGTGCTGTTCCGGTAGCGAGAGAGACCGGCTTTCCATTCGGCCGGTGGCATATATTCATACGGATTTCAAAGAGAAATTCGGAATTCCCCGGCAGCCGGGATTGGTGCCGGGTTTGACGGGCACCGTGGAGTTCGAGCTGGAATTCCGGACGCCGGATGTAGTTCGGGGAATGGAAGATTTTGAATACCTTTGGCTGATTTTCGGGTTTTCGGAGAACTGGGATTATTCCCGGGAAGGAGGGCCGGAACCGAAATGGTCGAAGCTGGTGCGGCCGCCAAGGCTGGGCGGAAAGGAGAAGAAAGGGGTGTTTGCCACTCGCTCTCCCTTCCGGCCCAACGGCCTTGGCATGTCCGCGGTAAAACTCCTTCGGGTGGACACGGAAGACCCGGAGAATCCGCTGCTGATTGTAGGCGGCGCAGACTTGCTGGACGGCACGCCCATCTACGACATCAAGCCGTACGCGGCATACTCCGATGCGCATCCGAAAGCGAGGTCCGGATTCGCCCGGCCGGAGATGAAATTCCTGGAAGTGGTATTTCCGGAAGAGCTTCTTCGGAAGGTGATCGAAGAGAAGCGGCAGCCTCTAATCGGGGTGCTGGAACAGGATCCCCGTGCGGCGTACGAGAAGAAGTCGGGATACGTGTACGGAATGAAGTTCGCTTCCTACGACGTGCGGTTTCAGGTTCGGGGGGATGTGCTGCAGGTGGTGGATGTGGTTTGCTCGGAAGAGCAGCATATTAAGTAGAATACAGAAAACGAGGAAGGGTAAAGACAGAGATTATGTTCAAATGGTTCATGCTGGCGGTGTACGTGATACTGCTGATATATACGATGGCGCATTTTCACAAAGGGCTGGAATTCATCACCGGAAAGAAGAGGCGATACCTGGTGGGGATGTGTACGCTGGTGGGAGTGTGCTGCCTGACGATTTTGGTGGGGCGTTTTCTGCCGGCCGGCGGATTTCGGCGCCATATAATTGAATTTTCCAACTACTGCCTGGGCTTCTGGATTTACCTGGTGTTCTTCTTTGCCCTGCTGGATATCGCGCTGATTCTTCGGAAGCGTGTGTGGAAGAAACCTGCTTTTACGTGGCACACGGCAACCTTCGGCATCATACTTCTGCTGTCGGCAGGGCTGACCGTCTGCGGAGGCATTCACGCCAGACACGTGACGGTGAACACGCAGAACGTGACCATTCACAAGTCGGTGGATGGCATGAAGGAGATGAAAATCGTGCTGGTGTCGGACTGGCACCTGGGGTATTCCATCGGCGTTCGGGATATGAAGCGGATGGTAAAAAAAATCAACGAACAGAACGCGGACCTGGTGCTGGTGGCCGGGGATATTTACGATAACGAATATGAAGCCATTCACAAGCCGGAGGAGGTGGCGAAGGTTCTGAAAGGAATCCGAAGCCGTTACGGAACGTACGGTGTGTACGGAAATCACGATGTGTCGGAGAAGCTGGTGGGTGGTTTTACCACTCAAACCGATGCCAATCCCACGCGGGATCCGCGCATCGACCGGATGATGGCGAAGGCGGGAATCACCATGCTTCAGGATCAGGTGATTTCGGTGGATGGAAAAATAGAGCTGGTGGGTCGGCTGGACGGGGAGAAGACCGGATACCGGAATAACCGACGGGAGTCCCTTCGGAACTTGATGCAGACGGTGGACAAAAACAAGCCCGTGCTGGTGCTGAATCACGAACCGGAGCACTTGAAGGATTACAAGGATACGGGGGTGGATTTGCTGATGGCAGGTCATACCCATGCGGGGCAGTTCTTCCCGCTGACCATCATGCGGTCCTTTGTGTGGGAGAATTACTGGGGCGTGGAGAAGCTGGGCACGGCCACCGGAGCGGTGACCTCCGGCGTGGGAGTCTACGGACCGCCGCTTCGGCTTCTGAGCAACAGCGAAGTGATGGTGCTGAACGTACGATTTGCAGATGGAAGATAGATAGGGAGTTCTATGCGTAAGGAATTAAAACGACGGGCGAAGGAAAATCTGAAAAAGCACTATCTTTTGGTGGTGGTCATCTGTCTCTTCGCCAGCTTTTGCGGGGTGGAATACGGTATGTCCACCATCCGCTACCATATGGACAATATTGAATACACTTCCATCGGGCAGTTGTACGAAACGATTGTGGTGAATTCGGATTTCAAAGAGACGGTAGATCGGATTGCCAACGGAGAAGGAGATCTGGTCCGGAAGGAAATCCGGGAACAGAAAGAAGATCTCATTAAAAACGATCACAGCCGGTACCTGGGCCGTTCCAACGGTGTTTTTTCCGGCATTGCGAATTCCTATTCCGCCGGCGGTTTTCGATTCGCCGTAGCAGAGGCACTGCTCAGCCTTTCCGGTTCCCGAACCGTCTCTATTTCTCTGATGATTCTGGGGAGCGTGGCGGTGTACCTGTTTATTTGGCTGTTCATCAAAGAAACCTACCGCGTGGTGATGCGGCGTATGGTACTGGAGGGCCGGGTATATGAAAAGGTCACGATTCAGCGATTGTTCTATCCGCTGGAGACGCGGTCCTGGCCGAAAATCGCCTGGACCATGTTCGTGCAGTCACTGTACCGTTTCCTGTGGACATTGACCGTCGTGGGCGGAGTAATTAAGCGGTATTCCTATGCGCTGGTGCCGTATATTCTGGCGGAAAATCCCACCATGAAAGCCAATGAGGTCATCACCCTGTCTCGAAAAATGATGCAGGGTCACAAGTGGGAGCTGTTCAAGGCGGACATGAGCTTCTTGGGCTGGGATGCTCTGGACATTTTCACCATCGGATTGTCCGGCATATTCTTTTCCAACCCGTATAAAGCGGCATTCTACGGAGAGTATTATGCAAAAATCCGGGAAATTTCCAAAGAAGCCAGCATCTCCGGCACCGAGAAACTGATGGATGAATATCTCTACTGCCCGGCTCCGAAGGAGATACTGCGAGAGAAGTATCCCTATCTGGTGAGTCGGATTGAAGAAAATGAGAAGAACGCTGTTCCGGAGCCCACGGGGGTGAGCGGATTCATTGCGAAGTGGTTCGGCGTTGAACTCCTTCCATCCCGAAAGCTGGAGGAGTACGAACGGAATAAGGCGATACAGTATCAGCTGGGATACGGTCAAGCGATTCTGGATGGGGTGGTGTATCCCGGCAGACTGGGACCGTTCTTTGGCAATTTCCAATTTACGCCTCGGTTCACCATGCTGCCGACTCGGAGCTATTCCTTGCTGAGCTTAATTATGATCTTCTTCATGATGTCCTTTGTGGGCTGGTGCTGGGAAGTGAGCCTGCATCTGGTGGAAGACGGAGTCTTTGTCAACCGCGGTGTGCTGCACGGACCGTGGCTTCCAATCTACGGCGTGGGAAGCCTTCTGGTGCTGATTCTGCTGAAGCGTTTTCGGGAGAAGCCGGTGCTGCAGTTCACCCTGACGGTGGTAGTCTGCGGCATCGTGGAATACGGTACGGCCTGGTTCCTGGAGACGAAATACGGCCAGAAATGGTGGGACTACAGCGGATATTTCATGAATATAGACGGAAGAATCTGCGCGGAAGGACTTCTGGTATTCGGCCTTGGGGGACTGGCCATCGTCTATCTCATTGCGCCGCTGCTGGACAATCTCCTGAAGAAGGTGAACCGAAAGGCCCTTCTGCTGGCGGCCATCATGCTGATCAGCCTGTTCTCCTTCGATCAGATCTATTCGGTGAAGCACCCCAACACGGGGGCCGGAATCTCCAGCGGAAACACGAAACAGGTGGCTATGAAAATCGTCGAATCCAAAGCCGTGCCGAATCGCCGAAAGGGTAAATGGCAAGCATATGGAACTCTGGTAGATAATGAGATACACTCTTTTGACGATTCGTTTGACAAAGACGTTGCAGAACAATTAAGGAGCCAGACCATTGAGTTTAAACAGAAGGGCGTTGTAACAATTAACAGTGCATTAGTAACTGCAGATGGAACGTATAAGAAATCCGGTGATTCATACACCGTGCAGATTCCTTTTGATGAGGAAGGTAATACACTAACACTAAATTGTTACTTCAAGGATGAAAACTTGATTGTTGAGCAAGTTTTACCGGATGAATATAAAGATTACGATGTGGGTAATCCAACCGTATATAAAAAGTGAAAATCCAAAAACCTGCACCGGACAGCAAGCTGTTGCTGACCGGTGCAGGTTTTTTGTTATTCTGCCCAGATTTTGTTATTCTTCCCAGAATTGTTCGATGCGTGCTTTGGCGGCATTTTCGATGCTCATGGCCGTGTGGAAGGCATCGTCCAGGTCTGAACCCACCGCCACCATGCCGTGGTTTTTCATCAGGCAGCCGCGGTTCTCTCCGATGGCGTTCTGCACATTTCGGGAAAGCAGGCCGGTGCCGGAAGGTCCGTAGGCGGCGCATTCGATGGCATCGCCGCTGCTGGTGGTAAAAGAAAGTCCGCAGGCGGCATAGACGCAGGCGTACCGCGCATGGGTGTGGATGACGGCATTCACGTCCGGCCGGTTCCGATAGATTCCGGCGTGGAAGTCCTTTTCCGAAGTAGGCTTGAGCGCACCCTCATAGGCCAAGGTTTCCAGGTTCACCTTTACGATATCCTCCGGAGTCAGTCCCCGGTAGTCCATTCCGGATGGGGTGCACAGCATCCATTCATCGTCCAGCCGAAGGGAAAGGTTTCCCCAGGTGCCCTGGACCAGTCCGGAATCCAACAATCGGATACCGTATTCCACCACCTGCTCCCGGCACTTCTGTTCTTCCGGTGACCGGCCTTTTTTCGGCAGATCCATCTCCGCGTAATCCGATGCCGCGTCTTGCAGAATCTCTTCCGGTATTTCCGCAGGAGCCTGCTGTTCCAGCCGGTCCTGCCGTTCCATCTCTTTCTGAGAATACTTTTTCAGATAGATTTTATGCTCTAGTTTTCCCATCAGCGGGCACACCGGATGAGCACCGCCGAGGAAATCCGCATCCACAAAGATACCGGCGTTCTTCTCCAGAATCAGGAGTCCGGTGAACGCCTCGTATAGGTTTCGCTCGCAGACCATCAGATTGCCTTCCGTGGTGAGAACGGCCGGGGATTTTCTCAGGGCTTTGGCCAGGCTGAGGCGATCCTCCGGAACGATGGAAACTCGGCTTCCGATAATCATGGCCATATCGTCCAGCACGGCCGGAATGCTCAGACCATCCCGGATGCACATGGCGGTATATTCTGTTTTTGCCACCACCATGGCTTCGTAAGGGGAGGCAATCAGTGCGCCTTTGGCCGGGTCGGAAGTGCCGGTGATGTCGCAAATTTCTTTTACCTGAAGATTGGTAAAGTCCGCACCCGGTTCCGTCCCGAAGACCCGATGGTTCTGCTGCACCAGAATCCGAGGGGTGTCTCCCAGGGAGAAACCGATGTCCGCAAATTTTTTTCCGTATTCAATTATATTCTGTTTCACTGCGTGGAGTGTCATAAGCTCTGTTCGTGCTCCTTTCCGTTATTCCTGATCCGTCCCTTCAAAGCGGGCGGAGTTCGCTTGGCGGTAGGCTTTTTCCAGCGAATGATAGACGTTCTTGTAATCTTGGAACAGCTTGTTGTAGATGGCGGCGTTTTCCGGGTTCGGGTGGTATTCCCGTTCGACGGGCACGAATTCCTTCGCTGCCGCAAAGGACGGAATGACGCCCAGACCGATTAACGGAATCATGGCGGCACCCACGGCACCCGCATTCCGCGGATCCTTCACCACCGCAAAATGTTTTCCCGTAATATCCGCGATAATCTGCATCCAGCCTTTGTCCAGAGAACCGCCGCCGATGATGCGGAAATTGTCGCACCGGAAACCGTAATCCTGCCGGTAGTTCTCCAGAATCCACCGCAGGTTGTATCCGATGCCTTCGTACATGGCTCGCATGATGTGCTCCCGGGTGTGAATCATGGTCATGTTGAACAGAGTGGCCCGGGTGGTGGTGGAGGAGACGGGACATCTTTCTCCCAGCATCCACGGGGTGCAGATCAGGTGGTCGCTGCCCGGCGGGATGTCGGCCACCACGGAGTCCATGTAGTCATAGATTCCGTCGCCCAGTTCTTCCATTTCCTTTCGGAAAAACTGGTTCTTCAGCCACTCGATATTGGCGCCGGCAGATTCCGTGATTCCCGCAATCAGGTTCATCTCCTTGTCGGCGCTTTGGATGGCGGCGGCACCGTGTTTGAATTTGTCCGCTGTCCGGCTGCAGGCAGCCACCCAGGCAGAGGTACCTAGATAGATGTGAATGTCGCCGTCGTCGCACATGCCGGAGCCCACCGTCGCCGCCTGGACGTCGTCGCATCCGCCGAACACCGGCGTTCCTTCCATGAGTCCCGTTTCCGCAGCGGCTTCCCGGGTGAGGCCGCCCACGATATCCGTGCTGGCCACCAGCGGCGGCAGCCGGTTCATATCAATGCCCACCAGTGGGAAGACGGACATCCAATCCTTTTTCTTTAGATCCAGTCCGTAGGAGGAAGCTCCGGACAGTTCCGTGACCATGCGGCCGGTGCATTTGTATTTCAGGTAGCCGTTTACGTCCAAAATCAGGTGGGTTTTGGCGTAGATTTCCGGCCGTTCTTCCTTGAGCCAGGTGATTTTGGCGATGCAGTCCTTTCCCATGATTGGGGTGCCGGCGAAGAGGGTGAACAGCTTCTTGCCGCCCACGCGGTTCATGATATGCTCCGCCTGCTTCTGCGCCCGTCCGTCCACCCAGGTGATGTTGGGATAGAGAACGGTGCCGTCCTCGGACACGGGAATGACTCCCTGTGCCTGGGTAGAGAACACGATGCCTTTAATTTGGCTTTTATGGATGCCTGCTTTTTCTACAACCTCCCGGCCGGTTCTGCATGCCGCTTTCCAATAATCCTCCGGATTCTGCTCCACCCATGCCGGCTCCGGATAGAAAGTGGGGTAGGGGGCGGTGGCGGCGGCGATAATCTTGCCGGAAAAATCCACCAGTACTGCTTTATCGGAACCGGTGCCGATATCGTGGGCGAGAATATATTCTTTCATAGCGTTTCTTCTTTCTTACAGCAATCCCTTGTCCGTAGGAACCACGTGCTTAAATACCTCTTCAAAGCGGTTCAGTGCATCGTCGATGACTTCGTCGGTGGTAGCCATAGAGGTGTAGAGCCGGCTTCCGGCTAAAGTCACCAGACCATTGGCCATATAGGCAGCGCCCATCCGCTCCATGGAATCCTTCCGTTCGTACATCATTTCCTTGTTCCGCAGAAGTCCGACGGCGGATTTCAGGATGTTGAAGGAGGAGAAGTCGAAGCTCATGGCCCCGGTGCATTCCAGGTGGCAGATGCTGCCCTGGTTGTATGCCACGAACGGAAGGCGATACTGCTGAATCAGGGACTTGATTCCGTCGGTCAGCTTATCTCCCGCTTTTCCGGCAATCTCACAGGCATTGGTGCGTTCAATTTCCTTGATGCAGGTGTAGCCTGCCAGTGCGGAAATCGGCGCAGCCGCCAGGGTTCCGCCCACGTATGCCCGATGTTTTCCGCTGGCAACGCCGGCCGCCATCAGCCCGGCGTATTCTTTTTTTCCGCCGACGCCGCCGGCTCCCGGATAACCGCCGGCAACGACTTTGCCGAAGATGGTGAGGTCCGGTGTGACGTCGAAATAGCCCTGGGCGCCGCCGATGGAGGTGCGGAAGCCGGTGACCACTTCGTCGAAAATCAGCAGGGCGCCGTACTTGTCGCAGAGATAGCGAACGCCTTTGTTGTATTCCTTGGAAACCGGACGGGTGCCGCTTTCCGGACCGCACGGCTCGATGATGACCGCTGCGGTGCCGCCGCGGAACTTGTTCAACTTCAGCATGCTCTCCAGCATGTTCAGGTCATTCGGACGAACCTCGTCGGTGAGGGAGTAGAGGCGTCTCGGAATTCCGTGGGATTCCAGCAGTCCGCGGGAGCCCGGAATCTTCGTGCCGTAGACCATCTGATCGCTCCAGCCGTGGTAATCGCCGCCTTCTTTAATGATGCGCTTGTTTCCGGTAGCGATGCGGGCGATTCGCAGGGAGGCCATGACGGATTCTGTGCCGCTGCCCAGCATCCGGAACATCTCCACGCCCGGCATGTGCTTGTGAATCTCTTTGGCCAAAAGAAGTTCGGATTTGTGCAGGAGTCCGGTGACCGGGCCGCATTCGTTGAGCAGCTCGATGACCGCATTCCGAATGACCGGATAGTTGCTTCCCAGAATGGTTGGGCCGCCGGCCTGAAGGAAGTCCAGGTACTTATTGCCGTCCTCATCGTAGAGGTAGGCCCCTTCGGCTTTCCGGAAGGCTACCGGGAATGGTTTGTTGAAGGCCAGATTGTGCTGCACGCCTCCCGGGATGTATTCCTTCGCTTCTTCGTAGATGGCTTTGGAATTGGTGCACTTCTCATCGTAATATTTGAGAATGGTGTTTTCGTAATAGTCGTCATCCACCTCCCAGATCGGTTCTTCGGTCAATGCCTTCAATGCGGCATTAATTTTATCCGGGGAGTCCCATCTGCTGATTCCACAATTTGTCATTTTTGTTCGCTCCTTTCCTCTTCGCGTTGTGCCCGCCGGTTCGTATTCATGCTGTTCCGGTATACCACAAATCGATCGTAAATATATTCAGAAATAAGGTTCGTGGCCATGGTGAGAAAAAGGACGGCGTAGCTGTTCCAGCCGGCTTTTTCCGTCAACACATTGCCCCACCAGGTGGAGAGAGGCGTGAAGACGCAGTAGAACAGAAAAATCTGCATCATGGCTTTGGACACATTATTCGCGGATTTAAAGGTGAATTCTCGGTTCAGCGTGAAGTTCCACAGCACCGAGAGTACCAGGGCAATCAGGTAGCAGGGCCAGTATTTCCAAGGGGTCACCATGTCCAGTACCGTAAAAGCGGCGGTTTCAATAATTCCCGCCGATGCGGAGAACAGGGCGAACTTAATAATCTGAATCCTTGTTTCCCTTGCGTTGGGTTTGTACGGTTCGTTCACCGGGTGTTCGTTCATATCGGGCCCCTTTCTGCAGTGACTGCATAAATATAATAAAGAATATATGTTTATTATCTCACCGGGGGTGGCGTTTGACAATAGAAATCATAGTAGTGACGGGTGTTTTTTGGATGTATTCGTGCCGCCGGAAAGCCGGTTTCGAAAAATGAAAAATTTTCAAGTTTCGAAACCGGGTTCTTGCATATGCAACGGTTACTCGATACAATAAAAAAACAAATACAACGTGCGAAAGGTGACCGATGAAATGGATGATAGTAAATTGCTGAAGTCTCGGATTGCGGACCGAATCCGCCAGGCAGAGGAAGGCTTCTATATAACGAATACGGATTTTCTGGATTTGCACCAGCAGGCCCTGGCTCGAGAGGAGTGCCGGGGACACTCGGATCTTCGATTCTGGTTTTATGGGGGATATGAAGACGCGGAACGCCGCATTCTGATTATCGCCCCGAAGGATTATGGCGAGACGCTGGAGGATGTGCTGGGCATGGAGGAATTCCTGCATGTGATTCACGTGGAGACCGGCGGCAGCGACCGAAAGCTGAGCCATCGGGATTACCTGGGCTCCGTGCTGGGGCTTGGAATTGAGCGGCGAATGATTGGCGACATCCTGGTGGATGAGAAGGGGGCGGACATGATTGTCCGTCCGGATATCAGCACGTTCCTGGAGCAGGAATATCGATCTGTGGGAAGGACCGATGCCAAAACCGAAGTGAGACCCATCGGGGAGCTGGCGGTTCCGGAGCGGCGGGTGCAGGTCATCCGGGATACGCTCCCCAGCCTGCGGTTGGATAACGTGGTGTCCACGGCGTTCAAGGTTTCCCGGTCCGATGCGGTGAAGGGGATTCGAAGCGGAATTGTATCGGTGGATCACATGGAGTGCACGAAAATCGACCAGCGGATTGATGAGGGGGCGGTAATCGTGCTTCGGGGAAAAGGAAAGGCGGTGCTGCAGGAAATCGGCGGGGAGTCCAAGAAGGGGCGAATCTGGGTGGAGATTCTGCGGTACGTGTAGCAGCAGTAGAGTGCCTAAGAAAAAGGGTTCTTCACTTTTTTCTCGGGGATTGCCTTTTGTATAAGGTAAACATTCTTTTCTTAATGATGGACATGAGCGTGTTGGCGTCGACCTCCCCGCAAACCCTTGGAGCTCCGTCGGGTCACGCCAACAACCGAATCTCATTAGCAGGTATCCGGCGCAAATGTTGGCGTGGGCATGCCCACAAACCCTTGGAGCTCCGTCGGGTCACGCCAACAATTGAATCTCATTAGCAGGTATCCGGCACAAATGTTGGCGTGGGCATGCCCGCAAACCCTTGGAGCTCCGTCGGGTCACGCCAACAATTGAATCTCATTAGCAGGTATCCGGCACAAATGTTGGCGTGGGCATGCCCGCAAACCCTTGGAGCTCCGTCGGGTCACGCCAACAATTGAATCTCATTAGCAGGTATCCGGCACAAATGTTGGCGTGGGCATGCCCGCAAACCCTTGGAGCTCCGTCGGGTCACGCCAACAA
>OLOJ01000013.1_pt1 | contig 182343 bp, 145 predicted proteins | sample 1672251 | NCBI WGS metagenome assembly OLOJ01 (sample SAMEA3136664, study PRJEB25190) | human gut metagenome | biome: human gut; feature: human-associated habitat; material: faeces | place: Austria | collected 2013 | reverse complement strand
ATATAGCCGGCCCCGCGGCTTCGCAAGGAACGGTCAGTTCTCCTTTGGCGAGAAGGCAGACTACCGGCTAGGAGCCCCAGGGGCACGCTTCGAGCAGCGAAAGCTGAAGCGCAGGCAAAAGCATCGCGGACATTAGTCGGCAGCATAGCCCCGTATATAAACGCAGACGCGGATTCGCTTAAAACCACGCCTGCTATCTGGCAATATCATTAATCGAACGTTTATTCAGCTCCTCCCACTCAATCGCCGCCGCAACAAACCCCAATCGACAGCAGCCAAATCCCAGAGCACCCCGGAGCACGCCCCTAGAGAGGCGCCCATCACTTCCTAGATATCACGCTCCCAACGCCAATCGGCGCCAGCCTCGTTCGCGGCAATTTCGAAGTTGCACCTCACAATGCCCTCGTCAATCACGTTGAGCCCGCTTTGCGGCGCATCAATGCGCACGGTTTTCCCGTCGGAAAGCAGCGTGATCTTAAAATTCTGATTATTCATCGCCGTAGGTGCCAGCTGCGCGGCTTCCATGGCCGCCGCAAACCACGCCGGCGCCTTCGCGCATTCGACGGAAGAAAGCGCCTCGACGCCCTTCGTCTTCCGTGAAAAGCCTTGCGTTTTCCCGTGGCCCACCGCAATGATCAGGCGAATTTTCTTCCCCGGCGCCACGACGGCGCGCGATTTCTTGCGCGAGCACAGCGCGCACCAGCACGTATTGAGCTCCATATCTTGCGCGGCAAGCACGATTTTCTGGCCCCAATAGCCAATGGCCTCGTCGGCGGCCACGCCGCGCGCCTTCCCGTCATCGACCACAAATGCGACATGCGTACGGCACCCGCGAATCAAACCGAAACGCGCAATCACGTTGAAAACCTCGGGATTGTCGCCCACAAGTTGAATATCGAGGCTGCTTTCGCGCGCGCATTCCTCAACCACGGCGATAAGCGCGTCGAACTCAGCCCGCGAAAGAGGCTTTCCGTCATATTCACGCACGGAATGGCGCTCTCGAATCGTCTCAACGGTAATCATGTGCCTGCTCCCTTTCGCCGTGCCGCCTCATTGAGCCCATTCTACGCAACTACACGCAGGGAAGCGTCCCGTTCAGTCATTTCATCGAAATCGACTTCGTGGGGCACGCGCGAACGCATTCGCCACAACGCGCGAGCGTTTCACGACGCAGGTCAGCAAGCCTGCCATTCGGAAATACCCAATCAAACCGCTAGACGCCGCCAACCTGAAACGATACTCTTGCCAAACCAGGCGTCTAGCGATCGAGCCCCAACGCCTCGGCCCACGTCTCTTCCTTAAAACCGGGAATCACAAAATCGTCACCCACGAGCAGCGGACGCTTCACGAGCATGCCATCGGTCGCGAGCACATCGAAGCATTCGGCGTCGGTCATGCCGGCGTCGAGCTTCGCCTTAATGCCAAGCTCGCGATATTTCATGCCGGACGTGTTGAAGAGGCGCCGCAACGGCAACCCCGAACGCGCATGCCATTCCGCGAGCTCGGCCGCCGTGGGGTTTTCGGTCGTGATATCGCGATCGACGTATTCCACGCCATGCTCGTCAAGCCACTTCTTTGCCTTTTTGCAGGTGGAACATTTCGGGTATTCCAAAAACAGCACACTCATGAACAGCCCTTTCTCGAACTCGAATAAATACGCAGCAGCCTATGTGCGTTGGACGCAAACCGACGAACCACGCACACAACGCAAGCCTGCGATCAGTAGAATCATCAACCCACGCCAGACGACGGGCCCGGTCTACGGCAAACACGCAACAAACCGTTGGTCCGCCGAAAGCGCCGCCAATAGCCCAACCGCCCACGGCCGCACGCCAACCGAACGCCGCGCTTGTCGCGCCTGTCGCGCCTTACGTACGCTGGGCGCGCGGCCCGTGGGTCACGTAGCAAATCGCAGCAGCGAGCGCGTCGGCAGCATGGTCGGGATGGGGCACGTCGTCCAAGCCCAGAATCTGCTTCACCATGTACTGAACCTGGTCTTTTTCAGCGGTGCCCTCGCCCACTACCGCGAGCTTGATTTGGCGCGGCGTGAATTCGCCAACCATGAGCCCGCCCTGCGCGCACGCCACGAGCGCCGCGCCACGAGCCTGGCCTGTGGAAAACGCCGCCGTGATGTTTTGCCCGAACCACACAGTTTCGATGCCGACGCACGTGGGCTTAAAGCGATCGACCACGGCCCCTATTTGCTGCGCGATTTTCAGCAGGCGCTGCGAAAGCTCCATCGACGCAGGCGTTGACACGCAGCCGTACGCGAGGCATCGAAGCCGCGACCCATCCTGTTCCACAATGCCCCAGCCAGTATTGGCCAGGCCGGGGTCGATGCCCAATATGATTCGATGGTCGCCTCGCACGCCCGCCCTTTCGCTTTCCGAAAACTATGCCTTGGATTCTAACGCAGTTGCCGCCCATGCAGTTGATGCCGCGAAAGCAAAACCATTCCAACTTGAACGCCCACATGTCGAACAAAGCGGAGCGCAAGCATGTCAAATTAACGCGGGACTCTACGAATTGCGCCGACACAGAAGAATGCTGCCAGCTAATCCACTTCCCAGCAGCTTTCTGTATGATATTTTGCTATCTTGCTAACTATCTACCAAGATAGCAATAGGCAAACCAGTCGTTTCATCTGCGATAACGAGTGAAAGGCGCCGTCCAAACTTGCCAATATCGAGCGACAGCGCTCACGAATAACCGCGCAGAAAGCCCATCGCCTACGCCTCGGTCGCACGCAAAAACTAGCTGACGAACGCCTGCGCTTCCAGCACAAACGCATAGGGCGTCGAAGCGGGTTCCCACTGCTCTGCGAGCAGCACGGGGCCATTCGCGGCACCAATCTTGTCCAGTCCGAATTGAAAGCATTCGGAAAAATCGGCCGAGCGCACACGGTCGCACGAATATCGCCCAGCAGGAAGGCGCACAAGCGTCATTCCCTTCTCCAGCGCGACACGTGTTGCGGCCTCGGCGTCAAAGGGATAGCTCGGCAACATCTCCACTTGCACGTATGCGATAAGCCCGTTTTCTTCCCCTGACGAAACGTCCAAGAAAGGCGCGCCAAGCCCGCGCGCAACCCCTTCCGTATACAGGGGGACAAGCCGCATGCCCGGCGCGGCTTCGTATATCGCGCTCGTCACCCGAGCATAGCGGCGCATATCGAAATCGCCGCCAAGCGGCGCGCACAGCAAAAGTCGCTCGGCAAATTCGCGCTCATAGCGCTTCTTCGATTGGAATCGTTGCGACTCGGCGATCTCGTCGGCATAGCGGTCGAGCTGCAGAAGCTGCGCCTCGGCGCGCCCGATGCGCTCCCTCGCCAGCTCGCGCCCCTTCTCGATAAGCTCGCTTTGCCCGTAGCCCAAAGCCGCGGTCGAAGCGATTTCCTTCAACGGAACACCCAGCTCAATGAAGGTAGTTACCATATCCAAATCGGAAATCTGGTTGATTGAGTAGTACCGATACCCCGATTCCTCATTCACGTAAGCTGGCTTAAGCGCACCGACGCGCTCGTAATACCGAAGCGATTTCACCGAAACGCCGCGCAGCTTCGCGAATTCGCCAATCGAAAGCAGCTCTTCTTTCATGCATCTCCCATCTGCCACAAGGAGGCGCCTGACCGACTCTCCCATCATGGGATAGTCTAAGATGCGGACCCCTGGTTTTTCAAGATGCGGAATCGAGGCTTTGCATGTCGCCCCACCCCGCGAACCGCGCGAAGACCGGAAGAGGGCAAGCCCGCAAACATGGGCACCTCGACCACGCCTCGCAAGCCACGTGATGACTCTTCACGCTAAGCATTCCCGTAGGGCGAGAAGCCCAATCGCCAGCACACACAACCCCTGTTGAATGGCCGCCGCGAAAGCCCCGGGCTCAAGTTCCAGGCAGAGCCATCAGGCGCATGCGCGTGTCGTGCGCGTCGTAGACCCATGTGCCCCTGGAGCCTTACACCCCAAGCGCGTTCGCAAGTCGAATCGAGAACGCCGTTACCTGGCCTTTTTCGAGATAATTGGGCAATCCCGCCTCTCGAAGCGCCTGGCAATACGTCGTTTCGGGCGCAAGCTCGCTCAAGCGCAGATACGTACCAACGGCCGCGGCATAGTCGCTGCGTGATTCCGCGAACAAATCGAGCGCGGCAAGCGCAGAAGTGCCGTACGCGGCGTAGTAAAACGGCGAGGTGAACAGGTGCGACGTCGAAAGCCATTCATTCTCGTCCGCCGGCCACGAGTACTTCTCGTACACCTCAGCCCAAATGGCATCGACCTTATCGACTGTTAAATCGGGCTCGCAATAGACGCGCGTCTCCGCTTCGTTTATGGCAAACCCCTCGCGTACCGCAACCAGCTTGTCGAACAGCACATATTCTCGAAGCGCATCGCCATACCCAGGGCAAAGCACGTCGTAATGGTCGTAGCACAGAAGCTCCAGGCTCTGCGACATAATTTCCTGCACATCGACAACGGTATTGGGCATAAACGAATTCGCGCGCACCCGATACATGTGGTTGAAGTGGCCGAATTCATGCACGATTGCCGCGCAGTCCGCCACTTCAGTATTGGGATTCACGAAAACGCAGCCATCATTGTACGCCGCCATTTCCACGGTATAGCTGTTGCGAACCTTAGCTTCCGACGCCGATATGTCATACAAGCCGTTATCGACAAGGTGGTCAAACGATTCCCCAAGCGCAGGCGAAACACGCGCCACGCATGCCCGCGCGTTCGACATAAGCGTCTCTTCGCTTTCGTCGAGAGCATCGAAGGCGTCATCGATATCGTCGCCCATAACGTCGGCCACATAGTTCTGATACACCGGCACGAATTCCCTCGCAACCTCATCTTGCGCCGCCTCAATTTCGGCCATCGTGTAATCGCGCCCATATTCCGTAGCGAACACGTACTCGACGTAGTTCTCGTATCCCAAGCTTCGCGCCCAGGCATTGTTCGCATTGACGAGCTCAACATAGAGGCGTTTGAGCTCGACGTCGCTCGCATCCCGCGACAAGAGCGCACTGTATTGGCTCGCAAGATTGTCACGCTTCGCTCGCAGCGCAGCGCTTTCCGAAGACATCGTGCTCGAATTGTCCAGAACGCTCGAAAATCCCTCGCCGATGTGGGCCCTGAAAGCCGCTCCGTGCTTCGATTCAAGCGCATCCATGAATGCCTGTGCGCACTCTTGGTAATGGCTGTCATATGCCGCCTGCTTTGCCACATACGCGCTCGCAGCAACCTCGTCAAAGCTGGCGCACGCGCAATCGAAGTCGGCAAGCGCACGATCGCTCGACAGATCGGCGAAAAGACGCTCGAGCTTGTCGTAGGCATTCAGAAGGGCCGACGCATCGTCGCCGTCCATCGCCGCCCGAAACTCTTGAAGTGCCACGTTATATGCCACCTCGTCGAAGGAATCACGCGAACGGTCGGGTAAGGCCACGTTCCAATGCTCGACCTCGTTTCCGTATTCAAATTCGACGGGCGCCGAGGAACCTTCCCCCGTTGCGTTGCCGTCCGCTTCGCCTCCGCCGTTACCACCAGAGCCGCACGCCGAAAGCGCTGGTGCGCAGAGCGCCAGAATCAGAACCGCCGCGAACCAAGGGCGCGTGCGAGCAGCGCGAAACCAAGTTGCAGCTTTGCCTTCGAGGATTGCAGAGTACATTGCAGACACCTCCCTTGATGAAGCCTCGAACATAACCATTTTCATCGTAAGGAGGAATGGCTAAAGCAGGAATCGCCTCGTGGCCCATTAGGAATGCCTGGGCACGACCACACGTCTGATTTTGGATTACCCGATTTCACACGCGCGAAAGCATGGGATTGTTCTTGCTTGCTAGTCGGCTAGTTTGCTAATGAGTTATCCAGCTATCTTGCTATTTAATTAGATTAGTATCTAACTACTCTTATCCAGGCATATTGCTGAACCGCAGGGGATCGCTGCCAGCATAGAAGCCTGAAGGGCCGAAATACGCAACCGCGCGGGTGTATCTCATCTGTTGCGTTTCATGGGTTCATTTCGAAGGTTACGTTTCTTAGGATGCGTCTCTCGGCTTGACCCCACGGCTTGCACCCTCTGGGCGTTTGCCTCATGCGCTGATATCACAGGTCGCACCTCCCGGGCTTCCGTCTCACTGACTCATTGCATGGGTCCATTGCATAGCTCGCGCATCGAAAGCTGATAGACCGCTTTTCATGAAGAGTATGCACTTGCCGCAAAACAAGCTTATGCCTACTTATAGAAACGCTTAATCCCGGCTGTCGACACCTGAGAACTCCCCTTTTCACGCTGCTTTCGTAGGAGCATAGGGAAATAGAAGGCGGGGCAATAAACTTCAGTTTTGCCTTGCAGGAAACATGAAAATATCATTGCAGAAACGAAGAAGGAACCCTTATCCCCGAACGAACAAGCCGCCCTTAAATATTTAGTCCATGCCATCTAAGCGCGTCCCCTACTGGTCTCATTCGCGTACAAATCGCATCATTCGTTTGAGTCATTTTATTGCTCTATCCAAGTGATCTATCGCATTTTCATAAAACTCTTCAAGAGCAAATCGCCCTCAAGCAAATACTCTTAAGACCATGAAACCGAGCACCGCTCCGTTTTCCCAATAAGCGTTAAGGCCCCTTCTTCCAGTCCGCCAACACTGGAATGATTGATCTCATGCCCGCGTCTTCCTTTAGGATATTTGGGACGTTATCGAGATATCCTTAGCTCCCCCCCCTGCAACTTATTTCATCAATCTGTTTCTTGTTTTTTCATAAGAGAGAACGAACTCCCTTTATTCCAAACCCGATTCGTCTCCTTTCCTTCTCCCTCTCCTTTTCCCTCTTCCACTCCTGCGCATCAGGAGCCTTGCTCCCTCTCGCCATTATTTCCTTCACATGGTGGCGATCCTACTCATTTGAGTTCGAAAACTCGTGTGAAATCTCAACTACATTCTTATTTTATTGCCCCTCCTCTTATTTTGTTCTGACGTAAACTATGTACGATTTTCTCTTACAAACGAGCTTTTTCTTGTGACTTGCTAATAAGCTCTCTGCCCTTCAGCACCACCAGGTTCCGCTCCTGATATGAAAGCGAAAGCCATCCAGCCCTCAACCCCCTACCCTTTTTCGCCGATTATGGGCGACCTTTTGATGAGGCTATAACGCTATACCGAAACCTAATCTCATTCTTACGCTATTGAGGTCTAAATTCGGTATCAATCACAGTTTTCTCGTGTATTCTTTACTTAGTAAAGATTAACGTTATCCCTGCTCGTTCGACTGTTTAATATTTTGACATGTTCTGCCATTAAATTCAATTGCAGAGTTCGATGCATTGCCTATTTTCTTCCTTATTCATATCTGAAAACTACTTCGCAGCTATCCCCTCACGCGCATTTTTCAGCTTTGATTATTCTGCGCGTGTCCGATAAGCGTTCTCAAGCGACGCAATTTGCTATCCAGCGGCCATAGAGCCCGCCCTTCCATTCGTCCCGAGATCTTATTGCTTTTTCAATATTCGTTAGTGCGGTCTAATTAATGGAGCCTGTTTTCACTTTGCTTTTTATTGCCCCCTTTTCTCTTCTCGTATGCGCCCCGATGACGAACCAAGCTTTTCTTTGGCGAGAATTGAGTGCAGGCTTTTCCACCTGATTTTCGGCCTTGACCCATGCGTGCATTAACCTTCGAAACGCCTTTCACCACTGCGCGCAAAGAACGAATCAAAGGGTGATTTTTTCAATTGAATCTGATGATTAACCAGTTTCCCTGGTCTCCTTGTCTGCCTTATTTCAGACATTTTAAGACCAAATTGCAACCGCCCCCTCAAAGTCTTATTGGAATCGTTTTATAATCCGCAATGCCCCTTCTGGAACCATTGCTTTAACAAGCAACAAATAATGAGGCGTCGATTGCTAAACAAGCGCGCATCGCAGCTCCGTCCCCTGAACTCCGGAAGAAAACGCCAAGAATTCTTATGAGGACATGGCCCCAACGACCAATCGCTCACTCGCTTCGCGAATGCGGCCTCTCTATTTTCACTGCATTCGATATGCCGCGGTTTTCAAATCCCTGCCGCGATTCCAAATACCATCGATATGATTTCGAATTTCTTGAACAATCCCCTGTCAATAACAAGCAGATAAACGATACTTCGCTATTTATGCGCCATTCAACAAGAAGGAAAACCAAAATGTAGTATTGCCGCCAAACAACGCACCTTAGGGAGCGAGCGAAAGTTCATCAGATCTGTCCTTCAACGAGTCGCACCTCTCGACCTTGCTTGCATGCGCCCGCGGCTCGCCATCACCCCGATTCGTCCTCAATACCAACACGGAAGGATGGCGTGAGCTAAACCGGCTTAAGAATCGAACGAAGAACCTCCCATAGCGCGAAAAGAGACAGATGTGACCAAAAAAGACCCCGTCTGAGACGCCTCCTGCGACAAGATATCCAATCAAAACGTGTACTCGTACCTTTTTTCTCAAAATAGGGTCTTATTTTCGCTCTCAAGGCCGATTTCGACCACGTGCGTACTTTCTCCTAGGTCCTCGTCTTTTCTGGGAGAATGCTCTATGGCTACCCGACTCACAACATCGACTCCAGCAGAAATGCGTCCTTCACTTAGAGATCACCATGGAAGCTTGGCTTTCCCACTTTTTTTGCACCAGCTTTTTAACGCGCCGCATCTTATGACGCGCCTTTGCCGCCTCCCCGCCGCTTCCTCGTGCGTTCCCTAGCCATCCCTGCCTCTTCTTAGTTGTTTTTTGACTTCTTATCATGGGGTCATCACTAAATTAATTATGATCAATATTTTGCTATTCTGCTATCTTCCTAGCTATCTAGCTATTCTTACCTCATATTTTGTCTGCTCATAAAGCACTTCATACGCTTGGTGGTAGACTTTCTTTGCATAACAATTCGCGTTCATCCAAAAGGAATGTTAGTAGCAGGCTACCTTGCTAGTTTGCTACTCTGATATCTCACTAACTCCAAATACCACTCTACGCAGCGGCTTAAGTTAAGGATTTTGATTAAAGCAAGACTTCAAACAGCCCCCAAATTCTTGAGAATCAAACCCACGCTCGATCGCATTTCGACCCGCAACAATCCTCAGCCGCTCTGCATATGCCTTTGTTACACGTCGCTCCGCAGGCAACTGACCAAACAAATGCACTTCTTCAGAAATCAGGGACGGTCATACACTGCTCAGAAACGGGCGAAAGAGGGCGGGAAAGTGTTTCGTTCGACATTCCTCGTGAATGAAGAACCTCTCTCGTAAGCAGAGCAAGACATACGAGCGATTCTCTTACAGAGGCAGGAAGGAGGGGAGTGGTATCCCGCATTCTTAACCCCACAAGCGCATACCCTCGAATGACACTTCCGGCATAGGGTAGGGGAGTTGGCAAAACACGAGACATGCGCAGCGGAACAACCAGGTCCATTGCTCCGTTGCGCCAAAGCTCAGCCAATTCGTGTACATCACCCTAATAGCATGCTATTAGGGTAGCTTACTATTTTGCTATCTTTAGACTACACAAACATAGTTTTCGAATCCACTTACAAACCGATTGAGCAAAACAGCAATACTATCAATCTAGCTAAATATTTCACTATTTCATTATTCTGTTATGAGCCTATTTTTCTACTTAGCTACCTTGCTAGCTAGGTATCAGAGTAGCTAATAAGCAAGCTATCTCGTTAGTATGATAGCGAGTTATTGGACTATTCTGCTATCTGTGTAGCTGGCTAGTCTAATCGCTTTCTAGCTTATTATTTTCATATCCCACTATCTTGTTAGCTGGTTATATTATTAGCTGACTATCTGATTAGCGGAATAGCTGCATATCTTGGGAGTTTCCTAACCATCTATTTTAGTAGTCTGCTATCTTGTTAGTTTCCTATTTCGTTATTCTATTATCTAGCTAGCTCCTTATCTTACTAACTAGCGACTCTTCTAGTCCGCTAGCTTGCGAGTTATCTACTTCGCTATCTGACTAGTTTATTAGCTCAATAGCTAGATATGCGGCTATTTAATTATCTAAATAGGGGGATATTTTGTTAGTACGATAAGGTGTTAGCTGAATATCGTGATAAAATGCAATTCAGATAGATTGATACGAATTTAGTAATCCCAGGTAGAAGGTAAAAATGGGCAAAACATACTCAGTGGCAAACCGAAAAGGTGGTTGCTCAAAAACGACAACAGTAGGCGCACTTGCATCTGGCTTGAATGAGCTTGGCTGCAAAGTCCTTGTTATAGACATGGACCCCCAAGGAAATATTTCTGATTGGGCTGGCTTTAACACCGATGGTCAAAACACTACCTACGAAGTAATCACGAACCGCTGCGAAGCTTCTGAGGCGATTTACGAAACAAAACATTACGATTTAATGCCTGCAGATAACGACTTGTTTGCATCGGAAACCGAGCTTGCTAACGCAATCGATCGTTATGAACATATGCGGGATGCTTTGAAATCGGTTAAAGATGATTACGATTTCATTCTTATCGATACGCCGCCAAATCTGTCGACGCTGTCAATCAATGCTTTCGTGGCATCCGATGGCGGTATCATTGTCACGACCGATACTGGTGCATTTTCAACAAAGGGCATGAACGATCTTGCTGAAACCCTTGCTATGGTGAGCAAGAAATTAAACCCTCAAGCAAAGGTAATTGGCATTCTGCTTACGCGTTTCAACCCACGCTTCAATGCAATGAAAGTCATGCGTGAAGTTACTGAGAAGTTCAGCGCATACTTCGAAGCGCCTGTTTATGACACCTTCATTCGACAATCGGTAGCCGTTATGGAATGCCAAATGGAATCGGTTGACCTCTTCGACGCACCGAAGCAATCGGCAGCCATTGCCGACTATCGCGCATTTGTCGCAGAATTCCTTCATAATGAAAGCGCCAAAGAGCAAGAGAGCGAGAAGTAAATGAGCAGGACCGGAACCGACCCCAACAAGATCCTGATGGGAGACCTGAAACCTGAACTGGCCGCAAAGGCTGACATGCTCTCGAGCAAATTTGCGCCAAAACCTAGACGCGCAGTAGAGACCGAGGAGCCAGCCGCACAGGCTCCTGCAAAGCAGGCCAAAGAGGCATCGGTCCCCGTTGCCAAGAAAAGAGCCAAACAGGAAAAGAAAGTCGAAGCAGCTCCCGTTGAAGAAGAGCTTACTCAAATGAACATTCGTATTCCTGTAAGCCTTAAGCGTGACATTGACAGGATCGTCTTCGAAAAGAAGTACGCAGGCGAAGATGTGAATATCAAGAGCCTTGTAAGCCAATGGATTCAGGAAAGCGTCAAGAAGGAACTGCGCAAGAATGGCTAGTCGCCTCCCGGTACGCGTCCCGCTCTATGGAGACGCGTACCAGTTCGTTCCCGCACGAACAACAATTCTCAATCCAGCGCTTAAGGGGGAAGCTACGCAGCTCTATCTTCTATGGGCCACAATAGGGGAGGGGAGTAATAAAGGCATACTTTCTGATATAACGAATGACGAAACTATTCCTATTTTTGCATGGCTGAGTGACGATGAGCGTTTTCTTACAAGCGCATATCAACAAGACTACGAATTTATTGAATGTGTAAAAGAAATCGTGACGTTCAGCAACTTTCCCTCTGGGTCACAAATTGAGCTTGCAATAGCAAAGCCCCAGGTCACAAACGATGGACCTGGAATGGTTGCACGCTTTTCCATAACAGTTTAATAGCTAAATAGATTACTAGCCTGCTATCTACTTAATAGAATAGTTAGATAGCAGGCTAGTTTTATACATCAATAGCGAGCTAGTCTTAGAAAAAGCGAAGTATCCGTAGTAATAAACTATATAGAATGGTTGCCCGATCGCGTATCATCGACATTTGCCAAATCGCATGCAGCAACCCAATATTTCAAGACGGTAGGGTAGGAAATACCCGTAACCTTGGAAACAAAGTTCTTCGACGCACCAGGATTTTCAATCAAAACACTCGCAATTGCCGCCGTTTTCTCATCGCGAGATTTTTGAGAATATGCAGGACGAGCGACCTCCTCGAGGTGAGCGACACGCGTACGACCATTACGCTTCTCAGGCTCGCCAAATGGATCAAAACCAAGAGTGCGAACTTCGGAATTCCTCGTCTGCCAGTTATCCTTCTTGTAGCCCATCAAAGCGTTATCGATATCTCGGCGGGTGAGGGGAGTGCCCATTTTCGCCCATGGGGTATTCAACAAGTCTAAATAATCGCGCTGCAATTCTTTACGCGTTTTAACAGGCTGAACCATCATGTACGCAACTCCAGCGAGCATATAAAGCGACAAATAACGCCTGCCCAAAGGTACTTTTGGCAGATTCTCATAAATTGTTTGGTACACGCCTCCCGTTTCGCCTGCAATCAAGGGATGGGGGCGCGTCTTCCAACGGGATCGGACGGGACGCCTATTCCCAGATTCCTGTTTTTGTCCACGGCGACGCACGCCCTTTTGAATAAGGATGCTCGCACCAGGAGCGTTCAACGAGACAGCGGTATCGAACTCGGCCTGAGTCAAATTACCTTTCTCGTATAAATCGCGAATAAATACGAGCTGATCTTCACTTGCGGGCTTTTCTTCAAAGGCCTTCTGGCGAGCTTCAATCTCATCGGCGATATCCTCGAACGACTTCCACCGCACATCATCTTCGCAAAGAACCAGTTCGGAATCATATGGCAAGCGATCGAAAGAAGCCAAAACATGAGAAAGCGAAAGCGGATTCACCGTTGAATGCTTGAAAACGCGGTCAACGGGACAAAAGCAGCGAACAACTTCACCGCGCTTCGTAAGCGAACCCGGAGCGCGAAACCCGTGATTAAGCGAGGTGCAATGCGTATCAAGCACGCAAGGAAGATCGAAGCAGATAAGGCCATAATACGCATAGAGCGCATCGGCCAAAGCCTTGTATTTCGTACGTCGGGGGTTATGGATTCGGAACGTTTGCAAGGGCTCATCGAAAATGTACCAGAGGTGAATACCTCGACCAGTAAGGCAGACATACGACGGCAAAAGCCGTCCATCAATACGCTCGAAAATTCTTTCCAAAACAACGGGATCAATTGGACCATCTTCATCTTCGACGCCGTTATGCGACGGATCGATATCGACACAAATCGCATTGAGCGTTCGCTGCTGAGCGCGCTGAGTGTTGAGAGGCATACGATATGCGCCATTACGAGTCTGGAACCGCCCCGTGAAAATGAGTGCAGGCTCATTGCGAATCGAAGAAAGAAGGAACTCGATGTCGGCAAGAGAATCGCATGCGTAAAGCTTATACGTTTGCTCGCGATCGTCGTGAAGGTGTAGATAGCTTACGAGCACTTCGTTATAGGCGTGTTTCTCAGGATCACCCAAACCAAACAAGTCAAAGTAAAACTGCAAAGCAGTAGGCGGAACGGTCATTACCGGAGCAATCGGACGAATTGCAAAAGAACCGATGCTCGAATCGAAATACGAAGTACCCGATGAAGCCAAAGCCGGCTCAACGTAGGTCAAAGCCTCATAACCCTGAAGAAGCTCATCGTGCGTTAAGTCAACGGAGAGTTCAACAAATCCGTTTGATTCAAGACAGTCAGTAAGTGCCGTAGCAGATGCGTTGTAACGACGAAACTCAGCTTCAGCACGAAGGCTTTCAGCAATAGCCTCATCAAGATTGAACGTAGAGAGAGGTAAGGTTTGAGCCAAAACGAGCAACTCCAAACATCGATCTTCCAAGCCCATAAGGGTGACACTAAGAACGATAAGATTTTATAACGTGAAAGCCTAAAAGTCCATTGCGAGTAAACAAGAGCGCGGAAGTTGAAAATGGGCCGCAAGCAGAACAACAGCAAGTTCCGCATCGAATTTAAGGGGGTTTAAAGGTCTTAGGTACCAAAAAGCGAGTATTGGCATCTACCCGCATAAATTCGGGCGTTAGAAAACGCGAGAGTGCCCCCTAAGGACTCGTGAAGCGGCTCGCCTGCTCCGTCTTCATGGAGTCGACGCAGGCTCTGGAGGAAGAAATCCTCGACGCCTTCAAGGAGCGCCCACCGCAGTTAGGAAGATCGATCAATTGTCGGGCAAGCTGGTTTCGAGCGAATTTCTTCATATTTTAGACTAAGGTTATAAAATCTAATAAGTAAAGATATCGCGTGCTATACAAAGTATACTTTCTTATAACACCAGCTCGTACCTATGGTTTTACAAGTCGTTGTCTAGAACGATGAAAACGAATAAAAGAAAGCTAGAGAGCACTGAAACCACGCTGAAAAAGGCATTCAGAATGCTCTCGTCGCTGGTAAAAATGGCAGGCTCGAAACCCCGAAGGGGACAAAAGGTCGGCAGATATCACGCCATAGGAAACCCCTTAATATAAAAATCGCCTCCCACCTCGAGGAAAACAGAGATAGAAGGCGACTAAATAGTAGAAGTAATATCCGGTGAAAACCTTATAAGTAGTTATAGGTGCATATCGCTTATATCGGCACAAAGGAATTGCATCGGAAATAACGAATAGAGAGACGGATTCGTTTCTCCGAAGCGTCTAATCTAAAAGGCGTGAGATATTATTCTCGGCAGCATTCTTAATGCGATCGATGTTGTGAGCGTAAATCATCGTAGTGCTGATGTCGGCATGACGGGCCATTTGCTGAGCCTCGCGCTCACTCGCGCCGCCAAGAAGGGAAAACGTAATGGCAGTATGGCGCAAAGAATGAGCTGTATAGCGAGGGTCGTCGATACCTATTTTCCGCATCGCTTCTTTAACAATGCGAGATACAGAGCGCGTCGTAAGCCTCTCGCCAGAATTCCTTCGAGCAACCGAGGTAAAAAGGGGGGAGCTGTTACTTGAATCATCGCGCATTCCAAGGTAATCGCGAATAGGCGCTAAAGCACTTTCGGTTAGCACAACATAGTTGTCTTTACCGGGTCGACCCTTGCCCTGGATATAGAGCACATCAACGCCCGATACCGTTCGAATATCGCCGCAATCGGCGCGGACCACTTCGATATCGCGCAATCCGGTACGAAGCATGAGATTCAACAGTGCAAAATCACGCATGCCTGCTTCTGTTTCGAGATCGACAGCCGAAAGCAAACGACGGGCCTGATCAACCGAAAGAGATGCTTTCTTGAAATCCCGCGAAGCTCTTTCACCTCGAACGCCACGTGCGATATTAGGTATGCCATTTTCTTCCGCGTAAGAGAAAAACGATCTCACAGCACCAAGATAATTAGACACGGTCGTAGGCTTTAAACGTTTATCAACAGAGAGGAATTCGCGAAATGAAATAATATCGCGCTTCGTAAGGGTATCGAAATCAAGAGAGGTGTCTTTCACGAAGGCGCAGAATGATTTAAAGGCTCGTTTATACGTGTTCTTCGTCGATGAGGAAAGATCGAGAGAATCGAGCCACTGCGCAACAACCTCTTCATCAAGCGGAGCAAAAGAAGAGTCTGAATTGCCCACAACACACCGCCCGTCGAATCGATAACGTTTTGCTGTAGCCACCGAAGCATCAAAGGACGCTCATTAAAGAAAGCGAGCCAAGGCAAATGGTGGCTGGAAACCGTAAAATGCATTAATCGTCTCTATGATAGGACACCGGTTCAAAGCCAACTATCAGAAAGAACCATTCCTTTTGACATTGAGCAATGAGAAGGTCGGAAACAGCGAACAAGAGCGCCACAACAATTAAAAGATAGACCAAGGAGCGGCGGCACTTAGAGCTGGCATACATGCTCGCCAAAGCGCACATCAACACCAAAGACCTCATTAGACGAGCAATAACCGTTGTTGCCATCTGGAACGTTCGCATTCCTCGCTACAATGGAAACGTTTTTTGCAAACAGAGAGGAATAATCAAAATGGAAAAAGGTAACCTTCGGGCGCTTGCTCCGATCGGTGTGTTCCTTGTGCTTTACCTGGGCCTGGGAATTCTCTTCGAGTACGTCCTGAAGATTGAGATGGGCTTCTACAGCATTCCCATCGTCGTAATCTTCTTGGTGGCGCTTCTGGTGGCATGCTTCCAGAATCGCAAGCTCAGTTTCGATGACAAGCTGGCCATCATGGGGCGCGGCATTGGCGACAAGACGATTGTCACCATGATTCTCATCTTCATGGCAGCCGGCATATTCGTAGGCACCGTGGGCCGCAACAGCGCCGAAAGCGTCGCGTACCTCATGCTTTCTTTCATTCCACCTGAGTTTGCGGTGGCCGTTTTGTTTGTCGTGAGCTGCTTCGTTTCACTCGCCATGGGAACCTCGGTTGGCACCATTACGCTCATCACGCCCATTTCCGTTGCCGTGTCCGCCGCCTCCGGCTTCGATTTGCCGCTCTGCGTGGCGTCGGTCATGGGTGGCGCGATGTTTGGCGACAACCTATCATTCATCTCGGACACAACAATCGCGGCGTGCCAAGGTCAAGGATGCGCCATGAAAGACAAGTTCCGCGAGAACTTCAAGATTGCAATGCCCGCCGCGTTGGCATCGCTCGTGATTATTTTGGTGCTGTCGTTCAACGCGAACATCACAGGCGCGGTGATTCATGAATACGAACTTATCGAGCTCATTCCGTACCTGATAGTTTTGGTAGGCGGCATTATTGGCATCAACGTCTTCATCGTTTTGCTTCTGGGCATTCTTTCCGGCGCCATTATCATGGTCGCAACGGGAGCCACCGCCGCAACCGATTTGCTTACGAGCATGGGTACCGGCGCCGCAGGCATGTTCGAAACAACGATGGTTGCCATTCTGGTCTCCGCCATCTGCGCGCTCATTCGCGAATATGGCGGCTTCGTATGGCTGCTCAACGCCATCAAGAACACGTTCAAGAACCGCAAAGGCGGCCAGCTCGGCATGGGCATCTTGGTTGGATGCATGGATATCGCAACCGCGAACAACACCGTGGCGATTGTTATGGCAAATCCCATCGCGGCGGACATGGCGAAAACCTACAATATCTCGCGCCGCAAGACCGCATCTATTCTCGATACGTTCTCGTGCGTTTTCCAAGGCATCATCCCCTATGGCGCCCAAATGCTCATCGCCATTGCAACGACCGCAAGCGCAGGCTATGCAATAACGGCATTCCAGATTATTCCGTGCTTGTTCTACCCCTTCATGCTGCTCATCAGCTCGTTGGTCTTTATCTTCCTGATTCCCGACCACCGCGAATACGATGGAGACGATGCGGAAGTCACCGAAGCGTAAAAAGGCTTTGAGCCAACAAAGAGTTTGGAACCTGCTAAATGCTCGTAGCGTTTAGCAGGTTCCAATCGAAAAGAAGTACCATTTCCGAAACCAATCATTGTGTCAAGAAGCGAGAAGGCGCATTCGAAGATCGTTTTCAACCAAATTCATGTATCGAAGCCTCATAAATGCCATGAGCAATTTGAACGGAAGAAAGAAGGCTCTTAGGACGAGGCTGAGAAATTGACGGTAAATGTCGACCACTTCAAGCACTAGGTATTCCCAAAGTGAAAAGCACCCTAGCCGAACCTGCTAAATGCTACGAGCATTTAGCAGGTTCGCAGACAAAAGAAACCCCCGCTTCCGAAGTCAATCATGAACGCTAGAAGCAGGGGAAGACTAACAAGGGAATCCTTGTGACGGACTCGCTTATCGCGACCTGTTAAACGCTACGAGCATTTAGCAGGTTCCAAATCGAAGGCTTAATCGCGAGAGAAGGAGCGAAAGAGGGCAGGGCAGGGAACGGGCAGATTGCCGCGGCGAACGAAGCGGCCCAGGAAACTCATGCCCGAAAGCGCCAAGGCAATGCCGAGGCCCGTGTAGAAGAAGGCGATGAACCAGTTCGGTACCAGGCCGAAGGCACGAAGGCTGATGCCGCCCGTCATCATGACGGCCATCATGATGTAACCGGAGGCATCGAAGAAACGCCAGAAGGCGATTTTATCCTCAACGTAGCCAGCGATACGATTCGCGTGCTTTCCAACCATCTTCGAGAAGACCTTGATGTGAAACACGGTGAATACAGCGATCGCTCCGATGACGAGCATCCACCACATGCTCTGGCTCATCTGACCGAACGAGAGAATACCGAGTCGAGCGATGTTCACGCCTGCAGCGAGCCACACAATGCCGGCAATGAAAAGCAACGCGGTTTTCGAAACTTTCAGCATAGGAACTTCCTTCCAGATGCAAGGCCGACGCCTTGAGACCTCTCTTTATGGGTCCTATTGTGCTGGAGTTCGACATGAACATCAAAGGGGTCATGTTCAGTTCTGGCAAATGTGGTGAAACGATGTTTGCAAAGCGTACGAAAACCATGCAACCAATCGTTCAATCAAAGAAAGCCTCAACTCCACGCGCTCTATAAAAAACTATCCTGAACAGGCTATTCGTCGCGTTCGATAAGACAGAGAAGCTCTTCTCGCGAGCCAATCCCCATTTTCTGATAGATATTGCGCGTATGTGTATAAACCGTGCTCTCAGAAATAATGAGCGTTTTGGCGATGAAGCTTGCCGTGTGGCCACGCGCTAAAAAGCCGAGAATTTCGCTCTCCCGCGGCGAGAGGGCGAATTCTTCCGACAAGCTTTCACAGCGCGCGGCAATAGATGTCGGCTCAACCGAATCAACCGTATCTTCTTCAGAATCCGAGCAGGAGGACGTATTGCGCCAAAACCCCACGATAGAATAGGCAACAAGGAATACGCAATAAATCGCGACAACGACAACAGGTATGAAAACCGTCTGACTCTCAGGCAGGTGCAAGTGCCCACCGAACGCGATTCCGGCCATAGTTGACAGAGAGAAACACCCCATGACCACCGAAAGGACCAATGTGGGAGAAAACTCGCGAGCGCTCGAACCCGCAATCGCGAAGGCGACGGCAAACAGGGCCGCAACGCCGAAGAAATAATACATGCCAATCGACAAAAGAGCACGCACAACGCAGTCCGTCAACGGTTCAAATACTGCGAATGCGGCCAGAATCATAACAGCAAGCAATGGCAGCAACATTTGGTGGAAAAAAGTTTGCAAAGGGTGATGGAATCGCCGCGCAAAGAGGCATAAAGGAGCCAGCGTTACAGCAGCAAGCAACATTCCCACAACATCGGCGCTTGTGTTCTCCGTAATATTCGGACGCGAGACGCCCATGAAAAAAGCGAACATGGATAGGCCGATGAGAGCAGGAGCCATAACCGATGCAAATCGGGTCACGATTTCAAGAAACGATCCGCATGATTCTGCAGGGAACGAAATATCGCATGAACATTTGCTGGGTTCAGTAAAATACAAAACCGCTATCGTCCCTAAGAGCAAGATATACAGCACTGCAAGGGGAATGGCAGAGAGATACGTCGAGAACCAATTCAATAGAGCAGAAGAGCCCGCAGCGATGCACACCGTTACAAGAGCGCTCTCGAGAGGCCAGGGTGAAAGAGCGCGCGCGAGAACGATAGAGCATGGCACGAACAGCACGCCTGAAATCGCTCCCAGCAATCGTGCGACAACCATCGAAGTCGGCAAAAAGCCCAGCATTATCAAGTAGAAAAGCGCTGTAACTAAAGGGTACGCGACAACGACGCATGCTGGTGCATGCGAAGCAAACGTCCCCTTCAGCACACTATGGGGCAAAATCGAGAGAACAAGAGAAACAACAGCAACGGCGATCATAAAAGGCCATACAAATGCCCCCGTAAGATCGCTATCGGTAAGAGTCGAAAAAAGCGGCACGATATTCGGCGAGTAAATAGGCATCGTTGCGAAAAAAGCAACAAGCCCCGATAGGCGCAGCGACGCGCGTACGCTTTGTGAATTCATATGATCCCCTCCTGCAATTATTGTATCGAAGCGCCAATATGAGTAAATACCTAATTCCCATGATGGCCTACCACCTGGGATTATGACAAATTACCCAACTCCCACGATTCCTCGATGCCTCAAGCGTGGCCAATACTGGTTCCAGCGTGAAACAGGGAACACGCGCTCGCTGGGACATGCCCACATATCAATGGGAACAACAGCGATAGGTTTCAAGGAAGGAATAAGGGAGATAGGGGAGATTATGAATACCGATTTTTCGCGCCGTAATTTCTTGAAGGGCATGGGGCTCGTAGGAGCAACGGCCGCAGCAGGAGCCGCATTGGCAGGATGCGCACCCGCATCGAACACCGAAACGAAAACCGACGCTTCGGCTGCACCATCCGCAAGCGAAGCCACCTGGCGCACCGCTCCTGCGGAAATCACCGATTTCGCCCAAACCATTGACTGCGACGTAGTCGTATGCGGCCATGGCTTTGCGGGCATTACCGCGTGCCGAGAGCTTGCTGAAGAAGGCAAAAAGGTCGTGCTTGTCGAGAAGCAGCCCGAAGACTCATTTGCCCCTGTGGGTAACGAATTCGCCGCATTGAATGCCCAAGTTCTGCAGGAGCGCGGCGTGCCCCACATCGATCCTGTTGAATTCTTCCAAAACTGGATGACGATTACCGGCAATTCGGTGAACCAAGAACTCGTCATGAAGTTCGCCCAGCACTCGGAAGAAAACTCGAATTGGTATCTCTCGGCTTTGACCGACGAAGACAAGGCGGCCATGTCCACTTCGTTTTTCCCGCAAACGGAGCATCAGATGGATCACATAGGCGTCATCAAATTCTGGCCGAGTGTCTGCAGCTTCTACAGCCCCGATTGCAATCAAACGAAGATTCATGGTTACAATCGCGATTTGGCCAAAGAGCACGGCGCAGAATTCTACTTCGCGACCGAGGCGCAGTATGTCGTCATGGAAAACGGTAAGGTCGCCGGCCTTGTTGCGACGAATTCCGACGGCAACATCAAGTTCAACTGCAAAGCCGTGGTTATCGCGTGCGGCGGCTTCGGCGGCAATCCTGAAATGATGAAAGACCTCATCTATGACGTTCAGGGCAATCTCGTTGGAGACGAAGAGCTCAAGTCAATGTCGGCGAATGACGGCCGTGGCGTACAAATGGCATACTGGGCCGGTGCCCACCTCGAGACCACGCCGATCCCCGGCATGAACTTCCGCGGCCTTTCGGTGCCCGGCAAGATGAACTGCCTGCCCCAGGCTATGTGGATCGACGAACACGGCAAGCGTTTCTGCAATGAGTATTACGCGACCGCCGAGCAGCGCGGACTGTCTACCGTATTCCGCAGCCGCAAGGCAAAATGGGCCGTGGTTGACGACAACTTCACCGAATACCGCCAGTACACGATTCCGCAGCACGCAGGCTTTACCGCAAATGAGCAAAATATCGCCGAACTTCGAGCATCGCTCGATAAAGCATACGGCAAATTCAAGGGCACCTATACCGAAGAAGAAAAGAAAGACAACGGCCCTCAGGGCGGACCCATGGTTTCCGTTGAGTATATCGCAGATGACACCCTTGAAGGCCTTGCTAGCCAAATGGGCCTGGAAGGGGAGGACGCCCAGGCATTCCTCGAGCAGGTCGAGCAATACAATGCATACTGCGAAGCGGGCGCCGACCAGCAATTCGGACGCGACGCATCGGTTTTGTTCCCTGTGAACAAGGCACCGTATTACGCCTGCAAATTTGAACCCGTGCTCGGCGAAACGATGGTCACCTGCGGCGGCATTATCACCGACGGAGACCAGAATGCGCTCGACAAAGATTTTGAACCGATTCCGGGCCTCTACGTTTCCGGCAACGACTGCGGCCGTCGCTTCGGCGCTGAATATATCACGCCGATTCCGGGCTGCAGCCTCGGCATGGCGATCACCCTTGGTCGCGAATGCGGCAAGGCGGTCGGGAAATTCCTGGAAGCCTAACGCACTCCAACTACGCAGCTTGAGCATACCTCCCTCCCCATAGAGCTCAAGCATATATAGGTAAGGCTCGCAGGTCAAAGCACCAGCGAGCCTTACTTGCTTTCAATGCAGAAAAAAAGACCTCACCAGAAGCGATTTGCGGAGTTTTAGTCGTGCATCTCGAATTCGTGTTCTCGATGCTTCTGAATGGCAGGCGAAAGACCAGGTGGCCGTCACGGTCGAGGCCGACGTCGCCACAAACATGCTTTTTACCACCCACTCACTCCCAATTTCTTTTCTGCTCAAGGAGCTCAAAAGCCGTTGTGGTAGTGTCGTGTTCCTCGGCATCCAGCCAGCGCAGCTCGAGTTTATGAGCCCGCTGACACCTGCGGTGCGCGAGGCGGTTGAAAAAATTTACGGAATGCTGAAAGCGGGAAGCAATTTCACCCGCGAGCGCTTCGTAAAAAATGGGGCATGGCACCCCAAAATGGATGGAGGTTGGTATGGAAGCGAAAGACTCCGTCACGCTCGATGAGAAATGCATCGCAACGATGAAGCCCGATGCGCTTTCACCTGCGGAAACTGAGGCCAAAACCGAAGGCATCGGCGTAACGAAAGCAGGAATGGCCACGGGCAAATGCTTCGTGTCGGCGATGCTCGCAGGCGCGTTCATCGCGTTCGGCGGCATGTATTTCTGCGTGTTCTTAGGCGACCCAACAATTCCGTTCGCGGCGCAACGCATGGTCGGCGGCATTTGCTTCTGCCTCGGCCTCGTGCTTGTGCTGTGCTGCGGTGCTGAGCTGTTCACGGGCAACTCGCTTATGTGTTGCGCGAAGGCATCGGGCAAAATCGGCTGGGCCGGCATGCTGAAGAACTGGGTCATTGTGTGGTTCGGCAACCTCGCTGGCGCGCTTGTCGCCGTTGCTCTGATCTACTTCGCTCAGGTCTACGCCATGAACGGTGGCGCCGTTGGCCAAGCGATGGTCAGTGTTGCGGCCGGCAAGGTTTCGCCCGATTGGTTCACGCTGTTCGCGAAGGGCATTATGTGCAACATCCTCGTGTGCCTGGCGGTATGGATCGGCTTTGCGGGACGCACGGTGACCGACAAGGTTATCGGCATCATCCTCCCGATTTCCGCCTTCGTCGCCTGCGGCTTCGAACACTGTGTTGCCAACATGTTCTTCCTGCCCACCGGCCTTTTGCTCAACTCCATGGGCATCGGCGCCGAAGACGCAATTACGATGGGCGGCATTCTGTTCAACCTGAGCGCTGCCACGCTCGGCAATATTGTCGGCGGCGTGCTTGTCGGCATGGCCTACTGGTACATTTACGCGAAGCGCGCGAAGTAAATTGACGTTTCGAGCCTAGAACGCCGGCGTGAATGCGTCGGCGTTCTTCTTTTCGCACGAGAGGCTTCGCCGCCGTTTGCGAGCAAAATGGCGTCGCGGGAAGGCCTGAGCGACATACCCTCCCAGCGATTGACCCACCAAAACAGGGCAGGGAACATGTTCTTTCGCCAAAATGCTCTATTGCCGCAATCAACGCGCGCCTTCTTCGTTGTGGTACGCCCGGAAAGACCGCCCGCATTTCGCGTTCAATCAGCCCGCCAGAAAACAACACGGCGAGCCTATGGAATTCGACACGATCCATTGCCATTTGCTTTCGTTAAATAAAGTGGTTCACAAGACAAGGCAGCAGTGCTAACATTCGTGTCGCTGTTTCAGGGCGGGGTGAAATTCCCCACTGGCGGTGAACCGGCTGCGGGCAAAGGGCACGCAGGCGTTCGGTATCTGGGCCGTTCGCGAACCGGCAGTCCGCGACCCTTCCAATGCTGGCGCGTTGGCAAGGCTGATTTGGTGAGAGTCCAAGACCAACGGTTAAAGTCCGGATGAAAGAGGCAGGTGATCTTATGTCTGAACAGTCTACGCATATCCAATTCAAGAACACGAATAAGTGGGACACGAAGCAACTCGTGACCATGGCGCTTATGTGCGCTATTGCCACACTTTTCATGTTCGTGCAAATTCCGCTGCTTCCGGCAGCACCGTTTCTGACGTATGACCCGTCGTTCGTTCCCGCAATGGTCGTCGGCTTCGCATACGGCGCCGGCCCCGGTGCGGCAGTTGGCGCACTCGCAATCGTGATTCACGCGCTCATCACCGGCGATTGGGTTGGCGCGCTCATGAACCTCGTTGCGGCGCTGCTGTTCATTTTGCCCGCTGCCATTCTGTACAAGAAGATGCACACCTACAAAGGCGCGATCATCGGCTTGGTTCTGGGCGTCGTACTCGCAACGCTCGGCTCCATCGTGGCGAACCTCACCATCGGCGTGTGGTTCTGGTACGGTTCCGCCGACGTGATTTTGCCGCTCATGATTCCCGCGGTTATTCCGTTCAACCTTTTGAAGACTATTTTGAACTCCGTGCTCACGCTCGTTGTGTATAAGGCCGTCTCGAACCTTATCACCCCGAAGAAGAAGCAAGTTAAGGGCCGCGTTTCCGAATAACGCGCCTCCTCCCCAAGCTGGCCGTTGCATGTGCAGCGGCCAGACGTGTTTATGAAGGACCCAATTATGATCGATTGCTCCAACGTTCGATTCACCTACGATGGCGAGCGCTTCGTGCTGCGAGGCATCGATTTGCATATCGCCGACGGCGAATTCGTTTGTATCCTGGGCGGCAACGGCTCCGGCAAATCGACGCTCGCGAAGCACATGAATGCCTTGCTCGTGCCCGACGAGGGCTGCGTGCGCGTTGCGGGCCGCGATACGCAAGACGAAGAATACGTCTACGACATTCGCTCCACCGCAGGCATGGTGTTCCAGAACCCCGACGACCAGCTCGTCGCATCGCTCGTGGAAGACGACGTGGCATTCGGTCCTGAAAACCTCGGCGTCGAAAGCGCACACATCGCCGAGCGCGTAAAGCAAGCGCTTAAAGAAGTGGGCCTCGTTGGCTTCGAGCGTCACGAAACCCACGCGCTTTCAGGCGGCCAGAAGCAGCGCGTCGCCATTGCCGGCGTGCTCGCCATGGAGCCGCGCGCGCTCATTTTGGACGAAGCCTCTTCGATGCTCGACCCCCGCGGCCGCAAAGGCCTCATGCGCGTATGCCACGAGCTCAACGACCGAGGCATGACCATTATCATGATCACCCATTACATGGAAGAAGCCGCGGCGGCCGATCGCGTTGTGGTCATGAACGAAGGCCGCATCGCGTGCGAAGGCACGCCCGAAGAGGTGCTCACGCAGGCTGACGAGCTGGCGGCGCTCAACCTGAACGTGCCGTATTCCTGCCAGCTGGGCTTGGCGCTCCAAAAGGCGGGCATGCACGTTGTGCCGCACGTGAATGAAACGCAGATGGTCGCAGAAATCGTCGCGAAGCTCTCTGAAGTGGGCAAACTTGGCGAAGCGGGCCATGCGAAAGATATCGACCCCGCCTTCCATGCGACTGCTCCCGCGCCTTCAGAAGACGCGTTGCTGCGCTTCGAGGACGTTTTCTTCACCTATACGAAATCGAAGAAAGAGCGCAAGCGCAAGAAGCTCGGCTCGAAACCCGAAGAACGCGCGGCCTGGGGCAATGACCCCAATGAAGTGTGGGCTCTCAAAGATATCTCGTTCGAGCTGCGCCGCGGCGAATTCTTGGGCATCGCAGGTCACACGGGATCGGGCAAATCGACCCTTCTTCAGCATATGAACGGCTTGCTTCAGCCGAGCCGTGGGCGCGTGCTCGTGGGCGGCGAAGATTTGGCCGACAAAAAAGCCGCGGCGGCGGCGAAAGCGCGCATCGGCATCGTTTTTCAATACCCCGAGCGCCAGCTGTTCGCAACCACCGTGTTCGACGATGTCGCGTTTGGCCCGCGCAACCTGGGCCTCTCGGGCGATGAGGTTGAAACGCGCGTTCGCGAGTCGCTTTCCCGCGTGGGCCTTTCCATCGACAGCCTGCGCGACATGAGCCCCTTTGAGCTTTCGGGCGGCCAGCAGCGCCGCGTCGCTTTCGCCGGCGTGCTCGCCATGAACCCCGAGGCGCTCGTGCTCGACGAGCCCGTAGCGGGGCTCGACCCCGTGGCGCGCCGCGAATTCTTGGAGCTCATTGCCCAGCTGCACAAGCAGGGCACGACGATCGTCATGGTGTCGCACAGCATGGACGACTTGGCCGCGATGTGCGACCGCGTGGTCGTGCTCAAAGAAGGCGAAATCGTGCGCCAGGGCACGCCTGCGCACGTGTTCATGCACGCCGCCAAGCTCAACGAGATTGGCCTGGGCCTTCCCGCCCCGCAGCGCATGGCCTATGCGCTCATCGATGCGGGCGCACCGCTGAGCGCCGATGAGCTCTATTCAATCGACTCGCTCGCTGCCGAAATCGCCTCCATCGCGGAAGGCGGTGCGCGATGAACGAAGTGTTCTCTTTCGGAAGTTATTACCCCGGGGATAGCCCCTTGCACAAATGCGACGCGCGCACGAAGCTCACGCTTGGATTCGTGTTCTTGATCGTTGCGCTTATGGCACAGGGGTTTGCTGGCCTGGGCGTGATCGCGGTGTTCGTGGCATTCCTCTATGTGGTATCGCGCATCCCATTCGGCAAGGCCATGCGCTCGCTCGCGCCGCTCATGGCAATCGCGCTTATTTGCGCACTGCTGAACCTCTTCGTCGACCAAAGCGGCGAAACGCTGTTCAAGTGGGGCATCATCGAAATCAGCACCGGCAGCGTGCATTCGTGCCTGTTCGTCGGTTGCCGTATCATTTTAATGATGATGGGCATGAGCCTCATCACCATGACGACCACGACGCTCGACCTTACTGCGGCCGTTGAGCAAATGCTGCATCCCTTCGCCCGCTTCGGCGTGCCCGCGCACGAGCTGGGCATGATCTTGGGCATTGCCCTGCGTTTCATGCCTCAATTCGCAACCGAGCTCGCGAACGTCTACCACGCGCAAATCAGCCGAGGCGCCGCGCTCGACGGCAGCCCCGTGAAGGGCCTGCGCATGCTTTCAAGCGTGACGATTCCGCTGTTCGCGAGCGTCTTCCGCCATGCAGAAACGCTGTCGGCCGCCATGGATGCGCGCTGCTACCACGGCGAGGAGGGCCGCACGAGGCTCCACCCGCTGTGCTATTCGAAATTCGACGCATTCGCCATTGCCGCGTTCGCCGTGCTCGTGTGCGGCGTTGTCGCCGTGAACGTGCTGCTCTAGAAAGGAAAAGCTATGTCTGAAAACGAAATGCCCGCCGAAGGGCTCGAAAAGGTTCTGCAATATATGACCTCGGTGCCCGCCTGGTATTTGGCGACGAGCGTTGACGGACAGCCCCACGTGCGTCCGTTCTCATTCGCCCAAATCCAAGATGGCAAGCTGTGGTTCGTAACCGCCACCACGAAAGACGTGTGGCAGGAGCTTCTGCAAAATCAGCTCTTCGAAGCTACCTCATGGTGGCCGGGGCATGGCTGGCTCATTTTGCGCGGCAAGGCGGGGTTGATCGACGAGGCGTCTCCCGAAATGCGCGAAGCCGGATGGCAACACCTCGAAGGCCTCGGCGAGCACTACGACGGACCAAACGATGAGACGCTCGTATTCTTCAGCGCCGATGAGCCCCAAGCATGGATTTGCGACCACGAAGAGTGGGTGCCTGTGGAACTGTAAGCTTCCGCACCCCGCACAGCACGGCTTCGCCGTAAGAGGCGATGCACAGAGCCCGCACGACACAGCGTGTAGACAACATATATATAAGGAGTACGCATGGACGAAATCGTACAGTATCTCACGGGCATTCCCGCATGGTATTTGGCCACCATCGACGCGGCCGACCCCACGCAGCCTCGCGTGCGCCCGTTCTCGTTCGCCGCGCAGGCCGACGGCAAGCTGTGGTTTTCCACGTCACGCGACAAAGACGTTTGGCGCGAGCTTGAGGCGAATGCCAAGTTCGAGCTTTCCGGGTGGAAGCCGGGCGAATGCTGGATTGTCGTGGAAGGCGAAGCCGAACTCGCCGACGACGAGGTATGCCCCGATGAAGTTCGTCAAGCGGGCTTCGAGCACATGGTAGGCATCGGCGAGCACCACGATTCGCCCAACGATGGCCGTCTTGCGTTTTTCAGCGTGAAGAACGGCACGTGCCGCATTTGCGACATCGACGGCAGCGAGCGAAAGTTTCAGTTCTAGGCCGCACGCCAACCCGATGTTTTGCTCGATCGCAGCCCGCTCGCCCTCCTCACACGAGTCCGCAACCTCACGTGAACCAACCGCTTCTGCCAATTGCTCGCGGAGGTGATTGGTTCGTTCCGCGAGCAACCACTTCACCGCTGCATCATTTTTCTTTCGATTTGGTGTCGTTCATCTTTGTAAAGTCCAGATTAAATTACGCGATTGGTATCATGTGGCCTCATGGATACAATAATTAATGCTCTCACTCAAATCGATGCTGTTGTATGGGGCCCGGCGATGATCTGCCTGCTCTTAGGCTCGCATATCTTTCTGACGATTCGTACAGGGTTCATCCAGCGCAAGCTGCCGACAGCCATCAAAATGTCCCTCGCTAAAGACGAAGACGCCGAAGGCGACGTAAGTCAATTTGGCGCACTTGTCACGGCTCTCGCCGGCACCATCGGCACGGGATCCATCGTCGGCGTCGCGACCGCCATTATCGCCGGCGGCCCGGGCGCCGTCTTCTGGATGTGGCTCACCGGCGTATTCGGCATCGCCACCAAATACTGCGAGGTGTTCGCGTCGGTCAAATACCGCGTGAAAGACCACAAGGGCGAAATGCTCGGTGGCGCGATGTACGCATGGGAGCGCGCGTTCAAGCACTCCGACGGCAGCGTGCCCTGGTGGGCCAAGCTTGGAGCGGTTGCGTTTGCCGCCTTCGCCGTTATCGCCACCATCGGCACGGGCTCCGCAGTGCAGTCGGCTGCCATTACCGGCATCATCGAGTCGAGCTTTCCGGGCGTTCCCGATTGGGCTATCGCGCTCGTGATTGCCATTGCCGTGGCGCTCGTTATTTTTGGCGGCGTGAAATCCATCTCGAGCGTTGCCGAGAAGCTCGTGCCGTTCATGGCCGTAGCATATTTCGGCGGCTGCATGGTTATTCTCGCTATCAACTGGCAATACGTCGGCCCCGCGCTCGCGATGATTTTCGAATGCGCGTTCACGTCGAAAGCCGCATTCGGCGGTGCCGTGGGTTCGGGCATCATGGTTGCCTTGCAGTTCGGCTGTGCGCGCGGCTTGTTCTCGAACGAATCGGGCTTGGGCTCGGCTCCTATCGTTGCGGCTGCTGCTGCAACGAAGAACCCCGCACGTCAGGCGCTCGTCGCCATGACGGGCACGTTCTGGTCGACTGTCGTGATTTGCGCCGTTACGGGCATCGTGCTCGTTGCCGTTGGCATTGCCAATCCCGGCCTCATCGAAAATGGCGGCATTAAGGAAGGCGCCGCGCTCGCTTCGGCGGCGTTCGCAACCATACCTTACATTGGCACCCCAATTCTGGTGCTCGGCATGGTGAGCTTCGCGTACTCCACCATTTTGGGCTGGAGCTACTACGGAAACCGCTGCGTGACTTATCTATTCGGCGCGAAAGCCCAGCTTCCTTACCAGGTGTTCTACGTTATCATCGGCTTTTTGGGCGCTGTGGGCATTGGCGATGCCATCTGGCTCGTTTCCGACATTGGCAATGCGCTTATGGCCATTCCAAACATCATCATGGTGCTCGCGCTTTCCGGTCTTATCGCACGCGAGACTCAGCACTATATCTACGATGGCAATCTTGATGAAGTGTGCGAAGACGAAATTCCTATGATTGAATCGAAGTAGTTCGTCAGAGCGCTCTGACGAACAGTGGCAATAAGATAGATGCTAAAAATGGCGGCCATCATGCTGCCATTTTTAGCATGTGCGCCTGTTTGAATATCATTTCAGGCATCGAATGCGTCGAGACGGAGCATGCGGCAAAAATGGATGCATCGAAAGAAATTCGACAGAGTCGAATGAGCGCGAGCAAAGAAGAGCGGGGTGCAGACTTAAACGCAGGCGCACGTAGCGAAACCGACGGTCGATCCAGCCTCAATGACTCCCTAGATTCTAAAGCGCCCAACAGTTCCACAGAACCCAGCACGCCGTTTGGAGACGACCCCATCAAGTCGATCGACGAGTGCTGCGAACAAGTAGGGGAGCAACATGGCCTTACGCCTCGCGAGCGCGAGATTTTTGCCATGCTTGCCAAAGGGCGCAACGGACGCTTCATCATGGAGCACTATGTTATCTCACGCAACACGGTAAAAAGCCATATCAAGCATATCTATTCCAAGCTTGACGTGCATTCGCAGCAGGAGCTTATCGACATGGTGGAAAGCGAGCTCGAATAGCCTTGGAGCCTCCAGTGGCTCAGGCCCCGTTCGCGTACGTTTTAATGCCATTCGTCCTGATTTATCGCCCGGGCTTATAAATTCACCGCCGCTTGCCGCGCGAGCGTGCCGCTTACCGCCGCTTTAGTCCACTAAAGCGGCTTTCTGTAACCCGCACGCAACACGTTCGTTACAATTTCGCCAGCCATTGAGAGGCGAGGAGAAACATACCGCATGTACGACAAGCACACGGAAGAGCAGGAGCAGGCGGCCCACAGGCCGAAGCCCGGAAACGAGACTACCGCCAAAAGCGAACTCGTCCTTGAACGTTTGCTCGCCGCGCATGGGGCATGGTTCGATGTGTCGCGAGACGTTAGCGTTGCTGGCCGTGCTTTCCGCGCGCTCGCGCAGTTCCATTCCTTCGGCGAGCAATACGTACTCGTGAAGCGCGTGAAGCTGTGGGAGGCCGAAGAGCACGAGTACATGCTGTTCGACGTGCGCGACCACATCGATGCCGAGGCAGCGCGTTCCTACGTCGAGTTCATGAAGAACGAGGCGCTCGAACTCGTGAAGCCCGAACCAAACCATATGTCCTCGTTTAGAACGCTAGTCGTAATCGTCAATTCGGCGAGCGATGAAGCATGCACCCTGTTCCGCAAAACGAGCCACCGCAAGAATTTCATGTGGGGCATACGCGGATGGAGCGACGTGCGACTCGCGCTCATCGATTTGTCGAAGCCACAAGGCTCTCGCGTCGTGTGCAACGGCGCTGCCAAGCGCATTCGCAAATCGCTTGAGGCGAATGCCACCGACACGCTTCGCGGCTAGCCGTTTCAAGCTCTCTATGGCGCAGGCCGCTCGTCAGGTTGCCACGACGCTGCGGCAACCCCTGGGCGTTATCGCCCAACGTTGCTATATATAGAGGAGTTTTACATGAATGCCATGCTGGTTCTGCTCATCGGCGCGGCTGTCCTCGTCGTGGGTTATATCTTCTACGGCGGTTGGCTTGCCAAGCAATGGGGCGTTAACGCCGACCGCGTAACGCCTGCCCACGAGTTCGAAGACGGCGTCGACTACGTTCCCGCCAAGCCTTACGTCGTTTTGGGCCACCATTTCTCGTCCATCGCGGGCGCAGGCCCCATTAACGGCCCCATTCAGGCAGCCGTGTTCGGCTGGGTTCCGGTGCTTTTGTGGGTGCTCATCGGCGGTATTTTCTTCGGCGCTATGCATGACTTCGGCGCCCTGTTCGCATCGCTGCGCCATAAAGGCCAAACGCTCGCGAGCGTTATTCAGGAAAACATCGACGACACTGCGAAAAAATTGTTCTGCATCTTCGCGTACCTCACGCTGATTTTAGTCGTCGCCGCTTTCGCGTCCATCGTTGCCGGCACGTTCGCCGTAGTTCCCAACACCGATGGCGTTGTGGAAATGACGGGCACGAACCTTGCGAACAGCCGGACTGCCATGATTTCCGTTCTGTTCATCGTCGCCGCCGTCATTTGGGGCGTAGCGCTTCGCGGCCGCTCCATTCCCGGCCCCGTGAACATCGCTCTGGCGATCGTGGTCATTGTCGCCGTGGTTGCCATCGGCTACAACTTCCCGATTTTCGAGCTCAATAACTTCACCTGGATGTGGATCGTGGGTGCCTACATTTTGGTTGCCTCGATCGCCCCGGTGTGGATTCTGCTGCAGCCGCGTGACTACCTTTCGAGCTACCTGCTCTACGGCATGATCGCGCTCGCTCTGGTGGGCATCGTGGGCGCGGGCGTTACCGGCGCTGCCACCAATCTGGACATTCCGGCGTTTACCGGTTTCACCGCCGTGAAGGGCGACAGCAAAGTCGCGACCACGGGCTTCTTGTTCCCGGCGCTGTTCATTACCATCGCATGCGGCGCGATTTCGGGCTTCCATAGCCTGGTGGCTTCGGGCACGACGTCCAAACAGCTCGACCATGAAAGCGAAGCGCAGCCCATCGCCTATGGCGGCATGCTGCTCGAGTGCCTGGTCGCCATTATTTCGCTGTGCGCCGTGGCGTTCGTGTTCGACGGCTATATGGACGGCACCTACGCGTCGCCCACGCAGGTTTTCGCAGGCGGCCTCTCTCAGATGCTCGGCTGCATCCCCGGCCTTTCCGGCGCCGAGGACATTGCATACTCGCTGTTGATTCTGGCCGTTTCGGTGTTCTGCCTGACTTCGCTTGACACCGCGACCCGCCTTGGCCGCTACATGTTCCAAGAGCTCTTCATTCCCGCAGGCAAGACCCGCGAAGAGCTTTCCGGCTGGCGCAAGTTCTTCTCGAACCCCGTTGTGGCAACGCTCATCACCGTGACGCTCGGCGTTGCGCTCGGCCTCACCGGCTACCAACTCGTGTGGCCGTTGTTCGGCGCCGCCAACCAGCTGCTCGCCGCGCTCGGCCTGCTGGCCGTGTGCGCATGGCTCGGCAATGCCGGCCGCAACAACAAGATGTTCTATGTTCCCATGGTGTTCATGCTCATCGTGACGCTGACTTCGCTCGTGCTTACCATGCAGGCGAAGTTCCTGGCCATCGCCGGCGGCGCACTCACGCTGGCCAACGGCCTGCAGCTTGTGCTCGCGGTACTGCTCGCCGTGCTCGCGGTGGTACTTGCTGTTAAAGGCGCCCGCGTGATTTTCGGCAACAAAAAGAAGGAAATCGCCGAGTAAGGCAAACACATTCAACGCAGCCTTACAGCTGCCTCAAGGGGCTGTATCAAAACTATTGCTACAGCACGACCCGTCAAAATCGAAGGGTTTTGGCGGGTCTTCCTATTTCCGGCCTCCCAGATGGCCATATCGTTGCTGCATATATCGCATCAAGTTTTACTAAAAAGGCTTCTGACCTGCGAATATGCTATAATGAAGCCATTCTTTCCCCAGGCCAGGAGACAAAATAGCGACTCCGAAGCTCAAGCCCTGCACGCAGCACCAGCCCATGCTCTTCCCGCCCTCCGTCGGAGAGCTCATCCCCGAAAACGCCCTTGTGCGCGTGGTCGACTCCATCGTCGAAGGCATGGACCGCTCGGCTCTCGAGTCCGCCTACCCCGGCGGCGGCGCTTCGGCCCACGACCCGTCGATGATGCTGAAGGTCGTCTTGTTCTGCTACGCCAGCGGAATCTACTCGAGCCGCAAGATCGCGGCGGCCACCCGCATGCCGGTGAACCTCATGTGGCTCACCGGCATGCGGCCGCTCGACCACAACACGGTCAACCGCTTCCGCTCCGAGCGCATCCGGCCCGTGTTCGAAGACGTGTTCTCCGAGGTCATCGCCGTGCTTGCCGAGGCAGGATACATCACGCTCGACACCTACTTCCTCGACGGCACCAAGATCGAGGCCAACGCCAACAAGTTCACGTTCGTGTGGAAGAAGTCCGCCGACAGGTACCAGGAGGCGCTCCGCCGCAAGGTGCACGCCCATCTCGAGGCCATCGACGAGATGAACGACGAGGAGGACGCGCTGGCCCCCGCCGACCCCTCCGAGGTCGACGTCGACGCGATCCGCGGCGCCGCGGACAGGATCAACGCGAGGCTCAAGGCCAAGCGAGAGGCGGGCGAAGGCAAAGACGCCGAGGCCAAGGAGCTGAAAAGGGCCTCCGCCGCCATCGGCCGCGACTATCTCCCCAGGATGGAGAAGTACGAGCGGCAGCAGGCCACCTTCGCCGGCCGCAAGAGCTTCTCGAAAACGGACCCGGACGCCACGTTCATGCGGATGAAGGACGACGCCATGGGAAACGGCCAGCTCAAGGCGGGCTACAACGTGCAGGCCGGCACCGAGAACCAGTTCATCGTCGACACCAGCGCCCCGGCGACACCGCGTGCGCCATCCCGCACTGCGAGCACGTCAAGGAAAGGATTGGCCGCCTGCCCCTGAACTTCGTGGCCGACGCCGGCTACGGCAGCGAGGAGAACTACGCCTACCTCGAAGCCGAGGGCGTCGACGCCTACGTCAAGCACGGCGAGTTCTTCCGCGAATGCCACAACAGGAAGTGGCGCGAGGACGAGATGAGGGTCGCCAACTGGGAATACGACGAAGAGTCCGACGAGCATACCTGCCCGGAGGGCAAAACGCTCGTCTTCCTCAAGGAATCGTCGCGGGTGTCGGAGCTGGGCTACGAGAGCGTGGTGCGGGTCTACGAGTGCGAGAGCTGCTCCGGCTGCCCGCGCAAGGCGAAGTGCTCGAAGTCGGCAAGCCCCGACACGCCCAAGCGGATCCAGGTGAACCCGGCCCTGAACGCATTCAGAAGGCGCGCCAGCGAGATGCTGCACACCGAGATCGGGTCCGCTTTGAGGAAGAAGCGCTCCGTCGATGTGGAGACCGTGTTCGGCGACATCAAGAGAAATCTCGGGTTCACGAGGTTCACGCTCAGGGGCCTCGAGAAGGTGACGCTCGAGTGGAGGCTGGTCACCACGGGACACAACATACGGAAGCTCTTTCTCGCGGAATCCAAAAAGAGAAAGGCGATGGCGGGGGCTGCGGCGCAGGAACGCCTCTTCTTCCTGCCCCTTCGCGGCAAGCCGTGACGTCTTAGGATTTTGGGCGCAAAGAAGGGGCTGCACCAAAATTGCTTTTGATACAGCCCCTTTTTCATTGCGATCTCAAGCCAGCAAAAAAGAATTCAGACTATGGCCCAAGTGTTCTCGAAAAAGAATATGTTTGCTGGCCAAATTTCTTATTTTGGCTTCTTCAAAATAGCGTGGTGGAGTGCTATTTTTTTCTCTTAATGTGCTTTCAGAAAGGGATGCCAATGACAGATGAAAAACAGGAGGTCACAGCGCAGGCTCAAGTAGAAGAACCTGCGGGTGAATCTTCGAAAGGGACCCCCGAGAAAACGAGGTCGCTCGGCGTATTCTCGTTCGAGGGCGACATGCCGCTCGCGCAAGCAATCCCCTTGGGCTTGCAGCATGTTCTGGCAATGTTCGTGGGAAATTTGACTCCGCTGCTTATTGTGACGAGCGCATGCGGATTGGCCGGCGCCGAATTCGCCGACGTGCAGCTTTCCCTGTTGCAAAATGCCATGTGGATCGCGGGTGTCGTAACTCTCATCCAGCTTTTCGGCATTGGCCCCGTCGGCGGCAAGGTGCCCATCATCATGGGCACGTCTTCGGGCTTCATCGGCGTGTTTAACTCGGTGGCCGCATCGATGGGCGGCGGCCTTATCGCCTATGGCGCCATCATGGGCGCATCGCTCATCGGCGGTTTGTTCGAGGCCGTTCTGGGCTTCTTCCTAAAACCCCTGCGCCGCTTCTTCCCGGCGGTCGTTACGGGCACCGTCGTGCTTTCCATCGGCTTAAGCCTTATCAGCGTCGGCGTGAACGCCTTCGGCGGCGGCAACACCGCACCCGACTTCGGCTCGTTCGAGAATCTGTGCTTGGCGCTCATCGTGCTCATCGTCATTCTCGCCGTGAAGCATGCGACCACGGGCTTTGTAAGCGCCTCTTCCATTTTGGCTGGCATTATCGTGGGATATGTCGTCGCCGGCATCATGGGCCTGGTGCTTCCTACGACTGGTGTGACCGCCGATGGCGTGGAATACACAAAAGCATGGGTTCTGAACTGGGATAAGGTCGCTGCGGCGTCATGGTTCGCCATTCCGAACCTTCTGCCCGTCATGCCTGTCTTCGACATGCGAGCCATTGCGCCTGTGCTGGTGATGTTCATCGTCACGGCCGTCGAGACTGTTGGCGACATTTCGGGCGTCACGCAAGGCGGCATGAATCGCGAGGCTACCGACAAAGAGCTTTCCGGCGGCGTTGTGTGCGACGGCTTGGGCTCGTCGCTCGCAGCCATGTTCGGCGTGCTGCCCAACACCTCGTTCAGCCAGAACGTCGGCCTGGTCACCATGACCAAAATGGTCAACCGCAAGGCCCTGGCCTGCGGCGCCGTATTCCTGATTCTGTGCGGCTTGTGCCCGAAGCTCGGCGCCGTGGTCTCCATCATGCCCCAGTCGGTCCTCGGCGGCGCGGCCGTTATGATGTTCGCCTCCATCGTGGTGAGCGGCATTCAGTTGATCACACGCGAACCCCTTACGCCGCGCAACTTGAGCATCGTTTCCGTCGCACTTGGCCTAGGCTACGGCATTGGCGCGAACCCCGCCGTGCTGGCTGGTTCGCCCGAGTTCGTCGGCCTGATTTTCGGCGGCTCTGGCATTGTCGCCGCAGCCGCGGTCGCCATCATTTTGAACATCGTGCTTCCCAAAGACGAAAACGAGAAAACGCCCGAGAAGGACGCGAACGCTTAACGAGCTAAACGAGCGGCTCAAGGTTGGCATTCGAACTTTTGGCCCAAATCGTTCTTATACATCCAAGCGAACGGCGCCCTGTTTCTTTCGCGAGAGACAGGGCACCGTTCTTTGTTGCCTGTCCGAAATGCGAACGATGAAACAGTCCATCTTCAACCGCAACATCGTCTCCGGCTCATAAGGTAAAAGACATGTCTGGCCTAGGGGCATCGGCACAGGCCGATGCCCCTTTTTGCACCCTTAAATTCGTCGGCCGCATTTAAGAGCTCGGATAAAATGTACGTCCACGCGTCCAGGGTCTCCACATCTGTCCGAGCAGTCTTTTCGCACCCAATCTCATTGTCTCTGGCCAATCGGGCTCTTCATTCCCCATCCCCATTCTGCTTGATTGTTCACCCTTTCCGCATCCATCCTTATTGCATTTATCTGATCAGGCTCTTCCGAGTACATTCCTATCGCACTTGCGTGGTCGGGTTTTCCGCACGCGCTTTCTGCGCGCACTGTTGCATGCGAACTTTCGCAACGCACGCCCAATCGGACTATCGCAGCGCTTGCCTAACAAGCTTTTCCGCGTCCATTCCCACAGCACCTCCCATAAATCCCTCCACGGCAAGCCCGAACGGGCCGACGCGGCCCAAATCATGTCCCGATTCTGCAAAAAATGGCAGAAATTTGCGGTTGTGAACGGTCTTAGCACTCAGAAAAGGCCCCAAAGATGCTTCGTTTTTGCAAAACCCCAGGTCACGATTTACCGGAGGCAGGAACAATGCGTTCCCAATCGTGCACAACCGCAAATTTGTGCCAAAAAGTTGACAATTCGGACCAAATATCAAGCAAGAGCAAATTGTTCAAGAAGGCACCAACAGTAGACTCGAAGCAAGCCCGGAGCAAGCACGAAGAGAAGATGAAAGAAACCGAGAAAAGAGGGAAGGGAAAGAGTAAAAATTAACGGTAATTTCGCGCATGCCGAGCAATGCTACACGCGGCCCATGCAATACAGCATTCGCGTTGCAGCAAAAACCAAATTTGCAACCAGCAGAAAGAAGCGATCGGGAGTGGTGGAATAAGCGAAGTGCCAGAATAAAGAACAGAAGCTGCAAACTAGGAAATTGAATCAAACCGAATCGGCGGCACTCGGTTACGAACGCAATGGACTGAATGTAATGGATGCCCATTATCGGGCCAGAAAGCACAACAGGGCGCCCTGCTGGGATATCTAGCCAAGGGGCGCAGCAGAACACCCAGCTGGGGCACATGCCTAGAACACCGGATGGAACGCGCAGGCAAAATCGGCGCGACGAAAAGCGTCAGCGCGGCAAACCTGCACTGCCGCAGCGCGCAACATGCGTCTGCAGCTGCTCCAAATCGTCGCGCGTATCCACGTCGAACAGCTCCCATTCGCTTGAAACCTCAATGGTTCGAACGCATTCCGCATGCGTTTTTGCCACGAATCCGCCGCCCTTACCACGGGGAAGAGAACGAAGCTCGTCGAACGCCCATGAAGGAAAAAGCACGGGCGCGCCCGGCACGCCATCGAAGCTGGTGCGCCAAATGCGCGCAACGCCACTCTCCGCAGCATTGCACTCCACGGCGTCATGTTTCACGGCACCGGCGACATCGGATTCCGCAGCATCACACCCAGCAGCAGCATCAACGTCGCACTTCACAGCATCGAGCTCCATGGCGTAGTCCTCCGCAACGCCGCCTTCCGCAGTATCGGCCAGCGCTGCACTGACAGCATCGCATCCCGCAACATCCGCAACGCCGCGCCCCGCAGCATCGCGTCTCGCGGCACCAGCAGCATCGCGCTCGGCGGCGCGAAGAAGCGCGGCAATGCTCGCTGGACGAATAAGCGGCTGGTCGCCCTGGACGAACGTGACCGTATCGCACCCGTCCATGGCCTCCATGCCCAGGCGCACCGTGTCATTCCGACAAGGTTTGTCGTGCAAAATCACCTGCGCGCCCAGCGTCTCGCACAACGCAGCCACGTCAGCATGGCGCGTGACCACCACGCGCCGGCTGAACAAATCATCGGTTGCTCGCACAACATGGCCGATCAGCGGCGCGCCGCAAAGCTCGGCCATGAGTTTATTGCCCCCGAAACGCACTCCCACGCCCGATGCCATAACGATGCATCCGTGCTTCAATGTGCGGTTGTCGGCAGCGTGTGGCATAGCAGCATTCGCCTTTGCAAATTCGATGGTTGGACGGGCTGAATTTGAGAATTAATCGCAGGCCACAGTATAATATGAGCGACTATGCCAACCTCAAGTAATGGGGCGAGAAACATTATTACCTTCCAAAAATACGAGCGCCCGCAAACCCTCGACGAAGCCTGGGAGCTCAACCAGAAAAAGCGCAACCGCATCGTGGCCGGCACCATGTGGATGAAAATGGGCACCCACTCCTTCGGCACCGCCATCGATTTGTGCGATCTGGGTCTCAACCAAATCGAAGAAACCGACGAGGAATTTCGCATTGGCGCCATGGTCACCCTGCGCCAAATGGAGAAGCATCCAGGCCTCGCCGCCTATTCCTGCGGCGCGGTGGAAGCCGCCTTCAAAGACATCGTGGGCGTGCAGTTCCGCAACGGCGCAACGCTCGGCGGAAGCCTGTGGCGCCGCATGGGCTTTTCCGACATTCTCACGGTTTTCCTTGCTATGGATAGTTACGTCGAACTCTACAAGGGCGGCATCGTGCCCCTGGAAGAATTCGCGCGCATGCCTTACGACAAAGACGTTTTGGTGCGCCTCGTCGTGAAGAAGCAGCCGGGCGCGTTCTCATACCAAGCCGTGCGCAAGCAGCGCACTGACATCCCTTCACTGAACTGCGCTGCGGCCCAGGTGGCGGGTGAGTGGCGCGTCGTCGTGGGTTCGCGTCCCGCGCGTGCCGTGGTGCTTCGCGATGAGCAGGGGCTCCTCGCCGGCGGCATTACCGAGGAAAGCGCTGCCGCGTTCGCCGACTACGCCGCCGGCGCCGTGACCGTCTCGGGCAACATGTGGGGCAGCGTCGAATACCGACGCGCACTCGTGCCCGTGCTCACGCGTCGCGCGCTTCTGGCCCTGAAAGAGGTGCAGTAATGGAAATCAAAATCAAGCTGAACGGAACCATGGTTTCCGACGACGTTCCCGCCGACACGCTCCTCATCGATTTCGTGCGCGCGCATGGCTGCTTGAGCGTGAAGCGCGGCTGCGAAACCTCGAGCTGCGGTTTGTGTACCGTGCTCATGGACGACGAACCCGTGCTTTCGTGCTCAACGCTCGCGGCGCGCGCCAACGGTCGCAGCGTGCACACGCTCGAAGGCCTGCAAGAAGAAGCGTCGGAATTCGTCGGCTTCATTGCCGACCAAGGCGCCGAGCAATGCGGCTTTTGCAATCCCGGCTTCGTCATGAATACCATCGCGCTGCTTCGCGAAAACCCCGACCCGTCTGATGGGGAAATTCTCGCGTACCTGAGCGGCAACCTGTGCCGCTGCTCGGGTTATGAAGGCCAGCTGCGCGGCATCCGCGCCTTCCTGAACGGCAGGCATGAGGAAGGGGCCAACCATGAATAGAACCAAGTACCAATCGGTGGGCAAGTCGGTCCGCAAGAAAGACGCGATGCAGCAACTGCTGGGCAAGCCCCTGTATACCGAAGATATCGTGCACGATGCGCTCGTGGTAAAGCTGCTGCGAAGCCCGCACGCCAATGCCATCGTCGAGACTATCGACACCTCGAAGGCGAAAAAGGTCGCCGGCGTGGTTGACGTATTCACGTGGGAAGACGTGCCGAACGAGCGCTTTTCGAACGCGGGCCAAACCTACCCCGAAACGAGCCCCTACGACCGCCTCATCATCGATCGCCACGTTCGCTTCGTAGGCGACGTGGTGGCAATCGTCGCTGCCGAAAATGAAGCAGCCGCCAATAAGGCGCTCGAGCGCATCAAGGTTACCTACGACGTACTCGAACCCGTTTTGGACTTCCGCACCGCCAAAGACAACCCAGTGCTCGTGCATCCCGAAGACAACTGGCGCATGCTATGCGATTTGGGCGGCGACAATACGCGCAACCTCGTGGGTACCACGGCCGACGAAGGCGGCGACATCGAGGCCGTGCTGGCCGATTGCGATGTGGTTTTGGAACGCACCTACCACACCAAGGCCTACAACCAGGCAATGATGGAGACCTTCCGCACCTACACCGAGCTCGACCGCTACGGGCGCTTGCACGTGATTTCATCCACGCAGGTCGTCTTTCATGTGCGCCGCATCTTATCGAACGCGCTCGGCATTCCGAAAGGCCGCATTCGCGTCGAAAAGCCCCGCATTGGCGGAGGCTTCGGCGCAAAGCAGACCGCAGTGTGCGAGGTGTACCCCGCATTCGTCACGATGAAGACGGGCCGTGCCGCCATGTGCGTATACACGCGCGAAGAATCGCAGACCTGCGGCTCTCCGCGCCACGAGATGGAAATCACCGTGCGCTTGGGCGCGAACAACGACGGCCGCATTCGCGCGCTCGGCGTGACCACGCTGTCGAATTCGGGCGCCTATGGCGAGCACGGTTGGGCGACGGTCGGCCTTACTGGCCATAAGTCCATTCCGCTGTATACTGGGTCGCTCGAAGCATTCAAATTTACCGCAAACGTGGTGTACACGAACATGCAGCCTTCGGGTGCCTACCGAGGCTTCGGCGCCACGCAGGGCCAATTCGCCGTTGAAACCACCGTGAACGAGCTGGCCGAAAAGCTCGGCCGCGACCCCGTTGAGCTGCGCGAACAGAACATGGTGCGCGAAGGCATGGAGATGCCCGCATACTTCGGCGAAACCGCCAACGCGTGCGCGCTCGACCGCTGCTTGAAGCATTGCGCCGACATGTTCGACTGGAAAGCGAAATACCCCGTGCGCGACATGGGCAACGGCAAGGTTCGCGCGGCAGGCGTGGGCATGTCGATGCAAGGCTCAGGCATTTCCGGCATTGACGTGGGCTCAGTCACCATCAAGCTCAACGACGACGGCACGTACATGCTGATCATCGGCGCGGCGGACATGGGCACAGGCTGCGACACCATTTTGGCGCAGATGGTCGCCGAGCATATGGATTGCTCGGTCGACGACGTTTTCGTTTTTGGCGCCGACACCGACGCGTCGCCTTACGATTCGGGCTCATACGCCTCTTCCACCACGTATGTCACCGGCATGGCCGTGCAAAAGGCGTGTACACAGCTGAAAGAACGCTTGTGCGCCATCGCCGCCGAAGCGCTGGAGTGCGACGCGAACGAGCTGAGCTTCGAAGACGGGCGCGTGGTGCGCGAAGCGACGGGCGAAGAAATGTCACTCGTCGATGTGGCCACGAAAAGCCAGGTAAGCAATTGCCTGGCACCCGAAGCAACCGCCATGCATTCTTCCCCTGTCTCGCCGCCGCCGTTCATGGTAGGCATGGCGGAGATTGAACTTGACCGCGAAACCGGCGTAGTTGAAGTGCTCAATTACGCGAGCGTCGTCGACTGCGGTATTCCCATCAATCCGGCACTTGCGCGCATTCAGGCCGAAGGCGGCATCGTGCAGGGCATCGGCCACACGCTCATGGAAGACGTGACGCGCACGCCCAAGGGTCGCATTCGCGAATCAAGCCTGTTCACGTACCGTTTGCCCACTCGTCTTGACACGGGCCGCATTCACGTCGAGTTCGAGAATTCCTACGAACCCACGGGTCCGTTCGGCGCGAAATCGATCGGCGAAATCGTCATTAATACGCCGGCCCCCGCGATTACGCAGGCAATTTACCGCGCGACGGGCGTGTGGCATCGCGAGCTGCCCATTCTGCCCGAGCATATCGTGCTCGCGAAACCCGAGGAGTAGGCATTCTAAGCGAGTTTTTGCACATACCGCGGAAAACCACGGCCATCATCGGAAGCGGCGGGAAATCGACGCTTTTGCGCGCCCTGGCTGAAGAGCTGGCAACCGGAGGGGCGGCGGGCGCCAGATTCGCAGCCGCTGAAATTGCAACCGATAAGCCCCAGGTCGGAACATTGCCGAACGAAGACTGCCCGACCAAGGAGGCCGCAGGCGATAAGTCGTCGGTTGGTGGCGGCGAGCCGTCAACCAGGCGCCCCGCCGCAAAAGAGAACGCTATCGCCGAAGCGGCGCACCGCGCACACGTAATCGTGGCCACGAGCACCAAAATGTTCGTACCCGATTGGTGTCCGGTTCTGCTCGACCCCACAATGGACGAAGTGCGATTAGCGCTATCGACGCACCCCATCGTCTGCGTGGGACGCATCCATGGGCCAACGGGCAAGATCGACGCGCCGAGCATGGCGTTTTCGGAACTGGAAGCCGCGGCCGACTACCTGCTCGTTGAAGCCGACGGAGCAAAAATGCTGCCCCTGAAAGCGCATGCGGAGCACGAGCCCGTGATTCCCGAATGCGCGAAGCGAACGGTCTGCGTCGTGGGGATCGATGGCGTGGGCAGCCCTATTTCGCAGGCCTGCCATCGAGCGGAACGCTTTGCGCAGCTGGCAGATGCCTCGAGCACCGATGCCGTAACGACCGAAATGGTAGCGCACGTGCTTGAAGCCGAAGGCCTGCACGATATGGTTTTGATCAACAAGGTTGAATCCGACAACGACTGGCGAGTCGCCGAGCGCATAGCGGCGCTCTGCACAACCCCCGTGGTTGCGGGAAGCCTTTGGAGGAAAGAATTTCGATGCTTGCGATAATTCGCGGAGCTGGCGATATTGCCAGCGCGATTGCATTGCGCCTGCACAAATGCGGCGCCTCCGTCATTATGACGGAGGTCGAACATCCCTTGACGGTCCGTCGCACAGTCGCCTTCAGCGAAGCTATTCATTCAGGGAAAACCCAGGTGGAAGGCGTCGTTGGCATGCGTGCTGAAAGCGTCGATGATGCGCTGCGACGAACGCTCGAAGGGGTCGTTCCCGTGCTCGTCGACCCGAAATGCTCATGTATTTGGCTTGAACCTGACGTGCTGGTCGACGCCATTTTGGCCAAGCGCAACGTGGGAACCACCATCGGCATGGCACCTATCGTAATTGGCATTGGCCCTGGATTCACGGCGGGCGACGACTGCCACGCCGTGGTCGAAACCATGCGCGGCCACACGCTCGGTCGCGTGTATTACGAGGGTTCGGCACTTCCAAACACCGCAGTGCCGGGGCTTGTAGGCGGCTTCGCAGGTGAGCGCGTGCTGCGCGCGCCAAGCGATGGAACTTTCCGCGAAGTCGCTTCAATTCGCGACCACGTCGAGGCGGGACAGGCCGTCGCATACGTGGACGACGCCCCTGTTATTGCCACCCTCACCGGCACGCTACGAGGCCTGCTTGCTGGCGGAACGCATGTTACCAAGGGCTTGAAGTGCGGCGATATCGATCCGCGCGACGAAGTGAGCCACTGCGAAACGGTATCGGACAAAGGCCTGGCAGTCGCAGGCGGCGTGCTGGAAGCCATTCTTCATTTGAGCGACACGCTCACGAAAGCATAGGCGGAATAAAACATGCGAACGATTGCAGAACATATCGCGCGTGCCTCGCGCGAGGCACGCGATTTGGTGCTGGTTACCATAATGGAAAGTAAAGGCTCCACGCCACGCCACGCGGGCTCGCAAATGCTCGTCGACGAAAAAGGGCTTGTGTGCGGCACCATTGGCGGCGGCGCCGTCGAGGCCCACGCCATCAAGAAAGCGCATGGCATGCTGGGCGGCAATCTGAGCCTCGTCGAAAACATGGAGCTGAAGTTCGCCTCCAAAAAAGGCCTCGATATGGCCTGCGGCGGGGATGCGACCCTTCTGTACACACCCGTGAATGCCAGCGATACGCATTGGAGCGATGCCGCACGCGAAATGCTTCGCTGCATTGACCAGCGCATTCCTTCCTATCTCGTCGTGAAATGTCCAGAAGGCGAACAATCGAACGAAAGCACTGTCGCCCTGCTCGATGCCAACGGTGCGCCTTTGGCAGGAGAGCACGGCATGCAGGCGACCCTCATCGCAGGCCTTGAGCACAGAGCCGTCATTGACGGCCGTTTCGTGATGCCCGTCTCGCTGCCCGCGCGAGCCATCGTTTTCGGCGGCGGGCACGTGGGCTGCGCGACCGTATCGGCCCTCTCGCGCGTCGGGTTCTGCTGCACACTGTTCGATTGCCGCCCCGAATTCGCCCAGCACTCGCGCGTGCCCGAAGCGCATGATGTCATCTTGGGCGATTACGACAACATCGCAGCGTCGCTGACCTTGGACAAGCACGATTTCGTCATCATCATGACACACACCCATCGCAGCGATTACGCCCTTCTTGAGCAGGTGCTTCGCCGGCCTTTGGCATACGTCGGACTCATGGGGTCACGGCGAAAAATCGCAACCGGGCGAGAACTCATGCTGAATGCGGGAATACCGCAAGAGGCGATTGACGCCGTACATATGCCCATCGGCCTTGACATCGCCGCAGAAACGCCCGAGGAAATCGCCGTGAGCGTCGCGGCGGAGTGCATCATGCGCCGCGCGGAAATGCGGAGGGGCGATGCATAACCTTATGCAAACGAATGGAGACGACAGCGCGTAAGCGCGCCATGCAAGAAGGCACGAACAAGGCAACGACACGCCAATCACCTTACCGCAGTCGCCTTCTACGCGAACAGGGGCACTCAGGCCACACATGTCGACCACGTGAAGACCTCTTCACGAAAGGCCGACAAGTAGGCAATCGCGCCGCTTCCTTGCCACGCGCGTTTATACTGGTGCGAAAAGCAAGCAGCGGCGCACGGCGCCTCGTCCCACCAACCGACAGGACCCCATGAACAAGCACAGCATTCGATACGTTCTTATTCTTGTAGCGGCCATCGCAGCGGCAGCACTCATCGTCGTTCGCTTCGACGGCGTGTGCGAAATCCTCTCAAGCGTATGCCAAGCATTGCAACCGCTGGCGGTGGGCGCCGTTATGGCATACCTGCTCAACTTCATCGCCGCGAGCCTGGAATCGCGATGGTTCCCCCGCTCGACCAACGTCTTTGTCACTAAGAGCCGCCGCCCGATTTGCGTCATTTTGGCAATTGCCGCTGTCACACTCGCGCTCGTTGCGCTCACCACATTCGTGGGCAGCGAGTTCAAATCGGTCGGCTCGGCTATCATCAATGGCGTTTCCGAAGGCGCGACCATGGCTTCGCAAGCAATCGCGAACCTTCCCGGCGCCGAAAAGAGCATGATCCTCAACGATGCCACATGGAGTACCCTGGGCGAGAAGGCCCTGGCAGCCATAGGCGGAACCGACCAAGCGCTGCGCATCGTGGCCCAAACGAGCGGCGAGGTCGCACACGTGACGCTGTCCATTCTGCTGGGCATGATTTTCGCGCTGTACCTGCTGCTCGACAAAGACCGCGTGCATGCCGGCGCTATGCGCCTTGCGACTCTCATTCCCAGCGACGAGGTGCGCGAGCGCGTGCTCCACGCATGCGCCATTACCAACGATTGCTTCTCACGCTTTATTCGCGGCCAATGCATCGAGGCAGTCATCTTGGGTACGCTGTGCGCTATCGGCGGCACCATCCTGCATTTTCCCTACGCAGCCTCAATTGGCCTTATTGTGGGTGTGACCTCACTCATTCCGTTCGCCGGCGCATGGATCGGCGGCATCATGGGCGCTGCGATGATTCTGTCGCAAGACCCCTTGCAAGCGGTACAGTTCATCATCTTCCTGATTATTCTGCAGCAAATCGAGGGCCACTTGATTTACCCGAACGTCGTGGGGCAGTCGGTGGGCCTGCCGAGCATCTGGGTATTTGTCGCGGTTATCGCCGGCGGCTCGCTGTTCGGCCTTCTAGGCGTGCTTTTGGGCGTGCCCGTGATTTCCACCGTGCGCACGCTGCTCATGGAACACTTCGCCAAAATGGATGAGGAAAATGAATCTGCTAAATGCTCGTAGCGTTTAGTAGGTCGTTAAACCCCCGAATAGTCGCAAGCCAATCGCAGAAACCTGCTAAACGCTACGAGCATTTAGCAGGTTTGACGACCCAATCGGGCCCAAGGTATTACCGCATCTGAGTTTCCGTTTGAAGGGTGGGTGCATCGGGATGCTCGGGCCACGGCGGGGGAGCCATCACCGTCATATCAAGACGAAGCGTTTGTGCAATGAGCGTCGCAAGCTCTTCGTCGGTGATGTCGGGCTTCGCCTTCATCATACCCACGATACCGAAAAGCACCAGGCCGAACGTCTCGGGAATCAGCTGAATGTCAATGGTTCGATACGCCATATATTCCGACACGATGTAGTTCTGAATGCAGGCGACGCTTTCACGAACGGCCCGCGTAGCGAATCGGTCGCGCACCCCCAGCTCTTCAAGCACAGCGAACATGGGGCGCGGCTGCCCCGAACTCGTATACAAAGTGCGCCTGAACGCGGCAACGCAGTTCTTCAGCTCCGTGGGCGTGTCGCCGAACGCACGCAGCTCGTTCCATGTCGACACACTTTCGACGATATCTTCAAGGAAATCGTCGAGCACAGCATCGATCACGGCCTGTTTATCGGGGAAGTAGTAATACACAAGGCTGCGTGCCACACCAGCCTTGCGCGCAATGGCCGCCATGCTCGTGGCGGCCACGCCTTCAGTCTCGAACAGCTCGCGCGCCGCCTGCATGATATCCCCGGCCACGCCATTCAACCGCACGCTCTGCCTCAGCTGGCGAGTCACATGATGCGGCAGGTCGGAAGCGAATTCGGAAATGGAAGCACTCTTTCGTGCCGGCACGACGGCTCCTTCGTCTAGCATGGGGCCGTCGTGCCAAACGCGATGCACGAAAACGAAATGCGCCGGTTAGCGATTCTCTTCAACGACCTCTCGATAATTCTTGGTGTCATTATAGAGCTCATCTTTCAGCGGGTTGAGCTTACGCGCGCGAATTCGATGGAGCTGGTAGGCGGCAAGCGCCACGTTGGAAATCAACGCAATCAGACTTACGACAAAGAACGCAGTGGGGTTATGCGTCGTGGGAATTTCCGCAAACGTATAGAACTGCGGGAGCGCCATGGCGAACATCGCATAGAGCGCCAGGGTTTGCGCGCGATGCTGCAACCATGCACCACGCTTCGTGAAGAACGTGGGGACGGTGCAGGCAATGAGCAGAGCCAGGCCCGTGTACGTGGAATGGTCGGACATGCAGTTATACGTGTACGCGAAATTCCACAGATCGTAGGCGATAATCCACATCCAGAGCATATCGGGCCAAATCATGTCGCGCGATTTGTCTTTCGAGATAAAGATGCCGAACCAGCCGCAAATGGTGATGATGTTCAAAATGCCGGCGATCGCATTCATGATGTTCCACGGGCCGGAAATCATCCACACGTGGTCGACGACGGCGCCGTCCCACAGGCCGTAGGTATACATCTGGATGTCGCGCACCACGGCTTCGCAAATATTGATCGCCAAAATAAGCGGCGGAAAGCACAGCGCCCATCGCTTCTCATACAAATGATGCTCGCGGCCATCGGCACCGCGCCATTTCACGAATCGCAACGCCATAAATCCAACGCAGCCCGCCAGCGCAGAATACGTTTTCGCCCAATTGAACCAGTTGCCCGTGCCATACTCGTTGCCGGGCGCAGCAGTGTGGGGCCATACGAAAATCGTGAACACGACGGGGGCGACCACGAACAGCGCAACGCCACCCCATACGCTCGTGCGTCCAAATTCGTTGAATGCCATAAGGGCGAACACGACGAACAGCCAAATCGCCCACACCATAGGATCGGATGCTTGATACAGAATACCCATGGTCTTCCTCCTTGAATCGAGCGCGCGCCGCCGCAGCCTTTTGGGACGCACGGCGGCGCGTCGGCCATCTGCCTAGGGGCGCTCCACCATCGTTTTCACGCGGCCCTTTTCATCCCACGCGGCGGCGTAGCCGAACTCCTCCAGGTTTGCCAAAGCGGCCTCGCGCTGGTCTTCGGGAAGGTCGATGCTTTCGAGGTACACCTTGCGGAAGCCCGGGTTGTCGATATAAAGCTCCTGCTTGAAGGGGTTGCGCTTCTTGCCGAAAATCGTGTAAGCCTGGTAGACGAACACGCACACGTTGAAAATGAGCGCAATAGCCGAAATCGTCATATGAGCCGCGGGATCGTTCGTGGAATGTACCACGCACGCCGGGTGCAAGAAGAACCACGGCACCGTCATGGTCACAATCATGTTCACGGCAAGCGTACGAACGCGGTGCTGAGCATAGGCGCCGCGCTTAATGAAGAACGCAGGAATCGTGCACGCCGCCAGAAGCACCAGGCCGCAGTACATAGAGCGGTCGGAAACGCTGTTGTAGGTGTAAGCGAAGTTCCACAGGTCATAGCCAATGATCCAGAACCACAGCTGATCAGGCCAGACGTAGTCTTTCTTCTTGCCGCGGCCAACGATGATGCCAAAGAAACCGCAGATGCACAGCGCATTCAGAATGCCGGCGACGCCGTTCATCACATTCCACGGGCCGCCAACCACCATGTAACCATCCACGATGCCGTTGACGCCCGTGAGCTGGAAGTCACGAATGCACGCCTCAAGAATATTGATAGCGAAAATAATCGGTGGAATGCACACGATATATTTCTTCTGGAAGGCGGGGAAGTACACGATGAGCCATCCGAGAATCGCACCCGCGAGGCACGAATACGTTTTCACCCATTGAAACCACGTGCCCGCGCCCGTGCCCTCGACAGCGGTGTGGGGCCAAACGAAAATGGTCAAGGCGAGCGGCAAAGCGATGAAGATTGCGGCACCGACCCATTTGTTGAGGCGAGAAAGCTCGTTCATGCCAATCAGAAATACCAAATAGAGCAGAACGCTCACAATCGCCGTCGCCGAGAGTGGCTCGTAAAAGAACATGACGGTTCCCCTTTCCCTCTTGCGTACTTGCGAACCTGTTCGAATGGCCCATTTCCCCGATGGCCCCAATTGCTGCAGTTCGCTTTCTTGGCCGCAGTGTAACAAGGGGATTTTTCGTTGGTTTGACGCTTTAGGGTTGATTCGTCAAATCAAGGGTAGAGAGATTCGTTCGAGCGGCTTTGTTTTCCTGCTTCATGCGCAGCGCGCACGCCTTTCGCACGTTGCGCGCATGGCGCTCACCGACATAGGTCTATAGTATGGGCCACCGGCGTGCGCCATGGCTCAAACCGTTCGCCGTAGAGGCATATGCCAAGCTGTTTCCCCAGCCGTCACTCCCGAACGACCCGGCGTAGCGACAATCGAAACCTGTTAAATGCTCGTAGCGTTTAACAGGCACAACCCAACGGCGCTGCCCAAGCAGCGAGGCCGCTGGCAGGGAAGAACGAATTTCCCGCGCGCTTCAGATTAGGAAAGAGCCCTTCTTTGTTGTAGTAACGAAGCGTGGAAACCGGAATGGCGAACATTTCAGACACTTGTCCGGTCGTAAATATGTCGATTCCCTTCAAAAAGTCCTTGACCTAAAGCCAGGTTTAGGTTTTACGGTTGGTTCACTCTACAAACAAGCCCATAGGATGAGAGGGACAACCATATGCTTGGAACCTTCACGTACCACAATCCAACCAAGATTTACTTCGGCCCCAATGCGCTTGAGGGGCTCGCGAACGAGCTCACAAAATACGGCCCGAACGTCGTACTTGTCTACGGCGGCGGCTCCATCAAGAAAAACGGCGTATATGACCAGGTAACCGCCGTTTTGAACGCCGCTGATAAAAACGTGACCGAGATTGCCGGCGTCATGCCGAATCCTACCGTCGAAAAGCTTCGCGAGGGCGTTGCCGTGGCGAAGGCGGCCAGCGCCGATCTGATTTTGGCAGTAGGCGGCGGCTCGGTGTGCGACTATTCCAAAGCGGTGTCGGTTTCAGCGAACTGCGACGAGGACCCCTGGGAGAAATACTTCGTTCGCTTCGAGGAGCCGAGCTGCCCCGTTGTTCCCGTGGGATGCGTGCTCACTATGGCCGGCACGGGTTCGGAAATGAACGCGGGCGCCGTGATCACCGACCATGCCGCCAAGCTTAAAGTGGGCCACGTTTTCGCGAACAGCGACGTGATGCCTAAGTTTTCGATCCTCAACCCCGAATTCACATTGAGCCTGCCGCATAGGCAGGTCGTGGCCGGTATCTACGACGCGTTCAATCATATTTGCGAGCAGTATTTCAGCGGCAGCGACGACAACGTGAGCGACAGCATCGCCGAGGGCCTTATGCGCAGCGTAGTCGAGAACGGCCGCATCGCCGCGAACGACGACCAGAATTACGAAGCGCGCAGCAACATCATGTGGGCTGCGACCTGGGCGCTGAACACGCTCATCGCCAAAGGAAAACCCACCGATTGGATGGTCCACATGCTCGGACAGGGCGTGGGGGCCGTGACCGACGCGACTCACGGCATGACGCTTTCCGCCGTGAGCCTTCCGTACTATCGCTTCATCATGGATGCCGGGTTGCCGAAATTCGCACGTTTCGCGACGCACGTGTGGGGAATCGACCCTGCAGGCAAAAGCGAACACGAGCTCGCCGAAGCGGGCCTTTCGGCGATGGAAGCGTGGATGCGTGAACTGGGTGTTGCGATGAATCTCGCGGAGCTGGGTGTGACGGAAGCCGACCTGGACGACGTCGTTGCCGCAACATTCATTATGACCGGCGGTTACAAAACGCTCACTAAGGAAGACGTGCGCAACGTTTTGTTGCAGTGCCTGTAGAAGGGGAGGCTGTCTGAAGCAGCGACGCCCCGGCGCGCGATTAGGTTTAAGCCGCGCGCCACGCAGCATCACCCACGCAGCGTGGCGCGCAGGCGATCGGTGCGAAGCAGCAGGTCAAACGCATCAAGCACGTTTGTTACCACGACATCGGCGCATGTCAAAAGCTTTCCGCATGCGCCTTCTTTCCCCATAATCGCAATCGAAAGCGCCGCCTCACTAAACATAGTAATGTCGTTGAAGCCATTGCCGATGCACACGCAGGCCCCAGCGCCAAGCTCGCGCACAATCGAGGCCTTACAGGCGCTCGCATCGTCACGAGCAAACACGCGCACGTCAACCGGAAGGCCATCGCATTCCGTACGCACCGTACCAAACGTGTCAGCCGTAAGTACGCTGACCTGGGCGAACTCGGCGATTTCTCGAATGCGGCTCGCAACGCCTTCAATAAGATGCCCGTCGACGGCAATAGTTCCGTTGTAGTCGCACACCACATGACGAATCCCGAACGTGCCACGTCCGGGGATGTCGATTTCCAACATAGGGCAGGGTTCCTTTCAATCACGGCCTCGAATGCCTACTGCTTTTCTGAACATGCCGAACTCAAAGCCGATCCGACTTGCGATGCCCGTTAAAAACGGCGCAGCATTCCAAGCATGTCCGATTTCCGCAGATTTTGGCAGAAAATTGCGGTTGTGAACGACATGGATTGCCTCCTTAAAAGAAGCGATTCGTAAAACACCAGGTCAGAAGTAAGTTAATACAATAGGCTCTTGTTAAAGGCCCTTCAAACCTCTTTAAAATCGTTCACAACCGCAATTCTCTGCCAGAAAAGTCGAAATCGGGACACGATTTCGACGAAGACGCAAAGAAGAAGGCGATCGGGAAAGTACAGCGGGGAAGAGACGCGCTGTGTGCCCGCAGACAGCACGCAGCGCGCAGCACAAGACGCAGACGAAGCGCGACAAGCGACAAAATCCAAGTCACAAACAACAGGGGCCAGGTAACAAACCGCAAAGCAGCAAGCCACCAAGAAGCGTGCGTCACTCGAGGCGAAGGCACGAATACCGACCCACAGCAGCCCGCATCGGCCCAGCCCAATCCGAGCCAAAATCTAAACCGCGCTCGCCCCTCTCGCCCAAACCGGACCGACTACTTCGGCCGCCCTAGCCCGAATCAGCCTTGCGCGCCGGACCGTATCGGCCTGTATTGGTTCGCAGCAGCCAATAATCGCCCGCGCCAATGAAGCACTTCTAACCCAACACCGGCGAAACCCTTTCATTCAACTCCGATGAATCGCTCGCTCCCATGGTCGGCAAAAGGCCCATATCCGAAGACACGATTCCAAGCTCTCGCCAAAGCCTCTCTTGTTTGAGGCGGAAATCGCCTGGCAGGCGCACCCTTTTCCCGATGATTCGCGCAATGCCTTGCGCCGCCTCGTCAAACAACGAAGCCCGACGCAGATGCTCGGCGGTCAAATTGACGCTCGTAACATCCATGGATTCAAGCGCTATGCGTCGCATCGAGTCGTTCGCAAGCAGGCGCTCCGCGGAGTGGAACTCCGCGCTGTCGTATTCAACATCGAGTCGCGCGGCAGGCCAATACAAATCACAGCGCAGCGACGAGCGCCCCGTCGCGGCCACATTTTTCGAAAGCGGCATTTCCGCATTCATTGTGGGGTGCGGCAAACCATAGCCGCCGAGCGAATAGGGAAGGCACAATAGCATGGCAAGCTCGCTTTCGCGCGGCGAAGCAGAGCCGGCAAGAATGCAGGGAAGTGCTCGACGAGCTTTCTTCACGCCTTTGAACTGGGGGGACTTCTCGACGAATGACGCAAGGGTACTGGGAGAAGTGAGCGGGGTCGCATCGTATCGAGCTAATCCGAAGGTTGAAGCGCGGCGGTACGTTCCGCAAAGCTCAAAACCAAGCGCTATGAGCCGTTCAAGGGAGAGCACGCTTGCCATTTCGCAAAACGCCATTTCCGGCGTACTTACGTACAGGCCGTCTTCGATTCGCATGAACGACCGCGGATGAAACGGCCCTTTGCGAACCGAGGTTTCGATTCCGCCTCTTGCGCGTCGAAGGCGTGCGTGTGCCACGGTTGCGTGAATCGGCGACCCATCCGAAAAGAAGCGATCCCTTACGGCTGGCGCGAACTCAGGCGTGACAGCCGATTCGAGGAATTTGACGGCAGCTTTTGTATCGCGCTCCAGCGTGCGACGATAATCCCGCGCACCCTGGAACGCGAAAGACACGCTTTGGCTGGCAGCAGTTACGCCCTGGCTGGCGGCCGGCATGTTCGGCGTGACATGAATGCGTTGGTCGGGAGACATGCCTCGGTTAACGGGCGCGTTCCAATCAACGCGCGCGCAACGGTTACCGCCGGCGACAACGCTGTCCCAGACGCGCAGAGCACTTTGCTTTCCGAGCACAACAGCCATGGCGGCCTCTTCCTCCGGCGATTTCGTAATGCACCAGATGCAGCTTCGGCGACAACGACGTTTCTGCGATGGCGACGTCTTCCGAAATAGTGGCGTCGTCTTCCATAATGGCGACGTCTTCCGTGATGGCGACATCTTCCGCATCTAGGGATTATGCGATGCACTCTATCATGAACGTGTCCGTTTCTTTCCCGTTTTGGCACAAATTTGCGGTTGTGAACGATGGATTTTTCGGAATGCAAAAAGAACTCTACAAAAGACCAGGTCAGAAGCATGGCGATTCTCAAAGCGTTCAGAAAAGCCCTTCAGCGTGACGAAAAATCGTTCACAACCGCAAATTTGTGCCAGAATCACCAAAATCGGGACACGTTTTCGGCGAGACCGAGACGCGATCTTCGAAAACCCGCTCGCCGCCCGCTCCTAATGCACGCTTAGAGCGACGCCGCGAAATCTGCGCGATCCAAGCGAAAATGGCGCACCCCCAAAATAATTGGAAGCCCCGACTAAAAGAGGAGTACCTAATCGTCCGCTTGAAAGCTCGCATGGATGGGCAGAGCAGCATCAGCGCCAAAAACACTGCAAACCTACGGCTTCGTTGCGCCTTCATCGGAAAATGACCCATTTGCACAGGCAGAAGCCCCAGATACCCTGCATCGCCATGGTGATGAATTTGCCGACCATCTCAGGACAACCGAACGACACAGCCGCCCAGCCTATGAACCAGGTGCCGAACAGGAAGTTCCAAACGTACAGGGCGACAAACAGCGCCACGCTGCGCCAGAAGTTACTCGACGCTTTGAACGTGATGTTGCGGTTCATAAGGAAATTGAACGAGCCGGAACACGCGACGGCGATGCCGTTCGCGACGCCCGTCGACAGCGCGAGCTGGGCCAGGGCAAACACGCTGAACTCAACGAATGTCTGCACAATAGACACGCCGTAATACATGAACGCCTGACGAATGCCACGAGCGAGAGGCGACTGGTCTGCCAGCCTTTCGGCGGTTTTAGTCTTGTCCTCGAAAGCCGCATCCTCGGATATCTCGACCCGTTCCTCGGCGACAGGACCTCGCCCCTCGACAGCGCCGAGCTGCCCCTCTGAAATATATGTTCTCACGTTTTCCATGAGCGCGATTCTAAAACCCACGCACGCCCCGCACCAGAACGTTACCCTTTCGTTGCGGTCGAGGCAAAAGCGTCGCGAACACGCAAGATCAGTAAGACCTACGACTTGCGCAAATGCGGACGCCGCTTCATGCTGAATCCTGTGGCGAAAACCCCAACGTTAACCCACGCTCGACGTATTCAAGTAATGCAAACAACGCAGTCCACGGGCATGCGACCGTTGATTGTCTGAACCCCAGGGGACCTGGCGCCCAAAACGCCGAAGATGACGTAACGTCATATCTCGGAGCTTGAAATGGGCAAAAATCGCGGCGGCATCACATCACTTTGGCCGTAAGGCCGCGCCGCACGCAAACCGATTGCCGCACACAAAAACAGGGGGAAACATGGGCGAACAAGGCACTCGAGGCCTCATGACGGTAGGCGAGTTGGCATCGCGCGTGGGCGTGACCGTGCGCACCATTCAATACTATGACCAGCGCGGATTGCTTCATCCTACGTGCAAAGGCGAGCAAAACCTGCGCCTGTACTCGCCAGCCGACGAGGAACGCCTCAACCGCATCATCACCCTGAAATACCTGGGCTTTTCGCTCTCGCAAATTCAGGAAGGCGAGGGAAGCGACTCGCTAGCAGAATTGACAGACGCACTCGCGCACCGCGAGGCCGAACTTGAGCGCGAAAGCGCGAAAATCCTACGAGACATGAACGTCGTGCAGGGGCTGCGCGCCCACCTTGCAAACCGCGACCAGGCGAACTGGAGCGAGCTTGCCGCCACCGTGGGCGTCGCGCAAGACCGCGAAGACATGCTCTGGTCGGCCATCACCGGCGAGGCGCTTGAGGAATGCCCCATTCCCGAGCTTTCACGCGAAGAAGTAATCTGCTGGCACCAACTCATGGGCGACACCATCGAGGCCATGCACGACGGCGTTTTAGTCACCGACGACCGCGCGAAGGCGTTAGCCATTCGCTTCTCCAGCTTAGGCGGCATGCCCCATGCTCTTGCCGGATTGAAGCGCCTCGCGTGCCAGCGCAGCTCGGGGCCCAAGCAATACGGCCGCGACTTTTACGCCGGCATTCAACGCCGCACGCTCAGCTTCCTGCAAGACGCGCTCGATTGCTCCCACGCCAACGCCAATACGCAGGCGTAACGACACGTTTACGTCAAACGCAGTATTGGCCACGACGCAACGTCGCCACCTATCGTTATTCCCCGTCACAATTTCAATCAAAGGGGGAACAATGATCGTATCGTGGATGACCACGAACCGATGCAACCTGAAGTGCGCCCATTGCTACCAAGACGCAGACGAATGCGATAGCAGGGAGCTTTCAACCGAAGAAGCGCGCACGATGATCTCGCAAATCGCACGCGTTGGCTTCAAAATCATGATTTTCAGCGGCGGCGAGCCGCTTATGCGCGACGACATTTTCGAGCTCGTCGCGCACGCAGCATCGTGCGGCCTGCGCCCGGTGTTCGGCAGCAACGGCACGCTTATCACGCCCGAAATCGCGCGCAAGCTCAAAGAGGCGGGCGCCTGCGCCATGGGCATTAGCATTGACAGCCTCGACGCCGAAAAGCACGACATCTTCCGCGGAGTGCCCGGCGCCCACGCGGCCACGCTGGCGGGCATCGAAGCATGCAAAAGCGTCGGCCTGCCGTTCCAAATCCATACCACCGTGGTCGACAGAAACCGCAACGAGATCTGCGACATCACGCGATTCGCGAAAGAACTCGGCGCGATGAACCATTCGGTCTTCTTCCTGGTGCCCGTCGGCCGCGGCAAAGACATCTCCGATGAAAGCATCGACGTCGAGCAAAACGAGCAGCTGCTCGCCGACATCCTGCGCGCCGGCCGCGACGCAGGCGTCGAGGTGAAGCCCACGTGCGCGCCGCAGTTCATGCGCATTGCAGAACAAATCGGCGTGCAAACGCGTTACACGCGCGGCTGCCTGGCGGGCCTGACCTATTGCGTCGTGGGCAGCGAAGGCATTGTGCGCGCATGCGCATACATGACCGAAGACGCCGGCGACGTGCGCAAACAGCCCTTCGACGAAATCTGGCGCGAAAGCCCCGTATTCCAGAAACTGCGCACGCAAGCATACAAGGGCGCATGCGGAACCTGCGACTACAAGGGCGTATGCGGCGGCTGTCGCGCCCGCGCCGCGTACTACCACGACGGCGACATCTTGGGCCAAGACAACTACTGCGCCTGGAGCCGTAAGAACGCGCAGCAAGCCGCGGCCAGCGAACGCCAATAGCGCCACCGAACATAACAAAAGGAGCATACGATGAAGAAAATCGCGCAAGGCACGATTGCGATTTCCTGCGCGCTCGCCATGGGCGTGGGCGCGTTTTCCCTGGCAGGCTGCTCATCGCAGACTGATTCGAGCGCGTCCGACAACGCGCAAGCGACCGCTTCCGCCTCGCAGGAATCTTACACGTTCACCGACGATCTGGGCCGCGAGGTAACCGTCGCTTCGCACAACCGCGTGGTTGCCGGCATGGGCAGCTTCGCGAACATCTGGGAGCTGGCCGGCGGCACGCTGGTAGGCGCTTCTGACGACGCGTTTTCCGATTACGGCATCACTTCCGACGCACAGAAAATCGGCGATTTCTCTTCGCTTAACGCCGAATCGATCATCGCGCTGAACCCCGACTTCGTGATTCTCACGGGATCGAGCTCGGGTCGCGGCGGCGGCGTTGCGCAAACCGAGCTCGCCGACACGCTCACTGCGGCGAACATTCCCGTTGCCTACTTCAAAGTGTCCACGTTCGACGACTACTTGCGCATGCTGCGCACGTGCTGCGACATCACGGGCAACGAGCAGGCATTTGCGGAAAACGGCCAGGCACCGGCAGATAAAATCGAAGAGATTCGCGCGAAGGCCGAAGGCAAGCAAGCCGGCAGCGCGGTAGTGCTCACCACGTACTCGGGCGGCACGCGCGTGCAGTCGTCCTCCACGCAAACGGGCGTCATGCTTTCTGAGCTGGGCGCGGAAAATATCGCCGACTCCAACAAGGGCCTGCTTTCCGACTACAGCCTTGAAGCCCTGATCGAGGCCAACCCGACGACAATCTTCCTGCTTCCGATGGGCGACACCGACGAGGCGGCGCAGCAGGCGCTCGAAGACCAAACGACGGCCAACGCCGCATGGGCGCAGCTTGACGCCGTGAAGAACAACCGCGTGATCACGCTCGACCCGAAGCTGTTCCAGTACAAGCCCAACAACAATTGGGACCAGGCGTATCAGTTCCTCTACGACGCGCTGTATAGCGAATAGGCCGACCGGTGCGCAATAACCAAACAACCAATGCGGCGGCCCCGAAGCACGAGGGCTGCCGTTTTCGGGCGATGTTCCTGCTGTCGCTGGCGGCATTGGCCGCCGTGATGTTCGCTAGCCTGTCGTTGGGCTCTTCCACCATCGGCGCGACCGACGTGGCGGCATTCGTGGCGGGCAACGCATCCGACATGGCAAACAACGTGCTGGCGAACGTGCGCGTGCCGCGCGTGCTGGGCGGCGTGCTGGCCGGTGCTGCTCTGGCCGAAGCGGGCGCACTCATTCAGGCGACGCTCAACAACCCCCTGGCCAGCCCAAACATCATCGGCGTGAATGCCGGGTCGGGTCTGTTCGTGCTGCTGTTCGCCTGCGTCGCTCCTCATGCGCTGGGCGTGTCGGCGGCAGCGGCGTTTTTAGGCGCGCTCGCCTCGGCGCTGCTCGTGTTCTTCGTGTCGGCGTACGCGGGCGCCTCGCGCTTGACTATCGTGCTCGCGGGCATGGCGCTCACAGCGATTTTCACGGCAGGCATGAACACCGTTCTTATTTTCAACCCCGATGCGTACGTGAATTCGTCAGGCTTTTTGGTGGGAAGCCTCTCGGGCGTCATGGTGTCAGAACTTGCCATACCTGGAATCATGATCTGCGCAGGGCTAATTCTAGCCATGGGGCAGGGAGCGCGCCTGAACATTCTGTCACTCGGCGATGAGGGGGCACACGCGCTGGGTCTGAACGTGAATTGCACGCGGCTTGCGTTGCTTTCGCTCGCAGCGTTGCTGGCGGGCGCGGCGGTGTGCTTCTCGGGGCTCATCGGCTTCGTGGGTCTCATCGTTCCGCACGTGGTGCGCTATGTCGCAGGACATGACAACCGACGCGTGCTGGTGCTCTCGCCAATCATGGGCGCCATTCTGGTATGTGCGTGCGACACCATCGCGCGCACGCTGTTCGCGCCGTTCGAGATTCCCGTGGGCATTTGCATGGCGCTCGTTGGAGGCCCGTTCTTCATCTATTTGATTCTTCGTTCGCGGAAAGGAGAGGTCGATGGGCGAGCTTGATTTCGAGAACGTCGTATTTGGGTACGGCGGAAATACCCTGTTCAACGGCTTTTCCGCATCTTTCGCGAAAGAGCAGATCAGCTGCATCGTTGGACCGAACGGGTGCGGAAAATCAACGCTCGCGAAACTCGCCATGGGGCTTATAAAGCCCGCTTCGGGTCGCGTGCTTATTCAAGGGCGCGACGTCGCGTCGTTGGATCCGCGCGAGAGGGCGCGGCGATTGGGCGTGCTCGTGCAGCAGCAAGAAGCGCCCATGATGACGGTGCGCGAGCTAGCAGCGTGCGGAAGATTTCCGCATCACGGGCCGCTATCTCGGCTTGACGAGACCGATGCGCAATGCATTGACGAGACGCTTTCTCTTGCGGGCGTCTACGATTTACGCGACCGACCGTTGCGAAGCCTATCGGGTGGGCAGCGGCAACGGGCTCGCATGGCGATGGTGCTGGCGCAGGACACACCCGTCGTGTTGCTCGACGAGCCCACATCGTTCATGGATGCGGCGGCGTGTTTCGACATGATGCGCCTCGTTCGCCGAGTGCGCGAGCGTGGCAAAACGGTTATCGCGGTAATCCATGATTTGAACTTGGCGCTTTCGGTGGCCGATGCCGTATTCGTGATGGAACGCGGGCGTTTGGCAGCGCAAGGCGCGCCCAGCGAAGCAGCCGTGCAGAGTGCAATCGAGCAATCATTCGGCGTACGCCTCGAGCACGTCGAAACGCCGAGCGGCGTTGCATGGGTACCGTTCGAGCGAGAAGATGTCTAGCAACGCTTCGCTCGGCGAAAAATCATGCAGCGCCGCGTGCTGCGCTATTCCGTCGTTAATTTCGCCTTAGCGGGCAGGCAGAATCTCAATCCACTGACCCTCGGGGTCGGCGATGAAATAAAGGCCCATGCGAGGGTTCTCGCGAATAATGCAACCCATCTTTTCATGAAGCTCGTTGGCGGCGTCAAAGTCGTCCACGACGAAGGCGATATGGGTGTCTTTGCCACCATTCTCGTAGGGCTCAACGCGTCCACGGTTCCAGGTGAGCTCGATTTCGAAGGGCACGCCGTCGTTGCCCATGAACGTATTGGTCCACGAGCCATCTTCGGGGCCCGCCGCGCAGCAGCAAGTCGCCGCGAAGACCACTGAACCTTAACGCTCACGCTCCCGCGAAGCCGCCCACTGCCGCTCAGTGTCACGTGTTAGCAAGCCTTTCAAGGAAAGCAATCGTTTGCAAAAGCGGGCGAACACCCGCATAATTAGGACGCTATTCCGCATCGAACCCGTATCACTTAAGGGAAAACGCATGGCCTTGCAAAAGAAGAACGTGAAATGCGCCCGAGAGGTTGCCATACTTGCTCCCTATGCCGCAAAATGCTGCGTAAGGGACGACATCTCCAACATGCCTTCTTTTACCGCCTGCATCGAATATGCGCTCGAGCGCGTCGAATCGTACGAAGAACAATACGGCAAAATCAACTTTTACGCGCTTATGGGCATGCCGCTCGCCGTATTCGACGTTCCCGCTTCTTTCGACGGGACCGCACGCTACGAAGCCTCCTTGTTTGGATCCGAAGCGTTCTTCTTGAAGCTCGAAGCTTTTCGCGCCGCGCTCGCAAAGCTCGATTTCCCGGGCGTGCGCATGGTGTATAACAATTTCGCATTGCGAGCCGTGCTGCGCGCACTGTATGCCATCGAACATCGTGAACGCGACTGCTTCAACGGCGTCTTCAACCGCCTGTCATAACTAAAAAGAAAGGCCTATGGGCAAAAGCCCTTGTTCTCTTTTTCTTATTGAAAGAGCGGGTGTACTCCCGTATTATATATGGCGGGAGTAAACCCGCGTATCTTATTGGGAAAAGAAATCGTCCCATCGCAAACGGCCACAACTCAGGAAGAGCCCGCCTATGATTTACGCAATGAGCGACATCCATGGCTGCATCGACGCCTTCGAAAAATCGCTTTCCTTCGTCGACCTATCAGATGGGCATTCAATGCTCATCCTATGCGGCGACTACTGCGACCGGGGTCCGGCGAGCCTCGAGGTCTATCAAAAGATCATGGGGCTCCAGCACGACTATCCCAACCAGGTGATAGCCTTGAGAGGCAACCATGAGGAAATGCTGCTGGAATACTGTGCCATGGTCGGCGACCCGGCGTTTACTCAAGGATGGATTCTTGCCGATTCCAACCTCGCCACTGCAAAAAGCTTTCTTGAGAAAGATGAGTTCGGTCAGGTAAAACGCCTGCTCACGCGCAGAAGATTCGAAGAAGCCTACCGATTCGTCGTCGATTGCATGAAAGCGAACCACGCCGATGTTCTCGCCTGGATACGAAAGCTTCCGTATTATCACGAAACGCCACACAAGCAAGTCTTCGTGCATGCCGGTATCGACGAAGACGCAGGCGATTTATGGCGTATAGGCACATTCGAGGAAGCCTTCACAACCATGCAGCCGGAATTCGTGGGGCAGAAATTCGAACTCGACGTCATAAGCGGACACATCGCCACCGAAACGGTTTCAGGTACCGCAGGCTACGAAGGCGTGTGGCACGACGGCGCATCGCATTTCTATATTGACGGCGCTGTCATGAAAACGGGGCAGATCCCCGTGCTTGCCTACGACGAAAGCACGGGGAAGTACTGGGAGCAGTGGCCGCACAAGAGGAGCCTTTAGCGACATGGACAAACTGCGCGCGGATCACCGCGTTTAAACAGAAAGCGAAACCATGGACGCATTAACGGATGGAGGGTCGATGCATTCTCTCGAGTTCAATTACCTGCACGATTTGGCAACGACAAACTACAATCTCGGCAATCGTCCCGACCCCGATTCCGAATCAATAGTTCTCAAAGAAGATTTGTTAGAGGCTTTTTGGGGAGCCCAGACGAATGAAGCGCGAGTTTCCGCCGAGAAGAATTATGGGTGCGGCCCCTTCCGGGACATCGAGGTGTCATCGGGCGGCCAAACGATTCTGCTCTCCGTAGACTACCTTGGCCCAAGCGTGTATTGGCTTAAAGATTACTATTCAGAACACGGGGTTGACGCCCCGGAAGCGGACTCCCGCATTCGCGCGTTCCTTAAAGAAAGTCGAAAGCTTGGGGGCCATATCCTGTTCCCACGAGGAAGCAACGGCGGGCCGCACGAGACGTTAAATCAAGCCCGCAGCGGGGAGCGGGGCGTTTACGACAGAATCGATGCAACATTGCTGTGCCTGAAAGTATTCTTCGACTGCCCTGAGGCCTCATCGACCAATTCCCAACGCGATGCATCGGCGTTTATGGAGGAGGTGTCGAAACTCTTTCCCAGCGAAGAACAGTTCAAGAAAGCGAAGGCGAATTTGATGCGCATCTTCGATTCTCTTCAATACTATGCTGAAGACTTCGCATACTTCAGTGACTTCCGAGGCTTCTGCGAAAGGCAAAAACTTACCGGTTCATTCGTAACGAAAGAGGGGGAAGTTGAAATGTTCGCACTCCTGTGCCCCCTAAAGCCAGAAAACTACGAAGCATATGCCAAAAACGTCAACGGGGCGATAAAAAAGAGGAACAAGATGATGCATTCTGCCTAAGCGTATCTTCAGGTCGACGTTGCGCAGCAAATCGGGATTCTCGAAAAGGGGCGCGCATTAAGGTTTTCGCGAGACAGGTTGTTTTCCGCGAATCCCAGGACGTTTTCATAGAACGTGACCAAGAAGCTATCGTCGGGCATTGCACACGCCGGGACACGATTCCAAGCATGCCATTCAGTTGAACAGCTTCCGGTCAAGCTGTTTTTTGAACGACTGCATAAAGCTTCGACGATTTCCAAAGAAACGCTCGTGAGTCTTCGTCTGCTTACCGGCGTCGTAATCATCCGAGACGCGAACAACGGTGCAAATATAATCTGCCACTTGGAGAAGCCTGCGTGCGCTAGGATCGGCGTCTCGATAGTCAGCTACATTTTTAGCGAGAGCAAAGTCAAGGGCATCGCGCAACGCTATACTAACTGCCCCTTGTCCATTATCGTAGTAAACGGCAATTACATCGAACAACTGAAAATAAGGCAAGCGATCAAAAACGAACAGGGCAAGATCACGCCTAATCCGCGCCTCGAGTTCCTCTCTATTGCGGGCGTCAGAAACGCCATACCGCAAAACAAAGAAAGAAAATGGAAGCTCACGAACGAACCGAGCGAATTGAGCAAGCAATCGCTTCCTATCCCCAGGCGACACCGCCGCATAATCTTGGTTGCCATGCAGCAAATCTTTTCCATGGAAAGGTATATTGGGAAGTCCCGCAATAGAAAGCCGGCATTCATAGCGGTCGATTGGATCAGCGATATTGGCAGAATGGTCGTGGAAAACGACAGCAACAATATAGCGCCCCTCCGAGAAATCCTGGCTACCTGATTCGTCGATATGGAGATTCAAACGGTTTACCATATAACGCTCCCCAAGCGAATCAATAGAAAAGGCGAGGTACGTACCTCGCCAATCTGACGCCTGCAAGGCTCACGCCTATTCGGCAAGTTAAGTATCGCATTTTGCAGTCCAGGAATTCAACCGCCTTATGAAAAAACTTGAAATGCTTCGGCCCGAAAGGAAGGCCGATAGCACAACCATCGACGTCGCAACATTTGGTCAAAGCTCGACTCGCGGCCAGCCTATTCATCAGGCGCCTCTATATACCCCAACAAACAATGGCGCGCCGGAATGCGAGAAAATGGCGAACGCAAACGGGCGGTCGAAGACAACCCTCACGGGTTCCGGCATAGGTTCGGGCGCGCAACCCGCCGGCACAACAAAGATGGTATATGCCGCGCCTTCCGCCCCGTTGGGGTCGAGCTTGAGCACGGCGTTCTGAACGACTCTGCTCACCATAGCATCCGCTTCGGTTATGTTCCCAAAGTCGGCTCCTGGAGAAAATATTTTCTCGATTCCCAGAGAGCGAAGCATGCCCCCAAGGTCGCGATCGTCGGAGCGCAGCTCGAACTGCGGCACGAAGAGCTCAATGCCGCCCTTGGGGCGGGTGGTTCCCATGCGCATGTGACAACGCAAAATGGCATCCCAAGCCGCCCCACTCTGCACGAAATCGTCGAGCGTCGCGCCATTGTTGGACCTAGCGAACACAGCGACAGCGCCAGATTGCATGGGCCAAGAAACCGCGGTTGTCTCGCGCGTGCTAAGCAAGTGCCCATACGAACCAAATCCGCCCATCATTGCGACGTCGGACTGGGGCTCGGGCGCACGGAAAACCACTTCGATATCTTCATCGTCCAAGGGGTCGACCCAGCTGTCTTTGAAGTAGAGCGCGCTTATGATGGCGAAAACGGTATCAGCATCCATCTCGGGCGCAGAGGTGAATTTACCGCTCGTGTTCTTGCTCAACCACGATGACATGAGGGCTTTGGCTTCGGACGATTCAAAATCAACCTCTGCCGCCTTGCCGTGTAAATCCGCTATTGTGCGGCCGAAGTTTCGCCGCAGGGGAGAGGTGAACTTGTTCGCCCATAGCGATGTCGCAATGGCAAGGCGGTAATCGCTCGCAGTTTGTTCGGGGTCTTTCGCGAACAGAAGGGAACAGGCATCACGACGTGCCTCCGCACCGCCGAGGACCGATTCGAGCTCGTTAAGCGTTTCGCCTTTGGCGCCCCTCGCCAACGTTTCAACTGCAATATAGAGGCATGCGGGCGACACAACAAAGCTTCCCATGTCGGTGCAGCCATTTTTGAGCAGGCGCGCAGCGATGGACATAAGCCCCAGCTCACACGAATAGCTCGCGACGGAATCGAGGTTGATATCCAGCGCCTGCCTGTTTTCCTGGCCCATATCGCCTTTCATTGGAAGCTCCTTTCGATGCGCCAACGCGGCAGCCGAGCTTGCACCGTAGCCGTCGTTGCCAATACTGGATGCCCGAACCGCAGCAGCAATAATTCACGGCAACGTCGAAAACGCCCGAACCGCTCGTTGAGTGCTCACAGCCACACAAACCCTGATGCGCCATTGTACGCGCTGCCCAGGTGGCATGTGTCCCTTGGAATGGACAACTATCGCCTTGGAACAAGAACGCCTTAATGCACCACGCAAGCATCCCACATATTGACGGGTGTAAAATATGCGGAGTCTTACTCACGCACAACCGTCCGCTCCCATCAAGCGACCACACGACGCAAGGATTTCAAATGCCCCAAACCCCGAAAATCAAACTCAAAAACATCCAAGAGCTCGCCAAGATAGCAAAGGAAGTCATTCCCGTAGTCCAACCCTATATCGTGAAGTACGCTCCGAAGATTGCCGAAGAAGCCCAAAAAAGAGCCTCTAACGCTGCAGACAATGGCAAAAGAATGAAGCTTGAGTTCCTTAACGGCATGGAAGAGAAAAAGAAATCAAGGGAGCGAAGCAAAGCAGCCGAAGAAGCCCGCAAGAAAACGGTCATCAGTTCTTTGCCGCCAATCACCGCTAAAGAATTTTTCAAAAACTTCGAGAACAACGTTTCTGACGACGGCAAGCTCGACTCGGGTTATATGGGATTCACGGGCTGTTATGCAATTATCACAATGAAAACCTCGCGTGAGAAGGATTTATCCGCCTATGAGAACGTCTTCGTAGGCTGTGGGAAATCCGTCGGCGTTGCCGTCTACTCGCAACTGCGCGGCCTTGGCAATATCGACGTTTATGCCGACTTTAAGTTCGGGCAGCCCATGTGGGTCCTCTCTTATCCGTGCGACGAAGAGGAGCTCGGTCCGCAGTTCGCAAATTTACTTCAAGCCCTGCAATCGGCAGATTCGTATAACAAATGGGACCTGCAAGGCCTTTTCGATAAAGAGGTCTAAAAAATGACGGAAACAGGTAACGAGCCAACCGCTGTCGATGTCGAATTGGTTTCGGTCGAAGACCTTGAAAGCATGGAAGTCATTGCCAAAGTTGGCGACAAAACCAGCGAGATCAACTTCCTTGCCAAGGCCGACTCAGCCCTCCAGATAATCTCCGATGCCTTGGAGACAATCCCCGAAAAGGGCCTTTTCAAAGTCGAGGTCCCTGAAGGATTTACGCTTCAAGATCTTGCCCCCGTAAAAGGCGAAGAGGGAGCATTCAGGGGTATCGTGAGGAGTTCGGAAAAGAAGATCGCAGGACAGGCAAAACTCACGGAAGCAGGCAGAATCAACCCTACGCAAATAGCCGGAGTGGGCCTCGCTGCTGCGGCTATGGTGGTCGGCCAAGCTTATATGACCGAAATCAGCGACAGCTTGCATGACATCAACGAAAAGCTCGATAGAGTTGCATCTATGATTGCCGATGAGCAGAGGGCGAGGCTCATGAACGCGTTGGATATTGCCAAAACGTATTCGAAGCTTTATGACGATTATCGCCAGAAACCTGACGCAATGCGCGCCGCGCGCAACGAAATTGAGCGATGTTACAACGACGTCGGAACAGTCGTCGACTGGACAACCTTGCAATTGAGTCCACTCGACGAAAGGGCCAGGGAGGCAAAGGCGAGTAAAAAGGAACTCCAGCCGCTCATCGAAGAGCTTCATTCCTATGAAGATCAGTTCAACATGAGCCTCAAGGCGTTGTCCGCGCTCGCAATGACCCGCATGTACTACGATGGGTCGACTGACGAACGAAGCTCTCTAATTGAACAAAAACGCATAATGGAAAAGGCCCAAGGTTTCCTCAAGAGACGCGCCTCAGTAGCCGGGGTATTGGAGATTAGGATTGGCTCAATGAAGGGTGCGCCGGTCGCTCTTCCGAGAGGGGTTGGCAAAAACCCTTTGAGAAACCTGACGTCCATGACACCTCGCGCCGCCGCCAAGCAAAACCTACTCGATGCAAAAATCGAAATGCAGTCGAACCTACGCGCATCGCAATCGAGAAGCAAAAACGAGGCCCAAACCTGCGCCGACGGAATAAAGCAGATAGCCGCGGTTTCACGTGCCTCACGAACAATTCTTACCGACGGGAACAATTGCTGGATAGCGAAGAATGCCGATAGGATGCAAGGCAACGAAGCCCAATAACGGCGAAACGGCAAGCAAAAGTCTACCGCGCGCTTTACGAAAACAGAGACCAAATTGAAGCTTTGATTTCCCTCGACTCCGGCCGACTCGTTTGGGATGAATTAGATGCAGACAAAAAGACGCGCTCTTTCGCCGCGAGGATGGATGTCAACTTCGCAGATAACGACTGGCAAACCATATACGCATGGATGATCAAGCAGATGTGGCAGCTGCGCAACATCATGCGGAAATTCGGCGAATAAGAGTGCCGAACATGATCGGCGCCTCTTCTATCGGAGACGCCGATTGACCAAAGCTTTCATTCTGGTTAGCATCAGTTAGCTTTTTTAGCTTGCGTTAGTTTTTTCAGCTTCAGTTAGCTTTTTCAGTATCTGTTAGGTTTATTGGAAATCAAAGCATCTGCATTCCCGGTGCTCTACTGTTGAACCACTATTCAAGACCCCAATTGTCAAATCGATAACAAGCCCTCCATAGTTTGTTGCCGAGCATGTTTTCGAGCCGTATAATGCACTATTGAACAAGGTGTTGAATAATAACCAACCTGTTTAATAGACCAGATGATTGAACCCAAGGGGGACATTTGACGGCATTGAATACCGCCACCAAAGCGCATGAGACGCACACGGCGCTAGAGGCCGCAGCGCCAATGCCCGCCTCGGACTCGGCAACTGGTGCGGCGGTCGCGACACCCGCACCCGCCGCAATGCCCGCCGCTTCCACGGCTGCGGCACCTACGCCCGCCACAACCGCCGCAGCCGAGCGCGACCCGCGTATCGCCCGCTCTCGCGCCGCGCTGCGCGAAGCCTTCATCACGCTCGTCGAAGAACGCGGCATCGACGGCTTCTCGGTGGGCGACCTGTGCACGAGCGCCGGCCTGAACCGCGGCACGTTCTACAACCACTTCCGCGACAAAGAAAGCCTGCTCGCCTCCTTCGAAGACGAAGTCATCGAAGGCCTCGGCGGGGTGCTCGCGAAATTCCAGAACATCAAGCTGCGCGAACTCGCCGCATGCAGCCTTACGCACCGCCCGCTTCCCATGCTCGTGGAACTCTACGACTACCTGCGCGAAGAGGGCCCCTTCCTGCACGCGATGCTCGGCCCGGGCGGCGACGCCCGTTTCGGCATGCGCCTTCGCGAAGCCGTGTGCGGGCGCTTCGTGCGATCGCTTCTGCACGAGCGCTATCAGAACGACCCTTCAGCGTTCACGCGCTACTACATCTCGTTTTATTCCGGCGCCTACCTGGGCGTGATCAGCGAATGGATCGATTCAGGAATGACCGAGACCTCCGAAGAAATGGCACTTATCTCGATGCGCCTGCTGTTTATCAAGCCGGGCGAATCCATCAAAATGTAAAAGGGGACCAACATGGCTGAAATCAACGACAAGCAGGCAATCGCCGCCGAAGCGCAGGCCGCCGCAGGCGCCGCGAGCCAGGCGCCGCTCCACATTGGCATCGACGTAGGCTCCACCACCGTAAAAGTGGCCGTACTCGACGACGACAACGAAATTCTGTACTCGTGCTATCGCCGCCACCACGCCGACATTCGCGCGACCATCGTGGAAGTGGTGGGCGAGGCGGCCGAGCAATACCCGGCAACGCCCATGACCATCGCCATCACCGGCTCGGGCGGCCTTCTGCTCGCGCAGTGGCTCGGCATCGACTTCGTTCAAGAGGTCATCGCAAGCAAAACCGCCGTTGAGACCTTCATTCCGCAAACCGACGTCGTCATCGAGCTCGGCGGCGAAGACGCGAAGATCATCTACTTCGACAACGGCATCGAACAGCGCATGAACGGCACCTGCGCCGGCGGCACGGGCGCGTTCATCGACCAAATGGCGGCCCTGCTCGACACCGACGCTGGCGGCCTGAACGAGCTCGCAAAAAGCCACACCACCATTTACCCCATCGCGAGCCGCTGCGGCGTGTTCGCCAAAACCGACGTGCAGCCGCTTTTGAACGAAGGCGCCCGCAAAGAAGACATCGCGGCCTCCATTTTCCAGGCCGTCGTAACGCAGACCATTTCGGGCCTCGCGTGCGGCCGTCCCATTCGCGGCAACGTCGCCTTGCTTGGCGGCCCTTTGCAGTACCTCTCTGAACTGGACAAACGCTTCTGCGAAACGCTGAATCTCGACGACGAGCACGCCATTCGCCCGAAGAATGCCCACCTGTTCGTCGCGAGCGGCGCCGCTTTGTGCGGCAAGAAAACCGCCACGCCCGAGCTGCTTGCCGACGTGCTCGAACGCCTGCGCGGCCTGGGCGACATTCAGGGCAGCGAAGTCGTGCGCCTGCCTCCGCTGTTCGCCAACGAAGCCGAATTCGACGAATTCGAAGCGCGTCACGCGACCGAAAAGGTGAAGCGCGCCGACCTTTCCTCCTACGAAGGCGTGGCCTACCTGGGCATCGACGCCGGCTCCACCACGTTCAAATCGGCCCTCATCGGCGAAGACGGCAGCCTTTTGTGGACCTTCTACGCCAACAACAAGGGCGACGTTTTGGGCACCGCCAAGCGCGCGATCGCCGAAATGTACGCCGCGCTGCCCACCGCAGCCGACGGCCAGCCGAAAGTCACCATTGGGCATGCAACCGTGACCGGCTACGGCGAGGGCCTGCTGCTCGAGGCGCTGCGCGTCGACTCCGGCGAAATCGAGACCGTCGCGCACCTTCGCGGCGCGCAGGAAATGTTGCCGGGCGTCGAGTTCATTCTCGACATCGGCGGCCAAGACATGAAGTGCCTGCGCGTGAAAGACGGCGTTATCGACCACATCATGCTCAACGAGGCATGCTCTTCGGGCTGCGGCAGCTTCATCGAGAGCTTCGCTGCGGGCCTGAACCTCGACGTAACCGAGTTCGCGAAAACCGCGAACGCCGCCGAAAATCCTGTCGATCTGGGCAGCCGCTGCACCGTATTCATGAACTCCCGTGTGAAGCAGGCTCAAAAAGAAGGCGCCACCGTGGGCGATATCGCCGCGGGCTTGGCCATTTCCGTTATCAAGAACGCCCTGTTCAAGGTCATTAAAATTCGCGACCCCAAAGAAGTCGGAACGAAAGTTATCGTACAGGGCGGCACGTTCCTCAACGACGCCGTGCTGCGCGCCTTCGAACAGCTCGCCGGCGTGCATGCCGTGCGCCCCGACATCGCGGGCAACATGGGCGCCTATGGCGCGGCCCTGCTGGCGCGCGACCGCTACCAGGCCGCCGTGCGCGCAGCCGAACGCGCGGGCAAAACCGCCGACGTGCACACTGCCATGCTCGGCGCCGCCGCGCTTGAGGCCTTGGCCCCCACGCACAAAACCGTGCGCTGCAAGGCCTGCGCGAACCACTGCCTGCTTACCGTGAACGACTTCGGCAAAGATGAAGCCACCGGCAAGCACCGCCGCTTCATCACGGGCAACCGCTGCGAGAAGGGCGCAGGCGTGCTCAACGAGAAGAGTGACGTGCCCAACCTGTTCGAATACAAGAGCCATCGCCTGTTCGACTACGAGCCGCTCGCGCCCGACGCCGCCCCGCGCGGCACCGTGGGCATTCCGCGTGCTCTTTCGATGTATGAAAACTACCCGTTCTGGTTCACCTTCTTCACGAAGCTGGGATGGCGCGTGGTACTTTCCGACCCCTCCACGAAGAAAACCTACGAGGCGGGCATCGAAAGCATGCCGTCGGAAAGCGTGTGCTACCCGGCGAAGCTCTCGCACGGCCACATCATGAACCTGCTCGAGAAGCACCCTGACTTCATTTGGTTCCCCTGCAGCAAGTGGGAGCGCCAGGAAGACGCAACCGCGGGCAACCACTTCAACTGCCCCATCGTGGCAAGCTACGCCGAGGCGCTGCGCCTGAACATTGACGAGCTTCGCGAAAGCGACGTGCAGTTCTTGAATCCGTGGCTGCCGTACGACAAGAAAGACCACCTGAAGAAACGCCTGATGGTAGAGCTTGTGCAGGCGCACCCCGAGCTCATGGGCGAAGGCGTTGCCGCGCCGACGCAGGCCGAAATCGACGCAGCGGTTGACGCCGCGTGGGCCGAGGACGAAGCCTTCAAGCGCGACATTCGCGAGAAGGGCGCGGAAACCCTGCTGTGGATGGAAAAGACCGGCACGCACGGCATTGTGCTGGCCGGCCGCCCGTACCACAACGACCCCGAAATCAATCACGCGATTCCCGAGCTGCTCACGAGCTTCGGCCTGGCCGTGCTTACGGAAGACTCCATCGCGCACTTGGGCACGCTCGAGCGTCCCATTCGCCTGGTGGACCAATGGATGTATCACACGCGCCTCTACGCCGCCGCGAAGGTTGCCGCCGAGCGCCGCGACCTCGATCTTATTCAGCTAAACAGCTTCGGCTGCGGCCTGGACGCGCTCACCACCGACCAGGTGCAAGAGATTCTGGAAAGCGCCGGCAAAATTTACACCGTGCTCAAAATCGACGAAGTCTCCAACCTGGGCGCCGCCCGTATTCGCGTGCGCAGCCTGCTCGCAGCGTTGAAAGACCAGGCCGATGAAGAGGCCGACGCCAAAGCCGCCGCGCAGGAATGCCCCGCGTGCAGCCTCGACGTGAAAGAACTTCTGGCCGAGGCCGAAACGCGCGTCGCAGCCGCCGAAGCCGCAGGCTCCAGCAAGCAGGCGGCTGGCTCCGTCGACGCCGCTGCCATTGAGGCCGTAGCCCAGGCCATTGAGCCCCCGGCGACCTTCACGGAAAAAGCCGCGCCCGAAGCTCGCGAGCGCTTCAAGCAGCGCGAGGCCACCTCGACCGAGTTCGAACGCGTGCAGTTCACCGAGGAGATGAAGGAAGCGGGCTACACAATCTTGGCCCCGCAGATGGCCCCGTACCACTTCGAGCTGCTCGTGCCCATTTTCAAGCGTTTCGGCTACAACGTCGATTTGCTGCCGAGCGTCGACCACGGCGCTGTGGACGCGGGCCTGAAGTACGTGAACAACGACATTTGCTACCCTTCTATCCTGGTCACGGGCCAAATTATGGAAGCCGTTACCTCGGGGCGCTACGACACCGACAAGCTGGCCGTGCTCATTACGCAGACCGGCGGTGGCTGCCGCGCCACCAACTACATCTCGCTCATCCGCAAAGCACTCAAAGCCGCCGGCCTTGGCCATATTCCGGTTATCGCGCTTTCGTTCAAAGACCTGGGCGAGGTGAACCCCGGATTCAAGATCACGCCGAAGATGCTGCTGCAGGCTGTGTACGCGTTGTGCTACGGCGACCTGCTCATGATGACGCTCTACCGCACGCGCCCCTACGAGATTGAGCCAGGCGCGGCCAACCATCTGTTCGACCACTGGATGGCCGAATGCAAGGCGCAGCTGGCGCGCGGCGTGAAGCGTTCGGAATTCAAGCGCACCGTGAAGCAGATCGTGGAAGACTTCGACACGCTGCCGCTGCAGGGCGAGGGCACCAAGCCACGCGTCGGCGTCGTGGGCGAGATTCTGGTGAAGTTCCACCCCACGGCGAACAACCAAATCGTCGACGTAATCGAGCGCGAGGGATGCGAGGCCGTTGTGCCTGGCCTCATCGAGTTTTTCCTGTTCGGCATCGCGGGCGGCATTTTCCAGAAAGACCCGCTGGGCCGTTCCGCCAAGGGCGCGCTTGGTGGCAAAATCGGGCTGTCGGCCATCGCGAAGTTCCGCAAACCGGTCAACGACGCGCTCGCCGCATCGACGCGCTTCAACCCGCCGGCGAACATCTATGAGCTGGCCGAATACGCGAGCGAGATTTTGAGCCTGTGCAACTCGATGGGCGAGGGCTGGCTGCTCACCGCCGAAATGGTGGAGCTCATCGTGTCGGGCGCGCCAAACGTAGTGTGCACGCAGCCGTTCGCATGCCTGCCGAACCACGTGGTGGGCAAGGCTGTGATCAAAGAGCTGCGCCGCCGCTACCCCGAGAGCAACATCGTGGCCGTCGACTACGACCCGGGCGCGTCTGAGGTCAACCAGCTCAACCGCATCAAGCTCATGATTTCGGTGGCGAAGGCGAACCTCGAGGAAAAGGAAGAGGCCGCCCGCGCCGAGCGCAACGCGAACCTCGCCAAACCCGCCGACGAAGAAGTAGTCGGCGGACTCGAGGTCGAGGAAGAAAAGCTGGGCTAGGGGAGAGCAGGCAATTTCATACCCGACCTGCTAAATGCTTGTAGCGTTTAGCAGGTCGGGTGGCGCCGTTTGCCTCAGTAGTCGCAACCAGCACGAATGGGTGATCGGAGTTCTGTTTCGACCACCCATTCTTTTTGCAGGCTCCAACTCCGCCCCAAGACCCACGCAATCGTAAACCTGTTAAATGCTACAAGCATTTAACAGACTGCTAGTCTGCTAGCTAAGTAGGTTGCTAGCAAGCACCTTCGACCAGGCGATATCCGATTCCCCATACCGTTTCGATTATGCGAGGGTCACTCGGGTCGTCTTCAATTTTGTTGCGAAGTTTCTTTATGAATACCGTAATGCTTTGCGTTTCACCGACGAATTCGGCACCCCAAGCGTCTTCGATGAGCTGCTCTTTCGAAAGCACAGTATCGGGCATGCGGGCAAGCGCAAGCAAGATTTTAAATTCCTTCGGTGTGAGCTTAATCGAGATTCCCTCTTTTGTGACCTGGTGTTTTGCGGTATCTATAACAAATCTGCCAAGTATAAGCGTTTTTGGCTCCGGCTTAGCAGGCGCAACATCCATATGAGCGCGGCGCAGGTGCGCCTCGATATGCATGAGCAGCTCACGAGGGTCGAAGGGCTTGGTCATATAGTCGTCCCCACCAGCGGCGAACCCAATGCCCTTGTCAACGATATCGCCTTTTGCGGAAAGAAAAATCACCGGAACCGTTACGCCCCGAGTGCGCAATTCGCGACACGTAGCGAACCCATCCATCCGCGGCATCATGACGTCGAGAATCACGAGGTCGAACGATGCGTTCTCGAATGCCTCAAGAGCATCGGTGCCGTCTTCGACACAGACGCATTCATGACCCTCATCTTCAAGCAATCCGCTTATAAGCTTTTGGATGCTCACCTCATCATCAGCAAGCAGAATCTTCATCGAAATCTTCCTCCTCATCCGGCAAGGGAACATAGGGGATGCGCACACAGAACGTGCTGCCGACCTTTCGTTGCGATTCGACGGACGCCACGCCGCCATGCAACTCCGTAAGCTCCTTCACAACGGCAAGGCCCAAACCAGTGCCACGATAACGACGGTTAGGCGATTGACCAGCTTGTTTATACAACTCGAAAATATCGGAAATATCGCTTTCGTCAATACCCATTCCATCGTCTGCGACCGTGACGCAAATAGTGCCATGCGGAGCAGAAGAACAGGGAAGGGGAACTTCCCAATCGTGACGCGCAGAGTCCAATCCCACCTTGGAATCAAAACGCACGGTGACGTTGCTGCCATCGCCATACGCAAGCTCGACTTCGTCCCCTGCGAACGCCCCATCATCGTACGCGCGAGGGTCGAGCGGCGCCATGAACGTCGCGCGAACATCCACGCGACCACCGCGATGGGTGTACTTAATGGCGTTATCGGCGAGGTTTTCGATCACACGGCGCAGCTTTTCCCAGTCGGCCATAGATATCGGCACGTTCGCATCGGCCTTCGCGGAAAGCGCAATATCCTTATTGGCAGCAATTGGATCGAGCGTCTTTTTAATGAATCCAAGCAGGTCGACGAAGTCGACCGGTTCGACAAGCAGCTCGTTACGGTTAGCTTCGGCCTTCGAGATAGTGAGAATGTTATTTACCAAATTAAGAAGCAGCGTTCCATTTGCCTCGATATCGGCAATGGATTCGTGCGTTTTTTCATCGAGGTTCGGATTCTCGAGCAGCAAACGCGCGAAGGCGAGAATCGACGTGAGCGGCGTGCGCAGTTCATGACTCACGATGGCGAAAAACTCGCTTTTATAGGCCGATTCCTCATGCAGTTTATCAAGTGCCTTTTTCAGTTCATGCTGCTGGTACATGAGCATATCGTTGAGCACACGCGTTTCTTCGGTTTGTTTCTTCACTTCGCTATTCAAGTCGGTGCACAAACTCTCAAGGTGGCGCGCCATGGAATCGAAATCGCGCGTAAACTCGGAAAGCTCGTCTTCGCCTCCGACGCGCGGCGTCGTGTCAAGCTTATAGTCGAAATTTCCCGCTTCAATATCATGCGCCGCCCGCGAGAGGCTCTCGATGGGACGCAGCAGCAAACGATTCGCCGCAAGGAAAATGCCGAGACCCGCAACCGCAACCATAATGAGTACCATGAGAGCCTGCTGCGTTACAGATGTCGCAATACCTTCTTCGTAGATGCTCATAGGCTCGGTAATGGACATGGCGCCGCCGATGTCGCCTACCTTCATGCCCTCTTTCGGGTAGCCATACTGATCAATTTCTCCAGCCGGATCGCCGTGGCACTCAAGGCACGATTCGGTCACATACAGCGGTTCGGTATAGCGGAACACGCGCTGGCCCGTTTCTTCGTCGGTTCGAACGCCGCTATATGAAGCAAGGTCAGGATTGGAACGAAACGCATCAAAGGCCTCCTGCTCAAAAGCGTCGGGCGCATTCGCTTTCTGTCTGGGGGTTTCCCCTGTGAAACGAATAATGTAGTCAGTGTCGCTCGTGAATAATGTGCTCACCGATTTCGCGGCGACCACGCATACGAGCGTTTTCGTGCGGAAATTGCCATTCTCGTCTCGATTGATGACATCCTGGTTCATATCGATGAAATCCCACATGGCGCGCATCTCGGAAGCAAGTACCTCAGCTTTTTCGCGAGCTTCGTTTTCGGCCTGCGTGCGTTGGAGACTGTAATTCCACAACGCATCGGCGCCCATGAGCACAGCAATCAGAACGATTACGATTATCGCCATTTTACTGCGCAGGCCGCGATGGCGAGATGGGGCCTTTGCCCTTTTGGGTGCAAGCTCCCAAAACTTCGCCCTGGCTTGCTTTCCGCTCGTTCGCTCGTTCAGTCTGTCGGACATTAATCCCCCTTGCGCCAAACGCGAACCCCCCATTCGCCAGCTGGCAAGCATAGTATTCATGCCTAGTATCCCTGAATAATAGAGCGATTTTACGATTGGTCCAATGTTAATAATTTCTTAAGAATTAGAGCAATTTCTTAATGAAATATTACAGCCCGTTCAATTGATTTAACCAGAGCTAATGGTGAAAATATGAAGCATCCTTTCAAATCTTTAAGGAAAAAGGGGGAAGATATGAAAGAGCATGCAGAAACTACCATGCCCGCTCTGTCTCGCAGGGCGTTCGTGGGAACTGCGGCCGTCACCGCTGGCGCAGTTGCTGCAACAAGTCTTGTCGGATGCGGAAGCACAGGGGGCAAAAAGACCGACAAACAGGAAGAAGCCGCAGCCGATCCATACGAGGGCGCGCAAATTTTCTATTCAACCTGTCCGCCGGAGTGCCAGCACCACAACCTAAAGGCATATGTCATCGACGGCAAAATCGCCAAAGTCGAATCCTCTGAACTCAATGATTGCGCGGCTTGCGCCCGAGGCATAGCTCGCGGATTCATGACGAAAGACCCCGACCGTCTTACTAAGCCCTTGCTGCGAACTGGCAACAAGGGATCCGGCGAATTCAAAGAAATCGAATGGTCCGAAGCCTTCGATTTGATTCAGGAGAAATTCCAGGATGCAATCGACACCGACGGCGTTCATTCTATTTGCTATGTGACCGGATCGGGCAACTTCGGCGCAATGCACGGCCCCATCGCGTCGGCGTTCTTCGCTCACCTGGGCGGAGCCTCGACGACCGTTGGCTCACTGTGCTGCGCTGGAACCAGTGCCGCTGAAGTGCCTATTTACGGACAGCGCTTCCTTGACACGCGCAACCAAATCGAGAAGAGCAATTACGTTATCGCGTGGGGCAACAATCCCGCTATCTCCAAACAGGGCTATTTCCAGCGCTTCGAGAAGATGATGGAAAACGGCGGCAAGTTCGTCGTAATTGACCCCATTTGCACTGAATCTGCCGCCAAAGCGTCCGAGTGGATTCAACCTTGGCCCGGCACCGATGCCGCGCTCGCCCTTGCGATGATCAAAATCGTCATCGACGAAGACCTGTTTGACAAGGAATTCACCCTTGCCCACACCTGCGCGCCATGCCTCGTCGACAAGACGACCGGCGAACCCGTTTTGCAGGATAAAGACGATCCGACTTCTTTCGTTGTTTTCGATACCAAGAGCAACGAAATCGTGCGCCACGACAAAGAGGGCATCGAAGCAGCGCTGAAGCTCGACGGAACTTCTGCCGCCGAGCAATATAACACCGAATTTGAGCTCATTTACGCCGAGGCGGAGAAATGGGATTCCGCTGCAGCCGAAGCAGAATGCGGCGTTCCGGCAGCCGACATTGAACGCATCGCCCGCGAATATGCACAGGCCGATAAAGCAATGATCATTCAAAACATGGGCGGCTTCATGCGCACGGAAAACGGCACGAATGCCGTCGGCACTCAGCTGTACCTTGCAGCCCTGTGCGGCCATGTTGGCCACGAAGGCGACGGCATCAGCGACGCAGGTGGCGTTAACGAGGTCAAGACCGGATCCCCCATCGAGGTTCCGAAGGTCGAAGATCCCGCGCCGAGCATTCCGCGCTTCAAGTTTGGCGAGGCCATCCTGAACGAAAACCCGCTCAAGGTGAACGTTCTGTACTCCATGACGGGCAACCCGATGACGCAGTGGCCGAACACCAATATGGTGAAGAAAGCTCTGGAAAAGATTCCGTTCGTCATTACCGCCGATCAATACCTCACTTCTACCGCCCTCTACTCCGACCTCGTTCTTCCTGTAACGGGAGTGTTCGAGACCGAGGGCGTCTTGGCCAACCATCGCAGCCATTGGATTCAGCTGTGCGAAAAAGCCGTTGACGGACCTGGCGAATCGAAGAGCGACTTCGAAATCTTCTCCGAACTTGCTACGCGCTTCGGATTCGGCGATGCTTTCAGCAAGCCCATGGACGAAATGATTTCAAACGTTCTCGAACCCACTGGCGTTACGCTCGACGAGCTTAAAGAAAAGCATGCCGTATGCGTGGTCGACGACAATTACATCCCGTTCAAGGACGGCGAATTCAAGACCAAGTCCAAGAAAGCTGAATTCTGGGTTGCGGCCTGGAAGAAGGACGGATTCAATCCCATTGCAACCTACGCTCGCGCCGAAGAAGACGCGCGCAACGGGGACGAACTCGCCCAGAAGTACCCGCTCTTTAGCGTACAGCGCAAAACCTATCGCAGTGTGCACTCCACCTTCAACAATCTTGAATGGATGAACGAGGTCTGCGATCAGGCGCCGGTTATCCTCATTAACACCGCAGACGCCGAAGCACGTGGCATCAAAGACGGAGATAAGGTTGTCGTATTCAACGATCGCGGCGAACACCATGGCATCGCAGAGGTTGGCGAGCGCATCAAGCAGGGCGTTGTCGGCCTTCAGAATGGCTGGTGGGAGCAGCAGGGCGGCTCAAGCAGCTATGTAACGAATGACAAATGGAAGACCCTTGGCGGTACCCATTGCTGCAACCAGACCCTTATCGAAGTTAAGAAGGAGGCGTAGTCATGGCTCTCGGTTTCTGGATGAACAACAAGAACTGCTACGGCTGCAAAACGTGCTCCATTGCGTGCAAGAGCGAGAAACAGCTGAACGAAGGCGTCTTGCTCCGCAAGGTATCGTGCATTCGCCAAGATAACCCCGTCAACGTTTCCTTCCTCTCGATGTCGTGCAACCACTGCGAGGACCCCGCATGCGTAAAGGCGTGCCCCGTTGAGGCTTACACCAAGCTCGACAACGGAATCGTCAAACAGGATCACGACAAGTGCATCGGCTGCAAAATGTGCATCGAGGCTTGCCCTTACAACGCTCCGTGCTACGACGAAGAGGAGAGCAAGACTTACAAGTGCGACATGTGCTATGACCGCCAACAGCGCGGTGAGCTGCCCGCATGCGTCGCTGCTTGCCCCGGCGCAAACATCGCTGTTGGGGAGATGGAAGACCTGCAAAAGAACCACCAGGCCGATATCGTTTCCGACGAGAACTCGGGGACGAAGCCGAACTTCGTTATCACGGTTGACCCGAAGCTCAACAAGGAGCCGGACGACTCTGCCATGGAGCAGCGCGACGTCGAAGTTGACGTGAACACGGCAGCGGCCGACGCGGCAAAGAAATAATCTTCTCCCAGGCGCAATCCCTCCCACGCGCCATGCAGGGGCCCAGTCAACCTGGGCCCCTGTTGTATTGATGCGCTCCATACGGCTTGATGAAAAACGCGCCCCGAGATATGACAGCGAACGAAAACTCGCCGTGCTTTTGCACGCAGAAGCCCAGTTCGAGCTTGAAACAAGACGCTTTTCGACAACGATCACATTTTTTTCAAAGACCTTGCAAGGATTCCTTCGCCTCAATCGTTTCTTTATTGAAAGCCCGAAACGACAGGAGGACGCCATGGCATACACCGCTTCCCAAAACCCCAAAACCGGCACGACTTATATGGCCGCAGCGCTTTTCGCAACGCTGATTCTTCTTGCAGGAATCGCAGCGCTCGCCATGCAACCAGCGGAGGCGTTCGCGAAACCCCTCTGCGACGAAAACGGCCCCTGTTACGCAAGCGTCAATACAAACGCCGCCGATAGCGCCAACTCGTTGTGCAACAGCATGGCGTGCATGCGCTCCGCAATCGAAGGAAAGCTCTGCGCGAAACGTTGCCTGAGCGGCAATGGCCCAGCCTTCATCGACGAAAACGACGACGGTATCTGCGATAATTACGAAAATGGCCTTTGCCCAGGTAAGGGCTTAGACCACGGAAGCGGCAACGGTTGGGGCAGCGCTTCCAGCACCCAAAACGGCAACACTTACGGATACAGCAACGGCAATGGCTACGGCGCCCGCGTCAACGGTTGCGGCTACGCTTACAGCCACGGCCACGGCGCTTGCAGCGGCTTCGTCGGCGGTTGCCAGCGCGCCCAAAATTGCCCCAACCGCTAAACAGCATTGACTCGAGGAACGCACGCACGAAAGCATGAGGCCTTCTGAAGACATATCACGCGCCATGAGCGAGCACGGCGATGCCGTGTGGCGCACGTGCGTCGCATACGTGCCCGCGTGCGATGCCGAAGACGCCCTGCAGAACACGTTCCTCAAATACGCTATGCATGACCAGGACTTTTCGAGCGCCGGACACGAAAAGGCCTGGCTTTTGCGCGTCGCGATCAACGAATGCAAAGACGCCCTGAAGGCGGCCCGCGCGAAAAACGTCTCGCTCGAAAGCCGCCTCGAGGCATACAACGATCGCCTGCTCGGCATTCAAGACGATTCGACCCAAACCGAAATCGGCGTTAAACGCATACTTGAAGCCATGGACGCGCTCGGCGATCCGCCGAAAACGCAAGTTTACCTGTCGCTCGTCGAGGGCTACACGGCTTCCGAAATATCCGAAATGACCAACATGCCCGAAAATACCGTCTATTCGTGGATATCGCGCGGACGCAAGCGGCTGCGGGAGGTGCTCAGCTAATGGCAAATAATGAAGAACACCAGGTCAAAGAAGCGTTTGAGACCATCCACCTTCCGGAAGATATCGCAGCGCGCGCACTTGAAAGCATCGAAGCGAAACGCGAGCAGCGGGAAAGCGAACGCGTCGAAGGGGTCATGGCCACGCAGTCAAACGTTTGCACGAATAGCCTCGTGCGGCAGGAAGACGAGCACGCTGAGGAGCCTTTGGCCACGCAGGAAATCTTCTACGCAAACAAAATCGCAGGTCAAGAAGCCAAAACTGCCGAAGAGCCCTTTGCCTCGCAAGCAAGCGATCACACAATCGAAGCATCTAAAGGGCGGGGGAGCGCCACTTCCCAGAAACGCCGCAAAGCCCTGCGCTTCGCCAAAGGCGGGCGCATCGCCGCGATTGCAGCGTGCTTGGCGCTTGTCGCGTGTCTCATAGGCGGCGTTGCCGATTTCCTACGACCCGTGGCATATGTGGGGATCGACGTGAACCCGTCGGTCGAGCTGACGCTGAACCGTTTCGACATCGTGGTGGGAACGCACGCGCTCAATGATGACGGCCAGCAGGCGCTCGATGAGGCGCCCTGCATGTGGCGTGCCTTCGCCGATGCCGCACGCGACCTTGATGGCGCCATGCGCGCCATAGCCGGCGAGGGCGCCGTCGCGGAGGTGTCCATCGACTGCGACAATGAGAATCGCTACGCCGCGCTCGCCGCGCAAAGCAACAATTGCTTCGGCTGCAAAGGCGAGGCGCACTGCAACCGAACGAACGCCGAGGAGCGCCAGGCCGCTCACGATTTGAGCATGGGCGTCGCGAAATATCGCGCTTACCAAGCTCTTCAAGAAGCTGGTATCGACGTCTCAATCGAGGAGTGCGCCTCCATGAGCATGCGCGAGCTGCGCGATTTGCTCGTGAGGAACGAAGGCGACACGAGCGAAGAGGAAGGCGAACATCCCCGCATGGGCAATGGGCAGGGCGCAGGCGCCCACAATGACGGAGCCAAAGGTCACGGCCACGGAAACGGGAATGGCAACGGAAAGCATGCCCAGGAATAACGCCCGTTTCGTTTCAAAAAAATCTTCGTCATCCTCGACGCAATTGAAGCCGCCGGCGATATCGATTCGAAAGCGGTGCCCGAATCGATTCGCTCCGAGTTCGGCGCAGGCGTACGCAAGCTCGCGGTGAATCCTTTTGATCTCGTCTATACCTACGATGCCGAACGCGATATTGTTTTCATTGAAGCGCCAATTCACCAACGCACCGCCTGGTAGCCGAGACCCTCGCACTTATCGAACATACGTCCGATGTTTTTGCTGTGTCATCGTCTCGGCACGCGCGCGGCATGTGGTAAAGTCAGCGTTTGAACAATCTGGCCAGCAATGCCTGGCCTAGCAGCAACCCGCCACCAACGCCGCGTTTGCGAAGCAGCGAGGCCCAGGAGGGAAGCGCGTCGGCGCCCGAAAGGGTAGCGAGCCGCGCGAAGGAACACTACCATCGAAAGAGCGAGAATGGCAAACACCACGGCCAATTACGGCAACGACAGCATTCGCCAGCTGAAAGACGAGGAGCGCGTACGCTTGCGCCCCGCCGTCATTTTCGGCTCCGATGGCCTGGACGGCTGCGCTCATGCCGCCTTCGAGATTCTGTCCAACTCGGTTGACGAAGCCCGCCAAGGCTATGGCGACCTCATCACGCTTACCGCCTTCGCCGACGGCTCCATTCAGGTCGAAGACAACGGCCGCGGCTGCCCGCTCGACTGGAACCCCACCGAAAAACGCTTCAACTGGGAGCTCGTTTTCTGCGAGCTGTACGCAGGCGGCAAATACAACAACAACCAAGGCGGCGACTACGACTTCTCGCTCGGCACCAACGGCCTGGGCTCGTGCGCCACGCAGTACGCCTCTGAATACATGGATGTCAACGTCTGGCGCGACGGCAACAAATACTCCCTGCATTTCAAGAAGGGTAAAGTCGTCGGCGCCAAGAAGAAGGCACTCCAAGTTGAGCCTTCCGACGAAAACCGCACCGGCACCACCATCAAATGGCGCCCCGACCTCGAGGTTTTCACGTCCATTGACATTCCTGCCGACTGGTATCGCGAAACCATGCGTCGCCAGGCAGTCGTCAACGCCAACGTCACCTTCCGCTTACGCCTCGAGGGCCCCGAAGGTTTCACCGAGGAAGACTTCTGCTACCCCAAGGGCATCGAAGACTATGTGCTGGAAAAGGTCGGCGCCGATTATTTGACCGAGCCGTTCTTCATCCAGGCCGACCGTCGTGGCCGCGACCGCGACGACTTGCCCGATTACAACGTTAAAATCACCGCGTGTTTGTGCTTCTCGCGCACCTTCCAAATGCAGGAGTACTACCACAACTCGTCGTGGCTCGAAAATGGCGGCTCGCCCGAAAAAGCTGCGCGCAGTGCTCTGACCAGCGCTCTTGACGCATACATCAAGTCGCAGGACAAATACACCAAAAACGAGACCGCCATCAAATGGCAAGACGTGCAAGACTGCCTCGTGCTCGTGACCAACTGCTTCTCGACGCAAACGTCCTACGAGAATCAAACGAAGAAGGCCATCAACAACCGCTTCATCCAGCAGGCCATGACGGCGTTTTTCAAGGAACGTCTCACCACGTATCTCATCGAGAATAAGGAAGCCGCCGGCAAAATCGTCGAGCAGGTGCTCATCAACAAGCGATCGCGTGAAAACGCCGAGAAAACGCGCCAGAGCATCAAAACCAATCTGCAACAGAAAACTGACATGGCCAACCGCGTACAGAAGTTCATCGACTGCCGATCGAAAGACAAAGGCCGCCGCGAAGTCTACATCGTCGAGGGCGACTCGGCAGCGGGCGCCATTCGCACGTCGCGCGATGCCGAGTTCCAAGGCGTCATGCCTGTTCGAGGCAAGATTCTCAACTGCTTGAAGGAAGATTACCCGCGCATTTTCAAGTCTGACATCATCATGGACTTGCTGCGCGTTCTGGGTTGCGGCGTCGAAGTCAAAGACAAGCGCATGAAGAACCTGGGCACCTTCGATTTGGACAACCTCAACTGGAGCAAGGTCATCATCTGTACCGACGCCGACGTTGACGGCTACCACATCCGCACGCTCATCCTCACCATGCTCTACCGCCTTGTGCCCACGCTCATCGACGAGGGCTACGTCTACATCGCCGAATCGCCGCTGTACGAAATCAACTGCAAGGAAAAGACGTACTTCGCTTACACCGACCTCGAGAAAAACAACATCTTGAAGGAAATCGGCGACCAGAAATGCTCGATCAACCGCTCAAAAGGTCTTGGTGAGAACGACCCCGACATGATGTGGCTCACCACCATGAACCCAGAAACGCGTCGCCTGATCAAGGTCGAACCCGAAGACGTCGCCACCATGGAGAACATGTTCAACTTGCTTCTCGGCAACGACGACGAGGGCCGCAAGCGCCACATCGCCGAGCACGGCAAGGAATATCTCGACCAGCTCGACCTGCAGTAACGCCATATAACCGCTCGAACCGCCCAGCGGTTCGATAGATGAGCCCGATACACGCACCAAGGGGAAACCGTGGCAACAAAGAAGAAGACCAAAACCGAACCGAAGAAAAAGCACGTTGACAATCCCAACGTGATCGGCCTGCATTCCGAGGTCATGGAGCAGCCCATCACGCAAACGCTCGAGCAGAATTACATGCCCTATGCCATGAGCACGAACGTGTCGCGCGCATTCCCGGAAATCGACGGCTTCAAGCCCTCGCACCGCAAGCTGCTCTACACCATGTACAAAATGGGCCTGCTGAACGGCGCACGCCAAAAGAGCGCGAACATCGTCGGCCAAACCATGAAGCTCAACCCGCACGGCGATTCCGCTATCTACGAGACCATGGTGCGTCTCGCCACGGGCAACGAAGCGCTGCTCGCGCCGTTCGTCGAATCGAAGGGCAACTTCGGCAAATACTATTCCGGCGACCTGAGCTATGCGGCCTCACGTTACACCGAAGCCAAGCTCTCGCCGATTTGCGCCGAGATTTTCAAAGACATCGACAAAGACCCAGTCGACTTCGTGGACAGCTACGACGGCACCATGAAGGAGCCGCGCCTTCTGCCCACCACGTTCCCCAACATTCTCGTGTCGGCGAACAAGGGCATCGGCGTTGCCATGGCTTCCGATATTTGCGGCTTCAACCTGAACGAAGTATGCACGGCAACCATGCACTTCCTAAGCGACCCCGAGTGCGACCTGCTCGAATATATGCCCGCGCCCGATTTCTCCACCGGCGGCGAAATTATCTACCGCCGCGAGGAAATGGAGCGCATCTTCGACACAGGCCTCGGCAGCTTCCAAATTCGCTCGCGCTGGCGCTACCTGCCCGATGAGCGCATCATCGAGGTGTACGAGATTCCATACACCACCAAAACCGACGTCATCATCGATCGCATCGTGAAGCTCTCCAAAGAGGGCAAGGTGCGCGAAATCGCCGACATCCGCGACGAAACCGACCTTTCCGGCTTACGCATCGCCATCGATTTGAAGAGGGGCGTCGACCCCGAACAGCTCATGGCGAAGCTGTTCCGCTCCACCACACTGCAAGACTCGTTCTCGTGCAACTTCAACGTACTCGTCGACGGCTACCCGCGCGTCATGGGCGTGCGCGAGATTTTGAGCGAGTGGGTGGCATGGCGCGTCGAATCGACCCGCCGCCGCATGAACTTCGATTTGGACAAGAAAACCGACCGCCTGCACTTGTTGCACGGCCTTGAGGCGATTCTGCTCGACATCGACAAGGCCATCGCGATCATTCGCGGCACGAAACTCGAGGCCGACGTTGTGCCCAACCTCATGAAGGGCTTCAATATCGACCAGGTCCAGGCCGAATTCGTGGCGGAAATCAAACTGCGCAACATCAACGAGGAATACATTATCAACCGCACGAAGGATATCGAGAAGCTCGAGGCCGACATCGCCGAGCTGAACGCTATTCTCGCGAGCGAAAAGAAAATCAAGAAAGTCATCCACGACGAGCTCGCCGCGGTGAATAAGAAGCACGTCATGCCGCGCAAAACCGGCCTGGTCGCGCCTTCGGAAATCGTTGAGGTGAACCTCGAACCCGAGGTCGAGGAATACCCCGTGACCATGATGCTCTCGCGCGACGGCTACCTGAAGAAGATGACCGACCGCGTGCTGCGCAAGGCCACGACACTGAAATACAAAGACGGCGACGAGCCCTTCATCGAGTTCGATTCCTCAAACACGCACGATTTGCTCGTGTTCACAAACCAGTGCCAGGTATACAAGTGCAAGGTTGCCGCATTCGAAGACACCAAATCGGCACAGCTCGGATCGTATTTGCCCACCGATTTGGAGATGGACGCCGACGAGACCGTGACCTGGGTCATCGACCCTGAAGATTACAAGGCCGACGTGCTGTTCGTGTTCGAGAATGGCCGCGTGGCGCGCGTGGCGCTGTCGGGATACGCCACCAAAACGAACCGCAAGCGCCTGAAGAACGCGATTTACGGCGGCTCTAAGCTCATGTACGCCACGGTGCTGAAGGAAGAACGCGACCTGGCGCTCGTTTCTAGCGACTACCGCCTGGTGAACTTCAACACATCGCTTCTGAAGACGAAGACCACCAATTCGACGCAAGGCGTGCAGGCGCTCACCATTAAGGGAAGTCGCACGGTGACCATGGTCGGCACGGCAGAAGAATTCATCGGCGGCAAAGCTCAGGTCGAGAAGTTCCGCGCAGAGAAGCTGCCTTCAGCTGGCGCTCCCATGAAGGAAACTGACATGAAGAGCTTGTTCGATCTGGAGGAATAGGGGAGAGCGGCAGAAGAGCGCACAATCGAGCAAGGTCAATCCGCAACCCGATTGGAAACCTGAAGTCAATTCAGAAATGCTTGGCATATTCGCTGATTTTGGCCACGTTGGGGAAGTGGCCCACCACCGTGACGCGCGCATTCTCGTGCGCGCTGATACGGGGGCGATACATCTCGAATGCATCGATTTTGCGCGTGGTGCCGTCAGACAGCTCGATTGGCTCATCGTAGCGAGCCCCCAACGGATTGAGCAATTCGGGACGCACGTACCACGCGTTAAGCGCGGCAACGTCCAAGCTCGCCTCTTTGAAATTCCAAGACTTGCATAACAGGGCGATTCATTCTTTTCTCGAAACCACCCAGCCCCGTTATTTCCAATCTCAATTGTCCATAAATATGCAATTGCAGACATTAGATTTCGCTATCAAAAGCCGCTCGGCACGCAGTCGGTCTCTCCTCCGCACTAATTTCAATTCTCGCCCCTAGAAACCACGATTATCGTCTTCCTTCCGCGAAATCGGCCAACCCGACACGCCGCTGGCACGCACAAACGTATATTTCCCTAAATCTTGACGAGGACAAGCCTTCAAGAGACATAGCGGAGATATAATTTCCCCTTGTCAGTTCTGGCGCAGCCAGATACGGAAGCGCGCTTGGCGCGCATGCGCACGTGAGGGATAGGCGGTTCGCGAGCGATGTAGGCACACAGTCCAAACGCGCCGTGGCAATTTTGCCAGCGGCTCGACCGTCGCAACAAAGGAGCCTTCCGTGTGGGCAGTCATCGTTAACACCATCGCCATTATCGCAGGCACCACCGTCGGATTGCTCTTGCGCCGCGGACTCCCCGACTCAATTACCGACACCGTCATGAAAGCGCTCGGCCTGTGCACAATCGTCATCGGCATTCAAGGAGCCATCGTCGAACAAAACATTTTGCTCCTCATCGTTGCAACGGTTATCGGCGTGGCGATTGGCGAAGCGGGCGATATCGACGGACACGTGAATCGCTGGACCGAAAAACTCACATCGCGATTTACTGGCGCGGGCGAAGGCGCCAAAGTCGCCAATGCATTCATCACATCGTGCCTGATCATGAACGTGGGAGCCATGACTATCGTCGGCTCGCTCGACGCGGGCCTCGTCGGCGACTTCGACATGCTCTACACGAAAAGCCTGCTCGATTTCGTAGCGGGCATTATGATGGGCGCCGCGCTCGGAGTGGGCGTATACGGTTCGGCCGCATTCACGCTCGTGTTCCAAGGAGCCATCGTTCTAACCGCTGGATTCGTGGCCCCTTTCGCGAGCGACGTACTTATTTCCGAGCTTTCAACCTGCGGATCAATCATGATTCTCGCGCTCGGCTTAAATATGGTTGACCTCACGAAGTTCAAAGTGCTCAACTATCTGCCTGCACTTATCGTAGTGCCGTTTGCACTTTGGGCGTTTCAAGCAGCAGGGCTCGCCTAATCGCACGACGGTTCAAGCAGTTCATCGCGCGTAGCCATTCACCGTAGCAACAGCCAATTAAAAAACGAATCGTCGACGGAGCTCCGCCCCCCCCAACCGTTGGAGCGGCTTCGCACGCTTGACCCTTCAGCCCCGCTTCCATTTTTTCCTTCTTCCCAGTAAATCCCTGGACAATTGTCGAGTACTATGGAAGCACCGTTCATCCCGTAACGACAGGAGCAGCCATGATTGTTACCACCGCAGACGTCATCCCTGGTCAAGCAGTACAAGTTCTGGGTCTTGTTCGAGGCAATATTGTTACCTCGAAAAACATCGGCCGTGACCTTATGGCCGGCATGAAAAGTATCGTCGGAGGCGAGATTGTATCGTACACGCAAATGACCGACGAGGCTCGCCAAGTCGCAGAGGACCGCATGGTCACCGCCGCGCAAAACCTTGGAGCCGACGCCGTTGTCGCCATGCGTTTCGCGAGCGACAGCATCGCCGAGGGTACGATTGAGATTCTTGCGTATGGCACCGCAGTGAAGTTCGCGTAAGCGAAACCCTTAAAAAGTGACAAAAGTTGCGAATTCGGGGGCATTAAGGCGCCAAATTCGCTGGAAATCGCTTATTCGGTGGCGCTTAGAGCGATTCTTGCAAGCGAAACAAGCCATTTACCGTTCAAAACAAACCGTTCGCTGGCGCAAAATTGATTCGCAGCCTCATGAACGCCCCCGAATTCGCAACTTTTGTCACATTCCACGACTTCACTTTACGCTGGGCACGCAGGCGATAGGCAAACCCCGCCTCAGAACGACTGTCGCTATGCAGCACGATGCGGTGACGGCACGTTTGGCCCGAGCTTCGAGCAAAAGCCATGGCGAGGTCGGCCCATCCTTCCCAACTACCTTCCCCTGTCCAATTCAATCGCTGGCGCAAAAGGCATCGTTTTAGCGACGTTTCACGCTTTTTGCCCAAGACGCTTCAAAAACGCCTATGCTTATCATGTTTGACAAGGGACGATAGGGTCCAACAACAGGAAGCATCTTATGGCACACGATTTCATCTCGCTCGCAATTATTGCGGTTGTCGCATTTGTGGCACCCGTTATCGCGCAGGCAATTCCGAAAAAGCCCATTCCCGAAACCGTTCTTCTTCTGGCTTTCGGCGCAATCCTCGGCCCGAACTGCATGAACCATATTTGGCTCACCGAGCCTATTACGCTGCTTTCCGATTTGGGCCTCGCGTTTTTGTTCTTGCTCGCAGGCTACGAAATCAACCCGAAAATGCTCACGGGCACCGAAGGCAAAAAAGGCCTGCGTACGTGGCTTGTCACCTTCGCATTCGCGCTGGCGCTCGTGTTCTTGCATCCGAATTTGGCCATCGGCGGCATCGGAGTGGTTCCCATGGCCATCGTGCTTGTGACCACGGCGCTCGGAACGCTCATGCCCATTTTGCGCGAGCGCGAGCTCATGAATACGAAAGTCGGCCGCGCGGTCATCGCATACGGCACCTGGGGAGAAGTCGGCCCGGTGCTCGCCATGGCGGTGCTGCTCTCCACGCGCACGAACTGGCAGACTGCAGCGATTCTCGCCGCATTCATGATCCTGTGCGTCGTCACCGCCCTCGTGCCCGCTATGGCCCGCAAAAACGGCACACGCCTCTACAAATTCCTCGAGGCAAAAGCCAACACCACCTCGCAAACATCGGTGCGCGGCACCATCATGATTCTGGTCGCCCTCGTGGCGTTTTCGGCGCTGTTCGACATCGACATCGTGCTCGGCGCGTTCGCGGCTGGCTTCGTGCTCCGATACATCACGCCCGAAGGCAACGTGTCACTCGAGACTAAGCTCGACGCCATTGGCTTCGGCTTCCTCATTCCGCTGTTCTTCATTGTGTCGGGCGCGAAAATCGATATTTCGGCGATCGCGGCCGATCCGGCCATGCTCGCGCGCTTCGTCGCGCTGCTGCTCGCTGTGCGCACGGTTCCCATCATCATCTCGCTTTCAATGCCCAAAACGCGTACGAAATACACGATGCACGAACGTATTTCGGTCGCGCTCTACTGCACCACGGCCCTGCCGATCATCGTTGCGGTCACCTCGCTGTGCGTGAAGAACGGGTCCATCGACGCAAGCTCGGCCTCCATCATGGTCGCCGCAGGCGCCGTGACGGTGTTCATCATGCCGCTGTTCGCAGGCGCGGTTTACGGAGTCGCCGACCGCCATCCCATCGATGCAGTGCGCGAAATCGCCCACGACCCGCACCACGCGGGAGAAATCGTGTCGCAGCACATGCACGAGCATCGCGAGCATGCGCACACCGACTACCGCCACGTGTACATGGCCAAGCAGCGCCCCGACGTGGTTCATGTCGTCATGAAAGAACACGAAGAGGGTCATGCGGAAGAGCACGAAGCAAAGCACTTGGAAAAGAAATAGCGCAGAAGTAGCCGAGGTCCGACAGAAATTGGGTCCAGGCTTTCTCAAAGAAACGCGTCCATGGAAGCCGCGCCTGAAGAGCTCGTCGCCCTTTAGCCCACGAGCTTTTTCCTTCTGTTTTGCGCCTGGCTTCGCGCCCTTCACCGCCATCGGCCTGCTTGCCATAAGCCAGAAGGGATATTCGAGCGCGACTTTCCCTTCCACCCGGTCTTTTGTTGCATAATCGATTCTTTTTAGGTGGGCCGACTAGTCCGCAACAACCTGGGCCACCTCTTCCTGGCCAATTTCGCCCGAACCGTGAAAAGTATGTTGGCATCGTATTAGACTTGGGCCAAACGCCCCATTCGTGCCACAAACGGCGACGAAAAGTTATACTGGCGGCATTGTTTTTTGTCATATTCGCAGGAGAAGCACCTGCTCGACCGAAAAGGCTCGAACATGAACATCCAAATCTTCGGCACCAAGAAAAGTTTCGACACCAAAAAGGCGCAGCGCTACTTCAAGGAGCGCCGCGTGAAGTTCCAGTTCGTCGACCTGAAGGAAAAAGGTCTGAGCAAAGGCGAGCTTGAAAGCGTTGCCCGCGCCGCTGGCGGCATTGACTCACTCATCGACCCGTCGGCCAAAGACGCCGACACGGTCGCGCTCGTGCAGTATCTCGGTGCCGACCAGAAATTCGACAAAGTGCTCGAAAACCAGCAAATACTGCGCGAACCCATCGTGCGCAACGGACGCCAAGCCACGGTCGGCTATCAGCCCGATGTATGGAAGGGCTGGGAATAGCCCTAGGCCGAATTGACGCGCGAAAAACCGTATTTCAATGAACGAGCAGCCCCTCGAAGCCTTATCATAAGACGATTTGAAATCTCCCAGAAAGGCAAACCATGAGCGATATCGCCCGCGCCACTTCGGAGCCCGAAACCCCACCCGCCGTTTACGACGCGACCACCCTTGGCAAGCCGCGCATGTTTGTGCTGGGCATCCAACACATGTTCGCGATGTTCGGCGCCACCATTTTGGTGCCGGTGCTCACGGGCCTTTCGGTAAGCGACACGCTGCTGTTCGCCGGTCTGGGCACGCTGCTCTTCCATATTCTGGCCAAGGGCAAGGTGCCAGCGTTTTTGGGCTCTTCGTTCGCGTTCATCGCGGGCTACGCTGCCATCGCCCCCAACGGCGAGGCCGAACTTCTGCCCTACGCATGCCTGGGCGTCGCATGCGCCGGCCTGCTTTACCTGGTGCTTTCGGCGCTCTTCCGCGCATTCGGCCCCGCGCGCGTCATGCGCTTCTTCCCGCCCGTAGTTACGGGCCCCATTGTCATTTGCATCGGCCTTATCCTGGCGAGTTCGGCCATTGCGAACTGCTCCACCAACTGGATTGTGGCGATTATCGCTATCGCAACCATTGTGGTCTGCAATATTTGGGGACGCGGCATGGTGAAGATCATCCCCATCCTTATTGGCGTGGTGGTAAGCTACGCCGCCGCGGCCGCAATGGGCGAGGTCGATTTCTCGGGCGTAGCCGAAGCCGCATGGATCGGCCTGCCCTTCAGCTGGGACAACACCGTGTTCTCGCTGTTTGGCCCCGGCTTCGACGCAGGCCTCGCCATTACCGCGATCATCACCATCATGCCGCTCGCCTTCGCCACGATGATCGAGCATATCGGCGACATCTCGGCGATTAGCTCCACGTGCGAGCGCAACTTCATCGCCAACCCGGGCCTGCACCGCACACTGCTCGGCGACGGCCTCGCCACCATTTTGGCCTCGCTGTTCGGCGCACCCGCCAATACCACCTACGGCGAAAACACCGGCGTGCTCGCGCTAACCCGCGTGTTCGATGCGCGCGTTGTGCGAATCGCGGCGTGCTGCGCAATCGTGCTTTCATTCAGCCCGAAATTCGCCGCCGTGATTGGCGCCATGCCTTCGTGTGTGATTGGCGGCGTGTCGCTCGTGCTCTACGGCATGATCTCGGCCGTAGGCGTGCGCAATCTCGTCGAAAACCACGTCGACTTCCAGAAAAGCCGTAACGTGCTCGTAGCAGCCATCGTGCTCGTGCTGTCTATCGGCATCGCCTACAGCGCAGCCGGCGCAATCACCTTCGAGGTTTCCGGCATCGTGATTTCGCTTTCGGGCCTGGCCATCGGCTCGCTCGCCGGCATCATTCTGAACGCGATCCTGCCCGGCAAAGACTACGAATTCGACGAGAGCGACATTGCGGAAGAGGAGCACGCGCTCACGCTTCAATAGACGGCACGCATTTTCGAGATCTTAAGCGACATCGTGGCGCAACGTTTGTGCGACCTGCGGGCGTTGCGTGTGCGCTTCGTGTATTCGCTGCCCCTTGACCAGGCAAAAGTGTTATACCCTTTGAGCACCTGAAACACACTCGAAACAAAGCGCCTCAAGCGCGGAAAGCGACGCCAGCGTCAATGAGCACCACAGACAACACCGCCTCCGCCTCGCCCGAACTCGAAGCAACCAAAACCCCCGCACAGCCGAAAAGGACGAACAGCATCGACATGCTGCACGGCCCCCTTTTGGGCAAGCTCATCATATTCGCCGTTCCGCTGGCGCTTTCGTCAATCATCTCGCAGCTGTTCAATTCCGCCGATGCCGTTGTTGCCGGACGATTCATCAATAGCGGCGCCCTGGCGGCCGTCGGCGGCGTTGCACCGGTTATTTCCCTGCTCATCGGGCTTTTCGTAGGCCTGTCAGTCGGCGCGAACGTCGCAATCGCCATTCGAATCGGTCACGGGCGCATGGACCTCGTGAAGAACGCGGTGCAAACGACCGCCGTGCTCACGCTTGTATGCGGCGCCCTGCTTACCGTCGTTGGAATGCTCATTACCGGACCTATCCTCGACGCCATCGGCATGCCCGCCGAGGCAACCGAAGAGGCCGCGTGGTACTTGCGCATCTATTTCGCGGGCAGCGTATTCTTCCTCGCGTACAATTTCGGCTCGGCTGTGCTGCGCGCGAAAGGCGACACCCGACGCCCGCTGTACGCGCTCGCTGCCGCCATGCTGCTCAACGTGGTACTCAACGTAATCGCGGTCACCGTTTTCAATGCCGGCGTCATTGGCATCGCGATTGCGACCGACATCTCGAACGCGCTTTCCGCGGCCATCGTCATTCGGATGCTGCTGCATGAGGAAGACGCGTTCCGCCTTGAACCGCGCCGCCTGGCCGTCGATCGCAAAGCGCTCAAGATGGTTTTGTATATCGGCCTGCCATCAGGCCTTCAGTCGATGGTCTTTTCGTTTTCCAACGTCATTATCCAAGCGGCAATCAACAGCTTTGGCGCCGATTCCACCGCAGGCTCAGCGGCCACTATGAACTACGAGTACTACACGTACTTCTTCGTGAGCGCGTTCTCGCAAGCGGCCGTGACGTTTATCGGGCAGAACTTCGCCGCGGGCAACCTCAAGCGATGCGACTCCATCGTGCGCATTTGCATGGCGGCTGCGGTGCTGAGCGCCCTTACCTTGAGCGCAATCTTCGTCGGCCTGGGCAATATTTCGCTCGGAGCGTTCACGACCGAGGCCGGCGCACTTGGCTACGGCACCATTCGCATGTGGCACGTTGAGCTGCTCGAATGCATGACGTCGACCTACGAGGTAACCGCGGGCGCCATGCGCGGCATGGGCTGGTCGGTGCTGCCTACCATCGTGGTTATCGTGGGGTCGTGCCTGCTGCGCATCGCGTTCATTTTCTGGGTGTTCCCGTCGATGAACGACTATACCTCGCTCATGAACATCTATCGCATCACCTGGATCGTCACCGGCACTACCATGATTGCGCTGTTCTTCTTCGCGAGGCATCGCGCCTATGCCGGCGTTCGCCAGGCGCAGGCGCAAGCCGCCAAACACCATAAAATTGCAGAGATATAGAACGAAAGCTGCGCAAAATGCGAAGCGCAACCGTCGAATGCCAGAAGGAATGCCGAAGGGCGCCATGGCCGCGCTCAAAATACCTTGCGAAAGCCAGCCATAGCTACCGGGACAATCGGCATCTAGTGCGACAGATTCATGGACGTCTCATCGGGCACGTTAAATCGTTCGTCGCTGTTACCGCCAGGCCGACTCACTCAATTCACCTCGCGCGTGAGGCGCCCAGTACCGCCTCACGCGTATACCCGCAAAATCGCCCGCAAGCTCCTAGCGAATGAAGTTCGTCATGGCGCCCGTTTCGGCAACGGGCGGCTCGATGCCGTTTTCGCGGCCGAGCTCGATGCACTTCAGCATCCATGCCATGTTGTGGCCGATATTGCGCATCGTGCGCATGCCTTCCTCATCGAGCGCAGCTTCGCCTGGCACGCGTCCGTGCACGCCATTCCAATAGGTCGACGCCACAACAGGCATCTGTTTGATAGTGAAATATTTGTTGAGCACGTCGAACGATGCCGTGATGCCTCCACGACGAGCCACGGCGATAGCCGCACCCGGCTTATGCTCGAATGCCGCACCCCCTGCATAGAACGCGCGGTCGAGCACTGACAGAATACGGCCGGTGGGATGCGCGTAATACACCGGTGTGCCGAATATGAAGCCATCGGCCTGCTGGGCAGCTTTGATTAGCCCATTGACCATATCGTCATCGAATACGCACGCGCAATCGAGTTCGGCGCACTTGCCGCAACCAATGCAATCACGCACGGGAGCAGCGCCCAGCTGAAACACCTCCCATTCGATGCCGTGGCCTTCAAGCGCGGCGCCAACTTCGGCAAGCGCTGCCGCCGTATTGCCCTTCGACTTCGGGCTGCCATTGACCATAAGAACCTTCATGATTCCCCCTTATTCAACGAGCCGCGCCGACCGATTACGTCAATCGGCGCTTCAAATTTACTCATCTTAACACCAGCATCGCACTCGAAGGCACTTTCGTTTTCCGGAGCAATCTTCGCTCTGAGTTTCCAAATGTCTCGTACAGCAAACAGCCCGAACACTGCGGGTGCCCAAAAACAACCATGAACGCGACCAGGCCCCGTGCGATGTAAGTCGGCCATTGAGCAACCTGGCCATCGGTCAAGCCGGTCAACGGGCAAGCCCCCCGAAATCACGCCAATCCCCCGCAAGCTCTCGCCACCGACCCCGACAGGCGCTACAATGCAGACACCTTTTTGCGAAACGGAGGCCGCATGACGAGTCTTCTGTCCCATATCTCGGCGTTCGAATATTGGCGCCACGTTGGCACGCCCGGCTTCATTGTGCCCAAGCCGAGCCGCACGACCATCGCGCCGCCAAGCTTCGCAGTTTCCGATTTCGATTGGCTCGTCAACACGAGCGTCCTGTCGCGCCCTTTGCATGGCCTCACCTCCATAAAGCACAAGCGCACAAACGAACCCGCAGTGCGACACGTCGCATATCAAGAGCTGCCGTTCGGTTCCGTCTGTTCAATATCTCCCGAACAGCGCATCACTTCTCCCGAACTCACCATCATCCAAATTGCGCCCCTGTTGTCGTTCACCGAGCTCGTTTGCATCATCTGCGAGTTTTGCGGACTCTTTACCATCAACGAATCGCTCGAAAATCCCCTCGTCAAGCGCGCGCCGCTCACAAGCGTCGCGAAAATCGCCGCCTTTTGCCAGCGCGCAAAAGGGCTCACCGGAGTCGCGAAAGCGGCCAAGGCGACAAAATATGCCCACGATCGCTCGCGTTCGCCCATGGAAACCGCGACCATCCTCCTGTTTACCCTTCCCCAACAACGAGGAGGATATTCTCTTTCGGGCGCCCGGCTCAATCGTAAAATCACGCTGAGCCCCAAGGCTCGCAAAATGGCGGGGATCGATCGACTTGAGCCCGATATCGCATGGCCGAAAGCCAAGATTATCGTTGAATACGACAGCAAAGCTTTTCATAATCAAGAAGCGCGAATATCGAATGACGCACGACGCAAAAATGCCTTTACGGCTTCGGGTTTCCGGGTCATAACCCTCACCTCGGCCCAACTGAATTCAAAAACCGAGATGGATAAAATCGCGGCGCACATTGCCGCCGCCGCGAAAAAGCGCGTGCGCATCGCGAAGCCCGCAACGTTCTACGCAAAGCAAAAGCTCTTGCGAATGGAACTCCTTCATTGCGATGGGGTCCACAGAAAGCAACATGCCCTGTCGGAACGAGCCGGGCAACAGCTCGAGCGCGCCATAACGAGCCTAAGTTGGCTTGCCGACGACGACCTGGCGTAAACCAAAACGGCTAAAAGTGACAAAAGTTGCGAGTTCGGGGGCGCAAAACGCTCCATTTCGAGGAAAATGGGAGCCGAAAACCCCAATCTCTGCTCGCGAAAATCACATCGATTAACTGCGACTTGGGGTTTTGTAGGTCACGCAAATGAGGCCTTGAGCTTGAATGCCCCGAATTCGCAACTTTTGTCACTTTTCGGGCATTCGCTTTACGCTAGGGGCTTTTCGACCCCTTTTTCGACAGTTGCAAATCGGGCGCCAATGGCGATCTTTCGTCAATAATGCAGAAGCATCGCGGGACACTCGAGTGAAATCGATAGCTTACGAGCTATCGAACTGGGATAATAGTAAACAAGCCGCATACAGCACCGATAAACCCAGCCATGAGATTCATCGCCGTATCTCGTTTAGCGCTCCACATCGTTTAGCACCTTGCCCCGTTCCGCACCTTGTCTCGCTCAGCACATCGCTTCGTTCCGCGCATGTTCAGCAAAACTGCTATTATCGGACTCTTGGGCACGCAACCCGTTGGCGAGAGGAGGTGGGAGCGTTGTCTGCAAAACGCAAAAAGCATGCACCGAAGTCTGGGGCCGTTTGGCACATGTCTGCCGACGAGGCGACCCTGGCCAAGAAGCCGCGCTACAACGGCTATGCTTGCGGCCACGGAGCACATGGCGATGCAAAATACAGCCGCACGAAATCGAACCGCGCGTGGCAAAAGCAGCTCAAGCAGGAAGGAGCCCCGAGGGGCTCCTTCCTTTTTACCTTCTGCCTTCATTCGGGCTACAGAAAACAAAGGGCTCATGAGCCCGAAAGAGGCCACACCGCATTCGAAACGGCCGCTGTCAGCAAAGGACGGCACCCGATTTGTCCAGAACATGAAGAAGGCATGCAGAACGCGACATGCGCATGCGGCAGAAAGCGCCCCGCACGACGCGCAAACGCGAATTGGCGTATAGTTAGTCCCCCATCACAGCCGAACTTCACCGTCCGTCCTCCAATCTAGAAAGAACTCCATGAGCACTATTCGCACCCTTGCGCCCGGCATTGCCACAAGCGCCGCGCTCGCCGCTGTCTGCTGGTTTTTGGGAACCGCCGTTCCTATCGTCGGCGGCGCAGTATTCGCCATTCTCTCCGGCATGATTATCGGCGTATTCTGGAAAGACAAAGGCAGCGCTGCGGCGGGAATCAAATTCACATCGAAGAAGATTCTGCAGACCGCCGTGGTTTTGCTCGGATTCGGCTTGCCGCTCACCCAAATAGCCCAAGTCGGCGCAACCTCGCTGCCCGTTATCGTATCGACCATCACGGCATCGCTGCTCACGGCATTCATCCTGTGCCACGCGCTGCATGTGCCCAGTCGCACCGCAACGCTTATCGGCGTGGGATCGTCCATTTGCGGCGGCTCAGCAATTGCGGCCACCGCTCCCGTCATCAAAGCCAACGACCAAGAGGTCGCCCATGCCATCTCGGTCGTGTTTCTATTCAACGTTTTGGCCGCGCTCATTTTTCCGACGCTCGGCGACGCAATCGGTATGACCAACGACGGGTTCGGCCTGTTCGCAGGCACCGCCGTGAATGACACCTCGTCGGTCACCGCCGCAGCGGCCGTATGGGACGGCATGCACGAAGGCGCTAATGCGCTCGATTACGCCACCATCGTGAAGCTCACGCGAACCTTGGCAATTATCCCCATCACGTTCGTGCTGGCACTTTGGGTTGCTTCGCGCGAAAAGAAAACCGCAGGTGCAAACGGGCAACCCACACAAAATGGCTTTAGTCTGAAGCGCGCGCTGCCAACGTTCATCGTATTGTTCCTGTGCGCATCGATTGTCGCCACCGTGGCAAGCGCAACCGGCGTTGACATGACCGCTTTCGAGCCCCTTAAGCTCGCAAGCAAGTTCTTCATCGTTATGGCAATGGCCGCCATAGGCCTGAATACCGACGTCGTTGGGTTGGTGAAATCGGGCGCGAAGCCCATCGTGCTCGGTGCCGCCTGCTGGATTGCCATCGCGTCGATGAGCCTTGGCGCCCAGCACATACTGGGGCTTTGGTAGCACGGGAGCCCGCTGCTCAAGATGCAGGAAGAGCTCGGCGAAAACGTCATCAAAGCGACCAAAAGCGGTTTGCGCATCGAGCTGGACGAATAGAATCGAGCAAGCATGAACGCAAACCACGCACGGCGCATGTCAGCGCCTCTGAACGTTTCCAATAAAGACCAACTCTTCGCCGCCGATGAGCGCCGCGATTGCGCGCTGTGCGGTTGCTCGCTGGCCGAACCCGGTACGACACGCTTCGCGAAGCAGGGTGCCCACGACCCCACGCCCACGCCGTACTTCATTTTGGAAAACCTTTTTTCTGAACTGGATTTTTCTGAAGAATCCCACCTTCTTGACGTAGGATGCGGCACAGGTCGCGCGCTGTCGTTTTTCATCCAATCGAAGCTTTCCGGCCACGCCACGGGCATCGAGCTCGACCCCGATATCGCCGAATACGCGCGCAACTGGTCGCGGCGCTTCACCAACGTCGACGTACTCTGCGGAAGCGCACTCGAAACTCCACTTGCCCCCTACACACACCTGTACCTTTTCAACCCCTTCGATACCAACGTGCTCATGCAGTTCATCATGAAAATCGAAAACGAGGTGCGCCGCCCGATTACGCTTGTCCATATGTCCGACAACGGCGAAACGTATTCCTATATCGGACGCACTGGGTGGAGCCTCGTTCGCCAGGGCGAATTTCAGGAGTACCGCACGGCAACGGGCAGAGCGATTACCGTATATGCCCATCCGCAGCACTTCTCGATTTGGAAGTACGCCCCCGAATCGTAGCAATTAGGACAAGCGTACGTGAGCAAACGCAATGCGAACGAGCCGCGCGAGGTCGACCACGACGAAGCCGATGGCCGCGCAGGTTGATAGGGCCCAACCATGACGCAGACGCCACTTGAGTAGGGCCAAACCCGGGTTGGAGATGGCGGGCGTGCCGCGCTTGCGCTTGAGCCGTTCCCAGCCGACAACGGCCGAATGCGAACGGGCGCGATGTAAACACGGCGCAGGCAACGATTCGAACGCACTGCGGGCAGGAATCGGTCGTGCCGCGGGCGCTGGCCAAATGTCATTTGAGCGACGATCAACCGCCAAGCGCCATTCTGAAAGCGCACTTTCGAACTCATAGCAGCTCTTTCTTTCATAATGCAATCTATAGTTGACATTTCGTCCCATATGCCATATATTTCTGTCATGTTGCAACGGATATATGTCCATAAAATGAAAGGAAACCCATGCCGGGCAAGAAAAACCTACGCATGAAGGCGGCACGTGCGGCAGCCGGCCTTTCGCAAACCGACCTCGCCGAAGCCGTGGGCGTTACGCGCCAAACCATCGGCCTTATCGAGGCGGGCGGCTACAATCCCACGCTCAATTTATGCGTGGCTATCTGCAAAACGCTGCACGTCACCCTGAACGATCTGTTTTGGGAAGACGACGGTGACACCAACACCAACCCCTTCTTCTTTTAGGAGCGAACCATGAAAATGCAGAACATGAAAATCGTGCAAAAATGGCGCGAATATGCAGGTCCGAAAGACGAGCGTCTGGAAGCCGAGAACGCCAAAATCTACGAGTTCGGCTTTATACTGCTCTCGTTCGGCATGCTGGCACTGCTCGCATATGAAATCATCGCCCAACAGGTTGCGTGGGTGCACAATGGTGCCAACAACGCGTTCCACCTGTTCGCGAGCCCCGTTGACGCCGCCATGTACGCGTGGCTTTTCATCGTAATGCTTATATGCGCCGTGCTGCAAACGCGAAAGGGCTACGTCGACACCAACCGTTTTGGCCAAACCGAGAACCTTCCCGCTGGTTACTTTCTGCTCATCGCCGGCATCTCGGGTGCCGCAAGCGCGCTTGCCATTGCCGCCATGCGCTGCATTGCCGAAGCGCAAATCGTACCGTTCGAAGACATTTTCTGGGCGGCAAACCTGGCGACAGGCGTGGTTTTCGGCGTTACGATTTTCGCCGCCACGTTCGGTGCGCTGTGTCTGGCGTTCTACGAGGCGAAACATCGCCGCGCCAAAATCGAAGCGGAGCTTGACGCAACCGACGAACGCTAACGCAAAGTAGAACTCGACGACGCCGACGAACATTAACGCGATAATAACCGAAACAAAAACGCTCACCGCGGCGCGCCGCGTTATTATTGAGGAGGTTGCTCAAACCTCCTCTTTTCCGCATTCGGCCAAAGGAGGCCCTATGCCCGAGCGTACATACAGTTTTATCGAAACACGGCTTCCTATGCCGCTCATGTCCGCTGCCGCCGAACCAGGCAAGCTCGATGAAGCCGTAGCGCATATCGCCGCGCACGATGTCGAACTAGGCCGCATCGCCCGAGCGGAAGCGCATTACTTCCGAGGACAGCCCGAAAAAGCGCACGCCAACGCGGCGCCATTCTTGGACCACTCCAATCCCGCTTTACGCATCTCGGCGAATTTCATTTGCGCATACGCAGATCTTACCCTGGGAAAAATTTGGGAAACGAGAGAATGCCTCGCGAACATCACAGCAATGCGCAACGATGAATCAATCAAGGCGACACCGGCGCTGCATGCTTCATACATGCTCTTCGACGCCGCCTCGAGCGTGCTCCTGCACCTGCCCGCCCCCTATCCACCGGGCACATTCGCGAAGCACATCGCCGCACTACCCGAAGACCTGCGCCTTTTCGGGATTTACGCGCTCGCCCACCACGCGTACCTTTTTGGCGAATACGGCCGCTGTGTGGGCATGGCCGAAGCCGCGCTCATGACGAAACAGGGGCGATATCCCATCGCGGAGCAGTTTCTGCACCTTGTCGCAGCCATGGGGCAGGTGAACCTGAGAGACGCCGAAGCCGCACGACGCCATTTTATGGGCGCGTGGGACATTGCCTTGGCCGACAACCTGATTGAAGAAATCGGCGAGCACCATGGACTTTTACAGGGCGTGCTCGAAACATGCCTGAAGGAAGACTATCCCGAGCACTACGCGCGCGTGATCGATATCACCTATCGCTTCAGCGAGGGATGGCGACGCCTGCATAACCCCGAGACGGGCGCGCACGTGACGAGCGACCTCACCACCACCGAATTCAGCATCGCCATGCTCGCAAGCCGCGGGTGGTCGAACACCGAAATCGCCAATCATCTGGGCATTTCAACCGGCACCGTGAAAAACCGCCTGTCGATGGCATACGCGAAGCTCGGCATCGCAAGCCGCGCGGAACTCACGAAATACCTGCTGCAATAGCGAGCGGGAATGCCGCGGCCTCACGGAATTCAAGCAGCCGAATCGCCAATCAGCGCCAAGATCGCACCACCGCATTTCCTGCCTTTCATGCTATTCCGCGCAAGCGAATCGACGCCGCCTCGCTAGAATCGGCACCTATAAGCACTCCTCGGCCTGGATCCCGTCACCACTGGAACCGTTGCGCTCCAAGCCACCCAGGTCGATTTGCGCTTGGCCTTCGCCCAAATCGCACCTCTGGCATTTCGCACCCCGCCTAGAACGGCATGGCTTTCGCACCATCCAGGTCGCTCTTTACCCGATTTTCGTTTAAATCCCGCCCCTAACACCTCGCATTCCATTCAAATCAGCACGGCTTTTCGCGAAAGCGCATTCCGACCCACGCAGCCCCTTCCCCGCCACACGCCGTCGTCGTGGCATAATCAATAAGAGAAAACGACACGAGCCCTAAGGCAAAGGAAATCATGCAGAACATCGACCACATTGAAGTGCGCGGCGCCCGTGTGCACAATCTGAAGAACGTGAACGTGGATATTCCGCTCGGCGAGCTCGTGGGCATCGCGGGCGTATCGGGTTCAGGCAAAAGCTCGCTCGCGCTCGGCGTGCTCTATGCCGAAGGCTCGAGGCGCTACCTCGAGGCACTTTCCACCTATACGCGCCGACGTATCGCGCAAGCTAGCAAGGCCTCAGTCGACGACGTTCGCTACGTGCCCGCTGCGCTCGCGTTGCACCAGCGCCCGGCGGTGCCGGGCGTGCGTTCCACATTCGGCACTTCAAGCGAACTTTTGAATAGCCTGCGCCTTCTGTTCTCACGTGTCGGCAGCCACATGTGCCCGCACTGCGGCAAACATGTGCCCCCAAGCCTTAACGTAGCTGCCGAGCTGCCCATTTCGTGCCCACATTGCGGCAGCGAATTCTTCGGCCCCGGCGCCGAATCGCTCGCGTTCAACAGTGAAGGCGCCTGTCCAACCTGCAGCGGAACCGGCATCGCACGCACCGTGAATCGCGCCGCGCTCGTGCCCGACGAAAGCAAAACCATCGACGAGGGCGCCGTGGTGGTATGGGGCACACTCATGTGGGACCTCATGAAGCAGGTGTGCGGCGCCATGGGCGTGCGCACGAACGTGCCGTTTCGCGAGCTCACAGACGCCGAACGCGACATCGTCTTCAACGGGCCGGCCGAGAAGAAGCACATCCTCTACAAGGCAAAGAAGGGCGAGAACTTCGCCGAACTCGACTTCACCTACTACAATGCCGTGCGCACCGTGGAAAACTCCCTCGCCAAGGCGAAAGACGAGAAGGGCCTGCGCCGTGTGGCGAAGTATTTGACGGAAGGCCCCTGCCCCGACTGCGCTGGCACGCGCCTATCCCTGGCCGCGCGGCAGCCGATCGTTCGCGGCATCAATCTGGCACAAGCAACGGAAATGACGCTCGAGGAAGCGGTGGCATGGGTCGCAGGCGTGCCTGCAAGCCTTCCCGAAGAAATGCGCCCCATGGCGAAATCGATTTGCGAATCGTTCGAAAGCACGGCTCGACGCTTGCTCGAACTCGGCTTGGGATATTTGTCCCTCGACCGAGCAGGCGCGACTCTCTCCACCGGAGAGCGCCAGCGCGTGCAACTCGCGCGCTCGGTGCGAAATCGAACTACGGGCGTGCTGTACGTGATGGACGAGCCTTCTATCGGTTTGCACCCCGCCAACATCGACGGGCTTTTGGGCGTTATGCGCGACCTCATCGCCGACGGCAACTCGGTGGTGATGGTCGATCACGACACGCGCATCCTTCGCGCGGCCGACTATCTTGTTGAGATGGGCCCCGAAGCAGGCGCCCGCGGCGGCGCCTTGGTAGCGCAAGGCTCGGTTGAAGAAGTTGCAAACGATTCCGAATCAATTATCGGCCCCTATCTTTCGGAAGCCGCGCGCGTCGCAGCCCGGCCGAAAACGCCTGCGGAACAGATGTTTGACCTGGGCCGCATCCATCTTGAGTCAAGCGGGCTTCACACCGTGAAGCCCTTCGCGATCGATATTCCCAAAGGCCGGCTCATTGCCGTGACGGGTGTATCGGGCTCAGGCAAAACGACGCTCGTGCTCGAGACGCTCATTCCCGCGCTTACCGCGGCGGCGGCAGGCCAAACGCTTCCCGAGCATGTCACCGCAATTGAGGCCGAGGGCATTCGCCGCGCGAACCTCATCGACGCCACCCCCATCGGCATCAACGTGCGCTCGACGGTCGCCACGTATTGCGGCGCGCTCGACGATATGCGCCGCGCATACGCGCGCACCGATTCCGCGAAAGCAGCCGGGCTGAAGATGGGCGATTTCTCATACAACACGGGAAGCCTTCGCTGCGCGACATGCGACGGCACAGGCCAAATCTCACTCGACGTGCAATTCCTGCCCGACGTCGACATCGCCTGCCCCGACTGCCGCGGATCGCGCTACGACACCGCTGCCGAGAAAATTCGCCGACCTGAAAAAGGCGCGCCCGATGACCAGGCGCTCAGTTTGCCGCACCTGCTCGCGCTTTCCGTCGACGAAGCCCTTCCGCATGTGGCCGACGTCAAGAAGGCGCACGAAAAGTTGCAAACCCTGCATGACCTGGGCTTGGGGTATCTCACGCTCGGCGAAGCCACGCCCGCGCTTTCGGGCGGCGAGGCGCAGCGTTTGAAACTTGCAAGCGAGATGGGCCGCGGGCAGGCCGATGCCGTGTTCGTGTTCGACGAGCCCACTATTGGCCTGCACCCGCGCGATGTGGAAACGCTCCTCGGCGTATTTCAGCGACTCGTTGAACAGGGCGCTACCGTGGTGGTGGTCGAGCACGACCTCGATTTCATCGCGAACGCCGATTACGTGATCGACATGGGTCCGCAGGGCGGCAAAGCGGGTGGACGCATCGTGGCGTGCGGCACGCCCGAGGAAATCGCCGCAAACCGGGAAAGCATCACAGGGGGCTATTTGGAAATCTAGGGCGCAACCGTCACGACGACGCCTTTGGCAAAGCTTGGCAATACGCAGAATCTTCTTCAACCCTTCCGCATTGCGCGTTTCTTCGCGGCAGGCATGCTAGAATCGTGGGAAAAGAACAGCTTCGCGCCATCGCAGCTGAAACAAATACTTTCTAGCGCGGCGCCACACTGGCGCGCTCGCACCATCAACCGCGAGCCAATACGATCGGACCAAAGCGGAAACCACATCGAATCTTCCGCTAAAAGCCCTTTCACCGCGATAACGAGCACTTGGAGGTCACAAATTGGTTCGAATCATCACCGACTCAACCTCGTCCATTCCCCAGGACATTCGCGCCGAGCTCGGCATCGAAGCTGCCTCGCTCATCATCAATAGGGATGGCGAAGAGCTCGTCGAATCGGAAACCGACCTCGATGCCTTCTATAAAGATATCTATGAAATGGCCGACAACATTCCCACCTCGAGCCAGCCGCCGCTGGGCAAGGTTCGCGAAGTTGTCGAAAGCATCGCAAAAACGGGCGCCAGCCTCGACGACTGCATTCAGGCGGCGAACACAAGCCTGCATTCCACGCGATTCGTGTTCGCCCCCGAATCGCTGCTGTTCTTGCAGAAGGGCGGCCGCATCGGAAAAGCCGCCGCGCTCATCGGCAACATGATAAGCCTCACGCCCGTGCTCACCGTAAACGATGGCGAAGCGAGCACCTTCTCGAAGTGCCGCACGCAGAAAAAAGCCCTTGCAAAAATGCTCCAGGTGCTCGACGAAGATACGGCGCCGAGCGGCCTTAAGAATCTCGTCGTCCATTACATTGGCAGCAAAGCGCCGGCTATGCAATGGGTCGAAGAGAAAGTGGCACCGCTTATCGGGTTCATGCCCCGCGTTGTGCCGGCGAGCCCTGTCATTGGCGTGCACGTCGGCCCAGCCATGGGCATAGCGTATGAATGCAACGCTCCCATTCCGAACAAGTTCCACGGCAGCGACCCAAAAATCATCGTATGCTAGTGATCGCGCCGCATAAATGCGGCGCGATTTTTCTGTCGACAGTTGACGGAGGCGCCGGCTGCGCACAAAACAGCCCTGAACAATTCCTGGACAGACTAGAGGCGTCCGGGACGGCTAAGGATCGGAATAGGTTTGCCCCCTAGTTGCGGTTTTATACCTTGACGGGCTTTTTATTTCGCCCCAAAGCAAATGCAACCAAGAAGAAAACGACCAAAACGCCCCGTACGATAAGGCCGGCATTGAATAGCGCCGAGGCCCGAGCGTCATCGACCCGCTCCAGCGATGACAAAAGACGGAAGGAGTGTGCGGGCGCGGCCCAATCGAGCGGAAGAGCCATCAAACCGATTGGAAAGCGGGCGATGCGTTGAATGCCCGCCGCCGAAACTCATCGGCGAATTGCGCCGGACAACAATCGGCAACTATCGGCCGATGGCAGAAAACCGTACAATGGGGCCTCATTGCAGCGATTGCGGCTCATATTGTCAGAATACGCCACAATGGGGCCTCTCAGCGCCGCAACGAAACGCCCCAGAGGAGGCTATTGAGGTACGTAAAGCGTGCCTTGATTCGTTTGACCTGGCCTTTTAAGAACGAGTGTTTTTTATGCAGCGTCAAAACCGACAATTCTTCCCCAAAATAAGGCTGCAATGAGGCCCCATTTCGGCTTTTTATGACAGGAGAGATGAAGATGGAAGCACTCATCGAACGACGGAGACGAGCCAGAACAAAAGGGCGGATTTGCCCGCGAGCAAAGCGAGTAGACCGATAGCCTCTCAACGAAATGCAGCACCCAAAAGAGCTCCGACTACGCAGCTTCGGGCAGTTTCAAACAAAAGCCCGTTCGTTAGAACGGGCTTTCAACAAAAACAGGCCAGGCAATCGCCTGGCCTGTAACATTCGATGGTAGCCTGGAGGGGATTCCTGTCCGCGCTTCGCGCGACCAGACCCCTCAGGCTAAAGCCTTCGGGCGAATTCCTAAAAACTGCCCACCGGGCAGTTTTCTTGACGGAATTCCACCTCATCGGTTCGAATCCCCACAACCTGACAAAAAACCAAAACAGGCCAGGCAATCGCCTGACCTGCAGTATTCGATGGTAGCCTGGAGGGGATTCGAACCCCCGATCTCCGCCTTGAGAGGGCGGCGTCCTAAACCGCTAGACGACCAGGCCATGCGTGCTTCAATTAAGCAGCTTGAATAGAATACAGGATTCTCTCGGAAATGCAAGGAGAATTTTAAATTTACTCGAAATCGTAGAGGTCTTTTGTGGCCTCACGGAATTCGTCATAAATCTGGGCGGCGATTTCCTCGTCGTCAAGAAGCTCGAACTCACAGGGTTGGCCCTCTTCGTCGAGGTCGGTCACTTCAAGAATCAAAACTTCGCCCGAAGAGCCCGCCGGATCATCTTCATCGACCGGGAAGAAGAAACCGAAGCGCTGCTCATCATGCAAAATGAGGCCCAGGAACTCAAGCTGCGAGATTTCGCCCTTCTCGTCCTCGAACTCGAACACCATGCCCTCTTCGACGGGCGGGGCGAAGTTGGGCGCGGAGCCCTCGCGGATTTCTGCCATTGCGCATCCTCTCTAGTCTGAAGCGGCCGTACCGCCTTACGCATATCGCGTCCATTATCGCATCTCGCACGGCAGCGCGCGAGCCGTTCCGCGCAAGCCCGCAATTCATCACGAAATGAGCGCGTGCAAAACCAGACACGCGATGAAATCAGAGCACAACAATCACCCATGGCTTCTAGCCGCAGCGCCCGCATGCTCGCGTGCCAAAATTGCCGTACAAAAAAGCCCGCATGCATATGCGGGCTTTTCGGAAATCTTAAGCGCCAATAGGGCCATTAAGCGTCGACGCGGCTATTTTTTCTTGCGATTGGCCGACTTCGAGCGATTCGATTTCTGGCGATGTGTCGCATGATTTGCCGCCCGATTCGTCTCCTGCACGGGCTGCGCGGCGGCCACGACGGTCGCGTTCTCGCTCGAACCTTCCGCAGAAGCCTCAACAGAAACGCTCGGAGCCATCGAAGCGGTCGCATTCGCAGCAACCGGGGCGGCCGAAGCAGCAGAGCCCTCGGCCCCAACGGCCTTCACGGGCCGCGGCAGACGGTTCAGGAACCAGCGCACCACCGTGTCGCCGTATTTGCGTTGCAACTTGGCATAGCGCGTCTCGCGCGTCTTCCAAATAACGTAAATCGGCGTTGCGATGGCATAGGACGAATACGCACCCGCGATCAAGCCGACCGTCATGGCCAACGCGAAGTCCTTCAGCGTCTCGCCGCCGAACAGAAGCATGGCCACAACCGGAATGAGCGAGGTGATGGACGTGTTCAGCGAACGAATGAGCACCTCGTTGACCGAGTGGTTCGCCATGGTGGCGAACGTGCATTTCACCGAATCGTCCTTCATGTTCTCGTTGATGCGGTGGAACACAACCACGGTATCGTAGAGCGAATAGCCCAGAATCGTGAGCAACGCGGCGATGGTATTCGGCGTAACTTCGCGGCCGACCAGGGCGTACACGCCAAACACGAGCACGAGGTCGTGCAAAAGCGCGATAACCGCCGACACGCCCATCTTGTAATCGCGGAAGCGAATCGAGATGTACGCGATAATCAAAATCAGCGAAACGAGGAACGCGAGCAGCGAGCTTTGCACGACCGAAGCGCCCCAGTCGGGACCGATGGTAGTCACCTCGAAGCTGTCGGTGCTCCAGCCGAACTCGTCGGCCACCTGATTCGCGATATGCGTCGCGTCTTCGGCCGAAGTGGTGGTCATGCGAGCAAGAATGCCCGTATCGCCATCGGCGTTTGTGGTTTGCAGCACCGGATCGCTCACGCCCGCGTCGTCGAACGCGTCGCGCACCTGCTCGATAGTGGTGTCACCGGTACCGTGGAACGTGACCGACGTGCCGCCGACGAATTCAATGCCGAACTGCAGGCCGCGCACGCCAATAATCACAGCGACAAGCACCATGGCAACAGCAGCGGCGCTCAGGAAGTACTTCTTCAAGCCCAGCACGTTGATATCGAGCTTGATGAAGCGGCCGCGCACGTCTTTGCGGCTTTCGGCCCGCTTCTCGCCCTGGAAATATGGCGCAGCGTTTTCGCAGTCGCGCACGCCCCAGAAGCCAGGATGCTTCGCGATGCAGCGCGGCGCGAGCAGACGAATAATCGGCGCCTTGAACAGCAGCATCATCGCAATATCGCACAGAATGCCAAGCGCGAGCGTAAGGCCGAAGCCCTTGACCGATGCGCTGGCCAGGAAGAACAGCGTGAGCGCGGAAACAAGCGTTACCAGGTCGGCGTCGATGGAGGTCAAAATGCCGTGGCGCACGCCCGTGATGGACGCGGCGCGCACGCTGCGTCCCATGCGAATTTCTTCACGGAAACGCTCGAGCGTAAGAATCGACGAGTCAGCGGCCATACCAATGGTGAGCACGACGCCCGCGATGCCCGCCATGGACAGGCTGAACAAGCCGAAATGCGAAAGCAGCGCCAAAATGCCCAGGTACAGGCATGCGAACACGGCCATGGCGGCAGCGGTGATAAGGCCCAAGCCATGATAGAAGACGAGCAGGTAGAGCATGACGAGCGCCAGGCCAATTGCGGCAACGAGCACGCCGGAAGCAAGCGCATCTTGGCCAAGCGTCGGGCCAACGGTTTGGCTCTGCGCGTACTCGAAGCTCACCGGCAGCGAACCCGACTCGAGCACGGTTTGCAGCGCCTTGGCTTCGTCCATGGTGTAGTTGCCCGTGATGGACACGTTGCCGCCGGAAATCACGCCCTGCACGGCAGGAGCGCTTTGCACCTTGCCGTCGAGGATGATGACGATTTTGCCATGGTCGGCCGCAAGGTCGCGAGTCGCTTCTTCAAACGCCTTGGCGCCCTCGGAATTCAGCGTGATGTCGACCGCATAGTTCGCCGACGCCTCGCTTTCCTTATCAACCGTCACGCGCGTAATGTCGGAGCCGGTCACGAGCGGCGTATACGTGCCCTCGGGCACCTCGAGGTCGTAGCTCTGCTTGCCCGTGGGGAATTTGTTGCCAGCCGCGTCGGTCACGGTTTCCTGCGTGACATACTGGCCGTTATCGATTTTGGTTTTCACCGTTTCGTCGGTGAAACTATCGAGGCGGGCGAACTCGAGCTTGCCGGTACGGCCGATGGTATCGAGCGCAGCCTCGGTGTCGGAAAGGCCGGGAATCTGCACGAGAATTTGGTCGTTGCCCTGCAGCGAAACCGATGCCTCGCTCGCACCGAGCGCGTTAACGCGGCTCTCAATGATGGAGCGCGACTTTTCCATGTCTTCGCTGGAAACGGCATCGCCCGAAGTGCTTTTCGCAGTGAGCACAACCGACAGGCCGCCCTGAATGTCGAGGCCTTGGTTGATTTTCTCCTGAGGCGGCATAAACGCGAACACCGACCCCAGAACCAAAAGCACGGTGGCGACGATCAGCCACACATTGCGGCGATTCACATGCTGCGACGTTTTCTTCTTGCGGTCGCGAGCAGGCTTGAGGCTTGCTGCCTCGGCTTTTTCGGACTTCATACGGCTCTTTCCGTGACGTGTCGCCTTCGCGCGCAGGCACACGAAGGCCATTCTCTCTATAACTTTCGATATTATGCCACACCGAGAACAGACACGGGAAACTTTCACGAGAGAAGACCAGCATACGTTTGGGCGCGCAATAGCCTATACCGTCCGAATTGCAGAACTCGCCATTACATCCCGAAAGCGAAACCTACTTATATAGTTAGCATTTGGCAATCGTTTCGAGATAGATGGCCGCAGCCTTATAGAACGGCTCGCTCGTTACGTTTTGGCACTCAGCGCAAAAATCATCAATCCATACACGTAAATGCTCTTCAAGAAATTGCACGTACGCCTCGGACGACCCTGAATCTGTCATCGCCCTCATGGCGAATGCTTGCAAAAGTTCGCATTCGGTAGCCACATGGTCGAGCGGTTCGTTGGTACCTTCGGGACGCGTAAACCCATGGTCTTTCACGAAACGCTCGACTTCCACGGAGTGAGGATTCACAAACAGCAGAGGCTTCACGCCCTCGGCTTTTGCGCGCCATACACCTTCATATGGGCTGCAGGCAGGCTCGCCGGGGCCCATGAACAAGCGCGTCGCCTCGGCGCGAAGACGATGGAAGAACCCATCTTCATCGACTTCCTCAATTGATGAAGAGGGCGAGGGCAACCCCTTGCCGAAATCCTCGGGCAATATAATGCCCAACGCATCGCCTATCTCGCACGCGGCATCAAACCACTCACCACTCGTTATAGCCCGTGCGAGCTCGTGCGTTGGATGGCGAAAGCTGAATGCGGCAAGCTCCCATGCCGTCGCACGCACTGGCCACATCTCGTTTTCAGAACTCATAGCTTCCTCGCCTTTCATATTCAGCTAAGTTTTGGAACGCTCGGGCTCTGCGTTGCCGCAAAGGCCCGGCTTGACTTTAATCGCAGACTATTTCTTCACCAGGGCAACGAGCTTGCCAGCGTGGCTTGCCACATGCACGAGCACCAAAGCCAAAAGAATCTTGGCCGAAGCCGCATGCAACGGATTCCATATGAAATAGCCCGGCGCGAACAGCCCGAACATGGGTAAGACCGTCGCACTGATAAGCACGCCAGATACTACGCAAACCGCAATCGCAATGAACAGCGCTGCATCGAGAACGATGCGCGCCATCGCAAGTGCCGACCCAAACCGGGCGGCTTTTAACAAGCTGGACAATGCATTCAAACTTGCAGCGAGATGCAGAAGAAAAGCCGCGAGTGCGACCAATCCCAGCCACTCATGCGCAGCAATTCCTGTGATTTGGGGCAATACCGCAACCGTGGCAAGCACAGCGGCCGCAATATCGAGTGCGAACGTCGCTTTCTTCGGCATACTACCCCACCTTCTTCAGCACCAAAATGAGTCCGCCGAAAAACACTACGGGACCGAGCACCCATAAATTCAAGCTGGCATCCGACGCGCTGCGATAACCGCCGCTGACCAAGGTGTCCCATGCGTGGCACTCGACTGAGGAGCAAGTCGACTCGGGGCAGACCATCTCGTGCACGCCGTCGGGGCCGGGAACGTTCGCGTAGTCGTGGCACTCCCCGCTCGCGCACCCGGTCGCAGGGCACGGCGATGCGGCGTCGATGCGCTGCGGCGCGCCAACACTTACCGAAGAAACGCTCGCCGCGAGGAAAACGCATGCCGCCGCCAGCGCGAACGCGGCGATGACGCATATCAGCTTTTTCACCATGGCGAGCCTTTCATAGAAAAGGAGCCGGACGCGGCAGGTTTGGGGGGGCCGCGTCCGGCTCGGAAGAAAAGAGGGGCGCTAGTCGACGTTCTCGGCGGGCTTCAAGGGCAGGTACTTCAGGCCCAGCAGCAAGAACAGAATGCACATGGCGAGCACGCCGAGCGTGACGCCGAATTCGATCGGCTGCGGAGCATAGACCATGCCCTGATAGGCTCCGGTAAACCCGGCCTGCCAGTTGGTAATGGCATACTGCGTGGTAACGCCTGGCATATCCAGGTTCGGAATCTGGAAGCCGCCCACGAGAATCTGCAGGCGCTTGCAGAACACGCCGAGGATCGCGAGAACGGACGCCACGACGACGCCGGGGGTCGTGCGCAGCTTCGGCACGACGAGGATGGCGACCGAGACGGCCATGAGCGCGACCTGCGTCCAGAAGACGGGCGAAAGCGCGCCGGAGGTGAGCATCGCCACGACTTCGGTGCCCTCGCCGCCGAAGTACCCGCTCGTGAGCAGGTCGCAGGCGTAGAAGTACAGGTCGACGAGCACGAACACGGCCAGCATCTTGGCGAGGTTGGCCACATGCCTCTGGTCGAGGGCGAGGTAGCCCGCGCGGCGCAGCGCCAGGCACACGATGAGCACGAGCGCGGTGCCGCAGTCGAGCGCGGAGGCCACGAACCACGGGCCCATGAGCGCGGTGTGCCAGAACTCGTGCGCCGGGGCGAGGCTGAAGATCCACGCGGTGACGTTATGCACGAGGATGGCCACGATGAGCGCGACCACGCTGATGGCGCGGATCGCGGTGTGCGACATGCGGCCGGCCTCGGCGCGCAGGTACGCCCACAGGTAGATTACCGACAGGACGAGGTAGGTGCCGAGCACCAGGATGTCCCACATCAGGGGGCTGGAGAAGTTCGAGTACACGAACAGCTCCCACAGGCGGGCCGGGCCGCCGAGGTCGACCACGACGAAGCCGATCGCCGCGCAGGTGCAGCACACGCTCGTCCAGATGGCGACCTTGGAGATGCCGCCGAAGCCCTTCATGCCGAAGGCGTTGGGCACCGACGAGATGATCAGGCCGCCGGCCGACAGACCGACGAAGAACATGAAGTTCGTGATGTAGAGGCCCCAGGAGTCGAGGTTTCGCATGCCGGTCTGCACCATGCCGCCCGAAAGCTGCATGGCCCAGCACGCGATGCCGGCGACGGTGAGCACGGCCGCCACGATAATGGCGGCGTTCAGGCCCTTGCCGCCCCAGGTCTCATGCTTGGGTTCAGCGGCAGTGGAAGCCGCAGAAACATTTTCAGTCATAGTTGGCCTCCCTTACACCAGGTAGTAGACGGACGGCTTCGTGCCCTTTTCAGGCAGAAGCTGCATGTACTCGCGCTCGCGAATCACCTTGGATATTTCCGAATTGGGGTCATCGAGATCGCCCCAGTATCGAGCGCGTTCCGGACACATACGAATGCACATGGGCTCTTCGTCTTTGGCGAGGCGGTGCCAGCACATCGTGCATTTCTCTACCGTATGTTTCTGATGGGCAGGCACGTTCTGTCCCCCACACTCAAAATCGATTGTGTATTCGGGTTCCGCCCAATTGAATGAACGCACTCCCGTGTAAGGACAAGCGGCAACGCACATACGGCAACCAATGCACTTGTCGTAATCTTGACGAACCGCGCCCGTCTCTGGGTCTTTATAGGTGGCACCCACCGGGCACGCTTTCACGCACGCGGGGTTTTCGCAATGCTGACATGCAACCGGCACATATGACATGGTCACATCAGGGAAAATACCCTCGGGCGTGTCCATGTCTTCGCCGCCTTTAGTGAGAATGCGGTTCCACCAAATTCCCTTGGGCAGATGGTTTTCCATGCGACATCCAACCGCACACGTATGGCAACCGATGCAGCGCTTGGTATCGATAGCAAATCCGTAATGCATCGCTTAGGCCTCCCACTTCTTGAAATCAACTCGCGTGTCGTACGGCGCGATAGAGTCGGCATATTTGTCGGTTTTCGGGTTGGTGAGCTCTTGGTAGCACCCGGCTTTAAATTGCGAACGCTGCCAGCCCTTCGGGATTGAAATAATGCCAGGGGCAATCGATTCGTCGATGAGCGCTTTAACCACAGCATGGCCGCGATCGTTGAAAACCTCGATATAGTCGCCGTCCTTCACGCCACGCGCCTCGGCGTCGACGCTGTTGACTTTGCCCTGCGGTTCGGGGTCGAGTTCGCGCAGCACGGGCACCTCAAACCACTGCGTATGGATACGGAAACGCGAATGCTCCTGCAGATACACCAACGGGTATTTCTCGGCCAACGGATTTTCCGAACCACACTCGTCCGGTTCGCGGAAATAAACGATATGCTCGTCGGCATCACGGGACGAAAGGTCTTGCCCGTAGTTCAAACGTGGCGCAACCTTCTCGTAGTACAGCTGCACACGCCCCGATTCCGTCGGCCACGGGGCGCTCTTGCCGCGAATCCACGGTGAGCCCTCTTCCTGGCCGGTATAATTGATAACCTTCTCTTCGCGCAAGCGCTCCTCGGTGTATCCGGCCGCCTGCGAGATTTTGTCGGAGAACAGCAACTTGTACCAATACGACATGTTGTCCCATGTGTCTTCAGGGAACGATTTCTCGTAGCCCAACGCGCGGCCCAGCATGCCGATAATCTCGTTGTCGCTTTTGGTTTCGTACAGGGGGTCGATGGCTTTTTCGCTGATGGTCATGTATGGATTGTTATACGCCGTACGCAGGTCTTCTTTCTCGTACCAACTGGCTACAGGAAGAACCAGGTCGGCGTGGCTGGCGGAATCGTTCATCTCCATGTCGAGCACGATCCAGTAGTCCATGTTGGGCAGCACGTTGTTGATCCACTCGTTTTGGCCGGTCATATTGCTCATAAGATTGCTGCAATACGACACCAACACCTTGGATGGGTAGTCTTTGCCCTCGAGCTTCTGAGTGCCAAACATTTCAGCCAAACGAGCAGCGGGGACTTGCGAGTTATATTCCTTGAACTCGGGCGTAGCGAACCAGTATGACGTGAGCGCCGGCGTGTAAGTTTGCGTGAACACGCCCGTGAAGCCAGCGCCGTCGCGGCCCAACTGACCAGTAAGCGCCAACAAAATAGCCACAGCCCACGTGTTCAGGTAGCCGTTCACGTAGTGGTCCAGGCCGTAGGTGATGTTCACCGACACGGCACGCTCGGTGGCGAACGAACGAGCCAGCTCTTCGATACGCTCGGCGGGTACGCCCGTCTTCTTCGAGGCCTCTTCGATGGTGTATTGCGAAAGCTGCTCTTTGAGCAGGGTGTATGCTGTGGTCACCTTCACGCCGTCAGGCGTGGTGAACGTGCCTTCCAGCGCAGGGTTGGTGGCTTCCTCAACGAGCTTCGGCGCATTGGCGTCCAAGTCCCATACGTAGTACTTATTGGGAATGGCAGCAACCGCGGCGGCCAACACCGCGGCGCCCTGAGCGGCATACTTCTCTTTCACGGCGGAAACCGTGGCGACGTAGGTAGCGGCGCTTTCTGCCGGCCAATTGCTCGCACGCAGGTGAGCCTTGGTATCTTCGCGAACCAGAAACGCGCCGGTGGACTTCTCTTTGATAAAGTCGAGATTCTGCAGTTCGTTCTGGATAAGGTAATTCGACATGGCCAAGGCCATATAGCCATCGTAGCCGGGATTTACCTGAATCCACTCGTCGGAACGATGCGCCGTGGCCGACTTGATGGGATCGATACAGATAACCTTCGTGCCATTTTCCTTCGCCCACTGAATCCAGCGCCAGTTTTGCGGAGCGGTGAACACAGGGTTGGTGCCCCATACCACTACCATGGAAGAATCCAGCACCGAATTGGGCTCGTTGCAATAAGCCCAGTCTCCCGTGCCCAGCACACGGTTGATCCCGTAGCCTGCTGCGTAGTCGTAACATACGGCGGTTTTCGTAGCGCCCATAACGCCCGACAATCTTGCAAATTGGTTATAAACGCCATTCATGTAACCATATTGGCCTGAGCTTGCATCAAACACAACCGACTTCGGCCCATACACGTCGGCCGCATCATTGATATGCTTGGCAGCCTCTTCGATCAGCTGATGGCCTCCCATTCTCCAGCACCGCGCTCGCTGCCCGGCACGCGGCGCATAGGTTGTTGAATGCGCGTAGGGCTGTGATGCGCTCCATGTACGACGCGCCACGGCGTAACGTTTTTGGGGGACGCGGCGATAGCCGCGCCGGCGATGAGAGCGGTCGCATGACCGCTCGATGAGCCGGCCATTCAAAGAAAAGAAGGGTTCTCCTATCCTCTGATTTGTCGAAGATCGAAGGACCGAGAGGAGAACCCGACATGGAAGATTCCACCAACCCGCGCACGCAAGCGATAGCCGCGCTCGCCGAACTTTTCTTCGAGAGCGCATGTCGATCCGCCGATCTGGCGCAGCTGGAGTCAAGCGCAATCGATATAGGCCACAGCTGCATGGCCGAGGCCTTGGGCCTTGCGCTCGAGGCGCTGGATGCGCGCCTGCTTGCGCAAAAGACGGAAGGGATCTCCGTCCACGACGTTCGCTCGCGCACGCTTGCCACAGAAATCGGGGATGTGGGCTTTTCTTTGAGAAGGTACAGGGATCGCTTCGGCGAGGACGTCTATCTTCTGGCCGATGCCCTGGACATCCCCTATGGGTGCCGGAGCCCCCACGCCATAGGCAGGCAGACGGCGCAACGCCGACGTCCCGCGTGCACGACGTCGGCGCGTCCGAGCGCGCAAGCGGGCCGTGCACTCTTCCGCGGCAACACGCCGCGCATCGCGCTCGCGGCTTTAATCGCAGTTGCGCTGGTCGCGCTGGTTGCGATCGCCTTCGCTCGGTGCGGAAAAGACACCCCGGAAAACGAGGCCGCCCCCGCCGTCGGCACGGCGGCGCGCGTATCGTTTGTGGCGGTCGGCGACAATCTGCCCGAAGCGCGCATCACCGCGTATGCCGACGCGCTCGCAGGCACGACAGGCGACGGCGACTTCGACTTCCCCCCATCTACGAGCCGGTCAAGCCGATCGTCGAGACAGCCGACCTCGCTTACATCAAACAGGAAACCCATATCGGCGGCAAGGGGATAGGCGCACGCGGCTGGCCCTCCTTCAACACCGTCGACCAGAAGGCCGACGCCGTAGAGCCAACGGGGTTCGACCTTGTAGCCTCGGCGTCCAACCACTCCTACGACTGGGGCGCCTTCGGCGCCGTCGAGCACTCGCGCTCGATATGGGACGGCATGCCCGTCGTGTTCACGGGCACGGCGGCAAGCCAAGAGCAGGCAGACGAGCTGGCCCTCATCGAACGCGATGGCATCACGTTCGCCCTGCTCGACTACACCTACGGCGTCAACGGCTTCACGCAAGCAGACTTGCCTTCCTACGCCGTCAACTTCATCGACGACGAGCGCATCATCGCCGACGTCGCACGGGCGCGGGAGGCGGCCGACGTGGTGCTGGCGGCCATGCACTGGGGAACCGAGAACCTCCTCGAAGCCGATGAGGAGCAGCGGCGCCTCGCGCAGCTTTTGGCGGACGCGGGGGTCGATGTGGTCCTCGGCTCGCATCCGCACGTAATCGGGCCGCTTGCCTGGGTCGAAGGCGCAGGCGGCAACAAGACGCTCGTGGCGTACTCGCTGGGCAACTTCTTGTCATGCCACGAGACGCCGGATGCGGAAAACGAACTTGAAGGCATGTTGAGCTGCGACTTCGTCAAGGGAGACGACGGCGCGGTCGCCATCGAGAACGTCGTGTGGACGCCGCTGGTGAACCACATCGCGAAAGGCGAGCACTTGGTCGTTCCGCTGAAAGACTACACCGCCGATATGGCAGCGCGTCACGTGCTGTTCTCCCAAAGCGACGACCCCGCCGCGGCAATCGAGCAGCTGAAAGCCACGAACCGCGCGGTCATCGGAGAAGAGTTCGCCATCGACGACGGCGCGCAATACGCCGACGAGCGCATGGGCGCCAAGCAAAACCCCTCGACCTCACGAGCAAAACGCGAGATCAAGGGGAATCGAGAGGAAACAAAGCTCCGCGAGCTCAGAATATCGAGTTCCGCGAGGTCCAAAGAGACGAACTTAGCTCTTGGCGGCAAGAAACGCGGACAGAAGACCCGCCACGCTGCGGTAGAACGGAATACGAGCCTCAGTGAAAAGACGCTCAGCGAAATCGGGCACCCATGTAGACAGGTGATCCGCAACGAACTGATCGTAGGCGGCCGAAGCGGAGCCTCCGGGAAGTTCGGCGTCGGGCACAGCCCAGCCCTCCCCTTCAGCCTGCTCAACCGCGCCGGCGGCACGTAAAGCCAATATCTCAAGCAGCTCGAACTCCGTCGCCACATGATCGAGCGGCTCGTTCGTGCCGTCGGGACTTCCCAAGCCGCAAGCATGACAATAGCGCTCGACTTCCATAGAGCAAGGGTTAACGAACATAAGCGGCTGCACCCCATCCGCCTCCGCGCGCCATATGCCCTCATACGGAGAACAGGAAGGATTCGGCGCGCCGATGAACAGGTGGGTCGCTTCGGGGCGCAATTCGCGAAGGACTTCTTCGGCGCGCGCGCTCGAAACCTCCCCTTCGTCGCCGGCGGGTAGCTCGGCCACGGCATCTTCAGAGAGCTCGGCCCCTAGAGCCGCGGCAATCTCTCGAGCCGCATCCGCCCACTCGCCCGACGTAAGAATGCGGGCAAGCTCGTCAGTAGGATAACGCAAGCTCAGCGCAAGAAGTTCGCACGCAGCAGCACGCGTCATCCAGAGTTCTTTATCCTCGCTCATTTTTTCTCGACCTCCATCGATCACGAAGTACGCCTATCGCTCATCGTCAACATCATCATTTTGGGCACTTTCGACAGCCGGTGCTCTTTTCAGGGTGCGGATAACCGCCCCGAAATTTGCCACCAAGTGAACCAAGAGCAGCGTGAACAAGACCTTAGCGGATGCGATATGCAACGGATCCCAAAGATAATACCCATCAGCAAACAAACCGATCGCCGGTAACACAGCACCTGAAATGAGGATTCCAGACACCATAACCACCACCAAGGTAATGACGATCAAAATATCGAGGATAAACCTTGCTCGACGGGCAAACGACTTCATCTTCGCGAAGCCCTTCAACGTGTCGACGATCCAATCGTAGTGCTGAACGCAATGAACAACCAAGACCACAAACACCCCGATGCTCAGCCATTCATGCACCGCAACCCCCGTAAACGAGGGAAACGACGCCATAAGATAGGAGGCGAGAGCGACGACGTCAACGACAACGGCCTTGCGCACGCCGATCACCTTACCTTTCGCATGACAAGCACGAGAGCAATCACCAAAACCACCGGCATGACAATCCAAATGTTAAGACTCGCGTCGCTTGCCTGGTGATAGCGATTCATTAAAGAGTCCCATGCATGGCAATCGGTACTCGAACAACTCGCCTCGGGACAAATCATTTCATGAACGCCATCGGGTTGCGGCACGTTATCGAAACCATGGCATTCGCCCGAAGCGCAGCGTGTTGCAGGGCATGCCGACTCCGCCGTGACCCTTTCGGGCAGGCTTACCGACGGATCTGCGATAGCTCCGACGGCGAAGACGGGGACCGCCAACAGCAGAAGAGCCACAACGGTAAGAACGGTTTTCTTTAGCACGAGAACACCTGCTTGGATGCTAGAAATCCGACAATAGCTCTTAATCGGAGGGGAATGCGCCCGCCCGTGAGCGAACGGACGGGCGCGAAAGAGAGGGGCCTTTAGGAATCTTCACGCTCGACGGGGCGAAGAGGCAGGTACTTCAAACCGAGGCACAACATCAGCGCGCCCAAGCCGATAACGCCGACCATTACGCCGACCTCGAGCATCGAGGGCATGTAGATCATGCCATGGTAAACCTCCGCAAATGACGCAGCGGAAGAGTTAACCGTAGAGGTGGGGAATAAAGCGACGGCGTAATCGATGTTGGGGATCTGGAAGCCGCCCACCAGAAGCTGGACGCGCTTGCAGAAGATGCCGAGGATGGCCAGCACAGAACCGACGACGACCAGAGGAGTCGTGCGAAGCTTCGGCACAAAGCAGATTGCCGCGCACAGAATGCATCCGACGATCTCAGTCCAGAAGAACGGAGCCAAGGGGCCCGCGACCAGCATGGAAACGACCTCCGCGCCCGAACCGTTCGGGAAGGCGCTGGTCAAAAGATCGCATCCGAAGAAGTACAGATCGACGCAGACGAACGCACCGAGCATCTTGGCAAGCTTCACGATGTTCGCCTGCTCAACATCAAGGTAGCCCGCCTTGCGAAGTGCGATGATGACGACAAGGACGAGAGCCGTTCCGCACACCAGAGCGGAGGACACGAACCAGGGGCCCAGAAGCGCCGTGTGCCACAGCTCATGAGCCTGCTGAAGGCCGAAGATCCACGCGGTAACGGAATGAACCAGCACGGCGCACACAAGCGCGATAACGCTGATGACACGAAGCGCTACATGGGAAACCTTGCCCTTCTCCGCCTGAAGCTGAGCCCAAAGGTAGACGATGGACAAGATCAGGTACGTGCCGAGGACAACGATGTCCCACATAAGAGGCGATCCCAAGTTGGAGTAGATGAACAGCTCCCAAAGCCTCATAGGCTGGCCGAGGTCGACGACGACGAAGCCGATAGCCAAAACAGTGCAGCAAATGGAAGTCCACACGGCAATCTTGGAGATTCCACCGAAGCCCTTCATGCCAAACGCCTTGGGCACAGACGAAATGATCAAACCACCTGCGGACAAACCGACGAGAAACATGAACATGGTGATGTAAAGGCCCCAAGAATCAAGGTTTCTCATATTGGTCTGAACCATGCCGCCCGTAAGCTGCACGACCCACAAAGCAAGACCGGCAACCGTTAAAACGGCAGCAACAATAATAGCGATGTTGAGACCCTTGCCTCCGAACTTGGCAGCAGGAGCCTTGGCTGCACTGGCAGCCGCAGTTTTCTCAGACATGATGCTCTCCTTATCAGCCTAGACGAGGTAATACACGTTCGGCTCGGTATCGCGCTCGGGAAGCAGGGTGAAGTAATCCCTGTCCTTGAGCATCTTGGACACATCCGACTCGGGATCGTTCAGGTCGCCAAAGATACGCGCCCTCGGAGAGCATGCCTCGATACACGCGGGCTGCAAGCCCTTTGCCAGTCGGTGCCAGCAGAACGTGCACTTCTCGACAACATGCTTCTGATGGGGCGAAACATCCCTATCGCCAACCGCAAAGTCGAGATGATACGAAGGCTCCTCCCAATTGAATGAACGCACTCCTGTGTAAGGACAAGCGGCAACGCACATACGGCAACCAATGCACTTGTCGTAATCCTGGCGGACGACTCCGGTATCAGGATCCTTATACGTTGCACCGACGGGACACACCTTCACGCATGCAGGATTCTCGCAATGCTGACACGATAAAGTGACGTTATACATTTCAAGGTTAGGGTACTCGCCCCTAGGCTCATCAAGATGCCCGCCGCCCACCGTCATAACACGATTCCACCAGTTGCCATCAGGCAAATTGTTTTCGATCTTGCAGGCAACCGCACACGAATTACAAGCGATGCAGCGCTTCGTGTCGATCAACAGAGCCAATCTTTGCTTAGACATCGAAATTACCCCTCATTCCAGACGCGAACTTCAACAAGGTTATCGAAGTAACTCTCGTTGACGCCAACGGGATCGTACTCGGACGTCAGCAATTCAGACCAGCTGCCCGCCTTATGCTGATACGCCTGCCAACTCTTCGGGTACACCATGCAGCCGGGACGAATACCGTTGTTGTAAACGCACTTCGCAACGCAATGACCGCGATCGTTGTAAACTTCAACGTAGTCGCCGTCCTTGACACCACGCTCCTGCGCGTCCTTCGGATTCATCTTGATTGTGGGTTCGGGATCAAGCTCGCGAAGATACGCATTGTCCGCCCACATGGAATGAACGCGGAAGCGCGGGCGCTCGGACAGCAGGATCAGCTTGTACTTATCCCACATCGGAGAACCTTCATAAGCCTCAGCGGGATGGAAGTAACGCGGAAGATGCTCGCGCTCAACGTCGAATTCCTGGCCCATATCGAACTGAACGGTCGGTTTCTCGACGTAGAACTCCATGCGTCCCGACTCGGTGCGGAACGATGCGTTCTCCCACGGAATCCAAGGCTTCTTCGCATACCAATACATATCTTCGTTCTCTTTAATCGCGGCATACGTGATGCCGAGCTCCTTCAAAGCGGGCGTGTCGATGACCATAGACATGTATTCGTCGTCGGTATACGTAATCAGATCAGGGTGACCCATCTTTTCAGCGAAGAGACGCAGAATTTCAATGTCAGGCTTCGATTCGTACAGAGGCTCAATCGCTTTTTCGCTATGAATGAAGCACTGCGTTGCGGAGATAGCCACAACGTCCTCCTGCTCGAACCAATGAGATGCGGGAAGGACGATATCGGCATATTTGGTCGTATCCGTAAAGGCATAGTCAGCGACAACGAAGAAGTCGAGATTTCCGATGATATCGTTGATGTATTCGTTGGTATTGACCTGATTGGAAACAGGATTGCCCGCGTACACGTACAACGACTTGATCGGATAATCCTCGCCCTTATACTTGCCGGTACGCATGATCTCGGGAAGGATCAACGAGGAGATCATGGGGTTCTTTGCGGCCGTCATACCCTTAACTACGGCGTTGATGCCCCAGCACGGCTTGAAATCGCCAACGCCCGTACCCGCACCGGAATAGCCGATCTGGCCGGTAAGCGCAGCCATTGTCGCATTCGCATGCGCCGCATGCACACCGTTGGTATAGGAGTTTGAACCCCAGCCCAAACGATGGATGCAGGGGCCGTCAAGCGCAATGTGGGCAAGCTCGACGATGGTCTCTGCAGTAACGTCGCAAATCTCAGCAGCCTTCTCGGGCGGGTACTGCATGATCTCGTCTTTGAGGAGGTCGTATGCCGTGCGGCATTTGATTCCCTCGAAGTCATACGTCCCGCTAATCTGAGGATCCGAGGCATCGTCAACAGCTACGACGGACCCATCAACGTCAAGAACCGCTGGGGGATCGATTGTCTTTTTAACTGTGGCGCTTTTACCAACCGACGCACCTTTGTTCTCGCTCGACGCTGCGGAAACCTGCCCGCGGGCGACTTCGATCACCTGAGGCTCAACGCCAAGATCGCTCATGCGCAAGAATTTGCCCGTATCCTCGCGAACCAAGAATGGAGCGCAAGTGTGCGCCTTCATGAACGGCTTGTTGATAGCATCTTCATCAACCATGACATACATCATAGAAAGAGCGAGAGCGGCATCGGTTGCAGGCTGAATAGGAATCCACACGTCCGCTTTCGCTGCCAGCTGAGTCATAATCGGATCAATGACGACAAGCTTTGTACCCGACTCTTGCGCATCGGCAATAAAATGCCAGTCGTGAATCTGAGCGTCGGTGATATTCGCGCCCCAAACAAACAACGTCTTGGCATTTTTAAAATCTGATGGATCATTGAGAACCCAGTCGCCCAAAGTGCCCATAACGCGATTGATTCCGCGCGTGTTGGCTTGGTCGCGAGCAATCTTGATCTGTGTAGCATTAATCTTGTTGAAGAACACGTTAAACATTGGGGATGCCACGCCGCTCACCGTGCCGAGGTTGCCCGAGCCGCGCGTATAGGCAATGGCCTGATCGCCGTATTTCTCGCGAATCTCCTGCCACCTTTGAGCGATCTCGTCAACCGCTTCGTCCCACGTGATGCGCTCCCATTCGCCCGCTCCGCGCTCGCCGACACGACGCATGGGATACTGAATTCGATTCGGGCCGTAAATGTTGTAGACTTGGCTTAAACCCCTCAGGCAAATTCGATCGATGCTCATGTCGGGGAAGGAATTGAACGGACGGCGCGACGTCTTCACAATCTTGCCATCGACAACATGAAGGTTGATCTTGCACGTTCCCGAACAGTTGCCTCGGCATACGCCGCAGAATACTTGCTCTTGTTCTGTCTCAATCTGACCCAGGGCATACTCATCCGCATATGCCTGAAGACTCGGCGTGATGGCGCCTGCAACTACGGCAGCGCCGGCGAGGGTCCCCGTCGTCTTGAGGAAGCTTCTACGCGTCAAACCGCCCTGAGAGCTCTTCATTCCTGACACCTCTCCTCCTTGAAAGATCTCATCAGGATATCCGAATCGAAAAGCCCAGGCACGAACCTTGACGCCGAAGGCGCCATGCGAACCCATGCCAAGCGTCGGGAGCGTTCGCCCCTACGCCAAACCTTATCGGATATCCCCTCGTTTCACCCAACCCCGTCGTAATCCCTCGACAGCAATCAGGCTCCAGATAAAGATTGGCCAAATCTCTTATTGTCATATTATCACAATGTCTTGCGACAATCAATATAAAGAGCTATCCACGACGGCGTAAAGTTGATGGGGGTCTAGATTCCCCCATCAACTTTACGCCGTCACGACGCGCCCTTCAAGCAGCCGCCGCGGTAACCGTCGTTCGGGTAATTGCCCGGCTCGAGCTTTACCACCTTGCCGTCGCGCACATGAGCGAGCCAACGGCACGAACCCATGCAATTCGAACGGCACATGACGCTGCAAATACGCTCTTCGTCGTCGGCACGCTCATCGTCATCGAGCTCTTCAGCGACAGCCAAGTTGGTACCCACGGCGCTCAAGCATGCGGCTACACCTGCTGCGCCGGCGGTTTTGAGAAAATTGCGGCGCGTGAGCCCTTTTGGGCCGTGTGCTCCTGACATCTCTCCTCATCCAAAGATCGTGTCAGGATATCCCCTTGCATGAGGCACGAAGATTTCGAAAGGCCGGCGTCGCCTATTCGCAATGGCGGCGCATCGTGACACCGCATTCGCGCGATGCGTTCCCCCTTATTCCCCTTACGACATGCTCGTTCTTATCGGATATCCCTTGCGGCCCTCGCGAGCCGCCCCCTTGCGCTTCACGTCCCCCGACGCAAAACGCTCCTGATAAGAATTGGCCAAATCCTTAGTTGTCATATTGTCACAATGTATTGCGACAATCATCAAATTGATTATTCCATCTTTAAGATAATCTTATCGAACATATATTCGTATTTCAATAAGAGCGCCGTATGTTAGGAACCAACTCAACGGCGACTTTTGCGCCGAACAACGCCTCCCAAAGAAGGGAGGTAGTACCTATACCCGATGACATTGAGATATTAAAAAGTTACTGACCGCTCTTATCTCGCTGATTACCGCCATCGTCGGCCTCGCCAAGGCACGCATGGAACACCCGAGACGAAAAAAACGCCACCGTCGATAGACGATAACGTTTCCTCTAGGCCAACGGCGTTGCCCGAACTGTCAAACGCAAGCCTGTCATCGAGCCAATTACGGCATTTGAAGCGCTTTACCGTCCATCGCGGCGGCGCAGCAGGCGCTCGTCCACCAGGGCCACGATGTCCTCGTCGGTCAAGCCCGCCTCAATGCAGCCGCGAATCATGTCGTCGACGAGTAGCTCGACCGGCGTGTCGTATGCGCGCGCCGCACCGATTTCCTTTTGCTCCAACACGAATGTGCCCTTACCACGGCGCGTTGAGATGTAGCCTTCGCGTTCCAGGTCCATGTAGGCGCGGTTGATGGTGTTGTAGCTGCTGTCCAAATCGACAGCCAGCGCGCGCACCGTGGGCAGCTTGTCACCCGGAAGATATTTCCCTGCGCCAATGAGATACGCGATGCGGTTTTTTACCTGAATCCACACAGGCAAGCCGCTGGAATGATCCACCTGGAAACCCGCCATGGGGTTGTTCGCTCGCGTTTCGCTCATCGCTGCCCTTCTTTGTCAATCGCGTCGGCCAGACTGTCGGAAAGCGCGCTGGGCACCGTGACCACTGTCCCCTTCGACACCTTCACCGTTTCGTATTGCTGAAGCATGGTGCGCAGGCGCAACGCCGCCGACGGATCGCCGTAGGCACTCGCCGCCTCAGCCAGCATGTCGGCCATGTCAGCCTCGGCCGAGGCCACCGTCATGCGCGCGTTCTTCTCGCGGTCGGCCTGCGCCTCGAGAGACATCACGTGCTGCAAATCGTCGGGAATCACAATGTCGCGCACCTTCACCGATATTACGCCGATGCCCCACGCAGCGGCCTCGCGCTCTACCTCTTCCTTAATTTCTTGGTCGAGTTGGTCGCGACGCAGCGCCACCTCGGCCACCGTCGAGCGGCCCACGGCCTCACGCATGGCTGTTTGCGCCAGAAACGACACCGCCGCATAGTAGTCCTCGACTTCGATGCAAGCCTTTTCGGCATTCCACACCATCCAGAACAACACGGCATCAACCGTGACGGGCACAAGGTCGGCCGTCAGAGTTTTCTCGGCATAAAATGGCGTGGCGATGGTACGCTGGTCAACGCGAATGGTGCCGTGCTCCAGAATGGGAATGGTGAAATACAGCCCAGGGCCCGCCACACGCGAAAGTTTGCCCATGCGCAGCACCACTACGCGCTCCCACGAAAGCGCGATATGTACCGATGAGACGGCAAGCAGCGCGCAAACGAATGCGAGCGATATCTCAAGAATGCCCACGCCCCCGGCCACGGCGCGCGCCGCAAGCAGCACCACACCGAACACGAGTAAAAACACCGTGATATTAAATACCGTGGCTCCATTGCGCGACGACTTACGAGGCACATACGACGTGGCCGCGCGCATTTCGGCGTCTTTGTCGCGCATATCGTAGGGCATGTCCACATACGCCCGACGATCGGGCTTTTCCCTATTTTTCAGCGGCATCGCATTCCCCTTTCGCGATTACGGTTTCTTTCCTATGGCAGAGCCAGCGTGCCCGCCAAATTGGCTGTTTGCGTTATGTCGAACGCGGAAATTCCCACAATCGAATATCGCAACGTCACGCCCCCAATGAGCACAAACAGCGCCACCCATAAAAGCTGGCTGCGCCTGTTGTCGAATGTGAGCAAATGCTCGAGCACAAGCGGAATGCCTAGGCCGCACACCACAAGGCCTATCCAGAACGGCCACCGCAAATCGCCCGCGACGAGCGCGAAAGCGGCCTGAGACGTAGTCGGCGAAGCGAACAGCCAGGCAACATAAGCAACCAGGCACGCAGCTTCAACCGCCACTGCGGCGCTGTCCACACGCGACAAGGCGATAAACGAACCCATAAGCGGAGCTCGGCATTCCGCAAACGCCCACGCGCCCAAGCACAGAGCCACGCCGCACGAAATGCCCGAAAGGACGAACAAGGCGGGTACGAGCGGCGTCTGCCACGCAACAACCGACGGGAGACCAGCAAGCAGTATGCCCGTGTATGCCATCACAACGACTCCGATAAGCACGCCGAAAACGCCGCCAGGTACGGCCAACTTCTCGCGTAGGTCCCACATCTCTAGCATATTTGCGCATGCGAACACCGTCGAAAGCGCGCACGCAACGGCAAGCGACCATGCGCCTACCGCGATTGCCGAGGGAGTCGAAGCCGTAAACAGAAAAAACGCGCGATCGATTCGGCCGAGGTCGGCGAGCAAGCACACGACAGAAAGCCCCAGCACGATTGCGCATGCAGCCCATGCCCGCGCGAAGAATTCTGCCGGCAAAAGCCAACGACGGGCAGCAAGGCGCGGAGAATTCAGCGCCTCGAGCAACGAGAGCACCGCAAGCGCCCCACCACCCATGCCACCCAGAAACAGGTACGCCACGATGAGCGAATCGAATATGCCCATGCGCTTCCCTTCTCCACTCGCCAACGACGTGACGCTCCCGCACGTTGCCACATTGTCGCAATTCGTTACGTCAAGTATAGCAGGAGTGCCGCTTCGGAAACGATATCCAAAAAGAACCACGAATGCCCGGCGTGTTCGAGATGCATTTCGAACACGTGCACGGCAACCGCAAAAAAAGCCGACCCTTTCGAGTCGGCTTTTCGTTAGCGATCCACGCTGCATGAAGCCACTACGCGCAACCGATTCGCAGCCTACGCGTTGGCAGCAGCCTTAGTGTTGGTGGCAGATGGAGCAGCTTCCTTCTTCTCGGCGGTGCGAGCAAGAATGTTCGCGTACACAGCGCCCGAGATGTTGTGCCACACGCTGAACACGGTGCCAGGCACAGCGGCGAGCGGCATGGTGGCGAAGTGCGTCAGAGCCAGTGAAGTTGCGAGGCCGGAGTTCTGCATACCAACCTCGATGGAAAGCGTGCGCATCTGAGCCTTGCTCAGGCCAAGCACGCGGCCCACGCCGTAGCCGAATGCATAGCCAAGCACGTTGTGCAGCATAACCACCGCAATGATGAGCAGGCCGCTCGTCATGAGCTTAGCGGCATTCGCGGAAACAACGGCCATGATGATGAGCGAAATAGCAACGACCGAGATAAGCGGAAGAACCTTGCCGAACACCTCGGAAACCTTCGGGGCGATGGCGTTGATGATGAAGCCAAGCACGATAGGAACGAGCACGACCTGAACGATCGACATAAGCATGCTCACATAGCTCACGTCAATGGACTGGCCGGCGAGCAGAAGCACGAGAGCCGGAGTCACAACAGGCGCCATGATGGTGGTGCATGCCGTCATGCCAACGGAAAGCGCGACGTCACCCTTGGACAGATACGTCATCACGTTAGAAGACGTTCCGCCCGGACAGCAGCCAACGAGGATGACGCCGACGGCAAGCTCGGTGGGCAGCTGGAAAATGGTCACGAGCAAAAACGCAAGCAGCGGCATAACGATGAACTGCGAGCAGATGCCAACGATAACGGCCTTGGGCTTGGTGAAAACGACCTTGAAGTCGGAAAGCTTGAGCGTCATGCCCATGCCGAACATTACGATGCCGAGCAGCGTATTAACCCAACTCGTGGGTAGTGCGGAATGAACGGGGCCTGGAATGATCAGGGCAATAATCGCTACCGCCAAAGCGATGATTGCCATGTACTTCCCTGCGAAATCACTTACTATCTCAAGCGTTTTCATTTTCGACTTCCTTTCCGAAACGCTTCGCCGCGCAGCGCATTCCCAGCAGGGGTGAAACGCTCGGGTCGTGGCGGAAAGGTCGATCGTAGTGCGAATTACCAGTGCTCGGCAATGCACGCTTGCGGCGTACATGCCCTATGCATGTGATGGGTTAGTATAACTATCGCACACTAAAGCGCAAGAGTATTTTTCGGCATTTTTGAAAAAAGCTTTGATAATCAAAGAAACCCAGGTGAAACGTCCAAGAAATATGGCGGAAATGAGACGGTCATATGAAGGGGCACGCGGAACACGAAGAGGCGGGCACGCTGCGAACGAAAAGCCGCGTGGGATTACGCCGAGCATGAAGGCCCACGCATGGAGTCGTGGCACGCCGCACTTCAAGCCAAATCGGCAATCCGGCTTGCAGCCATTACCGTAAACCAAAAAGCCGGCTTGCGGCGCTTTGCCACAAGCCGGCTCTCTTACGTATCAAGCTAGATGAAGCGCACTAGACGTTTAGCGCAGCCTCCACGGCCTCGAGCACGCCGTCGATGGCGACCGACTGCTTTTCGCCGGTGGCGCGTGGCTTCACTTCCACAGATCCCTCTTTCAGGCCACGCTTGCCCACGACAACCTGCACAGGCCAGCCGATAAGGTCGGCGTCGGCGAACTTGACGCCCGCGCGCTCGTCGCGGTCGTCAAGCACCACTTCCCAACCGGCGCAAGCGAGCTCGTCGGCGATTTTTGCGGCTGCCTCGGTCACCTCGTCGGGCTTGCCGGAAAGCGGAATCACGCACACATGCGCCGGAGCGATGCCCACGGGCCACACAATGCCGTTCTCGTCGTGGCTCTGCTCAACGGCGGCCGCCATGCAGCGCGACACGCCCACGCCATAGCAGCCCATGACGAACGGCTTCTCGACGCCGTCTTCGTCCATGAACGTGACGCCCATGGCCTCGGAGTACTTCGTGCCAAGCTTGAAAATCTGACCGGCTTCGATGCCGCGTGCGATGGAAAGGGGCTTACCGCACTTCGGGCAGGCGTCGCCTTCCTTTACCATGCACAGGTGCTCCCAAGCATCCACCGTAAAGTCTTCGCCCTGCTTGGCGCCCGCAAAGTGGAAGCCGTCGACATTTGCGCCCACAAGCCAGCGCTCGATGCTGCGCAAGCTTTCGTCGGCGGCGATTTTTACGCCCTCGGGCAGGCCGACCGGACCCATGGAGCCCTTCACGAGGCCCGCGTCCTTCATTTCGGCGTCGGAAAGCGGCGTGAATTCGCCGAGCAGGTGCTCGACGGCCACCTCGTTCACCTCATAGTCGCCGGGGACGAACAGCACCCACAGCGTGCCGTCGGCGGCTTTGCAGGAAAGCGCCTTCACGCAGGCGTTTTCGGTGGTACCCAAAAATGCAGCAAGCTCCTCGATGGTGTGCACACCCGGAGTCTCGAGCTTCGTAAGCGCGTCGGCCGCGTAGGCCACGGGGTGCGGCGTGGCCTGAGCGGCTTCGGTGTCGGCCGCATAACCGCACGTGCAGCTTGCGATTTCAGCCTCGCCCGCGTCGGCAAGCACCATGTATTCCTCGGAAGCGTTGCCGCCGATCTGGCCCGAGTCGGCCACGACCACACGGTAATCGAAGCCCATGCGGTCGAACATGTTGATATAGGCCTCGCGCATGCGCGCGTAGCTGGCATCCAAGCCGGCTTCATCGGCGTCGAAGCTGTAGGCGTCCTTCATGATGAACTCGCGGCCGCGCATGAGCGCAAAACGCGGGCGGCGCTCGTCGCGGAACTTCACCTGAATTTGGTAGAGGTTCTTCGGCAGGTCTTTATAGCTGCGAAGCTCGTTGTTCACGAGGTCGGTCACGATTTCCTCATGCGTGGGACCAAGGCAGAACTCGTTGTCGTGGCGGTCGGTCACGCGCAAAAGCTCGGGGCCGTAAACGTCCCAGCGGCCCGAACGATGCCACAGCTCAGCGGGCTGCACGAACGGCATAAGAATTTCCTGGCCGCCGTGGGAATCCATTTCCTCACGCACGATGGTCTCGATTTTGCTAATAACGCGCATGCCGAGCGGCAGGAAGGTGTACAGGCCGGCGGCTTCCTTGCGAATCATGCCCGCGCGAACGAGCAGCTTCGCCGATTCGATGTCGGCATCAGAAGGGTCTTCCTTCAACGTGGGAGCGTAGATGTCGCTCATGCGCAAAACGGGCTGTTTGCGGATGTTTGCCATGGATGGTTCCTTTTCTATGTTGGTTCCAATGCGGAAATTGAACGCGTGGTTGCGGTTTCGATGGAGTGCGCCCCGCCCAGCTGCAGCGCGGAAAGCGATGCGATCGAACCGGCGCCGCAACACCGCGGGCGAAGCAGCGAGAAGTCGATGCATCGAACGCTGGCGCACAGACGGCTATACCAGTTTTTCGAGCTCTTCCATCAGCGCGTCTACGATATCGGCCTCGGGCACTTTTCGCAAGACCTCGCCGCGTTTGAACACGACGCCCGAGCCCGCGCCGCACGCCACGCCAAGGTCGGCGTCGGCGGCTTCGCCCGGACCGTTCACAACGCAGCCCATAACGGCGACCTTCACCGGCTCGACGCGGTTCGCAAGGCGCTCGTCGACTTTCTTCGCGAGGTCGATGAGGTTCACCTGGCAGCGACCGCATGTGGGGCAGCTTATGATTTCGGGGCCGCGGCGGCGCAGATCGAGCGCAGCGAGCAGCATCCAGCACGCGCGCACCTCTTCGGTAGGCTCGTCGGTGAGCGAAATACGCATGGTGTCGCCGATGCCCTCGTTCAGAAGAATACCCAGGCCGCAAGCCGATTTAATGACACCCTGCATGAGCGTGCCTGCTTCGGTGATGCCGATATGCAGCGGCACCTGCGGAATTTCCTGCGCGAGCGCGCGGTAGGTGGCGATGGTCGCCTGCACATCGTGCGCCTTGGCCGAAACCACGACGTCGCCGAAGTCGCGCTGCTCGAAGTGGCGCACGTATTCGACGGCAGATGCGGCAAGCTTCTCGGGAAGCGTGAGGTCGGCGCGTGCCTTCAACGCGTCATCGAGCGAGCCGGCGTTTACGCCGACACGAATGGGAATATGGGCGGCGCGAGCGGCTTCGATGACTTTGTCGGTCTTTTCCCAACCACCGATATTACCCGGGTTGATGCGCAGCTTCGCCGCGCCGCGACGCGCTGCCTCGATGGCGATACCTGCATCGAAATGCACGTCGGCGACCACCGGCAAGGGGCTTTTCGCGCACACCTCGGCAAATTGGTCCAGGTAGGCGCGACGAGGAATGGCCATGCGCACCACTTCGCAGCCGGCCGCCTCAAGCGCGCGAATCTGACGCAGGTTCGCCTCCACGTCGTCGGCGGGAGCGTTGAGCATCGACTGCACGACGCACGGGGCGCCGCCGCCCATGGGAACTCCACCCACGTTCACGCGACGCGTGCGCTGATTCGGACGCAGCGAGGCGACGTCGCGAGGCGAGACTGCGGCCCCGGACGCAACGGCAGCGTTGACGCCAGCGGCAGCCGACGCGGCAGCCGCAGCGGCCAATCCAGCAGGCGATGCGCCAGACGCAGGAGCAGCATCGGGCATATTCGTTTCACAAGCTTGCATATTTCCCCTTTTGGTCGGGCATAACCGCTTAATTTTACGCCCAAAAGAGCCCAACAGGAACCGGCAAAGCCCAACAGCGCAGTTTCGCCATGCAAGAGAGGATACGACGGCGAGGCAAACGGAGGGATTCTGCGTGACGCCAATGCCGCGATCGATAAGCACTCGTTTATCAACGCCAAACGCCAATGCGAAACCCCACATGAACAAGACGCCAGCCTAAGCCGAAGCACGTGAAGCCCACACGCTCCGCAACGCCGCGCCCTATCGGCAAAACATCTTCATCGTGCCGGCCGAATGCCGCACCTAACGAGCATGAAATTCCAGCGCATCAAAGCATATCGAGTGACAAGCGCAGCATAATTCATAGGCAAGTTGATCAATTCCATTTTCGGCCATCCATCTTGTCATCCATTTTTCGCAAATGCCCGCCGCACGCGCGTGCCGCGTGGGTATAGTGGATTGCGTGCAAATCACAGCGCGAAAAGAGCTCGCGCCCACAAACAGGAAGGAACACGCCCATGCAAACCGAAGAATTCTTCCTGTTCGATACGGTGAACACCATCACGGCGCCCGCGCTCGACCCCGACACCATGGCAGCCGTGAAGAACGCATGCCTTCGCTACGAAAAGCTGTTCTCACGTTTCGATGAGCAATCGCAACTCTTCCGCATCAACAACGCCCATGGCGCACCGGTCGATGTCGACTCCGAATTGGCCCAGTTCATCGAAACGTCGCTCGCCTACTGCGAAGCATCAAACGGCTTGTTCGATATCACGATGGGGTCGGTCACGCGCCTGTGGAATTTCAAGAATGGCACCATTCCCGCCAAGGACGACGTGCACGCCGCCCTTGAGCACGTAAACTGGCGAGGCGTGCACGTCACCGACTCAACTGTGCAGCTCGATGACCCCGATGCATGCCTCGAACTCGGCGGCATCGCGAAGGGATACATCGCCGATGGCGTGCTCGACGTGCTTGCGCGCCACGGCGTCGAACACGCCATCGTGAACCTGGGCGGCAACGTGGCCGTCATGGGCGGACGCCCCGACGGTACGCCATGGCAGGTGGGCCTGCGCCAGCCGATCGCCTCGCACGGCATTCCTGTGACGGCAACGTTCGCGGCGGTGGGCGTGGCATCGGGTTCAGTGGTCACGAGCGGCGTGTACGAACGCGCGTTCACAAGCGACGGCAAGGCGTACCACCACATTATCGACCCCCGCACGGGGTTCCCCGCTGAAAGCGACGTGGTAAGCGCCACGGTCGTCTCGCACACGTCGCTCGAAGGCGACGGCTATTCAACTTCGCTCATTTTGATGGGCGTCGAGGGCGCGCTACAATTAGCCGCACAGCACCCCGAAATCGACATCGTGCTCGTCGATACACAGGGCCGCGTATTCGCCACACCAGGCATAGGCAATCGCGTTCCGTTCCGCCTGCTCAACAGCGAGAAATAACGGTTTCGCACAATAAGAAACAACGGACCCGCACAATCGCGAGTCCGTTGTTTCGCTTCTTTATTCGGGCCGGAAATGCGCACTTCGAATTCGGTCGTCCTGCCGATTCCCAAAAATAATTCGGTCGCCCTACCAATTCCCAAAGATAAACCGCTGAATGTCTTGGTTGAGCATGAGTATGAAGAATCCTATGAACAGCGCCATGCCCGTCATGGTCATGATATTCATAGCCTTATACCCCACCTGGCGTTTCGTAAGCTTCTGGAAAACCTCGATCACGAAACGGCCGCCATCGAGCGGCGGAATAGGCAGCAAATTCATAATGCCGAGCGACACCGAAATCATCGACATGAAGAATAGGAACTCCAACGGGCCCGCATCGGCATACTGTTTCGAAAGCACCGCCATACCCATGACGCTCGTCGAATTCGACACGGTGTCAGCCGCGGTTTGCGGGTTGAACAGCCCCGCCACGGCCACGGCAACCATGCCGATGTAGTTGAACCCGGCGCTAATGGCGGTTCCCACGTCGACATTCACATGACGAACCACTTCGCCCGCCTCGTTCACCATATCGATGCCGAACACCGAATAGATGAGCACAAACGCCACAATCGCGAACAGCAGATTCATGAAAATGCCCGCGAGCAGAATGACGCAGCGCTTCCAAAACGGCTGCGCACGATAGGTTTGCGCACGTTCGGCCAGGTAGAGCTCATGCGCGTCGTCAAATGGGCGGGGCGACCCCTCGGCCAGGTCGATTCCTTTGCGCTTATCCTTGAAGGTGCGCGTGCGGAATACGTTGTGCTCGTCGGTTTTCTTCGGACCAACAAGGCAGCCCCATTCCTCAAGCACGTAGAGCGCCTCAATCGCCTCGTCGAGCGTGATGCCCATCTTCTCGGCGACATCGTCGGCGTACACCGTGCCGTTGGCATAGGCGAATGCGAGCGCGTCTTCGAGATGCGGGTCTTCAGGGCCCGGCTCCATGCCGCACACTTTCGCGTAGCCGCCAAGGGGAACTGCCGTGACGCCGAACTTCGTACCACGCCAGGTGAAGCCAATGTTCGGGCCCGGCAAGCCCAGCATGAACTCGGTCACACGCACGCCGAAGGCGCGCGCCGCGAGGAAGTGGCCGCCTTCGTGAATGAAGACAAGCACAGAAAGCACTATGACGATGTAGAGAACCATCAAGACGACGTCCATCTATGGCCTTTCGTTCGGGATGCGTCCGGGCGAGACGCCGACGAGCTGGCCGCGTCGACCCTTCGCATCGACCCTGGGTCCGCACCGATTCCGCCGCTTGTCAGAAGCGCGCCACTCGTACCACGGCCGAAGCGTCTCGCACGCCCCACAACCTTTTCTGTATTTACTATTTCCGTATGCGATTATGCCAAGTCCAGACGCGTGCGAGCAATGCGTTGCCACGCTGTCGCGAAACGAACAGAAGAACGCCAGGCGCGATGGCGCGATGGCGCGATGGCGCGATGGCGCGATGGGCGGATTCTAAAGCAGTCCTTCGGTCCTGTCCCTTTTCACGAAAAAATGGCAGAGATTTGCGGTTGTGAACGATGGTTTTGCGAACGTGAGCGAAAGCGAGAATTCTGACCTGGGGTTATGCTGTCAGAATCGGTCGACTCGACGGAAATAGAGCCCAACGACCGTTCACAACCGCAAATCTCTGCCATTTTCCCGCATTTAGGGACACGATTTTCTCAAGTCGAATGGGCATTCCATAAAAATTGGACGCCAGCCTGCGCCAGCGTCCAAAACCAAATATGTTGCCCTCCGAGCCCCGGTATCCGCATCTCGAATAACATCCGCTTCCGGCAAAGGAAACTCGGCGGCGTTGCCTCGAAGAAATTCGAGACGCCATGGCAAGCTACCCGACCCTTAATCGCTTTACGACAGGCAGCCGCCACCCAGATTTCTATGGCGAATCGGATTAAGCGCCGTTGCAGCTCAGCGCTCTTTCACGCCTCGCGACCAACCAGCCTTATTTCGCCTTCGCGGCAAGCCATGCCGCGGAAGCTTCACGCGCCCAAGCGTCAATCTCGGCGAGCTGGTCGAGACTTTCGACCTTCTGCAGGCCGCCGCCCTGCCCCGCCTCATGCGCCTCCATCATGGCGCCGACGCAACCGTCAATGTCCAAGTATCCGCACGCATCGCGCAAAAATGCCGCTACCGCGACCTCATTCGCGGCGTTCATAACGCATGGCAGCGTGCCGCCCGTATTGCCCGCGTATTTCGCCAGCTTAAAGCAACGGAACGTGTCCTCGTCGACTGGATAGAACTCGAGTTTGCCGAGCTGCGTGAAATCGAGCGGCTCCACCGGGGCATCCCAGCGGTCGGGATAGCTCAGCGCGAACTGGATGGGGATGCGCATATCGGTGGTGCCCAAATGGGCCTTCACGCTACCGTCGGAATATTCCACCATGGAGTGGATGGCACTCTGCGGTTGCACGACCACCTTAATGCGGTCGTACGGCATATCGAACAGGTGATGCGCCTCAATCACTTCGAGGCCTTTGTTCATGAGCGTCGAAGAGTCGATCGTGATTTTCGCGCCCATGTTCCACGTGGGATGCTTGAGCGCCTGAGCCGCCGTCATATCGCGCAGTTCGTCGCGCGTGCGGCCGCGGAACGGACCACCGCTCGCGGTGACCCACAGGCATGACACCTCTTCAGCACGCTCGCCGAGAAGGCATTGGTAAATTGCGCCATGTTCGGAATCGATGGGCATAAGAGCACCCGCCGGACCCGTCGCGGGGGCCACGCCCGCCGCACGGCGCGCTGCGTCGACCTTGGCCGCCATGCGCATAATAAGGTCTCCGCCCACGACCAGGCTTTCTTTATTCGCAAGCGCAAGCACCTTGCCAGCGGCGAGCGTCTCATAGCTCGCACGCAGACCGGCGGCGCCCACCAGAGCGTTCACCACAACGTCGGCCTCTTCAATGCTCGCGAGCGCAGCAACCGCCTCGGGGCCAAAGCCGACCTTCACGCCGCCATGCGCGCTCGCAAGGCGCGCGTCACGCGCAAGCTCCGCATTGCCGAACGCGATATTGCACACGCGGAACTCATGCGCTTGAGCAAGCACGGCATCGACGCTGGAGTTGGCTGCAAGGGCGATTACCTCCAGCTTGTCGGGGTGGCGACGGGCCACATCGAGCGTTTGCGTGCCGATAGAACCCGTCGATCCCAAAACAACAATCTTGCGAGGCATGCGGCCTTCATTCGCATGAGCCATATGAGTCATTTCAAACCACCCCTTATCAGAAGCGAAAGCAAAGCGCTTCCGCGCCAAAAACCAATGAGCAGAGCCAGGAGCTCGATTCAGACGCCGCGGAAAATCCTGCCCGGCCCAACACGCGCCGCCGAAAGCAGCCAAAACGAATCGTGCCTACATTCTACGCGCCACCCGGGCCAGCCCATTCGAGAACGATCCTAACCAAGTTAATCGGGACCAACCCAGGCCAACCCAGGCCAAGCAAAACCGACCCAGCCAGAAGCAAGTCGAAAGCACCAAGGCAAACCGCACCCGCACTCGATGCGCGAGACGCCGCCAGAGCCTAACGCGCGGCACCGAAAACAGCCCTCGACAAATTGCGCCGCTCAAAGAACGGCGCAATTATCCAACATTCCTATCCAAACACGTACGGCACGCAGCCGCCGCCGATAAGCATCACGGCCGCAGTAACCGATGCCATAAACAGCGAGTCGCAGCGGTCGAGCAAGCCGCCGTGACCAGGCATGATGGTACCCGAATCTTTCACGCCTGAATTGCGCTTGATGCGACTTTCGGCCAAATCACCCAGCACGCCAGAAAGACCGCAAATCAAGCCAAAGACGAGCGCCTGGGGAATCGCCATGTTCACGCCAGGAATCAGCGTGATGAGACACCAAATGGCCATGGAGCCAACCAGGCCGCCAATGAAGCCTTCCCAGCTCTTCTTCGGTGAGATGCGCGGCGCGAGCTTATGCTTGCCGAATTTGCTTCCCACCAAATACGCGAACGAGTCGTTCGCCCACACGCTACAGAAAACGCCGCATACGAGAACGCCACCCCAAATGCCAGGCAGCGACATGCGTACCAAAATAAGGCTCGAAAGCAGCAGGCCCGTGTATGCCGCGCCGAAAAACGATACGCCCACGTCGCCCACGCGTGCGCGCATGAAGAAGACGTACCACACAAGCAGCGCCACAAGCAGCGCACCCGTCACCAGAAGCGAGCCGGAAAGCCCCAGCTTCCACATGCTGATGGGATATGCCACCGCAGCCAGCGTGCCAAGAAGCTCATTGGGCAGCTTCGCATCGCTTCGCAGCATGAAGAACAGTTCACCCGCGCAAATGCCCGCGAGCACGCACAGCATAATGACGCACGTCAGATTGCTCACGAGCGCAAGCGCCACCGAAAGCACCACGTACACGACGCCCGTGCGGAATCGCACCTGCAAGTCGGTCGGATGCTTGAACTTATCGGGCGTTTTGCCATACGCGAATGCCTTCGCGGCGTCTTTTTTCGCTACGGCAGTTTGCACGACGTGCTCATAGGCGGACTGGGCTTTCCCGAAATTGGTGGCCTCATGGCCGTGCGACTGAGCCGCCGCGCCGTGCCCTTCCTCCTGAGCTGCGGCATCGCCGTTACGAGACTCGGGCGCAGCATCGCGATTCTCCGCCCCAATCACAGGCCCGCGCGATTCGTCGTCAGGCTGGGCATCGGCGACGCCTTCGCGCATCGGCTGCCCCGAAAGCTCATCCTCGAGTTTTTCGCTATCGGTATCGGTTGACATAGCCTACACCGCCCCAAACCTTCGATTGCGCTCCTGGAAGCTCAAAAGAGCACGCAAAAATTCATAGCGATCGAAGTCTGGCCACAAGGTATCGGTCACGTAAAACTCCGAATACGCCACCTGCCACAGCAGGAAATTCGACAGGCGCATCTCGCCCGACGTACGAATTACCAGGTCAGGATCGGGACAATCGGCGGTATAAAGGCCGCGCCTGAATTCCTCCTCGGTAAGCTCGTGCGGGGCGTCGCCGGCCATGGCGCGCGCAACGGCAACGTCAATGCAGCGTTGCGTGGCACGCAGCATTTCCTGACGAGAGCCGTAATTCACGGCCACGAGAAGCGTCATGCCTGTGTTGTTGCGCGTTTTCTCCCACGCCTCGGCAAACGCGTCACGCGTCTCCTGCGGCAACATGGAGACGTCGCCTATCGTGCGCACACGCACGTTTTCGGCATGCAGGCCGTCAACCTCAGCGAGCATGGTTTTGGCGAACAGGTCCATCAAACCCACGACTTCTTCTTCGGGACGTTTCCAGTTTTCCGTCGAGAAAGAATAAATGGTAAGGAAGCGAACGCCCGCGTCGCTCGCCGCGCGAATGAGCTCGCGAACCGCCGCAATGCCAGCCTTGTGGCCTTTCAGGCGATTGAGCGCGCGCTTTTTCGCCCAGCGACCATTGCCGTCCATGATGACGGCGACATGCTGCGGCACGGCGTCTTCGCGCAAAGCATGCGCATCGAGCCCGGCGGGCGGGTTCGGGAACATTTCATCTATAGGTTTATGGAACATGTCAGCTCCTTCGAAATAGGCCCCACTAGGGTACTCCAACGGCCAGAAGCCACCAACACGGGCCCCTGGCCGTTAAAATTTCGAAAGAAAAGAAGCTCGTCAATGCGCCAAGCAGCAAGAGCCACTCATACCGCAACCGAAAACGCCGCAGCGAGCATGGACTCTGGCGAGTACGATTCGGGCGATCCGATATGCCTAAATGGCATATCGGATTCCAAACTACGCGCCCGAGCGGGCGCGCCAAGCTCAGCTTGGTCCAAGCGTAACTTTGGTACGCGAGCCGCAGCTCGAACCCGAAGCGTGCCGTCAGAGCCCAGCGCAGCGTCGAGCCATTGGGCCGTTCGGAAGAACGGCCCAACTCCTAGATCTCCATGACGTCTGCTTCTTTTTTCTTCAGCATAGCATCGACTTCGGCGATGTATTTGTCGGTGAGCTTCTGCACCTGCTCTTCGGCACGACGGGCCTCATCCTCGGGCAGCTCGGCGTCTTTCTTGGCACGCTCAATCTTGGTGTTGGCATCGCGGCGCTGGTTGCGCACGGCAACGCGAGCTTCCTCGGCATAACCGCGGCACTGCTTCACCATTTCCTTGCGGCGCTCCTCGGTAAGCGCGGGGAACGGCAGGCGAATGACAGAGCCGTCGTTAGAGGGCGTAATGCCCAAGTCGCTCGCCAGAATGGCGGCCTCGATGCCGCGCAGCACCGACTTGTCCCACGGCTCAACGACGAGCATATGGGCATCGGGCGACTTCACCGCGGCCATCTGATTGATGGGGGTAGGAACGCCGTAGTAGTCGACGCGAATCTTGTCGAGCACCATGGGGTTCGCGCGGCCCGTGCGCACGTTCACGAACGCCTCATTCAGGTTGGACAAGGCCTTCTCCATGCCGGCTTTCGCCGCATCCATGATTTCAGCAGTCATATTCTTGCCTTTCTCGTTTGCGGCGCACTGGCGCCGTCGCATTTGCCTTCGAAGGTTTAATACACCAGGGTGCCGACGGGCTCGCCCTTCAGAATGCGGCTGATGTTGCCCGGCGCGGTCATATCGAATACGAGCAGCGGCATTTCGTTGTCTTTGCACAGCGAAATGGCGGCCGCGTCCATGACCTGCAGCTCCTTGGTAAGCACCTCGAGGTAGCTGATCTTATCGAACTTCACGGCGTCGGGGTTCTTCGCCGGGTCGCTGTCGTAGATGCCGTCGACCTTGGTGGCCTTCATCATGCAGTCGGCGTTGATTTCGCACGCACGAAGAGCCGCCGTGGTATCGGTCGTGAAGTACGGGTTGCCCGTGCCCGCGGCGAAAATGACGACGCGGCCCTTTTCCATATGGCGAATAGCACGCAGGCGAATGTAGGTTTCGGCGACCTGGTGCATTTCGATGGCCGACTGCACACGGGAGGAAACGCCGTGGCGCTCGAGGCCGTCCTGCAAGGCGAGCGCGTTCATGACCGTGGCGAGCATGCCGATGTAGTCGGCCTGCGCGCGATCCATGCCGTTGGCGCTGCCGGCGACACCGCGGAAGATGTTGCCGCCGCCCACCGTGATGGCCACCTGCACGCCGTCGTCAACAATGTGCTTGATTTGCTCGGCCAAGTCGTCGATGACCTTCGGATCGATGCCATAGCCGTTATCGCCCATGAGCGCCTCGCCCGAAAGCTTCAGCAAAACGCGATGGTACTTATATCCCTCGGCGGGCTTGGTAGCTTCTTCTGGCATGAGTGCCCCTTTCAAAAATCGCAGTTATCACCATTGTACTGTAACGAAAGCAAAGCACGAACGAGCGCGGACGTTTTCCGAAAAATCCCGCAATGAAGCATTCGGGCGCACGAACACTGCAAGGGCACTCAGAGCTTCCAATGCAACGCTTGCGTCAAACGCCAGTCCAAACATCGCCTGCATAGAAAGAATCGCGCATTGGCCAGTTGCGGATTGACGGGCGATGCAGCGCATTCCGATAAGCCCATGCGGTAGCACGGCACCTGAGCATGCCACCGCCGAGCACGTCTCGAAAACGCCCAAACCACGCGTTCCTGAATGTCACGCGAACATTGTGCGCATACCGTAACGATGCGTCACCGAGCGCGAATGCGATGCGACAATATCCGCCGAACGAACGCATTGCGTCGGCACTAGGAGGCTCACGTGGGTATTGAAGATTCAGTTTTGTCGTTCATCGCATCGGACACGATGCGCAACCTTATTTGGGCGGTTATTTTAGCGTGCGCCACCGCTGTGGCATCGAAAGTGGTAAAACGCGCACTGCATGCGCTGCTCGACCATCCGGAAAACCCGCTGCCGGCATCAAGCCTCATCATCAACATCGGCCGCGGCGTGGTATGGGTGATCGGTGGATCGATTATTTTGCAATCGTGCTTCGGCATTAACCCAAATGCGCTGGTCACAGCCCTGGGCGTTGGCGGCGTTGCGCTTTCGCTTGGCCTGCAGGACACGCTGTCAAACCTTATCGGCGGCATTCAGATGACGCTCATGGGCGTCGTGCGCCCGGGCGACAACATCGAAATCGGCTCGGAAACGGGCGTTGTGACCGACATGGGGCTGCGCCACACCACCATCATCACGAAGCTCGGCGAAACCGTGATCGTCCCCAATTCGGTCATTTCGAAAACGTCGCTCGTACAGCTTCCGCCGGCGGAGCAATTCAAGGTGCCGTTCTGTGCGACGGGCGACGCGAGCAAGCTCGATGAAATTGCGGCAGAAATCGCCGAACGCGCGAAGGCCGCAGCGGAAAGCGTCTCCCCCGTGACGCAGGACCCGAAGGTGTTTTTCTCGGAAATCACCGAATACGGCTTCCGCGGCTCCATCGTGATGCGCGTGGAAGATTCCGCCGCCACGGAACGCGCGGCCGACGCCGTGGTGCGCGCAATCGCGCCGCTCACGAGGTAGCGCGACAACGCCCAGCCAAACGCAGCATCAGCGGCCGCGTCTATCCACCCACCCAGGCTCGCTGCACTTCTCGAGTCACATAAGCAGATACCATATACCGCACAGCAAGGCCCCACGGGCATAAACCCATGGGGCCTTCGACAAGGGCACCCGGCGTGAAGCCGTTATTCCCCCTTTTCTGTGTCGATTTCCGCTGCTACAGCAGGAAATCCTCGCGAGCGATGGTGCGCTCGGCGCGGCGTTCGGGCGAGGCGATGGTATCGGCCGCATAGCCCACGGTGAGCATGTGGTACGGATACACGCCTTCGGGCAGGTCGAACTGCTCGCGTGCGATTTCGGGCTTGAAGTGGCACACCCAGCACGTGCCCAGGCCAAGCTCGGTCGCTTGCATCATCATCTGGTCGCACACGATCGCGGTGTCAATAGGGGCCGCATTCATTTGGTCGTACGGACGCACCCACGCGTCTTCGTCCACGCCGCACACCAGCAACACCACGGGCGCCCCAAAAATCGAGCCGTCGCGCGCGAAGCGCGGCTGACACGCGGCAGCCTTCTCGAGCAGCTCGGGCGTGGTGCACGGCAAAACGCGCACGGGATGGTTGTTGCACGCCGTGGGGGCAAGACGCCCAGCTTCAAGAATGGCGTCGAGCTTCTCGGGCTCGACAACGCGTTTCTCGTATTTGCGGCAGGAGTAGCGCTCAAGGGTCAAATCGGCAAAAGACATGGCACGTCCCTTCTCTTCAGGAGGCCCGCCGAACACAACGGGCAGCTCTCGTTACTGCAAGTGTAACGCGCCGGAGTGTCTTTTCCGCGCGGCTTTCTGCAATCGTTCGAGGTTTTCTGCGAGTCGGCCTGAGTGCCTTCCATAAAGGGAAGCTACGCCCTACTCGCCAGGCGTTCACCCATCAAGCAGCCCATGACCGACGCCATCATCAGGCCGCGCGTCCAGCCGCTCGAATCGCCCAGGCAGTGCAAGTTCGCGATATTGGTGTCGAAGTTCGCATCCATCTTCACGCGATTGCTGTAGAACTTGAGCTCGGGCGCGTACAACAGAGTCTCAGCCGACGCGAAGCCAGGAATCGCCTCGTCGACGGCGAGCATGAAGTTGATGATCGACGTCATCGTGCGATACGGCAGCGCAGCGGTCACGTCGCCCGCGACGGCATCGGGTAGCGTGGGGCGAACATTGGAACGCGACAATTCCTTTTGCCACGTACGCTTGCCGTCCAGGATGTCACCGAAACGCTGCACCAGAATATGGCCCGCGCCCAGCGCGTTGCACAGTTCGCCGATTTTCTTCGCATACGCGATGGGCTGATTAAACGGCTCGAGGAAGTTGTGCGTGCACAGAATCGCGAGGTTAGTGTTCTCGGACTTGCGTTCCTTATAGGAATGCCCGTTCACCACCGCCAGGCCGCCATCGTAGTTTTCTTGGCTCACGAAGCCGCCAGGATTCTGACAGAAGGTGCGCACCTTGTTGCGGAACGGATTCGGGTATCCGATGAGCTTGCTTTCGTAGAGCACATTGTTCACGCGCTCCATGATTTCGTTGCGCATCTCGATGCGCACGCCAATGTCGACCGGGCCGGGCGCGTGCTCGATGTCGTGCTCGCCGCAGAGGCGCTCGAGCCAATCGGCACCGCGACGGCCCGTCGCCACCACGGTTTTCTCGGCGATAATTGAGAACTCCTCGCCCGCACGCGTGCGCACGCGAACGCCTTTGCATGCAGCCGAGTCGGTCGCGGCGTCGCCTTCGATAATCACGTCGGTGCATTCCGTTTCGAACAACAGCTTCACACCGGCATCGCGTAGGTGGTCTTCGATGCGACCGTAAATCTCTTGCGCCTTTTCGGTTCCAAGGTGGCGAATGGGACAATCGACGAGCTTCAAACCCGCCTGAATCGCGCGGCGACGAATGTCTTTGACTTCACCAGGATTGTCGATGCCCTCGACATGTTCGTCGGCGCCAAAAGACAAGTACACGTCGTCGACCCGCTTGATAGCCGCCTGCGCCACGTCTTCCCCAATAAGTTCCGGCAGGTCGCCGCCAACCTCGTGCGAGAGCGACAGTTTTCCATCGGAAAACGCGCCCGCGCCCGAAAAGCCCGTCGTAATGCGACATGGCTCGCATCCGACGCAATGGCCCACTTTCGCCTTAGGACAATTGCGCCGCTCGATGGGAAGGCCCTTCTCCACGAGCGCAATGGTCGTGGAAGGGGCATCTTTCAGAAGCGCCAACGCCGTGAAAATACCCGCGGGACCGGCACCCACGATAACGACATCGACGGTCATATTTGAATTGCAAGAACTACCCAAAACAGAAACCCCCTTGGCATCCCCTGGTGTCGGAAACGCGACGCATTTCATTGTAGCGCACGAATTCAGACGGCCCGCAAAGGGCCTTCGACCCATGCAAGCGGCGCACAAGAGCGAATCACGCAAGCGATAGTCGTTTTCTTTCCTATCAATGCATCATGCAAAAGGACGGTTCTTCCTTCGAGGCACAATATGAGAACCATTTTGCAAAATCCCAGGCTGCAACGTATAGTTTATCGCTATTTTACGCTGTATAGCTTCGTTTCTTTAACCTGAGATTCATTTTGCGGTCTATTTCATGGCATAAAGAAAGGGTCCCGAAGGACCCTTTTCCACAAACACACTCAAGCATGGCAGCTTAGTTGATTTTCACGATGGGCGCGTAGTCTTTCAGCAAAGTCTTCGTCTGGCCCGTGCGCGCGAATTTGATCACGAGCGAGTCGCCATCGACCTTGAGCACCTTGCCGCGACCGAACGTTTTATGGTCGACAGTATCGCCGGCCGCGAACGTATTGTGCGCCGCCTCTTTCTTGCCAGCCGATGCCGCCCTGGCTGCGGCAGATCCGCCCCAACCGCCTTCGGGCATATATGTGGGAACCTTGCCGCCGCGCGCTCGGCTCGCGCCGAGCGACCCTGCCGCACGCGTCGAATGCGGCGCGTGCGAGCTTTTGCGAGCGGCGCCGCCATGACTTGCCGTAAAGTCAGAAAACGACTGTCCGCCGCCAGGCTTGCCGGTCCCGAACGTGCGCCCGCCCGTTGAAGAATTGCGACGCGCCGACACGTTCGCGCTCGACTGGCCGAACACGCGACCGCCGCCCGCTTCCACGCCCGAGCCCGAAATGCCGCGACGGCTGCCGCGCTTTTCCCAACCCGTGCCCGAGAAGCCCATGGAGCCAAGACCGATGGTCTGGCGAAGCTCGCCCGGAATCTCTCCAATGAAGCGAGAAATCGGATTCGCAACCGTATCGCCGAAAATCGTGCGCGACTGGGCGCACGTCAAATACAGCTTCTTGCGCGCACGCGTAATGGCGACGTAGGCAAGACGGCGCTCTTCCTCCAAACCCGACTCGTCTTGTGAGGAATTCGAGTGCGGGAACAGCGTTTCTTCCATGCCCGCAACGAACACCACGTCGAACTCCAAGCCTTTCGACGCGTGCACCGTCATAAGCGTGACGGCAGAATCGTCTTCGGCCATGGAATCCAAATCGGTGCGCAGGCGAACCCACTCGATAAAGTCGGCCAGCGAATCGGGCGAAAGCTGGCGCACGCCTGCGAGGTTCTCGCCTTCGGGCAGCTTTGGCTCTTCTTCCTCGGAATTCTGGTGCGACTGCACATATTCCTCGACAACCGACAAGAATTCCTTGATGTTCTCGACGCGACCGCGCGCCTCATCGGTATTCTCGTTTTCGAGTGCGGCAATGAGTCCCGATTTCTGGATAACCGCCTCAATCACTTTGCGCAAATCTCCGCCATAGCTGCGGCACTCCTCGACAAGCGAGACGAAGCCGCCGAGCGCCGTGCGTGCGCGCATCTGCAGATTCTCGTCGGCGACGCACAACTCAGCCGCCAGCATGAACGGCATGTTCGTCATGGCTGCGGCCTGGTCGATATAATCGATGGTGGTTTTGCCGATGCCTCGGCGCGGCGTGTTGATGACGCGCTTGGCCGCAATATCGTCGTTAGGATTCACGAGCAACGTGAGGTATGCCATAACATCGCGAATTTCAGCGCGATCGAAGAATCGCGTGCCACCGACAATCTTGTAGGGTACGCCAGCGCGCAGCATCATATCTTCGAGCGAACGCGACTGAGCGTTCGTGCGGTAGAACACAGCCATCTCGTCATACGAGTAGCCCTCGGATCGACGTTTGTCGATTTCGCCAGCAATCCAACGGCCCTCGTCGCGCTCGTCCGATGCCACGTACACGTAAACCTTGTCGCCATCGGGCTGGGAAGTGCGCAGCGTTTTGTCTTTGCGATGCTGGTTATGGCGCACCACGGCATTTGCCGCGTTCAGAATATTGCCCGTTGAGCGGTAGTTTTCCTCGAGCTTCACCGTTTTGCAATTCGGGTAGTCGCTCTCGAACTCCAGAATATTGCGAATGTCGGCGCCACGCCAGCTATAAATCGACTGGTCGTCGTCGCCTACAACCATGATGTTCTGGTTTTTCGCGGCGAGCAGCTTCGTAATTTCATACTGAGCTTTGTTTGTGTCCTGATACTCGTCCACGAGCAGATAGCGGAAGCGATTCTGGTACGCCTCGAGCACGTCGGCATGGTTCTTGAGCAGCAAATGCGTGTAGAGCAGCAAATCGTCGAAGTCGAATGCGTTGGCTGCTTTCAAGCGCTGCTGCAGCTTCTCATACACGCGCGCCGCGACCTTCGCGCCGGGGTCGCCCGTGGCGCTTTTCGCGAATTCGCCCGGAGTCATAAGTTCGTTTTTCGCAGAAGAAATGCGATTGCGAATGTTATTGATAGGCCAGCGCTTCGGATCCAAATCGAGCTCGCTGTAGATATCTTTCACGAGGCGCTTCGAATCGTCATCGTCGTAGATGGTGAAGCCCTTGTCGAAACCGAGCTTCTCGCAATCGACGCGCAGAATGCGCACGCACATGCTATGGAAGGTAGACACCCACATGCCACGTGCGCCCGGGCCCACGAGCCTGCTCAAACGCTCGCGCATCTCGGCGGCCGCCTTGTTGGTGAACGTGATAGCCAGAATCTCCCACGGCTGCGCGCCATTGTCGGCGAGCATATGCGCGATGCGATACGTGAGCACGCGCGTTTTGCCCGAACCGGCACCCGCAAGCACGAGCAGCGGGCCCTCGGTGCACAGCACAGCCTCGCGCTGCGCGGGGTTCAAGGAATCGATATCGATGCTAGTCATATATCCACCTTCGACGCAAGCAAATATAAACGAAGCCCCATGCCTCGGTGCGTGGTTTTCCGCGCAGTTCCGCACGAGCCAAACAGCACCTCATGTGCTGTTTGCGCGAGCTCAGGACTGTTTGAGCATGAAACCATGCACTGGGGCATGGGGCGGACAGGTCCGTTTCCCGCGAGTTTTCTACGGCAACATTCCCATAGTCTCGAACGCGAAGTAGCCCAAAACCAACGCACCCACGATGATGCGGTAAATGCCGAATGCCGTGAAGTCGTTCTTCTTGATATAGCCCATGAGGAACTTAATAGAAATGACCGACATCACGAAAGCGGTCACGATGCCCACCACGAGCACGACGATTTCGGTCTGGGTCATGGCGACGCCTGCCAACACGAACTTCGCCACCTTCACCACGCCCCAGCCGAGCATCACGGGAATGGCCAGGAAGAACGTGAACTCGGTCGCAGCCGTGCGCGAGCAGCCCGTGAGCATGCCGCCGATGATGGTCGCGCCCGAGCGCGACGTGCCGGGAACCATGGCCAGACACTGGAAGAAGCCGATCTTCAGCGCGGTTTTCCAATCGATGTCATCGACGTTCGTTACCTTGAACAGCGACGCCTCGGCCGCGGCTTCGGCATCGGCCTCGCTCACGCGCGCATGACGGCCGCGCGGCGCTTCCACTTCGGCGAGAGCCTCCTTGAAACGGCGACGATTGCGTCGCTCGAGCGCGATGAACACGATGCCGTACAAAACGAGCATGGCCGCGACAGTGACCTTGTTATAGAAATGCTCGTTCATGAAATCGTCGAGCGCAAAACCGAACACAGCTGCAGGCAGGCATCCAATGACCACCATGCCCCAAAGGCGCCACGTGCTGCGACGCTCGTCTGCCGTTTTGCTCGGCGAGAAGGGGTTGAGCTTATGGAAATACAGAATGATAACGGCCATGATGGCGCCAATTTGGATAACCACCAGGAACAGCGCAAGGAACGAATCGGAAACTTGCAGTTTCACGAACTCGTCAACAAGAATCATGTGGCCCGTCGAAGAAATAGGCAACCATTCGGTAATACCCTCGACCAGACCAATGAGCAGTGCTTTTAAAGCTTCGATAAGCATGGGCGCTAAACCTTCCGCATTCATGTGTATTTATGCAACCGTTGAATTCTATATGACGAGCGCACATTCCTCATGCAAAGCACGCGCATTGCCTTGGAAAAACAGAACCAGAGCGTTATTATGGCAGACGGTGCGCAAAAGCAAGAAGCGCCACCCAAGCAGTTCGGGTCCGAAATCCTGCTTGTAAAACCTAAAACCAAAGGAGAAAGTCGCAATGCGCAATTTTTTCGAAGACTACAAGGTCTTGCTGCGGAGCATTCCCGCTCCCACCGTCACGATTTTCATCGTGAGCGTCATCCTCATGAACCTCATGGCAAATAAGGAACTTTTGAGCACGCCATGGCTCGCGCTCGACTGCGGCTTTGCCGTGAGCTGGGTTTCCTTCCTTTGCATGGACATGATTTGCAAGCGCTTCGGCGCAAAGGCATCCATCAAAATCTCGATTCTCGCGTTGGGCGTGAACCTGGCGGTGTGCCTGTTCTTCTGGCTCATGAGCCTCACCCCCGGTATGTGGGGCGCGTACTACGACACCGGCATGATCGAAGTCAACGACGCCCTGAACGCCACCATCGGCGGCACGTGGTACGTCGTGTTAGGCAGCTCGCTTGCGATGCTGTGCTCATCGACCGCGAATTCCCTGCTCAACGTGGCCATCGGCCGCCTTTCCACGTCGAACACTTTCGGAGCGTTCGCGAAACGTTCCTACATTTCCACGGGTATCGCGCAGTTCGTCGACAACCTGATTTTCGCCATTGTCGTGTCGCACGTCTTCTTCGGCTGGACGTGGATTCAGGTGCTTACCTGCTCGTTCACGGGCGCCGTGGCTGAGCTGCTGTGTGAGATTCTGCTGAGCCCCGTGGGCTACAAAGTCGTGCGTGGCTGGGAGCGCGAGAACGTGGGCGCAGCATACATCAACCGCATCGCCGCACAGAAAGCCAATCAATGAAGGCACTCATAACGGGCACTTCGGCGGGCATTGGCCGCGCATGCGCCGAGCTGTTTTTGCAGCGCGGATGGCATGTATACGGCTTCGATATCGCGCCGACATCAATCGCTCACGCGGAATACGAGCATTTCGTCATCGACGTGCGCGACCACGCGGCGTTTCCCGCTGGCCTCGAGCCCGACGTCATCGTGAACAATGCTGGCGTCCAGGGCGCAGACGACATCGCCGTTAACCTGCAGGGCACCATCAATATCACCGAGACATATGCGTTCGTGGGCGACTTTCCCGCCGCGAAGCCCGCGCCGTGGATTCGTTCGGTTGTCAATGTCGGCTCGGCGAGCGGACACACGGGTTCCGAATTTCCCGAGTATGCGGCGAGCAAGGGCGGCATTCTTTCGTACACGAAAAACGTCGCGAACCGCCTGGCGCCGCAGGGAATTTGCAACAGCGTCGACCCAGGCGGTGTGCTTACCGAGCTCAATCGCCCCGTGATGGACGATGCCGCCATGTGGGAGCGCATCATGCAGCTCACGCCGCTGCGCCGTTGGGCCGAACCCGACGAAATCGCCGAGTGGGTCTATTTCGTTGGCGTGACGAACCGCTTCATGACCGGCCAAAACCTTCTTATCGATGGAGGCGAGGCGGGCGCCGCCGAATTCGTGTGGCCCGAAGACTAGGTTCTATGTCGTACATTCCGACGCGCAAGACGAGGTCGGTTCTAAGGCCTCTTTCATAGAAGATGGGCCCCGAGCTGTGCTAACGCACTAAAGTGGACTTGCCATAAGCCCCCTTTTCGGACCATGCGAATGCGCCTCGATAGCCAAATTCCATCAAGAAAGCCGCCCTTGGGCGGCTTTCTTGCAATGATCGATATTTGCTTTCGAAATCGATTTCGACTTAGAAGTTTTCAGCCGAAATTTCGAAGTATGCCTGCGGATGGTTGCAGACGGGGCATACGTCCGGGGCCTTCGTGCCTACGACGATGTGGCCGCAATTGCGGCATTCCCATACCTTGACCTCGCTCTTTTCAAACACAGCGGCGGTTTCGACGTTGTGCAGCAACGCGCGATAACGCTCTTCGTGGTGCTTTTCAATGGCGGCAACCTGACGGAACTTTTCGGCGAGCTCGTGAAAGCCCTCTTCTTCAGCCGTCTTGGCGAACTCGTCGTACATGTCAGTCCACTCGAAGTTCTCGCCATCGGCCGCAGCGGCAAGGTTTTCCTCCGTGGTGCCGATGCCTTCGAGCTCGCGGAACCACATCTTGGCATGATATTGCTCGTTCGCTGAGGTCTTGCGGAAGATTTCGGCGATCTGCTCGTAGCCTTCCTTCTTCGCAACCGACGCGAAATACGTGTATTTATTGGTCGCCTGCGACTCGCCAGCGAACGCGGCCTGCAGGTTTTTCTCAGTTTGGGTTCCAGCGTATTTGGACATTTCGAATCCCCCTTTTTGGATTTCCAGCCGTGGGCCCTTCGCCCGTGGCTTATGCCGTAAATGATATACCGTCTCAATACTAATTGGTAGGATTTCAGCGATTGTTTCCAAATCGGAATAAAACAGGAACAAAAACGCCATCTCTGATTGAGCCTTGCTGATCTTCTGCATGCATATCCGCGAAGTGGTCCGACAAAAGTTTCGGGGCGCATAGCCGAAGGACCGACACCGCCTCGAGCCAGCATTGCGTTGGCCGCGCCCGAGGCCAACGCCGGCTTAGCCGAGCGCGGCCTCTATCGCCTCTACGAGGAATTCCGTCGCACCTTTCCCCGCACGGGAGTCGTAGTACTCGACGAATCGATCGTCAGCCAAATATCCTCGAGCAAGACAGACGTGCGCTTGCGGCGAGTAAGCGCCCTTCGCCCATTGCATGCGAATCCAGTCGGCGTGCATGCGCGCCAATTTCGCCGCTTCAGGGCTCGACGCATCGCCCGTCAACATCGCCTTCTTCAACTGCTCGATAATCGCGACTTCAAGATTTTCTTTCGTCTTCCACTCCTCGTCGCTCATGTCGAGCAGTCTTTCGTTTGATGCATCGACCGCCGCATCGCCGTAGCGCTCGCGAGCCTCGACGCCATAGCACATCTCGTTCGAATGCACCGCGCTCCAACGTTTCAGATGCGGCAGCACCGCGCCCATAAGAGACACGGCCTCGTCGCGCGTCATTCCCGTGCTTTCCGCCAAGCGCGGTGCGCAGTCTTCAATCATGGCGTCCATTGTCGTTTCATAGGTATATTCGCCCTGCTGATAGCACCATTTGCAATAATGCGAGTCGGCAGAGCCATGGACATCAGTGCCGTATTCTTCGGGCGCAAGCATCATTCCGCAGCTTTCGCAGTAATGCTCAGGCCAATCAAGGAGGTGTGCAACGGGCTCGTTCAGCACATTCGCGATAAGCTTCAGCATATCAATGCCAGGCGTTACTTCGCCCCGCTCCCACCGAGACACCGCCTGACGAGTCACGTACAATTTCGCCGCAAGCTCCTCCTGCGTGAGCCCATTGCGTTTGCGCAAATCAATAAGCGTTTCTCCGAATTTCATTCACAGCCTCCCAAAAAATACCGTTCAAAATGCCGTCCATCGACTTTCCCTACTGAAACTTTATCGTGTGCGAAGCGCCATTCCAAGCAACATCTATTGCGCAAAACACGAGGCAACTCGAGCATTTTGCGCCGTAAGCCACCTCCCGCAATGCAAGAAGGGGCCACAACGGCCCCTTCTATGGTTTAATGCACCCTTTTCGACATGCGGCTTTAACGACTTTCGCGCTACGCAACCTTTTCGACTTTCGCCCCCTTGACGCCCTTCCCAGTCTCTTCGGCTTCGAGCAGCTCGCGCGCATGCGCGATGGCGTCATCGATATTCGGACGGAAGTGCTCCTCGCCAACCAGGTCGACGAAGCCAGCGCGTCGCATGGTTTTCATGGGCTGCTCGTTGGCGTGGCTGAAGATGAGCTTCACGCCGTTTTCCTCGCAGTAATCGTAGAGATTCTCGAGCGCATTCATGCCAGACGAGTCGAGCGACGGCACGCCGCGCATGCGGATGATCAGGTATTTTGTGAACTCCTTTACCGAAATGTCGGTAATGCGGTCGGTCATGCCGAAGAACATGGGGCCATTGATCTCGTACACGCGCACACTCTTGGGCAGCTCGCGCAAATGCGTGACCTCGGAATCGGCGTCGCAGTAATACTGCCAACCTTTAACCTCGGTTTCCTCGGAAACCATCTTCATGAACAGCACCACGGTAATGAGCATGCCCACCGCGATGGCCGTCACCAGATCAAACACAATGGTAAGCACGAACGTGAGCAAAAGCGTGGCGACCGCGCCCTTCGAAGCCGTGTGGCACAGATGCGCGAAATTGCGCCAACCGCTCATGTTGTAAGCGACCTGCAGCAAAATGGCCGCGATGGTCGGCATGGGGATGAGAGCCGCGTATGGCATAAGGAACACAAGCACCACAAGCAGAACGAGCGCGTGCACCATACCGGCGACCGGCGTGCGTCCGCCGCTCTTCACATTGGCGGCCGTGCGTGCGATGGCACCCGTCGCGGGAATGCCGCCGAACAGCACCGATCCCATGTTGCCCACGCCCTGAGCCACGAGCTCCATATTGCAGCGGTGGTGCGAGCTGATCATGGAGTCGGCGACGACGCACGACAGGAGCGACTCGATGGCGGCCAAAATAGCGATGGTGATGCCGTTTGGCAGCTGATCGCGCAGCAATTCGATCGAAAGCTGCGGCACATGCAGCTCGGGTAGGCCGGCGTTGATGGTATACAAATCGCCGATGGTGTTCACGTTCATGCCGAACAGGGGCACCATAACCATGCCCACGATGACGGCGACAAGCGAGCTGGGAACTTTGGCGCCCAACGCGCCCAGGCGCGGCCACAAAAACAGCACCGCGAGACACACCGCACCCACCAGGAGTGCCTGCCAATTGAAGGTGCCGAAGTTCGCCGCGAGCGCCGAAACCTTGTCGGCCGTCTCGACCGTCGCCGTGCCGGCGGGGTACGTGAGCCCGAAGAAATCTTTCAGCTGGCCAATGACGATGGTCACCGCAATACCCGCCGTGAAGCCCGTGGTGATGGTATACGGAACAAAGCGGATGATGGTGCCCAACTTGAGCAAGCCCATAGCCACGAGCAGCACGCCGGCGATAAGCGTCGCCGCCACCAGGCCGTCGATGCCGTCGGTCGCGACAATGCCGGCCACGATGGTCGCGAACGCCGCCGTGGGTCCAGAGATTTGCACGCGCGAGCCGCCGAGCAGCGCGATAAGGAAGCCTGCGACGATGGCCGTGTACAAGCCCTGCTCAGGGCCGACGCCCGAAGCAATCGCCAGCGCGATCGAAAGCGGCAGCGCCACGATGGCGACCACGATACCCGATACGATGTCGTGGGGAAGCTGCTCCTTAAGCTCCTCTTTGCTCGAGTGCTTAATGATGCTGAACAGAATCGGTTTAATTTTGTCGCGCTGCAAAGGTTCTCAATTCCTCTTCGTCGTATATCGATTGCATCGCGCGCGCCGCCCGGAGGCAAAAGCTGCACTGCCAAGATAGCCTAAGCAGCCCAAGCAAAAGACCGCCTGGCCAGGCGGTAGCGCAGCCAGCGAGGCCGCTTCGCCCAGATCGGTGCCCAAATTCGAGGCCGCCCCCGATCGGGCAGCGTCCAGGCGAAAGCGCCCAGCATAATGCGCCCCGCAAAGGATTTCCTTCCTAAGGGGCGCCCAACTGGACATTTCGCACGCGCATCACCCATCCCGCATTTGGGATAGAAAAATTCCACCCAGGCAACCCCGGGTGGAATTCGAATTCTTCAGTTATCGCCAAAAGGCGCGTATGGGAGGATTCGTATTGTAACGGCCCAGCAACGTGGCTGCTCACGCCACACAAAATCGCCAATGCCACGGCACAACTTGCCCGCAAGCGAGAAGTGAGGCAAGGCGGCAAGCCGTTAAAATGCGGCGCGACCAAGGCGCACCCGAAGCGCGCCGTAAGCCTTACGCTTCCCAGTTGCCCACTTCGGAAAGCTCGATGTCGGGATTCTTATCGACCGCCCAGTTCACGTTCCACGGGCTCGTGAACAACAGCAGACGGCGCCCACGCATGTCTTCAACCTTGAGCGTGTCACGCGTGACGTTCAGACTCGAGAACTCGAACGTCTTCGGGTCGGTTTTAATCCAGCGTACGTCGGTGTACGGAAGGCCCGTGCGGCGCACCTCAACGCCGTATTCGCTCTTCAAGCGCTGCTCAAGCACCTCGAGCTGCAGCACGCCCACAACGCCGACGATGACGCTTTCCATGCCGAAACCCGGCTCACGGAAAATCTGGATGGCACCCTCCTGGGCGAGCTCTTCCATGCCTTTCACGAACTGCTTGCGCTTCAGCGTGTTCACTTGCGTGATGCGACTGAACATTTCGGGCGCGAACGTGGGAATTTCAGGGAACTGCACATGCGTTTTACCCGTGCACACCGTGTCGCCGATGCTGAAAATGCCCGGGTCGAACAAGCCCACGATGTCGCCCGCGTACGCCTCGTCGACAATCGCACGGTCGTCGGCCATAAGCGACGTGCCCGTGGCGAGCTTGAGCTTCTTGCCGCCCTGCATATGGAAAGCCTCCATGCCGCGCTCGAATTTGCCCGAGCAAATGCGCACGAACGCGATGCGATCGCGGTGGTTTTTGTCCATGTTCGCCTGGATTTTGAACACGAAGCCGCTGAAATCGTCGCGCTGCGGGTCAACCTGCTCGCCGGTAAGCGTGTCGGTGTACGGCAGCGGGCTCGGCGCCAGGCGCAGGAATTCTTTCAGGAAGGGCTCGACGCCGAAGTTCGTGAGCGCCGAACCGAAGAACACCGGCGAAAGCTTTCCGCAGCTCACAGCGGCGTAGTCGAGCTCATCGCCCGCGCCATCGAGCAGCTCGATGTCATCCATCAAGTTCTCGTGGTTCGCCTCGCCGATGAGCTCGCCCAGCTCGGGCGCACCGAGCTCGGCCTCGATTTCGGCAACCTTCTTCGTGGCGTTCGCGTGGCCGTCGCCCTCAAATGCGATCACACGGCGAGCCCGACGATCGAACACGCCGCGGAAGTTCTGGCCGCAACCGATGGGCCAGTTCATGGGATACGTGCCAATGCCGAGCACCGACTCGATTTCCTCCATGAGGTCAAACGGGTCGCGCGCCTCGCGGTCAAGCTTGTTCACGAACGTGAAAATAGGGATATGTCGCAGCGTGCAGACCTTGAAAAGCTTTTTGGTTTGCGCCTCGACGCCCTTGGCGGCGTCGATGACCATGACGGCGGCGTCGGCAGCCATGAGCGTTCGATATGTGTCTTCAGAAAAGTCCTGGTGGCCAGGGGTGTCAAGGATGTTCACGCAGCAGCCGTCATAGGTGAACTGCAGCACCGACGACGTGACCGAAATGCCGCGCTCCTTTTCGATGTCCATCCAGTCGGACACGGCATGTTTGGAAGACGATTTGCCTTTGACCGAGCCGGCGGTCTGAATGCTGCCGGTATAGAGCAGCAGTTTTTCGGTGAGCGTGGTTTTGCCTGCGTCAGGGTGCGAAATAATCGCAAACGTGCGGCGCGAGGCGATTTGGTCGGCAAGTGGTGCCACGGGGGTCCTTTCTATGGGTGCGCCCGCTGCGAAATGCGCCGAAAAGCGGCTGGCGATGCGGGCGAATGCATGCAAACTGGTAAATTATAGCACGCGTCTCGAAAACACTTTATAAAGCGGAGACTCCTTACATAAAACTCCTGATGGGAATACTATTTCGAACAGCTGTCCGATTTTTTCTTGCAAGACCGAAGAGCTGCGTGCTATAGTCGAAATGCACCCGACAGCGGAGCAATCCGCTTTTTATCGCGAAAGCACTGGGGGCGGCAACGGCGGCCCTTGCTTCCCAAAGCGTGTTACAGGCTTTTCGCATTCTGAACGACATGGGGTCTGCAACGGCGGGCCTTGCTTGTAAGCGGCGTACGGCGTCGCGGCGTGTTACATGCTCGTTCCTTTTCTTCCTACAACCGAATACGAGGACATGTATGGCAGGGTCGGCCCTTGGCGTCTTCGTGCGCTTTAAGCCGAACCGGCCACGACTATCCGCCTGCGCATTTGCGCCCTTCGAAAGGAATGGCATGAGCACATCTGTCTACTCGCCCCAAATTACACAAGAAACCGCACTTGGCCTCGAACGGTTCGACATGCGCGACGAGATGCTCGCCTGCCGCGAGCTCGAATTGTGCGGGCCCGTCGACGCGGAGTCGGTCGCAGATATCATCCGCGGCCTACGCCACCTGCAGAAAGCCGACCCCGCCACACCCATCACGCTGTTCATCAACAGCCCCGGCGGCGAGGTGCAATCGGGGTTGGCGCTCTACGACGTGATGAGCGCCATCAGCTGCCCCGTACGCACCGTGTGCCTGGGGCTTGCCGCCAGCATGGCCGCACTGCTGTTTATCGCCGGCGACACGCGAGACATGCTGCCGCACAGCCGCGTCATGATTCACGACCCGCTCATCGGCGGCGCAGGCGTGGGCGGAAGCGCCCTTTCGGTGAAGGCGCGCGCAGACGATTTGATGCGCATTCGCGATATAACCGCGCAGGTCATCGCCGAGCATACCGGCATGCCGCTCGAGCGCGTGTTCGAGCTCACTGCCCGCGACACGTATTTCGAAGCCGAAGAAGCCGTTGCCGCGCATTTGGCCGACCGCGTGATTCGCGAACTGTAGAAGCGGTGCGCATTACGGCCGCAATGCGCACCGCAGCAACGGCAGCAATGCACGCGGCGCATGCCCGAAAAGCACGACGCGGCATGGCGCGGCAGAACGCGAGCCCGGGAATACGCTTCTTCCCCCGTACGCTGCGCCAACGGCTGCGCTTGCCGCGTTTCCCGCACTCCTCATGGGCGAACACGCCCGTCGTATCCCTCATTCGCCAACAGCCTTTACGGAGGACCTTATGAAAATCGCCGAATTTGAAACCCTCGTTGAAAACGCAGCCGAAACCGGGCACGACGCCTGGACCGACGCCGCCGTGGAATCGGGCCTCATGCGCGAAGTCGACACGCGCGACCCACGCCTCGCATACCGCGGGAGAACTCTGCTCACCGCCCATACCGAGATCGAAACCGATACCTGGCAAAGCGGTTTGAACAACAACGTGCTCGTGCTGGGCTGCTCGGGCGGCGGCAAAACCCGCCACCATGTCAAGCCCAACCTGCTGCAGGCATCGGGCTCCTACATTGTGCTCGACTGCAAAGGCAGCTTGTATCGCGAAGTCGGACCCTACCTGGCCGAGGCGGGATACGTAGTCGACCAGCTCGACTTCTCAACCATGGGCGGCACCGTGGGCTACAACCCACTCGCCAATGTACGCTTCGTTGACGGCGAACCCCTTCAGCAAGACATCATCGCCATCGCATCGGCAATTTGCCCTATCGAAGACCACGAAAGCGACCCATTTTGGCCGCAAGCCGCTGCGAACTATCTGTGCGCCTATATCACCTATGTACTTGAGGCACTCCCAAGCACCGAATGGCACATGGGATCGGTGATGCAGGTGTTCGAGGCCGCCTGCTCCGGCCGCGTTGACAGAATGTTCGCCCAGCTCGATGCTGACGAACCGGGCGCGTTTGCGCCTGCGCTCTATCGCCGCACGAGGGTTACCTGCGGCGCCGAGAAGATGCACTCGAGCATTCTTGGCATTCTTGCGGCGAACCTCATGCCGTTCGGCTTCCCCGAGGCCACAAACGCGTACCGCCGCGCGCGCCAAGTGGACTTTCGCTCGTTCGGCCGCGAAAAGCGGGCGCTGTTCGTCACCATCAACGACATGGATCGCAGCCTCGATAGGCTCACGAGCATGTTCATTCTCCAGGCGTTTTGCGCGCTTTGCGATTCAGCCGACCACGATTACCCCGACCATCGCCTGCCCGTGCCCGTGCGATTCGTGCTCGACGATTTCGCGAACCTGAACCTGCCGCACATCGACGACGTGCTGGCGGTCATACGCAGCCGAGAGATCAGCTGCACGATTATTTGCCAAACCATAAGCCAGCTCGAAGCGCGCTACGGAACGCCCGCCGCGAACTCGATCATCGGCAACTGCGACGCGCAGCTCGTGCTCGCCTTCCAAGACGAGCGAACCGCGCAGTACTTCGCCACGCGCGCCAACAAGCCGGCGAGCGCGCTGCTCGAAACCCCGACCGGCATGTGGTGGGTGTTCGCGCGCGGGCAGCGCGGCCGCATGGAGCAGGCCTATCGACTCGAAGACCACCCGCGCTACCCCGAGCTTGTCGCATGCCTCGAGCGCGCCGAGACGGAAGCGGTTTTCGGCACGCCCGACGAGTGGGAATTCGAGGAATTCTTCGACTTCGACGAGCCCGACGAACCGTTCAGCCCCTGCCCCGCGGCATAGGCGCAAGGCAGGCAGCCCCTACCAGGGGAGCTCAACTTCCGCCGCACCCTCATCGGTTTGCCCCGCGGCAGCAGGCTTCGCGGAGACAGGCTTCGTGCCAGCGGCTTTCGCGCTAGCAGTTTCGAGTTTTTTCTCAGAAGCGTCCTTCGCAAACGCACGGTTATCGCAGGTTGCATCACTGGACGTCTTTCTGACGTGCTCTAAGTACCCGCGAATGCTGTAATGATCGGCCCCGTCGAAAGAGTCCTTCATGTTGCCATCGGCCTCGAGACTCCCCAAATATCCGTTGTCAATCGTTCTGCCCGTTTGGTCGATAACCGACGCGTACCAGTGGCCCGTTTTGTCGGCAGGCTCGCGCAGCTGACAGGTAATCGCGAGCTTGCCGTTGTCGGCCTGGGTGAAAGCACCCGATTCACGCAGTTGGCGCAGATGCTCGCCATCGATCCAGAAACTTATAAACGGCGCCTCGTAGGCATCGGTCAGCATGCTATTGCGGTTGTCATAGACGTAGCACACGAGCGCGCGGGTTCGCGCTGCGCACAGCATGTCGACTTCGCTTTCCTTCAGCATGAAGTACACCGTCGTATAACCGCGCACGCCCTCCCCCGCTTCCTGGACGGTAACCACGGCGGTTTTCACCTGAAACATGAGCGTTTCGGGCTGCACGGATGGGTCTTGAAGCTGGGCCTTCAAGTTCACCGTCACCACATCGACGCCCATATCGGCCGGTGGGCGCAGCGCGTCGAGACCATTGCGATACAGCGCGCCTATCAGCTGAAACTCGCCCGTGTAGCCGTTATAAAGAAGGTTGTAGAAGTTCTGGTCCATGGCATTCCTATCGCGATTTTTTATGGGTGCCATTGTACGCCATTCGCTTCTCGACAAGCGGCATCGAACACCCTCCGTTTTTTCGACGAATGTCGCCGCAAACATAATCGCGAGGTGCGTAGGTTTCCCGAAAGCTGTCAAGCAAGCCGAGCTTTCGAGAACGTGTGACCTGAGGTTTTACGAAGTCTCAAAAACGGCTGCACGCTGCTCGCGCAATAGGCTACGCACTTCGTGGCATTTTTTGCGAAACGCAACAAATGCACACGCGCGAAAAGCAGCCGCTTAGGTCCCATCGCGACGCATTTCGCGGAGTGATGTGAAGCGCGCTGTACAATCGGTCGAGAAACTTCCCCGTTCGAAAGGTTGCCGCCATGCCGAAAATCGTTATCACCGACTCCGATTTCGAGAACAACGATTTCGAGTTCGCCATGGCACGCGCCGCGAACGTCGAAATCGCCGCGTTTCAAGGACCCAAGCCGCAGGATATCACTCGCAACGCCGCCGACGCCGATGCCATTGTGACCTCGTACGGCACATTCACGCCCGAAGTTTTTGCGGCGCTGCCAAACTTGCAGGTCGTAAGCCGCACGGGCATTGGCTACGACACGATTGACGTGCCTGCCGCCACGAAAAACAAAACCGCCGTGTGCGTGGTGCCCGGCTATGGCACGGAAGTGGTCTCCGACCACGCTATTACCCTTGCCTTGTGCGTGCTGCGACGCATGAACGAAATCGACGCAGACATGCGCGCGGGCATTTGGGATTACGCCCGCCACCGCCCGCTGGGCCAGGTGCACGGCCGCACGTTTGGCGTGGTGGGCATGGGCGAAATCGGACGCGCGACCGCCCGCAAGGCCGCAGGGCTCGGCTTCCGCGTGATTTGCACATCGCGTTCGCTCGTGCCAGGGCGCCGCACGCCCGAGGGCTACGACCTCGTGGAATATGGGGAGCTGCTTCGCCGCGCCGACGTGGTAAGCTTCCACACCGCACTTACGCCCGACACGCGCCACATGCTCGACGCGCACGCGATTTCCCTGATGAAACCTGATGCCATCGTGGTGAACACCGCCCGCGGAGCCGTTGTCGACACGGTAGCGCTCGCCGAAGCACTCAAAGCCGGTAAGCTGTGGGGCGCGGGCATTGACGTATTCGAAAACGAGCCGGTCGAACGCGACCATCCGCTGCTTTCGGCACCGCACACCGTGCTCACGCCGCACGCGGCATACTGGTCGGAAGAATCGGGCGAAGAGCTTCGCCGTCGTGCCATGCAAGCCGCGATCGACGTCGTGAGCGGCGTGCGTCCGATAGATTGCCTGAACCCCGAAGCGCTGCGTTTCTAAGAGAAGAACCGGAGAGGCGAGCACCGCAGCACAAACTGAGCAGACAGACGTATCTGCTTAGTTTTCGAACGGGCGCCTAGGCCAGTTCCGCCAATGCGGCGTCAAGCACCTCTTCGCTAAACAGATTCCCGCGACCGAGCTGGCCTTTCGGGTCAATTTGCGCCTTCATGCACGCGCTTTCCGCAATATGGTTAGCACCGTACATTTCTTCGAGGAAGTGGGCCTTGAGCTTACCCACGCCATGCTCGGCCGACACCGCGCCACCCATGGCCGACACCTCGGCGGCCCACCGCGCGAACAGCTCGGTGCCGCGCGCGTATTCCTCGGCGGAGCGTGGCAAAATGTTCACATGCACGTGGTTGCTTCCAATGTGGCCCCACGTTGCACTCTCAAAACCGCCTTCGGCGAGCGTGCGGCGATACATCGCGATTACATCGCGCAAGCGATCGTCAGGCACCGACATGTCGCTACCGAGTTTCGTGATGGAAGGGTCGGTGCGGCGGCGCTGGTCGATAAGCATGTTCACGCTTTCGGGAACTGCATGGCGGAAGAAGCGCTGGCCCGCGCGCTCGGCTTCGGTCGTCGCGACCCACGCGCCCTCGGCATCACCGCCGCACGCTTCCAGTTGCTCGCACAGCATCATGAGCTCGGCTTCGGCAGTTTCCTCATCGTCGCAGCTCAGCTCGACGAACACGCATGTTCGCGCATCGTCGGCGAGTTCGGGAAGCTCGGCGAATGCCGGGTTGTTCGCCTTTTGCGCGCGCAGAACGTCGAGCGCAGCGCCGTCAAAGTACTCGATGGCCGTCGCATGTTCGAGCTCGCCGCGCACGGCAATCGTGAAATCGACCGCCTCGGCCTCGCCCGGGAAAAAGCAGCTCGCGCCCCATACCTCGACAGGCACAGGCAAAAGCGCCAGCTCAAGCTCGCAAATCACGCCAAGCGTGCCACATGCGCCAATGAACAGGTCAATTGCGTCCATGTCGTCGCACGCAAAATAGCCCGACGCATTTTTCGCCTTCGGCATATCGTACGTGGGAAGGTTCAACATCAGCTCGCGACCACCTTCGGTCACAAGGCGAAGCTCGCGGCCGGTCGCGAACACCTCGCCGCGGCGCAGGGCGAGCGCATCACCATCGGCGAGCGCCACGCGCATCGCTTCAACGTGCGAGCGCGCCGCCCCATAGGCATAGCTGCGCGAGCCCGACGCGTTGCATGCCACGATGCCGCCGAGTGCCGCCGACGCCTCGGTCGGATCGGGCGCGAAAAACTGCGCTGGCGCGGCTTTAAACTGAGCCAGCGCGGCGAGGCTTTCATCGTTCCAGCCCGCCGTGTCGAAACTCGCCTTCTGCAGCATGTCGCGCAGCTCCATGAGCGAAAGGCCCGGTTGCATGCGCACAAAGAAGCGGCCGTCGGAGCCGCGACGCATGCCGAGCACGCGGTTCATGTGCGACGTGTTCAACACGCAACCGCCATGGGGAACCGCGCCAGCCGCCAAGCCGGAACGCGCGCCCTGCACGGTGACAGGCACACCTGTGGCATGCAGGGCGTGCAACGCATCGCGCACATCGGCTTCCGATTCAGGGAACACGATACTTTCCGCAGAACCCACACTGCGCGATTCGTCGCGCAGGTACTCTTCAAACTCGTCGGTGCAGGACACGATTTCTGCCATAGGTTCCCCCTTCGGAGCTTTTTTCAGCTTTTTGCAGGAATGTTCACCATAGCGCATTAACGCACGATGCGGAATGGCCGCGAACAAAGCGCCGAGCAAGGCGGCCTTGACATCGCCCGACGGCGCCCTGCGGCGCTCAGCGACAATACCGCTAGCCATTGTCTACGCCGATGACACTCGCCGCCCGCGCTTGTGCTGATGACACCCGACATCTATCTCCTGCGCCGACGCCTCATGTTCATCAGCCATTCTCGTCAACCCCGTAACAGCTTCGTTCCGACGCGTGCTTTCCAGGGCGCCTCGAAGCGGTTCACGAGGAAGACGCTACCCTTAAATCACGACGCCGTTGCAGTGGTCGATTTCATGCTGGACGATCTGCGCGTCAAAACCCGAGAACGATTTTTTGCGCGGCGTGAACGACGCGTCGAGATAAGCGACTTTAATGCGCCTGTAGCGCATACATAGACGCGAGCCCTCGAGCGACAGGCAGCTTTCCTCGGTTTGATACTCGCCCGACGCTTCCACGATTTCGGGGTTATACATGAGCACCGCGCCGCCCGCGCACGCGGCTACAATGACGCGCTTGCGCACGCCAATCATATTCGCCGCGAGCCCCACGCATTCGTGCGCATGCGCCGCAAGCGTGTCGAGCAAATCTTGGCCCACAGCAGCATCGGCGGACGTGGCATCGACGCTCGGCATTGAGAGCAGCGCGGGGGACTTTACGATAGGGCGAATCATAGAGAATCCTTTCAAGTGGTCGCATGCAGAAATACGGAAGCGCGATTCATCAGGGAAAACGATAGCAGCAGCGATGAGCGGTCGACAATCAGCGGCGTCAGTCGGCAATCGTCAACGTTAATCGGAAATCGGCGACAAGCCGAGCACTCGCAGCGGAAAGAACAACATCGCAAGCACTCCGCGAATCGTTCGGAGTTTCCGTCAACTACTCGCGTCTCAACTCGCACGCCCTCGATTTCGATGGCGAATCCTCGCCACAATTCGAAACCGCCCAGCAAATCGCCTTCGCCATGCGTACATCGGGCTCTTTGAAATGGTTGCCCGGATTGCTTTCGAAAGCGGTTTGGACGCCTTTCGCCTCAAAGGCAGCGACAACGCGCTGCGTGCCGTCGGCCACGCCGCGCAAAAGGCGGCTCGGTGTGCGCGCCTCTTTCGATCCAAGCGAGAAATACGCGCATCGCGGCGAGCGGTGGAACGTGCCGGCCTCGACGTATTCCGCGAAGTTTGGGTACCACATCGAGCCCGACGTGCTCGCAACTGCATCAAACAGGTCGGTTTGAAACGGCGCCCACGTGGCGAACAGCCCCGCAAGCGAATAGCCGGCGATACAACGATGGGCGGGGCGCACTCCAAGCTGCGCTTCCGTCTTCTGCACAATTTCCGAAAGCGCTTCAAGCTGGCGCTTCGCATGCCCCGCAAACGGCGCGTCATCGGCGAAAATTCCCGGACATTCCCATGGCGTGAGCATGTCGTTCCATTGGGGGACATGAATCGCGACCAGCACAAACGGCGGGCATCCCAATTCCGCGCACCGCTTTAACACGGCATCGCTTTCGTCTTGGATTTCATGCATGTACACAAACGACACGCGCGATTCGACAGCGTTGGGCGCGACGCTCGCGTCGCCAAAACCCGCGCAGGTCTCATCGCCAAAGGCCGTAACCGTTACGCGCTCGCCCGCTATGTTCAACGTCGTTTTCATACCCTGCATAATAGCCCATTCGAGGTTCAACCTCACGAGCGCTCCCTAGGGCCAGCACAGAACGCTCGCCACACCACTTTGGTGAACGCGAGGCATTCTCTATGCCATATTGGCTGGCGCGCAACGGCCCAGGCCGCCTCAGCAGGCACGGCATTCGCCATATCGCCTCAGCAGGCGCGGCATTCGCCACGCTACGTTTGACCATAAACGGCGTTCGCGCGACGCCGCCAAACGACGCGTTCGCGCGAACGCTGGCAAACGAGGCGAATCACGTGGGCCAGCGAAGACTTTTTTCTTACCCTTTTTGCCCCTTCGCCCCGACTGCGCCGCCGCCCAACTTCCCCTTCTTCGTCACCCTCGCCTTTTTCGGCGCATAATCTCGATCGTAGCCAGGCACGTTCATGCTCGATATCGCCCACAAATAAAGGCTCGCCACGCTGCCATAAGGACTATATCGGCGTCGATACCGCTCGAACATCTCGCGCGTTACCTTGCGGTGGTGGTATACCATGCGCATGCCGCGGCGGATTGCCAAATCGCCGTAGCTCAGAATATCGGGGCGGCCCAAGCAAAAGAGCAGCAGCATTTCGGCGGTCCAAACCCCAACGCCTTCGAGCGAGGAAAGCGCCACGATGGCTTCGGCGTCGTCCATCTCGCGCACCGCATCCAAATCGAATTGCCCCGAAGCGACCTTTTCGGCGCAACTTTTTATGTACCGTGCCTTCGTAAACGTGATGCCGCACGCCTGCAGCCCCTCTTCGGTAGCAGCGCACACCGCAGAGGGCGTCACCTCGCCCAAGCGTTCCCGCATGCGATTCCAGATGGTCGCCTGAGCTGCAGTCGAAATTTGCTGGCCGATAATCTGATGCACGATTGCCGAGAACAAATCGTCCTCGTCCATTTCCCGGCGCACAACGCCCACCGCATCGATCGCAGCGCCGAGCTTTTTGTCTTTCGCCTTGAGGTATTTAATGGCGTCGGTGGCATATTCGAAATAGCGCGTCAACGGAGCACCTCCTTGTGACTTGCGGAATACGGAATCGAAAGCGCGAAGCCGCCATCGTGCTTCTATCTGGCGCCTTTCGGGTCTCCATCGGGCCACTTATCGAGTCTTTTATCGGAGCGCCCATTGAGGACCTTGTTGAGTCCTCTTATCGGAACGCACGGCGAAAACCGCAATTGAAGCTCCGGCGCCAATGCCGTCGAAAGCCTCGCTCTAAGCGATTCCGTGCGACCCAAGTGAACGGAGCCGGCAGTTTCCTATTGGTTGCCCGAAATGAGGAGCGCCTCCGGCGGAACGCCCCAAACCCCCTTCAAGGCAAGGACGAACGACCATCAGGGGGCGCCCAATCGACGCCCCTGGACTTGCCCGCATCTTAAGGCAACGCGTCAAGCGATTACCGCCGAGCCTTGCTGGCGGCTGCCTTGGGCCGCAAGGGAGCTACAGCTCGATGCGACCGAACTTCGCAAGCAGCTCGCTTGCCGCGGTGCACGACGGACAGTTGCAATACTTCGCGCCGGCCTCCTTGCGCTTGAGCTGCTCGGCGAGCATTGCCGCAGCGACCTCCTCGCCCATGAGCTGTTTGGCAGGGCCTTCGGCAAACGCAATCACGCCGTCGATAGTCGTGGGACGACCCTCGAGCACGTCAAGCAGCTTGTCGGTAGCGGCCGCAACGGCTTCATCGCTCGCATCCGCCGCAACGGCAGCCTCCCATGCGGCTGCTGCGTCTTTGGTGACCTGCGTGCTTGCATCGTTGGTCGCGAGCACTTCGGCGCGCTCGGCCACGTAATCGAACAATTCTTTTTCCATGGGATAGCCCCTTTCTTCAGCCGTCATTACGCTTTGCATGATAGTACTTGCATGCTGGCCCCACGACGAGGGGTAGCCCATTCCGCCATGGAGATAGTCGCACCGCTCATACGTATTCCCATATAGTTCATGCGTATTCCCATATGCTTCCATACCACATGGGCCATGCGCATTCCCATATGCATACCGCATGAAACAAATCGCGCGTCCACCTAGCAGCACGGGACGGGGGTACATGCCCCATACCACATGAGCCGAATGAATGCCCATGCCAGAAAATGCCTCAATGGGGCCTCACTGCAGCGATTCGAACCCTATATGGCAGGAAACGCCAGAATGGGGCCCGTTTTCCCTTCGCGCTCAATTGCAACTACGACAAGCGGATCAAGAAAGCCCAGGTCAAAGATTTAAGCAGCCGGCCATGGAAGCTCAGAATCGAGCTTTTCTTCCTTATTTCCCATGCAATGAGGCCCCCTCCTGGCATTTTGCGCCAGGAGATCCCGAAATCGCTGCACTGCATGCGGGCGCACCATGCTGCACGAGCTTCCGCGCAGCGCGCAAGTTGCGTCTAAAGGCAAAACGCCTCTTATTCCAGGTCTTGCACGAATGGCGAAAACGAATTCCTAAAGCCCGTGCAATAGCGCATGCGGCATCGTCAAGCAAATCCGCCGAAGAAACCTGACCATTGGTCACCATGATTACTGAGAAGCCCATCGCTTGCAACGCGTTGCGTCGCTCGGCATCGCTCGAAATGCCAGCCGCGGAAGCATGGAACGCATCGCTATCGTATTCGACATCGAGGCAGGCGCTCTGCCAAAACAGGTCGAGCACGAAGAACTTTCGAGGCGTGCACTTGCGACCTTCGCCAACCACATCAACCCGATAGTTCATCATCGGCAGCGGCAAGCCGTAACCACCCAACGTTTGTTTGGCGCAGAGCAGAGCGACAAGCTCCGACTCGGCGGGCGATGCCGATTTATCGATCGAAAAACCGAGCGCTTTTTTCGCTTTCGCATTTCCAGGATACGATACGGCCGAAGACGCAAACGACAAAAGAGACACAACGCTTGAAACGGGTTTCGCAGAGACGAAATCAGAGCCATCGGGCTCCATTGAATACAATCCGCACAGTTCACACGCAACAAGCGCAAGAGCTTCTACCGATAAGGAGCGAGCAAGCTGGAGAAACAGTGCCTCTGGCGACAGCACGAACGTCTTTTCGTCGATGCGCATCGCTTTTCCCGCGAAACATGCATCGCAAATATCGTGGCACACCACCCCGGGTCTGTTCCTTTTGCCATTTCGCGCCGAAATCGCAATGTGAATCGGTTGCTGGAACGGTAAAAACACTTCGCTCGTCCATGGCTCGTCGAGCAAAGACGCGATTTCGCTCCGATTCGTTTTTGTGGGCAACGCAACGCGAGCCGCGCGAGGCTTCGGGCGAAGCCCGCAGCGCACGGCCCTCCAGTATTGGAGCGCGCTCATATGTGCAAGGCAAATAGTCATACGGAAGACTCTAGCGCGAAAACCTTGCCGAATTCTTGCCTGAAGGCCGCAAGATTCGTGCCCGAAAGCCGCGGAATCCATACTCGAAAGCCGCGATTTTCATATTTGAAAGCGACGTTTTTCATGCCCGAATAGCACGAAAGCCATTTCCAAACACTGCGAAAAACATGCTCGAAAGCTGCAGGATTCACGCAGAAACCAAACCCGAGCGTTGTCGACCCCCACGGAATCACGCGCAGATGCCGCCTCGCTCCCGCGAATCCGCGACTCGGCAGCGCCGCACCACCAGCCATCATCATCGCGCTCCGGGCAGCGGCGTTACGGTGTCGGGTGCCGGGCAACAACCCCACATCACTAAGCGGCACCGTTGGACAATGAATCGTATTGCCGGCTATTGGACGGCGTCGCTGCGATAGTGTGAGCCGCAGCTTTCTTTGCGCGCGAGCATGGCCGCAACCGTCGCGCTTGCGGTTTCGAGCTGTAGACGAATTCTCATAGTGGCAGCAATCGACGCGGCATCGGAACACGGCGAAGATGAAGGCGCGAGCCCCGACGCAGACATAAGCTCAGAAGCAGGCTCAGATTCAGACCCAAACGAGGCCACAGGCGCATAAACCGCTTCCCCAACGCGTTCCTGAAGAGCGGAAATCGCACTCGCCGCCGCCTTCAATCCGTCGGCATCGCGGGAAATCATGCAATGCGTCGACATCGTTTCGCGCAATTCGCGAAGCGCCGCGCCGCTTGCAGGATATGCGCGTTCCTCGACTTCAAACGAAACCGACCCACAGCGCGATCGGAAACGAGAGTCTCCTGCGCAACGGCCGTTGCGAGAATCGCTTTTGGTCGCGATCCCTTCCGCATCGGAATCTCTGCAGCTTCCCACATCGAGCCCGCAACCCGAAGTCAGTGTGCCCACGCTTGCGAAACCGGGGGTTTCGCTGCGCGCATTCGCGCCCCCGCCCGCGCACTCGCCCACAAACCCCCTCGCGAATTTCGCCGCAGCAACGCCCGCGCGGCGGCCAAAAACCAACGCATTCGCACTCGCGAGGCCGCCGATTCTATCGGCGCCGTGCATGCCGCCCGTACATTCGCCGGCCGCGAACAGGCCCGGCACGCCGCACGAGCCATGCTCGTCAATCGCGATGCCGCCATTCGACGCGTGCGCGTACGGCGCAATACGCGCAGGGGCGCTCGCCGAAACGCCGCATTCCCGCTCGAGCCATTCGGAAAACGTGCGCACGAATTCCGGCGAGCCATCACCCACGTCGCACGCGATTTCCATGCCCTCATCGCCGCACGCCTCCATGGCGAAATCGAGCGGCGCACCGGCTCGCTCGCACGAAAACGGCCCATGCTCGCTGCGAGCCTCAAGAACATCACGCGCGATCGGCTCGCCCGACGCGTCCCAGGCACGCGCGAACCGAAACGCCTTCTCGTTGAACACGATGTTGCGCCGCGGCGACACGAGCCCCGGCATGATTTGCATGAATTCCAAATTCACCAAGCGAGCGCCGCAGCGCGCGGCAATCGCCTGAACCGTTGCGGAATTGCCCAAAGCAGAAAGGCTGCGCTTGTAAAGCCCGGCCACGCCGCCTCCCGCGAGCACGATTGCCCCACACGACACCGCGCGAAAGCGTTTGGCCGAACGGTCGAAGAACAGCGCGCCGCGCGCACATCCACCATCCATGGCAATGTCGAGCAGCTCGCACCCGTCGAAGCGAACAACTCCCCCTTCGCAAAGAGCCCGGCCGAAACCGCGCTCCATCGAATCGCGTTCAAGGCCACGCCACATACGCAGCGAATGGTCGAAGCAGGGAATGTATTGCGGCTCATCGGGATTCGCGGGTCGCTTCAAAGAAACGCCCATCGCTTCAAGCGCGGCGATAGCCTCGGGAATACCCCGCACGAACGAGTCGACGAGCGCCGCATTGGCAGCGCCGCGGCCGACGTGCAGAATCGTCTCGACCATATCGTCGATATCGGCCGCGTCGCGAGGCCCGATAAGCCCCAATCCCCACGTACCTGGATAGAAGCTCGAGCCGGAAAAGACGCCCGACGCACTCGCGAGGCACACCGAAGCGCCAGCGCGCGCCGCCTCGATCGCCGCGCAGCATCCGGCAATGCCGCCGCCAACGACGACCACGTCAAACGATGATTCCGATTCGATATGCACGATTCCCTCCTGAGCCGCACGCGCGATCAACTTTTTGCCAAAGGGGATAATAGCGTTTCCGACAAACGAACTCGCCCGCGCGACACATTCGGCGGCACCTCAACAAATACATTGCTCGCGACGCTTAAAGCTCGCGAAAGCATACGAAACTCCCGACGAATGAAGCTCGGACGAAACAAAAACCGTGCACTGCTCGCGGAATTTCCGACAAATGCAAATCGGCTCGACGACGAACCGGCCATCAACGGAAAACGACACTTTAGCGCATTAGAGTGTTGACGTGTGCGATTTCGCCGCTATACTAAACGCATTCCGCGACCAATCGGGAACCGTGCGTGACGAAACGAACGCCCACGGCACACCGAACGAGGGTCGCGCACGTCGCCCGCTTCCCCGGGCCGAGTTTTGGAAGGAGCACGCGTGAGCAACGTCGCCGCACATACCTGCGCAGCCGCCGCCGGCTTCTTCTGCCATGCCCACACGGGCCGCTACACCGAGTACCTCTATTCCTATCGATACCTCTAGCGCACGAGGGCCGCTCGTCGCGTCGCACGCCAGCGTCGCGTACAGCCACAGCCGTCGTGTGCGCCTCCATGTCCGCGTAATTTCGCGCATTTGGGCATGGTCCGGTTTCTCAACAAGGGGCGAATAGGGCAAACGGGTGCCCCGTCGAGAAATCGGTTCGCGCCCAAACGCGCAAGACCGATTGGAAATTCCAATGATCGCAAAAATCACCATGGTGCTCGCTTTCGCGGCAATCGCCATCATCATCGGCATCCTGTGTCAAAAACACGCCGGCAGCGTGACCGGCTTCATTCTGGGCGGCCGCAACGTAGGCCCTTGGCTTTCCGCGTTTGCATTCGGCACGTCGTACTTCTCGGCCGTCATCTTCGTCGGCTACGCCGGTCAATTCGGATGGAAATACGGCCTGTCGGCCACGTGGGTAGGCATCGGCAACGCCATTTTGGGCAGCCTGCTCGCCTGGTGGGTGCTCGGCCCCCGCACGCGCGAAATGACGCAGCGCCTGGGTGCTGCCACCATGCCCGAATTCTTCGGCAAGCGCTACCGCAGCCGCGCGCTGCGCATCGCCGCCGCCGCCATCATCTTCGTGTTCCTCATTCCCTACACCGCGAGCGTCTACAACGGCCTGTCGCGACTGTTCGGCATGGCGTTCGGCCTGCCATACGAGGCATGCGTCATCGGCATGGCACTTATCACCTGCATTTACGTGGTGCTCGGCGGCTACATGGCCACCGTGGTGAACGACTTTCTGCAGGGCATCGTGATGCTGTTCGGCATCACCGCCGTAATTTGCGCCGTACTCGCCGGCAATGGCGGCTTCTCACAGGCGGTCATCGACCTGTCGCACGTGCAAGCCGAAACGAATCCCGATTTGCAAGGCGCGTTCGTGAGCATGTTCGGACCCGATTTGCTCAACCTGCTCGGCGTTGTGGCGCTCACGAGCCTCGGTACGTGGGGCCTTCCGCAAATGGTGCAGAAGTTCTACGCCATCAAAAGCGGCCCCGCCATTAAACAGGGCGCCATCATCTCAACGATTTTCGCTATGGTCGTCGCCGGCGGCAGCTATTTCCTCGGCGGCTTCGGACGCCTGTACTCAGGCCAGATCGAGATGTCGGCCGCAGGCACGCCCATCTACGATTCCATCATTCCCACCATGCTTTCCACCCTGCCCGATTTGCTCGTCGGCCTCGTAATCGTGCTCGTGCTTTCGGCCTCGATGTCGACCTTGAGCTCGCTTGTACTCACCTCGTCGAGCACGCTCACGCTCGACCTATTGAAAGACAACGTGGTGAAGAACATGGATGAGAAGCGCCAGCTCGCATGGATGCGCGGCCTGCTCGTGGCGTTCGTGGCCATTTCCGCGATCATCGCGCTCGTGCAGTACAACTCGTCGATCACGTTCATCGCGCAGCTCATGTCCATCAGCTGGGGCGCGCTGGCCGGCGCCTTCCTTGGCCCCTTCCTGTGGGGCCTATACTCCAAGCGCATCTCGAAGGCCGCCGTGTGGACAAGCTTCTTCGTGGGCGTAGGCCTGACCAGCGGAAACATGATTGCAGGCTTCTTCGGCCACGCGCTTATCGCCAGCCCCATCAATTGCGGCGCGCTCGCAATGCTGCTCTCGCTCGCGATTGTGCCGCTCGTGAGCCTGGCTACCAAGCCGGTTGATTTCGACATGGACATCGCGCTGCCGAGCCGAAAGAGCGCGACCGACCGCGAAATCGAGGCCGAGGCGCGCGCGGAGGGCCTGGAGGAAATCGAGCCCTTGGCGTAGGCGCCGCAAGGAAATCGAGCCGCATCTCGACCCTTCACGACTCAAGAATACGGCCGCCTTGCTGAACGTGCTTGCCAAGAACGGCTTCAATGCCGAAGCGAGAATCGGTTGAATAGGGCCGAAGGAACCGCCCCTTTGGCCCATCAAAAAACCTGCGGGATGTGTTAAATGCCCTGAGCATTTAACACAAAGACGCGCTCTTCCCGCCCACGAGCGGCGGAGCAGCGCGGACGAGGGGATGCCCTCGCACGATCGACTTGATCAACGGTGCAAATTATTTGAGCGAGCTGATGGCAGAAAACGCGTCGTAAGGGTCGCCAGATTGAGTTTTCAGCGGCTTTTTGGCAGGAAATGCGTCCCGAGGGTCGCGTTTCCTGCCAAAGGACATCTTGCATAGAATTACATCAGCAAAACCCCAGGTCACAGAATCTCTCGGGATGCAAAAAATGAGTCAATAGAGCTCGAAAACCGCATTTGGCAGATTATTCGACCCTTGGGACGCATTTCCTGCCAGAAGACCGCATTCCCAAGGGTCTCGCACGGCGCGGCCGAACGAGAATAGATTCGCGATGCACGACGGACGCAGTTTGTCGGCAATGGAATCGAGACGCACGGCGTACGCGGCTGGGCGACGATGGAATCGCGATGCACGGCGCACGAGGTCGCGGCCGACGTCGCCAGCTAACCCTACAATAGCCGAGAAAACCATACCCTTCCACGCCGAGGTACCATGCACGAACCTTCTTCCACCAATCCACAGGGGCAATCAGAACAGCCGCAGGAACACCCGAAGGGGCACTCGCAAAAGCGCACCCAAGGGCGCCATATATGGAATCACTGTGCCGCGAACTGCAGCGGGCGGTGCGCCCTGCGCTTCGATATCGAAGCAGACCGAGTCACACGCGTGGGTTCGTGCGCGGCCGAAACGTCTGACGGCACGCCCCTGCCCCAAGCCTGCGTACGCGGACGCCGCATGCTCGCCTGGGCCGAAAGCCCGCTGCGCCTGAAATGGCCGCTCAAACGCACGGGGCCGCGAGGATCGGGCCTCTACGAGCGCATCACGTGGGACGAGGCAATCGATATCGCATCGAGCAAGCTGCGCGATACCATCGACCGCTTCGGCAACGACGCCGTCTTCATCGCCTACGGCACAAACGCGAACTGCACCACCGCACGCCCCTTCAACAGGCTCATGAACTGTTTGGGCGGCTACCTATCGCGCTACAACGACTACTCGTGCGCGCAGGCGACGTGGGCCGCGAAATACTGCTTTGGAGTGAAGCCCGACGACGGCAGCTCCTTTGAGCAGGCGTTTTCGGCCGACCTCGTGATTGCCTTCGGCGCGAACCCCACTGTCGCCAACGACGGCGGCGCAAACATCGGCGCGCAATGGCGACGCCTGGCAAAGCAGGAAGGCACGCGCATCATCGTCATCGACCCGCGCAAGACCGAATCGATCATGGGCAACGTCGAATGGTTGCCCATCACGCCCGGCACCGATGCGGCGCTTGTGGCGGCAATTGCGTGGGAACTTATCCAGAAGAATGCCGTTGACCTGGACTTTCTGCATGCATACTGCGTCGGCTTCGACGAAGCGACCATGCCGGAAGCTTTCCGCGGCAAGCATATGTCGTATCACGACTACGTGACGGGCGAAGGCTATGACCGCATCGCGAAAACGCCCGAATGGGCCGAAGGCATTTGCGGCATCGCGGCGAGCGACATTCGTTCGCTTGCGCACAGCATCGCACACGCCCGACGCCTCCACGTGCTGTCGGGCTGGGGTCCGCAGCGGCGCAGCAACGGCGAATGGAGCGCCTGGGCGGCCATGGCCCTGCCATGCCTCGTCGGCCACGTCGGTCTCGAAGGTACGTCGAACGGCCTGTACCCTTGGCATCACCGCGTACTTTCGAGCTCGCTTCCCGCAGGCCGCAACCCCGTGGCGGCGAGCATTCCCGTATTCGAGACCATTCACGCCATTGAGCATGGCGAGGAAATGACCGCCGAAAACAGCGGCGTTCGCGGCGCGTCCCGCCTTGAGCACGGAATCAAATACCTCATCAACTACGCGGGCAACAGCCTCACCAACCAGCATTCAGACGTGCGCCATTCCCACGAAGTACTCGCCGACGAGAGCAAATGTGAGTTCATTTTGGGCATCGACACCGTGATGTGCGATTCGCTGAAATACGCCGACGTCATATTCCCCGACCTACTGCGCATCGAGCAGCAATCGCAAACCTCGGGCGGCGCCGATTGGGGTCATATTGTCACGGGCCAGCCTGTGCCCACGCACCGCGATGAGCAGAAAAGCGCCTACGAGATGGCGCGCCTCATGGCCGCGAGCCTCGGCGTCGAGCAAGAATTCACGCTGGGCCGCACCGAAGGCGACTGGATTCGCGCGCTCTACAACGAAACGCGCGAGCAACAGCCCGAACTTAGCCTTCCCGAATTCGAAGAGGCGCAGCGCGCCGGCATCGTGAGCGTATGGCGCGGACCGCATGTCGCACTTAAGGCGTTCCGCGAATCGCCCGATGAGCATCCGCTTGCGACCGCATCGGGCAAAATCGAGCTTTTCAGCGAAGCAATACTGCGCGACACGGCCGGCTGGGAGCTGCGCGAAGGCGATACGCTCACGTGCCTTTCAACTCTCACGCCCATTCCCGCCTACATTCCCGAATGGACAGAAGCAGGCATTCCCAATGCCAAAATGCCGCTGCGGCTCACGGGATTTCACGACCGCGCACGCATCCATTCGAGCTGGGGATTCGACGAGAAGCTGAAATCGATGTTTCCGCAGGTGGTATGGATGAATACGAACGACGCAGCCAAATGCGGCATCGCTGACGGGAACAGGGTGCTCGTGAGAAATCATCAGGGCGAGGTGTGTCTGCCGGCGAAGCTCACAAGCGATATCGTCGAGGGGACCGTAGCGATTTCACAAGGCGCCTGGTACGACGCGCAACACATTGGCGGGCGCGAGGTCGACTTCGGAGGCTGCATCAACACGCTTACCGTGTATCGCCCCTCGCCGCTCGCCAAAGGCAACCCGCAGCACACCAACATCTGTCGAGTAACGAAGCTCAAAGCGAAGTAGCCGCGCAACCAGAAACACGCCGAGGGATCGACGTCGTTGACGACAAAGGCCACGCTAGAAACGCTGAAATCCAGTGGTCTGAAGCGACAGCGTCAAAAGCAAAATTCAAGATTGTGGAGCGGCTGTCCCGAAAGTAAAGCGCATAGGGAAACGCCGCTTCTCGAACTCGCGCACGATAGCGCACGACAAGGCCCCTCCGTCGAGAAGAACCGCATGAATTGGCCAACGCCCGCCCCCGGACGGGAGCTGTCTAAAGAAACAACTCGGCTTCCTTGCGAACGTTGCATTCCTTCGCAATGGCGGCCGATGCGATTTTCGCCATAAGGCCATTGACCTTGCGCGCATGGGCGGGACAATCGCACATGCAACGCATGCAGCTTATGCAGGTCTGCGAATCGGCCGTAAAATCGTAGGTGGAAATCGCTCGCACAGGACACGCCGTCGCCAAACCAGCACACACGATCGTTCGTGGGAATGGCCATTTCCACGATGGGGCCGAACGTGCCATTGCGGCGGCCAAGGCCTTCCATAACCAGGCGCTTCCTTCCAAGCAAATGCCATAATTTGGGAACAAGAAAGGAGGGGCATGCGCGCCCCTCCCGGAGAGGGGGCGGCCGCCCGAAGGCAGCCGCCTTAGTTGCAAGGAAATACCGCCGGCGAATTACTTTTCGTCGTATTGCGGAATCTCGGTATCGTCAACCTCGTCGAGGTTGCCGTCGTAGACGTAGTGCTTGGTCTCGCGGGCAATGATGGCGGAAAGGCCGAGCACCGCGATGCAGTTCGGAATCGCCATAAGGGCGTTCATCACGTCGGCGAAGTTCCACACCACCGAGCTCAGGTTCGAAACCGCAGCGCTGCCAGTTGCGTCGCCGACCATCATGCAGCCCCAGAAGACGAACAGCAGAAACACGATGTAATACGGGAGCACGGCCTTCTTGCCAAGCAGGTAGCTGATGGCGCGGTTACCGTACTGGCTCCAACCGAGAATGGTGGAGTAGGTGAAGGTAATCAGACCAACGAGCAGCACCAACGGGCCGAACACGGGAATCTTCTCGAAGGCCGCGGTAGCAAGGCCGGCGCCCGAGGAAATAGTGCCGTTCGCGATGGCGGTGGAAAGTTCGGGGTTCGCGAGCAGCGTGGTCATGAGCATGAGACCCGTGAGCAAGCAGACAACGACAGTGTCCCAGAACGTACCGGTCATGGAAACGAGCGCCTGGCGAGCGGGGTTCTTCGTGGTGGCGGAAGACGCGACCAGCGGAGCCGAGCCCATGCCCGATTCGTTGGAGAAAATGCCGCGCTTGAAGCCGAACTGCAAAGCCAGGGTGACCGTGGAACCAACCGCGCCGCCGGCGGCGCCGGCCGGGGTGAAGGCGCCAACGACAATCTGACGAATCGCCTCACCAAGGAACTGGCCGTTTATGCCAATGATGATGATGCAGCACACCACGTAGAAAATAGCCATGACGGGAACGAGTTTCTCGCACACACGGGAAATAGACTTGATGCCGCCCAGAATGACGATAGCCACAAGCGCCACGACCACGATGCCAACGGGCCACTGCGGAATGGCCGCGCCGTCGATGAGCGACGTGTTGTACAGCGCGTCGGCAAGCGAGTTCGACTGGGTCGAAGCACCAATGCCGAACGCGGCCAGCGACGCGAACAGCGCGAACAGCACGGCCAGCACGCGACCGAGCTTCTTGTTCTTGAAGCCGCGCTCGAGCGCGTACATCGCGCCGCCGAGCATCTTGCCCGAGTGGTCCTTCACGCGATATTTCACGCCAATGAACACCTCGGAATACTTGGTGGCGATGCCCAGGATGCCGGTGATCCACATCCAGAAAATGGCGCCCGGACCGCCGAACAGAAGGCCCGTACCCACGCCGACGATGTTGCCCGTACCGATGGTGGCAGCGAGCGCCGTGGTGAGCGCGCCGAACTGGGTGATGTCGCCATCGGCGTCGGACGGGTCGTCCTTGGTGACCGACAGCTTGATGCCAGTGCCGAGTTTGCGCTGGATGAACCCGGTGCGAATCGTCATGAAGATGTGCGTGCCCAGCAGAAGCAAAATCATGATGGGGCCCCACACGAAGCCGTCGACGGCGTCAATAACGTCAAGCGGGCTTGTGGCAGCGGCCAAACCTTCGCCCAAACTCGTAAATGGCGTTATGAAAAACGATGTGAGGAAGTCTTCCATAGCATTGCCTTTCCCTCGGGAAAGCGCGTGCATTAGAGAGCCGTGAAAGAAATCTCTCCAATGCGCACGCTTTCTTTTTCTTTCGACAAGAAGAAATGCTACAGAAGCTTTTTTCAGATACGTTTCACGTCGCGTAAAAACGCCTATCAAGAAGCCAAAGGACGATACATGCCCGCGAACGGATGCAGCACCAACGAAACGAACTGCTTCCCATTTCCTTACAATCGAAAAAATGGGAAGCGGCTCAGTATAAGCCCATCCACGTTTCGGAAGGTTCAGCGCCACAGGCAAGCGCTAGCGCGCTGTTCAAAATCCACCAGCGGAAGCGTCCCGCTTGATGAATTTTCTACGCGAACAGCCACAACAGGTCGTTTTCGCTGGGGTCGGCCCACTCCGACTCGTCGATGCGCCACATGCCGCCGACTTTCTCCAAGTCGACCGTCAAAAACAGCTCATAGCCCATTTCGGCATTCTCGCATGCGTTCGAAAGAGCCTCTTGCGCGTCGACTCCATCCGCGATGGCGTAGCACACTTCCCTCGCGACATCGTAACTGCGATAGGAATTCGCGTAGTAATACACCGTCGCCTCGTCGGCTTCGTCGTCGACATACACCCAGTCGACCTCATACACGAGCGAGCGCATAGCCCAATCGGCGTAAGCGTCGGCATCGAGGCCCAGGGAAGCAGCCGATTCACCTGTATAGTCTAAAACGCAATCGGCGAAATCGTTGGCGATAGCTGCATGAAGGACCTCGTCATCGCCCGACGCCACACTGCCAAGGCGGCTGGTCACCACATCGAATATCGCCTTCTCATCATCGGTTTCCGGAGCGTACACCTCGTGATCGGAGCCGATGACTTCGGTATCGTCAACGTCGCCATATGTAGGGGCCTGTTCGTCGAGAAAAGAATCGAACGCGACAATGGCGCCCAAAATAACCGTGAAGGCGACGAACGCCGCCACGATAATGCCTACGACAACCGCGGGCGACTTGCCCTTGGGCCTCGAAGCGGCTTTGCCCTGGGCCGCCCTCTTGCCCACGCCTTCGAAATTCGGGGGCGGCGGCGGAGTCGGTACAGAAGATGAGGCCGCATTGCCGGCGGGCGTGCTAAAAGGCGAATCTTGGAAAGAGGAATGATTGGGCCACACGGACTGATCGGAACGAGAAGTATCGCTAGGCTGAACGGGCTGGGTGGGATGGGCGGAGCGATTCGTTTGTTCAGAAGCCGCCTTTGGTTCCATGCCTGACGCAGGAGCGCCGTCTTCTGCCGGCTCGTCGAACGGATCTTGCGCGCGATTCTTGTACGCCTTCGTCGATGAGGAAATATCCCACGGCATTGTGGGGTCGCCCGCGTTGAACGGGCTCTCGTTCGCACGCTTATCGTTTTTCTTATCGCCCCAGGCCATGCGCGCCTTCCCTTCCGTCGCGTTGTACGGCATTCCGAACGCTTGCGCAATCGGAACAGCTACAAAAAGTATACGACACCAAAGAGCGATCCCACGGCGCATGGCCCACGAAAAGCGACGAGTGCCTGCTAAAAGCAACCTTCGCATGCGCCAGCCAAAAGGCTTTCTGCGGAACTTGTTGACATATCAACAAGTTTATGGTCAACTTTCACATGTTGATTTGTCAACATCAATCACCTGGAAAGGCATCATGGAAGACCGATTCGAGACGTTCACCATTCTCATAAGCCGAATCAATCGCAGCATTCGCAAAATCAAAAACCAGGAAATGGCTGATTGGGGGCTGAAAAGCATCCATGTGTCATGCCTGCACTACTTGCGTTCGCAAGGAAGCCTTACCGCGGCCGAGCTATGCGAGCGCTGCGAAGAAGACAAGGCAGCTGTGTCGCGCGCGATCGACCATCTGAAGTCGGAAGGCTTCATCGAAGCCTCGACCAATGGCGCCAAACCCTACAAGTGCCCGCTCGTGCTCACCAAGAAAGGTGAGCAGGCCGGCGACGCGATTGCGCAGAAAATCGCGACGGTGCTTCGGGAAATCGACGACAGCCTCACCGATGAGCAGCGCGCGGCGTTCTACCAAAGCCTCGCCGCCGTGAGCAATCGCTTGGGCGCCATCGCGCGCACCGCTCAGCCAACCACCGCCCCCAAGAAAGAGTAATTGCCATGTTCTTCCTTAAAAAAGCCTACTGCCGCGTCTTTCAAATCGGCTTTCGCGCCGTGCTCCCGGTGCTCCCCTACCGCGAGCCCGAAATCATTCGTTCATGCGCCGATTTGGGTCCCGTTCTTGAGAAAGAGCACGCGCGCACCGTACTCGTCGTGACCGACCGCGGCATCGTGGAAAACGGCCTTACCGCGCCGCTCGAAGCGGCGCTGCGCGACGCGGGCGCGAACTACGCCGTGTACGACAAAACCCAGCCCAACCCCACCGTTGACCAGGTTGAAGAAGCCCTTGAGCTCTACCACCAGCGCCAATGCACCGCGATTATCGCGATTGGCGGCGGCTCGTCGATGGACTGCGCCAAAGCCGTAGGCGCGCGCGTCGCATACCCGAACAAACCACTCTCGCGCATGAAGGGCGTTCTGCGCGTGCTCAAGGCAACGCCCCCGATTATCGCCATTCCCACCACCGCGGGCACGGGCAGCGAAGTCACCTTGGCCGCCGTGATTACCGACGGCCACGAGCACCACAAATACGCGATCATGAGCTTCCCGCTCATTCCCCACTACGCCGTACTCGACGCGCGCCTCACCTACACGCTGCCGCCACACCTTACCTCCACCACGGGCATGGACGCGCTCACGCATGCCGTGGAAGCCTATATCGGCAGGTCAACCACCAAGCAGACGCGCGAACTCGCCCTCGACGCAACCAAGCTGATATTCGGAAACATCCAGCGCGCCTATGAGCATGGCGACGACCACGAAGCGCGCGAGAATATGCTGCACGCCGCATACAAAGCGGGCATCGCGTTTTCCATGTCGTACGTGGGCTACGTGCATGCCATCGCCCACTCGCTCGGCGGCCAATACGGCGTGCCCCACGGCCTGGCCAACGCCGTGATTCTGCCCTACGTGCTCGAAGCGTACGGCGAGGCGGCGCACAAAAAGCTTCACCAGCTCGGCGTGGCTGCGGGCGTATGCGCCGCGACCGATTCCGACGCTGAAGGCGCAGCGAAGTTCATCGCGGCGATCAAGGAACTCAACGCGAGCATGAACATTCCTGAGAAAATCAGCGGCATCAAGCGCGACGATATCGCACACCTGGCCCATACGGCCGAGCGTGAAGCGAACCCGCTCTATCCCGTGCCCAAGCTCATGACCGAGCACGAACTGGCCGCCCTCTATGAAGAAATCGCAGATTGGAACGAATAATGACCGGCGATGAAATCCAAGCACTCGTGGGCGCGCAGCGCGCCTTCTTCAACAGCGGAGCCACGCTTTCCGTTGATTTCCGCATCAAGAGCCTGCGCAAGCTCTACGACGCCGTGAAGGCGCACGAGGGCGACATCCACGCGGCGCTCACGGCCGATTTGGGCAAGAGCGCCTACGAGGGGTTCATGTGCGAAAGCGGCCTGGCGCTCACTGAAATTTCCTACATGATCAAGCATGCGCACAAACTGGCTCGCCGCACAACCGTGCGCACGCCGCTCGCCCAGTTCGCCTCGCACAGCTTCACGCAGGCGGTGCCCTACGGCAACACGCTCGTCATGAGTCCGTGGAACTACCCGTTCCTGCTGACCATCGACCCGCTTGCCGACGCCATCGCCGCAGGCAATACCGTTATTTTGAAACCGAGCGCCTATTCGCCGGCGACCAGCGCGATTATCGAGCGCATTGTCGCGGAATGCTTCGCACCCGAACACGTGGCGGTTGTCACGGGCGGCCGTGCGGAAAATACCGCGCTGCTCGAGCAGAAATTCGACTTCATCTTCTTCACGGGAAGCCAGAACGTAGGTAAGGAAGTGCTGCGTCATGCGGCCGAATTCCTCACGCCTGTCGTGCTTGAGCTGGGCGGAAAGAGCCCGTGTATCGTGGACGCGAGCGCAAACATCGAGCTTGCCGCCAAGCGAATCGCGTTTGGCAAGTTTTTGAACTGCGGCCAAACGTGCGTGGCGCCCGATTATGTGCTCGTGGAGCGCAACGTGCACGATAAACTCGTCGCTGAGCTGGCAAAACAGGTTGAACGCCAATTCGGCACAACGCCGCTTGAGAATGCCGACTACGGCAAAATCGTGAACCAGAAGCACTTCGAGCGCCTGTGCGGGCTTATTGACGAGAGCAAAGTGGTGCACGGCGGCGAGCGCGACGCCCAAAGCTGCCGCATCGCGCCCACGATTATGGACGGCGTTGTGGCGAGCGACGCGGTTATGGGGGAAGAAATTTTCGGGCCAATTCTGCCCGTTCTTACGTTTGAGACGTTTGACCAGGTGGCGCAAGGCCTCAAAGGCAAAGCGAAACCGCTTGCCGCGTATTTATTCTCGAGCGACAAGGGGCACATCGACCGCTTCACGCACGAGCTGCAATTCGGCGGCGGCTGCATCAACGACGTCGTCATTCACCTGGCAACGAGTGAAATGGCGTTCGGCGGCGTGGGAGAAAGCGGCATGGGCGGCTACCACGGCAAGCGCGGGTTCGAGGCGTTTTCGCACGTCAAATCGATTGTCGACAAGAAAACGTGGCTCGATTTGCCCATGCGCTACCAGCCTTATTCGAGCGCGCTCTACGAAAAGCTGTTGCACGTGTTCCTGCGATAGCGTCGCACACCCAAACACTGCGGGCCTCGCGCATCTTCCGCGCGAG